>MTLE01005355.1_pt1 | contig 12906 bp, 9 predicted proteins | sample 1982461 | NCBI WGS metagenome assembly MTLE01 (sample SAMN05712605, study PRJNA340218) | biofilm metagenome | isolation source: sample SPL anode biofilm adapted to -200 mV | place: USA | collected 2012-02-03
AACAAATGACGCCCGCCGCAGCCAGCCGGTTGGAACAGTATTTCAACTTCCAACGGCATTTCGAAAAAATGAGTGGCGACCTCGGCTACAAACACGCCACGCTGGTCTCGCTCAATTATGGCCACTATTTGTTGAAGGAAGGCACCTTCACCCTAATCGGCGCGGAGACGGCGCAGGCCTTGCCCAACAACCAGGTGTACTACGCGTTCATTCGCGGCGCCGGCAAACAATACGGCGTGCCTTGGTTTGGCAACGCTTCGATTTACAACCGCTGGGGATTCAAAAATTACGCCGCCTCCGGCAACAGTGACGGCACCGACTACGGCCCCACCAAAGGCTCCAGCCTGAGTCTGCTCAAGCGGTTGCTCTACTCGCATCTCTTGTACAATTGCGTGGCAGCGGGTTTTGAAAACGGGTGGTTTGTGGGAGACCAGTTATCGCCCATCGGCGTTGTCCAACAGTCCGCCCAAAAATGGATTCGGCATCAGGGTCAGCCCGGAGTCATGCACACGCCCGTCGGACTGCTGTTTGACTTTTACTCCGGCTGGACTTTCCCTCGACACTTGTATTCGGGCCGGGTCTACCGGGTCTGGGGTAATTTGCCCTACAGCGAAGGTGATTATTTCGCCGATGCCGTGCTCAATCTGCTTTACCCCGGCTATCAAAATTCTTCGTATTTCCACGATGAATCGGGCTTCATCACACCGACGCCGTACGGCGATATCGCGGATTGTCTCTTAACTGACGCCCCATCATGGGTGCTGCGGCGTTACCCCGTACTGGTGGTGGCATCCGATCTCCCGGGAGGACGTGAAGTGCGCGACAAGCTTCAGAATTACCTCGATACCGGAGGCCATATACTGATCACCAGTAACAACCTGGCGCGTCTCCCCCATGGATTAAACGCTAAATCCACGGGCATGGGAAAACTTACCGTGCTAGCTTCACCGTTAGCGCCCAATCCCGATGCTGGCCCTATTCGCAATGAAAATGACCGCCCCTTGCCCATGCCATTCCGGCTCACTTCCGCGGCGCGCGAAGCATTGGACTCCGCTTTTCGTGCCGAAATGTTATTTGAAACCGGCAATCCGGAACTGGCTGTCATTACCTGCCGCAAATCGGCGGGTGAATACACTCTTGGTGTGCTGAATAATTCCTGGCGGCCGCTTCCCCTGCAGATTATTTCGTTGCATGGCGAGATCGCATCGGTCGAGGAAATCTTGCCTGCAAGCCAGGACTACACCCAACCGGGCTACACACCGGAAGGGATCGACGCGAGCGCGCTGGGCACACCCGGAACCAATATCATCGCAGGCGGCAGCGTCCGCATTTTCTCGGTCAAAATCCGGGAGCAAAACGTGCAAGAAATTGCCCGCGCCACTCCCCCACCCCGGCCCCAAGGCCGGTGGTTGCCGCTGCCTCAAGCGGCAACATTAAAGCGTGAGATTCTTAGCCGCCCCACTTTTTTCGAACACTACGACGGCGTGATGATTGGCAGCCGTTACGTGCGCGAGCGCACCGCGGAAGCTTTGCGCGCGGAAGCCGGTTGGCTCGGGCGGCAGAAAATACGGATCGGCGTAGACCTCAGCTCGGAAATCGATTTGTACCCGCAGCTTCGGTTGTTAGAAAACGATGCGACTCCTTATCGCGAGTCCATGGAAGCCATCGAAAGTTTGCTGGCCAAAATGCCTGTGCTCGGGGCGAGGGATCTATTACTCACCTTGCACCGGCACCCGGAAAATAATTTCTCGGACACTCAAGCGCGCGATTCTTTTGCCATAACCCTGCAACGCTTGGCGAAAAAGGCGGCGGAAAATCAAATCACCCTCCATCTCCGTATGGCCTTTGGCAAACCGCCTTGGAACCTCAGCGAAGCGGTGGCTTTCATCCGAAAAGTCGGCGCGCCCAACTTGAAATTAGCCCCGGCCGTCGCCCTTGCGGCTAAAGAAGATTATGAGCGAATTCCGCCCGAACTTTTGGGCCTGTGGCTGGCGGCCGGCCGCCAAAAAGATGTGGCGGGAGAACTGTGGAACGCGCACGCGACTCTGGCGGGAAGTTCGCCCTCACGTGAATGGCTCGCCCAGCTCAAGGGCCGACCGGAAATTCCGGTCGTGTTCGACGCTGTTTATGCCTGCCCGGATGAAGAATATTTGGACGCCGCCTGGCTCGAACAATCAACGCCCTCGTCCACCCCCACAAAATAAAAACGCCCCACCCTGCTTCTATCCTGCAAGGTGGGGCTCAAAAACCTGCGAACTGCGCGTCAAGCCGCTTTCACTTTAGCCATGCGCTCCAAAGTATCGTTCACTTGATCCACGGACAACATGCCAACGGTGATGGCATCCACCAATCCATTGCCGAGCACGTACTGGAGGGACGCATCTTTTTCTTCCGGCTTGGTCAATTTGCCCGCGCCAAAAAGCTTCATGCCCACCACGGCTTTGCCGTTTTTGCGGGCCAGTTTCAACACTTCGGACACCTCGGCGACCGAACCGTCCATGGAGTATTCCCCGCCGCCCTTGTTATTGATGCGAGCGAAAATAAGGTCCACCCATGGATTTTCCGCGGCGACTTTCAACGCGCCGAAATCATGGCAGGAAACGCCCACGGCCCGCACCGCGCCTTTTTCTTTCAGCTTGGAAAGATCGTCGCGAATGCGCTCATGGGTTTCCGGCCATTTCGAATCGCCCATGCAGTGAATTAGGCAAACATCGATCATTTCCACGCCGAGTTCCTTGCGGAAGCGATCCACCTCTTCCACCGCCCCGCCTGACGGCGTGTTCCAATCCTCTTTCCGCGGCCAAATTTTGCTGAGCAACGTGAATTTGTCGCGGGGCAAACCCTTGATGACGTCTTTGACGAACGGGTGGCTGCCGTATAGGTCAGCCATGTCCATGAAAGTTACACCTTCATCGATCGAGTGGCGTACCAGCGTGTCGAAAGCCGCCTTGCCTTTGCGCGTGTGCTCCGAACTGCGGGAGTAACCGTTGTATCCCGTCCCCTGTGCCAGTCGTGACGCCTTGATGCCGGTGCGGCCTAGCGTAACCACATCACTGCCTTTAAATGATGTGGGGGCAGCTTGCGTGGAAACAAGTGAAGGGGCCAGGGCGAGCGCGCCCGCGCCCGCCAGCGCTTGTTGGATAAAGGTGCGCCGGTTTACTGTATGCCTCATGCGATAACTCCTTGAGTTGGTTAAATCAAATTCATGTTTGCTTTGCCAAGCCAAGGATAAACTGGCTTAGCCCAGCCCGCAACCGGAAAACCGGCGCCGCGGCGGACTCACCTATGTATGGTGAATTGCGGGCGAAGAAAGCTTCACTTTGGCCGTGTGATGCACCGTCTTATGCGCGCTCCCTCGGTGGGAGGCGAGCTTTTGATGAACTTTGGCTTTCGTCGCATGCGTGGTGACTTTTGAAGGTGAAGTTTTGGAAAGCGGTTTAGGGGCCCCCAAAGTATTTACGCTCGCCAAAGGCGCCAAAGCCAAGCCAGCGAGCAGGACGAGCGAACGGTTATTTTCAGATCAAGCCATCGATTCACAAACTCCCAGCACTATCTGCCATGGCCAACCGTTGTGAAGTGGAAAACAGCATTCCTTGGCACAGGTTGTTTAAGTTTGAAAAACAAGGTGGCAACAGGTAGTGTGCGGGGAGGATGTTGTACGATCGGGAATACATGCAGGATGGACAAGCCAACCCCTGGCGCTCGGCGGCCATGTGGCTAATCGCCCTCAACGTGGGGGTGTTTCTGCTCCAGTGCATTCTCGCCGCTTTCGGATATGGTCATGACTTCAATCGTTTCTTTTGGTTAAGCCCCACAGCCCTTACGCATGGGCATCTCTGGCAATTAGTGACCTTTCAGTTTTGCCATTACAACGCGAATTCCGGCTCTATCGGCCTGCTGCATTTATTAGGCAACTGCTTGGGGATCTTTTGGTTAGGCAGAAGTTTGGAACTGGAAATAGGGGGCAAACGTTTGCTGGTATTATACCTGGGGGCAGGTGTTGTGGGCGGTTTATTGCAGGCTCTGATGGGGATCGCAATTCCCAGCAAATTTGGCGTCCCCACCTTAGGCGCCTCGGCTGGTGTTTGCGGATTACTGGCGGCGTTTGCATGGCGTAACCCTATGCAACCCATCAGTTTCCTGCTCATGTTTGTCCTGCCCATTAACCTCTACGCGCGCACCTTGTTCTGGATCAGTTTTGGGGTGGCCCTCTTTTTCGTATTGATTCCCGCCTGGCCTGCGGTCGCCCACGGAGCGCATTTAGGAGGTTTGATTGCGGGGATGCTGTTTGTCCGGTTTACCGATTCCGAATTTCAATTACCCGCCTTTTTAAAGCGGGCCCCGGAACGAGAACTGGTCACTACCTCAGTGGCACACAAAAAGCCGGGTTGGAAAGCCGCCAAGGCGGCACGGGAAGACCTGCCCCCGAAAGACTTCATCAGCAAAGAGGTCGATCCTATTTTGGACAAAATCTCCGCGCACGGAATCCACAGCCTTACCCCGCAAGAGCGGGCTATCTTGGAATCAGCGCGCAAAAAAATGCAGCGGTGAGTTTTTAGGGGTCAGAACAATAATTCGCGAATTGACGTCCCGGCCTACCTCTGTCATCGTCGCTCCATGGCACGGCAATTGCGGATTGAATTCAGCGGCGCGGTCTATCAAGTCATGTCTCGCGGCAACCGCGGCGAGCCCATTTTTAGCGACGACCCCGATCGTGCCAGCTTCCTCAAAACGCTCGCCCAAACGTGCGAGAAAACCGGCTGGTTGGTGCATTCCTACGTGCTCATGGGCAATCACTACCATCTCTTGCTGGAAACTCCTGAAGCCAATTTGGTGGCGGGCATGAAATGGTTGCAGGGCACGTATACCCGGCGGTTTAACGCGCGCCACCACGTCAGTGGCCACTTATTCCAAGGCCGTTACCGCGCGCTCATTGTGGACGATCAGGATCCCGCCTTTTTGGCCACCGTCAGCACTTATATTCATTTGAACCCGGCCCGGGCGGGCTTGCTGGCGTCCGGTGGCAAACAAGCCTTGCGCCATTACCGTTGGAGCAGTTATCCGGATTATTTAAAAAACCCCGCCGAACGCCCCGCTTGGCTCCACGCTGAAAAAGTCATGACCACCCTCACCCACGGCACGGATGAGCCAACGAGTCGCCAACATTATGAAGCTTTTATGGAGGCGCGGATTGCGGATCTCGATTCGCGTACCCGCAAGGAAGAGTTAGAAACCCAGTGGAAAGTGATCCGCCGCGGTTGGTGCCTGGGCAGCAAAGCTTTTAAAGAGCGCATGCTGGAGCGGGCGGGCGCGGTTATTGCCCGCCACGGCCCGCGCACTTATAGCGGGCCCGCGCGCGAGGACCACAATGAACGCGCCGCCGAATCGCTTTTGACGGCGGGGCTTCGAGCCCTGAATCTGGACCCGTCCCAACTTCCCAGCCTGGCCAAAGGCGCGCCCGAAAAACGCATCCTGGCCTGGTGGTTGCGCAGCCAAACCACAGTGACCCGCCGCTGGATCTGCGATCAACTGAGCATGGGCGATGAATCGTGGGTCACCCACAGCGTGCGGGAAATGGAATCCAACCCGGATTCCCAAATGCTAGCTTGGAAGCGGCAATTGGAGGATTTTAAAACGAGGCCCGAACCCGTGCGTTTCGTAAGTCCCTCGCCGGATTTTCTGGATTGATTGGCTTTTGAAAAGGAGCTTTTCCAAACCGACGCGCCGTGGTACCTTCCCAGCAATGAACACCTTAACTCTCTCCCTAGCATCCTTAGCCTGCGCCTGGACCATCATGGCTACGGCCACAGCGGGTCCCGGCACTGGCGAATATTTTAAAGGCCCGGTTGGTTTGCAGCTCTACAGCTTGCGCGACGCGTTCAAAACGGACGTGATGGGCACTTTAGACCTGGCAAAAAGCTACGGCCCCACCGTCGCCGAATTAGCCGGCACCTATAACCTGAAGCCGGAAGATTTTAAAAAGCAGCTCGACGCGCGCGGCATTCAAGGCATTGGCGCCCATTTTTCTTATGACACTTTCAAATCCGATCCCGAAAGCATCGCCAAAGAAGCCAAGGCGCTGGGATTGAAATACGCGGGGGTGGCATGGATTCCGCATGATGGCAAATTCACCGAAGCCAAAGCCCGGGAAGCCGCCGGAGTGTTTAACCATGCGGGCGAAGTATTGGCCAAAAGCGGCATCAAATTCTTTTACCACAACCACGGCTATGAATTCGAACCGTACAAGGACGGCACCTTAATGGATATCCTGGTCAATGAGACCAAACCGGAATGGGTTGCCTTCGAAATGGACGTTCTGTGGACCTACTTCCCCGCGCAAGACCCGGTGAAATTGCTGCATAAATACGGCAAGCGCTGGGAATTGATGCATTTGAAAGACCTCAAGAAAGGCGTCGCCACCGGCTCCTTGAGCGGCAGCACCGATGTCGAAAACGACGTCGTACTGGGCACCGGCCAAATCCCCCTGGCCGCCGTGCTGAAAGCGGCCCAGGAAGTCGGCGTGAAATATTATTTCATCGAGGACGAATCCTCCAAGGCCAAGGAACAAATCCCGCAAAGCTTGAAGTTCTTGGAACAAGTGAAATGGTAAACGTCAGGCATCGCTAATTATCTTTCCCCAAGGCCGCGAGTTTTATTAAAGCTTGCGGCCTTTTTCTATTCCCATTTCGGGCGATTACAAAAACCTTTTCCCGCAGGAATGCCATTGGGAGTTAGTACATCCAAAGTAGTATAATATTACCACTTGTCAGATTGACATGAGTGGAGTAGATTTTAGGTATACCAACTCGGACCTGTGACGCCTGCGAAAAAAGCCATCCTGCTGGAGGGGATGGCTTTTTCATGGGCTAGATTGCGCAAAAACTCAGTGAGCGCGCTTTATTTCGCTATTTCTAAATCCTGGGGCTTGAGACCCGGTTTAAATTTTCCAAAACCAAAGTAGGATGGCTTATAATCACCCACATAAGCAACATCGCTTTTTGGGGGCAATTGCTTATCTAATCCTAATAACCAATAACAGGAATTAACTAACACGCGCCGCAACCCCTCATTTTCGAAATCCACGGCCGCGCCCATGGTGGTGGTTACCACCCGATTGGTCTTCCCCGCCTCATTCACGTGCAAGCGAGTCCAAATCAAAGGCATCATAGGCTGATTTTTCGCTCCCGCGACGGGCTGGCCCTCGGGTTTCATGTTTTCCAGCACTTGCCCGTAAGCCAGCACGGTGGCATCGCCTGTCAAATGGCTCACCGTGTAAACATCCGTCGGCCCCCAGATTTCGCCCACGCCCCGCAACACGGGGTGCGAAACGAATTTTTCATTCGGCACCGCACGGGTGCTTTCTTTGCCATGATCCCCATGATGGTTAACCCAGGTTTCGCCTAGCACCTGCTGGCCAAAGCCGCCGGGCCAGGTTTTCGATTGATAATCGTATTTGGCGTAGGGGCTATTGGGGTTGCGCGAGTAGGCGAAAGCATGCGTGGCGGTGCGCAAGCCAATGATCGGCTTGCCCGCGTTCACGTAATCCACAAAATGCTTCATTTGGGCATCCGGCAACTCGCGAAAGCGCAAGTTGACCACCAGCAAATCGGCTTGGTCCAGTGCCTCCAACCCGGGCAAATTGGTCTGCATGAGAGGATCGATGGTCCCATTAGCCGGGTTTATGGTGAAAAGAACCGTGCAATTAAACCCATGGCGTTCAGCCAGTATCTTCGCTAATTGTGGCATCGATTCTTCGGAACGATACTCTTCATCCCCCGCCAGCAACACGATGTGTTTGCCTTGGCCGGGCCCCGTTTTGCCTTTGAAAAATGCGCCGTCTTTCGCCGAGGCAGAGATACAGAACACCGCCGCCAAGGCCCAAATCAGGGTTTGCTGGATCGATTTCATAGTTTCGCCTTTGTGAATGTGCCCGTGAAGATACCGCGCCAGCCGGTCCGCAAGCAAGCGCAACCAGGCAAAACCGGGGATCGCTCAGCGCTAAATAATGCGCAACAACGCTTGCACTTCCCGAATGCCGCGCGTCATGGCTAGTTGCTGGCCATTAAGCAACATCACCTGGTAATCCCCTTTGAATAATGGCTGCAGCTCTTTGATTTGCTCCACGTTGACCAAAGCCGAGCGGCTGATGCGCAAAAATTGGGCGGAATCCAGCCGGCTTTCCAAGGCCCCTAAGGTTTCGCGCAAAATATGGGTTTCCTTGCCGACGTGCAGCACCGCGTAATTGCCGGCCGCTTCAATCCAATCGATTTGTTCGGTTTTAAGAAAAAGGATGCGATCGGCGGTTTTGACCGCCAAACGGTTGCTGTGCGCAGTGGCGGGCCGGCACGCCTCAATTAAGGAGCGCAGGCGTTGGTTCAAATCGCCGGATTGACGGCTCTGAATGCGCTCCCGGGCGCGCTCCACGGCCTCCAGAAACCGGGCCGGCTTGAATGGCTTGAGCAAATAATCCAGCGCGTGCACTTCAAAAGCCGCGAGGGCGTGCTGGTCGTAGGCCGTCACAAAAATCACTTCGGGCATAATTTTGGGATCGAGCGCACGCAACACTTCAAAACCGTCCATGCCCGGCATCTGCACATCCAAAAACAAGAGATCCGGCCCGTGTTGGCGAACAGTATCCACGGCCGAGCCCCCATTGGCGCACTCGCCAATGATTTCGTACGCCGTTTGCCCCGCCAGCAAAGTCCGGATCCGCTCGCGCGCGAGCGGTTCATCATCCACGATGACAACGCGAATTTTCATGCGATCCCCTTGCCAGCCACCGGTGGCGCGGCCAAGTGCGTGATATGATAGGGTATTTCCAACGTCACTGCCAGCCCACCGAGCGGGCCTGTATCCAGATGAAAACGCCCTTGGGCGCCGTACATAGCTTCCAACCGCCCACGCGTATTCGCCAAACCAATCCCGCCCCGCGATGGCAGTGGCATGGCTGGCCGCTGGCCGCCACCCGAATCGCTAATCGAGAGGATCAATCGATCCCCCTGGCGCGCCGCGGCAATGCGCACGATCCCTTCGGTGGGATGCGGCTCGATGCCGTGGCGCATGGCGTTTTCCACCAGCGGCTGCAAAATCATGGGCGGCACCAAGGCGCTCCCCAGATTCGGCTCAATCGCTTTCTCGACGCGCAAACGATCGCCAAAGCGCACCAATTGAATCTCCAAATAACGGTCCAAAAAATCCAGTTCCCGGCTCAAAGTGATTTCCTGTTGATCCGAATCGTCCATGGCCAGGCGCAACAGCTCGCTCAAATTGCCGATCATTTCATCCGCGGCGACTGGACTTCGGTGCACCAAAGTGGAAATGGCGTTGAGGGTGTTAAAAAGAAAATGCGGCTGCAACTGCATGCGCAAGGCGCGCAATTTAGCCTGGGCCAAACTCGCCTCAAGTTCGATGGCCCGGCGCTCCCGCTCGCGGGAACGCTGAAAATACCGCAAGGCGTGGCTGATGCTGACCACAAAACAGTAAACCGGGACGTTGAAATTGGCCCGGCCCAGGGGGCCGCGACGCCCGAACTGGGGCGGGACTGCATCTCCCCAGCGCGGCCTCCAATTAGGAAGGGATTCATTCTCCTCGGGCCACCCCCACAGCACATCCCCCACGTCAAAGGGCAATTCATTGGCCGAACGATCCATTCTGAGCGGCCCACCGACATCAGCGCGAAAACCCAAACGGTCACCGGGAGGGAAGGGCCGGGGATCGATGAAATTGGCCAAGGTTTCACTGCCCAACACCACCAATAAACACACCAGGGCATGCACCAGCAAACTGAACCGCCAGACCCCGGCTTCCAGCGGATACTTTTGCGCCAGCCACAGAACAAGGGGTGACCATATAACCCAAGGCAGCCAATCCCGAAACGCCAGCCGAAACGCCACCGGCCAAGCAAAGGAACCGGCAAAAACGAGTTGCGTCGCGAAAAGCGCCGCCAGGAACACCCAAAAAGCCGCCAGCAATCCGAGGCGGATCAAATGCGGGCGAGTCTGGGAAGGCAAATGCATTTTTTTGGCGGTAACGGAATAACTCGCGCCAGCAATCCTAACGCCTCCGCCGGGCGGCGGCGATATGAAAACAGCTTGGAGTCATTCACGCCACAGTCTCGAGTGGGGGGATTGGACCGCGACGCTGCTAACCCCAAGCCGTTTTGCTACAAACCAAACACCTGCTAACTAACCAAGATACACAGGGCTATTTTCGCCGAAAAAGGGCCGCCTGCCACCGGTTTGGGACGAAACCGTGTATTTTTGCGACGAAGCCCGTTAAATCTCGGGTAAAACCCGCGAAAAAGCGCAAAATGCGCCATCATCGACTCGTAAAAATTCAGTCGCCCCCCCTAGCGCGCCCCTATATGGTGAAGCCATGTCATCGAAGATCAAAGTGGCGGTGATTGGCACGGGGTCCCTGGGCAAAGAACACGCCCGGGTTTATGCCCAGCTAGCCGCCGCCGGCCTGGTGGAATTGGTGGGCGTGTATGATGTTCAGCTTGAAGCGGCGCGCAAAGTTGCCGAAAAATGCGGCAGCCGTCCCTTAGCCTCTTTTGAGGAAGCGGCGGCAGCGTGCGACGCCGCGAGCATCGTCACCCCTACCACCACGCATTACGAATTAGCCAAATCGCTGCTGGAAAAGGGCAAACACGTGCTGGTCGAAAAACCGATGACCAGCCAGGCGAGCCAAGCGGCGGAGTTAGTGCAACTGGCGCGCGACAAAGGCACCGTGCTCCAAGTCGGCCATATCGAGCGATTCAATCCCGTTTTTCGTTATCTCCAGCAAGCTGCCACCGAACCGCGCTTCATTGAAGCGCATCGCCTCTCGCCGTTCCCGGCCCGCAGCACGGACATTGGGGTGGTGCTGGACCTGATGATTCACGATCTCGATATCATTCTCGCTTTTGTAAAGTCCCCGGTGGTCAACGTGGATGCGGTCGGCATCCCCGTGCTCAGCGTGTCGGAGGACATCGCGAACGCCCGCTTGCGTTTTGCCAATGGCTGCGTGGCCAACCTCACCGCCAGCCGGGTAAGCCCGGAAAAAATGCGCAAAATCCGCGTGTTCAGCGGCGGGGCCAGCCCAAGTTATTTGTCGCTCGATTACCGGGTGCAAGAAGGGTTCATCTATCGCCTGGCGCGTTCCGACGAGAAGGAATCTTCCTTTCTCAAAAAACTGATTTCCGCCAAGGAATCGGCGATTGTGAGCGAGTTCGCCGGCAAACGCATCGTGCGCGAACCCGTGCCAGTCGAGAAGGACGAGCCGCTCAAGCTGGAATTGCAGAGCTTCATTGAAAGCGTGCAAGAACGCCATGCCCCGGTCGTCAGCGGAGAATCCGCCAAGCGCGCCCTGGACCTCGCCTTTGAAATCACCCGCCTGATCCAAAAGTGAAACGCCGCTGTTTCCTCATAGCCGGTGAAGCCAGCGGCGACACGCTAGCCGCCGAATTGGTCCAAGCCATGAAACTGGCGGATAGCGGCTGGGAATTCTTGGGCGCGGGCGGCCCGCGCATGGCGGCGGCGGGTGTCAAACTAGATCTCGACCTTACCCAGCACGCGGTGGTGGGTATTTGGGAAGTGGTCAAACACTACCCCGAACTGCGCCAGCTTTTTCAACGGCTCATCCAGTTGGCGGCGGATAACCGGCCGGACGTCATCGTGCTGGTGGATTATCCGGGGTTCAATTTGCGTTTTGCCAAGGCGATCCAGAAAATTGCACGCACCAGCCAAGATCCCGCTTTGCGCAACTGGCGCCCGAAATTAGTCTACTATGTGTCCCCGCAAATCTGGGCCTGGCACGCCTCGCGCGTCCATCAGATTGCCCGGGACGTGGACTTGTTGCTCAGCATTTTTCCGTTTGAAAAAGCCTGGTATGCCCAGCGCGCCCCGCAATTGCGCGTCGAATTCGTGGGCCATCCTTTAATTGATCGTTACGCCACGCCTGCCACGCCAACCACGCCGGTTTCGTCCCCCGCCGCCCCAGCCAATGCCGCGCCTCTGATAGTATTTCTCCCAGGCAGCCGGATGCGCGAGTTGCGCCAGCACCTGCCGGTGATTATCGCCGCTATGCCCGCTATCGAGGCCGCTGGTCCCGTGCGTTGGCGGCTCGTGCTGCCGAACGAGAAATTGGCTACCATGGCCCGTGAATGGACGAATGCCTGCCCTCAGATCGAAGTGCGCGTGGGCGGTTTGGCGGAAAGCTTGGCGGAAGCTTCCATGGCCATTGCCTCCTCAGGCACGGTCACCATGGAATGCGCCTATTTTGAGGTGCCCACCGTCGTCATGTACCGCGTGGCCTGGAGCACCTACTGGCTCGGCAAATGGCTAATCCAGGTGAAGTTTATCGCCATGCCCAATTTGCTGGCGGACCGCGTGATCTATCCCGAATTAATCCAGCACGAGGCCACGCCCCGCCGGATCGCCCAGGAAGCCTTGGAATTCCTCCAAAGCCAGCCGCGGCGGCAAGAGGTCAAGGCGGCCTTGCGGCAAGTCATTGCCAGCCTCGGCGCGCCAGGCGCAAGCCATCGCGCCGCGCAGGCCATTCAATCGTTGTTTTAGTTATTGCCCGGCGTGAGCCGATAAAAGCGAACGGGGCCGGCATTGCTGCCAGCCCCGTCGCACTAAATACTAAAAGCGGATTCGCTTAACCGTTGAACGCTTCGCCCACTTGAAAGCGCACGAAGCGGCGCACGCAAATCTCGTCATCCAATTGCTTGGCCACCGAGGCGATGTGATCCTTCACGGTCACTTCCCCGTTGAGCTTCACAAAGCCTTGTTCCACCAAGCAAATGCCCTGATAGAATTTGTCGAGCTTGCCACCCACGATTTTGTCGATGATTTGGGCGGGTTTGCCTTTGACCTGTTCGGCGGCGATTTCGCGTTCCTTGGCCACCAAAGCCGGGTCCACTTG
>MTLE01001763.1_pt1 | contig 12872 bp, 9 predicted proteins | sample 1982461 | NCBI WGS metagenome assembly MTLE01 (sample SAMN05712605, study PRJNA340218) | biofilm metagenome | isolation source: sample SPL anode biofilm adapted to -200 mV | place: USA | collected 2012-02-03
TAAATTCATTAGCTGTCAAGGTGCTGCTTCTGGCAATGATAGTACTAGTTTCAGCTTTAGCTGCAGCTTTCTATTTTTCATATCGTAAAGCTACAGAGAGGGGTGAGAAAATATGGACTCCAATCACAAGGAGGCTGCTTACAAGTATGTTTATGCCTATGGTGACCGGCGGGGTGCTGATATTTGCGCTGCTTCTGAACGGCTTTATCGGATTGGCCACACCTCTTACATTGATTTTTTATGGTCTTGGTCTCTTTGCTGCTGGTTCACATACTCTTGCCGAGGTGAGGTTGCTGGGGCTGGTTGAGATTGTTCTTGGACTTGCAGCAATATTCATGGTTGAGTACTCTCTTTTTATCTGGGCTGCCGGATTTGGTCTGGTTCATATAGTTTATGGTATTTACATTTATATAAAATACGAGAAGTGATTCCTACAGAAGGACTACATAAGGCATTTGAAAGCAGGGTGAGATTAGGTATTATGTCTGCCCTGGCTGTAAATGATATGCTTGACTTTAATTCTCTGAAGGATTATCTGGATATTACAGACGGAAACCTGGCAAGTCATATAAAGGCTTTGGAGAAAGAGATGTTTATAGGGGTAGAGAAATCATTTGTTGGGAAGAAACCCAATACACGTTACTTTATGACGGGTGCCGGTAAAAAGGCCTTTAAAAGCCATCTGGATGCACTCGAAAAATTTCTGGAATCAAACAGAGGGCACTAAATTTTTTTAATTTTTAACTTTGAAAATCAAAGTACTTTTTTAGAATAAAATATAAAATCTATTAATTATGGAGAAAATAGACATACAATTAAATGCAAACATGAGAAAAGAGATACTTGAGCACCAAAATGAGGCCGGGTATCTTGAGATGTTATACAGAAGCAACAGAGCTCAATTTAAAAAGGAGTTCCTTCAGATTTATCCCGATTTGAACAACAACTCTCTAGCCGGATTCTGGTATGAGAGGCTGAATGATGAGGGTAAAGTGAAAAGTGAGGATGGAATAGTGAAAAAAGAGAAGGGTAGGGAGCTTCTTGTTGTAATAATAGCCTCAATAGTGGCTGCGATAATTGCTAAACTGCCTTCAATTCTGGGCCTGGTCGAGGAGGCTTTTTATGTAAGGAATATCGGATTTATTGTCTTTCCTGTCTTGGCAGGATATTTTGCCTGGAAGGACAAAGCATCAAGGTTAAACATCTCAATTATCGGTCTGGGTTTTTTATTGTGTGCCATATTTATAAATCTGCTTCCTGATATTGAAAGTGATGTCACCACGCTCTCCTGCATCCATATGCTACTTTTATCATGGGCATTGCTTGGCTTTGCATTTATCGGGAGTACAAGGAATATTCCGGAGAAACGACTCTCCTTCCTCAAATATAATGGTGACCTGGCGATTATGTCCGGACTTTTATTGATAGCAGGAGCCGTATTAAGCGGAGTGACAATTGGCCTGTTTGAGCTTTTAGGCCTGAAGATCGAGGACTTCTATATGAGTTACATCGGAATAGTTGGATTATCCGCCATACCTGTAATTGCTACATATCTCATTGGGATTAATCCGCAGCTAGTGGGCAGAATCACTCCGGTCATAGCCAGAATATTCAGCCCACTCGTCCTTATTATGTTAGTTGTCTATTTAATAGCAATCATATATTCAGGGAAAGACCCATACAACGACCGTGATTTTCTCTTGATATTCAATGCATTGCTTGTTGGAGTAATGGCCGTGATTTTCTTTTCTGTTGTGGGGGATAGATCTGTTTCAAAGAAAAATCTTCAGTTGTGGGTCCTCTTTTTATTGTCGGCTGTCACAATCATAGTTAACGGAATAGCTTTATCGGCAATAATTTTCAGAATCACAGAGTGGGGAATAAGTCCGAACCGTGCAGCAGTATTGGGAGCAAATCTTATAATACTAGCCAATTTACTATTAGTGTCAGTTCAACTCTTTAAAGTTGCAACAGGTAAAAAAGATCCTGAAACAGTGGGTAGGGCTATTTCCGGATTCCTACCTGTCTATATCATTTGGGCAGCAATAGTGACATTCGGATTTCCGATTCTTTTCTAGGGAGTAATGAAAAGTGAAACAAATATACTTTGCCAAGGTTTTTCTGGATTTGGACTCTGACGCCGCTTACAAGTTGATGGAGATATGAAGAATCAGGGGAATTTTCAGCCGGAGAGAACTTGTGACTGAGGATGGACTGCCCAGAGACGATATTTATACATAATAAAAAAGGCAACTGCGCTAAAGCGTAGATGCCTTTTTCGTGGGCCCAGTTGGGCTTGAACCAACGACCCCCTGATTATGAGTCAGGTGCTACTAACCAACTGAGCTATGGGCCCGGGAACAAGACGACAAAGATAGTTATTTGCCGTCAATTTCCTATAGTCAGACTTTGATTTCTACCTCTACTCCGCTAGGAAGCTCGAGTTTCATCAAAGCGTCTACTGTCTTTGGAGTTGAACTGTAGATGTCAAGAAGACGGCGGAAAGAATTCAGTTCGAATTGCTCGCGTGCTTTCTTGTTAACAAATGTGGCGCGGTTAACAGTGAAAATCTTCTTATCTGTAGGAAGTGGAATAGGACCACTAACAACAGCACCTGTAGCTTTTACAGTTTTTACAATCTTGTCGGCAGATTTGTCAACCAACATATGATCGTAAGATTTCAGCTTTATTCTTATTTTTTGGCTCATTTTGTTTTATATTAACCAATTAATTTTTCTATATTATTCATCCAAGTCACTATCAGATTTTCTTCCGCTCGCTCTCTCGATAACCTCTTTTGAAAGGTTGGCAGGAAGTTCTGCATAGTGAGAGAATTCCATGGTGCTTGTAGCACGGCCTGATGACAATGTCCTCAAGGTTGTTACATAACCGAATTGCTCTGAAAGTGGAACCTTTGCTTTTACGATTCTTGCATTACCCTTTGAATCCATATTTGTAATCTGTCCCCTGCGTTTGTTCAGGTCTCCGATAACATCTCCGACGTAATCTTCTGGAGTTACGACTTCAAGAGACATGATTGGCTCCTGTATAACAGGATTTGCTTTAGGACAAGATTTACGGAATGCCTGCCTTGCGCAGATTTCAAATGAAAGTGCATCAGAGTCAACAGGATGGAATGAACCGTCTTTCAAGACAACTTTAAGAGAAGTAACTTCATAACCTGCAAGAACACCATTTGCCATTGCAGCCTTGAATCCTTTCTCTACAGAAGGGATAAACTCCCTTGGTATGTTACCGCCTTTAACCTCGTCAACAAACTGAAGTCCTGAGACACCCTCGTCAACCGGTCCTATTTCAAAGATAATATCTGCAAATTTACCGCGACCACCGGACTGTTTCTTGAATACTTCACGGTGTTGTACAGTTGAGCGGATAGCCTCTTTATAGTTAACCTGAGGTGCACCTTGGTTTATCTCTACACCGAACTCTCTTTTGAGACGGTCAACGATAATCTCAAGGTGAAGCTCACCCATACCGCTGATAACTGTCTGGCCGGTCTCGTGGTCAGAGCGTACAGTGAATGTAGGGTCCTCTTCAGAAAGTTTACCAAGCGCAATGCCGAGTTTGTCAAGATCCTTCTGAGTCTTAGGTTCAACGGCGAGTCCGATAACCGGATCAGGAAATGTCATTGATTCAAGTACTATAGGATGGTTCTCAACGCAGATTGTATCACCGGTGCGAAGGTCTTTGAAACCTACGGCAGCACAGATATCACCAGCTTCAACATAGTCTATCGGATTCTGTTTGTTTGAGTGCATCTGATAAAGTCTGGCAACTCTCTCTTTTTTACCTGAGCGAGTGTTGAGTACATATGAACCTGACTCGAGTTTTCCTGAATATGCCCTGAGGAATGCAAGACGTCCTACAAACGGGTCGGTAGCAATCTTGAATACTAATCCGCAGAATGGCTCCTTTGGATTTGATTTGCGAATCTCTTCCTTATCTGTATCAGGGTTATTTCCGTGAACCTCTCCGATATCAAGAGGTGAAGGCAGATAACGCATCACTGAGTCGAGCAGATACTGAACACCTTTGTTCTTGAATGAAGATCCGCAGCATGTAGGAACTACAGCCATGTCAATGGTTGCTTTCCTTAGTGCCTCGATAATCTCGTCCTCTGTAATAGAATCCGGATCGTCAAAGAATTTTTCAAGAATAGAGTCATTGTATTCAGCGATAGACTCTACAAGTTTCCCACGCCACTCTGCAACCTCTTCAACCATATTAGCAGGAACTTCCTTGATCTCATAATTCACGAGATCCTTGCTTTCCTGGTTATAATAATATGCTTTATTTGATATGAGGTCAATGATTCCTTCAAATTTATCCTCAGCACCTATCGGAAGAACAATTGGAATTGCGTGTGCACCGAGCTTCTCGTTCATTTCCTCTACTACAGCAAGGAAATCTGCTCCGACACGGTCCATCTTGTTCACATAGGCTAGTTTTGGTACATGATACTTATCGGCCTGGCGCCAAACAGTCTCTGATTGAGGCTGAACGCGGCCTACAGCACAGAATGTTGCAACTGTGCCATCTAGTACACGCAATGATCTCTCAACCTCAACTGTAAAGTCAACGTGACCTGGAGTGTCGATAAGATTAATCTGGTACTGTTCGTTCCTATAGTTCCAGAAGGCTGTGGTAGCAGCAGAGGTGATTGTGATACCTCTCTCTTGCTCCTGAACCATCCAGTCCATAGTAGCGGCACCCTCGTGGACTTCTCCTATTTTATGGGTCTTGCCTGTATAATAGAGAATCCTCTCGGATGTAGTAGTCTTACCGGCATCAATATGGGCCATGATGCCAATGTTTCTCGTATATTTTAAATCTCTTGCCATCTAATTATCTTCTGGAGCTTAGAAACGGAAGTGTGCAAACGCCTTGTTAGCCTCTGCCATCTTATGCATGTCCTCTTTTCTCTTGTATGCAGCACCTTCGTTGTTGTATGCAGCCATTGTCTCAGCTGCAAGTTTTTCTGCCATTGAGTGAGCAGAACGTTTGCGTGCGTACAGGATCATGTTTTTAATAGATAATGAAACTTTTCTGTCAGGACGCACTTCTGTAGGAACCTGGAAGTTTGCACCACCTACACGGCGGCTCTTAACTTCAACCTGAGGAGTAATGTTCTCAAGCGCTTTTTTCCAGATCTCTAAAGGAGCCTTGTCAGAATCTTTCATCTTCTCGCCGATGATTTCCATTGCATCATAGAAGATGCCATAGGCGATACTCTTCTTCCCCTGAATCATAAGATTATTAACGAACTGTGTTACCAATACGTCATGATACTTTGGATCAGGAAGTAGAATCCTCTTTTTAGGCTTCGTTTTTCTCATTTGTTATAAAATTTGTTTGTTTGGATTATTTCTTCTTTGCGGGAGCAGCAGCTGCGCCTTTTTTAGGCCTCTTAGCCCCGTAAAGAGAACGACTTTGTTTACGACCGTCAACACCGGCAGTATCCAATGCACCACGTAGGATATGGTAACGTACACCCGGAAGGTCTTTTACACGACCGCCGCGCACTAGCACGATTGAGTGCTCCTGCAAGTTGTGACCTTCTCCTGGTATGTATGCGTTTACTTCCTTTTGGTTGGTAAGGCGTACACGGGCTACTTTACGCATAGCCGAGTTAGGTTTCTTAGGAGTTGTTGTGTAAACACGTACACATACTCCGCGTCTTTGTGGACAAGCATCCAGAGCGCGAGATTTGCTCTTCTCTACGATCACTGTGCGGCCCATGCGGACTAACTGTTGAATTGTTGGCATAATTGGTTGTTATTCTTTGCTTTAAGTATTTTCGCCACATAAAATTGGGATGCAAAGGTAAGATTATTAATTTGAATTACAAACACCTTATTAACATTTTTTGACGAAAAAAGGGCTATCTTTGAGAAAATACAGAATCATGGAATTATCAAAAATCGCAAAGAATTTCATCGAGTGTGAAGAAAAGTATGGAGCACACAACTATCATCCACTTGAAGTAGTGTTAACAAAGGGCAAAGGCCCTTATGTATGGGATGTAGACGGTAAAAAATATTTTGATTTTTTGTCTGCATATTCTGCTGTCAATCAGGGGCATTGTCACCCAAAAATTGTTAAAGCCCTTAAGGATCAGGCAGACACACTGTGCCTTACATCCAGAGCTTTTTACAATGATTGCCTGGGACCATATGAGAAATATATACACGAATTCTTTGGTTACGACAAGGTGCTTCCGATGAATTCCGGTGCCGAAGCTGTTGAGACAGCCCTGAAGCTTGCCCGCAGATGGGGATATGTGAGGAAAGGGATCGCGGAGGACAAAGCTCTGATTATTTGCTGTGAAGGTAATTTCCACGGAAGGACTATTACTGTAGTCTCACTCTCTACTGATCCGGACGCTTATGATAATTACGGCCCATTTACTCCGGGTCTTGTAAAGATACCTTACAATGATACCCAGGCGTTGGCTTCTGTTCTTGAGAAGCATGGAGCAGAGGTTGCCGCATTTCTGGTTGAGCCGATTCAGGGTGAGGCCGGGGTGTTTGTGCCGGATGAGGGTTATCTGAAAAAATGCTTTGATCTATGTAAAAAGCACAATGTACTTTTTATGGCAGACGAGGTGCAGACAGGTATAGCAAGGACAGGGAAAATGTTGTGCAGTGACCATGAAGGCATCCGCCCGGATGTTGTGATACTCGGTAAGGCTATTTCAGGCGGTGTATTGCCTGTATCTGCAGTTCTGGCAGATGACGATATTATGCTTACAATTAAACCCGGTGAGCATGGTTCCACTTTCGGAGGATTTCCTCTTGCCTGCCGTGTAGCTGTGGCAGCACTGGAGGTTGTAAAGGAGGAAAAACTTGTGGAAAGAGCTGAATATCTTGGAAAGATCTTCAGGGAAGAGATGGGGAAATATAAATCACCATTTATTAAACAGATAAGGGGTAAAGGCTTGCTCAATGCAATTGTTGTACAGCCACACAATGGCAAGGAGGCCTGGGATGTATGCGAGAAGATGGCAGAGATGGGCGTTCTGGCAAAACCGACTCACAAACATATAATACGTTTTGCTCCTCCATTGGTTATATCTGAAGAGGAGTTGAGAGAGGCAATAAAAATTATAATATGTGCAATGGATTCTCTAGCTTAATCTTATATGCAGACAACCTCAAAAATTTTAATGATTAGGCCGGCAAACTTTGGTTATAATCCGGAGACTGCGGTCAACAATGCTTTCCAGACTCTTAGTAATACAGATGGAACAAATGTCATAGCCGTTAATGAGTTTGACAACTATGTACAACTCCTTAGACAAAATGGGGTGAATGTCCATGTAATGCAGGATACTCCTGAGCCCTACACTCCCGATTCGATATTTCCCAACAACTGGTTTTCGACACATGAAGGTGGTACGCTGGTTCTTTATCCTATGTTTGCGGGAAACAGGAGACTTGAGAGGAAACCTGAAGTAATAGATTACATCAAAAAGGAGTTTGATGTAAAGAGGGTGGTGGATCTCACCAAATGGGAGGCGAAATCTCTTTTTCTTGAGGGTACGGGAAGCATGGTACTTGACAGAGACAGCAATCTTGTCTATGCGTGTGCCTCACCAAGGACGGATGAGACCGTACTTGATGAGTTCTGTGATGAGATGGATTATGACTATTTTCTATTCAAGGCCAGTGACGAGAATGGTCAGCCTATATATCACACCAATGTGATGATGTGTGTCGGGAGTAAGTTCGTTCTTGCATGCATTGATGCAATCAAGGATATCAGTGAAAGGGAGAATTTTATAGGTCTGGTGGAGGATGTCGATAAGGAATTGATTGAGATATCCCTTGAGCAGATGGGAAATTTTGCCGGCAATATGCTGGAATTGAAAAATGATAAAGGAGAGTCTTTGCTGATTATGTCATCTAGGGCGAGAATGGTTTTGGATGACGGTCAGATTTCCAGGCTATCTTCGTATTGCAGAATCCTTACCCCCGATGTCTCAACAATTGAGATTAACGGAGGTGGTTCTGTGCGATGTATGATTGCCGAGATCTTTGTATAATCGACTGTTTTTATATATAGTTAATTATTCTCTTCTTTCAAGTAGCCGCTGCGGTAGGCATCAAGCAACTTGGTCAGGTCGTCAATCTGTTGCATGAGCTCCTTGCCTATATCTGTGTCCCGTACAAGTTTCCGTCTGTTGCTGAATTCAAGCACAGTGGTCTCGGATATTATATCTTCTCCGTTCTCTATAGCCTGCTGTGTGGAGACGAATGGCTGATGTTGAACGAGTTGAAGTCCGTGAGAGTTGTATATGAGAGTAAAACCTGCTATACCGGTTTCCGGCTGGTATGCCTTTGAGTAACCACCATCTATGACCAGCAGCTTTCCGTCAGCTTTTATTGGGGACTCCCCTTTGGTCGTTTTAACAGGTATATGACCGTTAATAATGTGAGAATGCTCGTCTCTGATGCCGAACTCTTCAAGGATTTTCTCACATATCTCCCGGTTGTCCTTAAGATGGTAATAGTGCCCCTTGTTCTCTTTGTGGGTCTCCTTGTCAGCGATAAAATATCTCTCAAATGTGGCCATCCGGTCCTTGTCAAAAGGAGGGGATGAAGGACCGCACCATAGGTACCATATGAAATCCAGTCCGTATCGCTTCTCTTTGGTCTTTTTTTCTTCAAAATATGCCTGACGTACTATTTGGTCAATTTTGTCGAATAGCTTCTTCCCGCTGTATTCTCCGCCTTGAATTCTCACACTCCTGAATGAACCGTCTTCATTGAGAGGAACGGAACCATGGTACAGAAGATTTGAGTTTCTTACAAGATATAGAGATCCGTTAGCGTATATACACCTCATATGCTTCCTCAGCTTCTCACTATGAGTGAATGAGTGTATAAGTTTGTCAACCAGTTCCCTCTCATCTTCTGTAAGTTCGTATGGATTTTTAGGGTCTATTGTCGGGAATGACTTGTCTCTTAGTTGGTAAACTTTTCCGTTGAGGGTTATTGTCCCTTTTTCACAATCAATCAGGTGGAGCAGCCTTCTGTCATTCATCTCCATTTCGGGATTCCTTTCGATAAGTTGGCCTTCGAGTTTGAACTGAATAACAGAAATTGCCTTATGCATCTGAGATATCATTTTTATCTGCTTCTGCTTTACAACCTCATCCTCACTCATCTTTGGCTTGAATACCGTGCACGGGTCCTCTCCGTACATCTCCAGCGCAAATGAGGCAAGAGGCATAAGGTTTATGGCGTATCCGTCCTCCAAGGTAGCAAGATTTGTGTAGCGCAGGGACATCCTGATGACATTTGCCATACATGCTTCACTTCCTGCAGCCGCGCCCATCCAGACAAGGTCGTGATTTCCCCACTGTATGTCGACATTATGATAATCGCAGAGAATGTCCATTATTATATGTGCTCCCGGACCTCTGTCATAGACATCTCCTATTATATGCAGAGAATCGATTGTCATTCTTTGAATCAGTTTGCTTATGGCAACGATGAAATTCTCTGATCTTCCGGTTGAGACTATGGTAGAGATGATTGCCTCGACATAGCCGTGCTTGTTAGGCTCATTCAGAGACTCATGCATCAACTCCTGTATTATGTAAGAGAACTCTTTTGGCAGGGCCTTCCGTACTTTTGACCTGGTATATTTCGAAGATACATTCTCACAAACTTTTAATAACCTGACAAGTATCATCTTGTACCAGTCATCAATATCATGCTCACGGGCTTTTATGATTTTGAGCTTTTGCTCAGGATAGTATATCAGTGTGCACAACTCCTTCTTCTCCCACTCCCTGAGTGTATGACCGAAAATATCCTCGACCTTTTTCTTTATTACTCCGGATGCATTTTTGATTACATGCTGGAAAGCCTCGTGCTCTCCGTGTATATCTGTCAGGAAATGTTCTGTGCCTTTGGGAAGGTTGAGTATTGCCTCAAGATTTATTATCTCTGTGGCGGCGTCTGAAATGGTGGGGAAGCTTTTGGAAAGCAGTTTAAGATACTTAAGGTCTTTCATGATTTAGGTTATTGTGGCAGGTGCTTTTTTATTGCTGCAAGCAATACTGAGGATCTGATGGGTTTTGTCACCACATCGTTGCACCCGGCTTCAATTGCTATCTTATGGTCCGATTCAAAAGCATTTGCTGTCTGGGCAATTATGATGACATCTTTTGAATATTTACGGATTATTTTAGTCGCCTCCAGACCGTCCATAACCGGCATCTTAATGTCCATAAGGATAACAGCAGGATTGTTAACTTTGTACATCTCTACTGCCTCTTCGCCGTTTCTGGCCCATATTAGGCGATAGAACTTATTGAGCATAATACGAAGAAGCTGGTAATTGCTGTCCAGATCTTCTACGATAAGTATGAGTGGCTGTAAATCTTTGTCTATCATAGGTTCAGGCTTCTCTATTTGATTCTCGGGTTCCTGTATCTCTTTTGTCTTGTCAGGTCCCAGAACCTCAGGGAGATTTATGGTATATCTTATTGTTGTACCGGCACCGAATTCAGATTCGGCCCATATGCGACCCCCGAATTTCTCTACTATTGCCTTGCACAAAGGTAAACCTAACCCAGTTCCGCCAACAAATTCATTGATCTTGAAAAAGCGTTCGAAAATGGCGGAAAGATTTTTCTTCTCAATTCCGATACCGGTATCACTTACATAAATTTCCACAAATTGCTCATGTACTTTATAACCGACCTTGATTTCTCCCACATCTGTGAATTTTAGGGAATTGCTTATCAGATTGTTTAATATCTGTCTGTTACGGAAAGCATCAAAAGAGATAAAAAGAGGCTTTTCAGGAAGGTCAGTAACAATCTTGACATTTGATTTCTCCTGATTCATGAATGAATAGACAACCTCGTTTATATTATCAGATAAATCGAATGGTTTAATTTCAAACAGCAGGGCATTTGATTCTATCCTGGAAAGGTCCAGGATGTCACCAATTAAAGACATGAGTTTTTTTGAACTGTCATTTATAACCTCAACGAATCTCTTTTTTTCGTCAGTACTGTAATCCGGTTCTTTTAGCAAATTTGCAAAACCCACAAGGCCGTTCAAAGGAGTCCTTATCTCATGGCTCATATTGGAGAGAAAAGCGGTTTTAAGTTTGTCCGACTCCTCAGCCTTCAGCCTTGCCTCAATAAGTTCTCTCTCTCTCCTTTTATGATCGTCAATATATATATCCATGCCGTATATGTAACGGACATTCTTCTTTCCCTCCCGCTCAGTGTATGTTATTCCACGTCTCTCCCACCACTCATAAGTAGCTCCGTTATCCAGAGTCATCCGGAATTCTGTTTTATTCAACACTCCCGTAGAATCTGCCGATAAAAGACTAACAGTATTGGACACCGCTTTTCTGTCATCAGGATGAACTTTTGAGAGAAAAAACCTTATGAGGGATTCTTCCGGAGCCTTTTCTTGTATGTATTTGAAGTAATTGTCATTCAAATACAGATTCTTAGTCAGCGTGTTATATGCCCAAGTGTATGATTTTGCTGTTTCGGCGGCAAGTTTGAGAAATCTCTGCTGAGTAAAGGATTCTGTTCTGTCATAAAATACAAATACTATATGAGAGATTTGTCCGTCAGAGTCTATTACAGGAGATATATTTCCTGATATAACCCGCGACTCAATGTCGGGATAGTTGATTTTTGTCGAGTTAGATATCTGGACTCGCTCTTTTTCTTTCACACATTTCAGGAGAGCGTCGGAAACAGAGATTCCATTATGTGGTCTTGATGTTTTGAAAACCTGGTCAAAAGTAAGGCCATTGAACTCCCCTGTATGGCCTGACATATCTCTTCCGGCTTTATTTATATTAATAATCTTCAGTTTAGGGTCAAATGTTATAACACCTTCGGTCATTACAGAGAGGGTCTTGTCCAGGAGCTCTTTTCTTATTTCATTCTCTTTTGACAGTTTGAGATTGTCCTTGTTCACTCTTTGAAACCGGAAATGATAGTAGGCAAGTGATATGAGGGAAACAGAGAGGATGATTATTATAAAGATTATAAAATTTATCTCAGTTGAGTAATCATCAAAAATATTAAAAGGTTTGTTTATGTAATTGACATCTTTAGGTATTCTTTCCTGTGGTATATTGAGACGTTTGACAACATTGAAGTCAAGCGCCAGTTTACCGCAGTTGAGTGTTATTGTTCCAGGCTTCAACATGCCTCTGGCCATCTTTATGGCTTTCTCACCGGCGATATTGCCGATATCCCACATAGATGTCAGATATCCTCCCAATATGCCCGATCCCAGAGATAGATTCTGGGTTCCAAATACAGGTATATTGCCGAGTCGGCTTAAAAATGGTTGGTATGAGCCATTTATGTTATAATTACCCACATTATCCAGTATCCAAGAGGAGAGAATTATGAATGTACGGTCAGGTTGCTTGGTTATCTCCTTTATGAACAGGTCGAAATGCTCCTTAGGAGGAGAAATATATGTAATTCTGACCTCGTCCCTGTATTTTGAAAGAGTTTTCTGGGCAAGATTCCTTTCATGAATTCCATAATCCGAGTCATCAGAGATGAAAATAACCCTTTTTGTCCTTGGGAAAAGCTTCATGCCCAGCAGAAAATTTTTTTCGAAATTCCAGTCAATCTCACAGATAAGATTTTTTGGTAAGGGATTTATCTCCTCATCTTTTGTGCAAAGTGAGACAATCGCAGCGGATGAATATAACAAAGAGTCAAGAGTCCAGATTAATTCGTGAGACTCCAGGTCACTGGCAATAACTACATCTGAGTAATGACGGTTTATTGTATTCTGTGCAATAGTCTTTATGCGATAACTCTTTTCTTCGAAGCTCCTTTC
>MTLE01001577.1_pt1 | contig 12871 bp, 10 predicted proteins | sample 1982461 | NCBI WGS metagenome assembly MTLE01 (sample SAMN05712605, study PRJNA340218) | biofilm metagenome | isolation source: sample SPL anode biofilm adapted to -200 mV | place: USA | collected 2012-02-03
CGCTTTTATACGTGCTAATAGCCCCTATAGCAGCTGTCCTTTGAACCTGAAAAGAGGAATCCTTATGCCTGTTTTTAAGAGATATGTTTACCGAGGAGGGAAAAAAGTAGACGCTTTCACTATCCAAAAGAGCAGAGAGATCTGCCGCACAATACGCAGCATCTTCCTTATTGTCGAGGAGCACCATATGTACACCCCTGTCCATTGAAGAAGCCATTGCACAAGCTTTGGCGGAACAATAAAGTCCCTCCGCAGCAAGAGAACCTTTTTGAGAGCTGTGTACCCATTCAATTAGCTCTTTATTAGGCTCTTGTCCGATAAAATCTACCTCTTCTGCTATGGCGTCTTTCATAAAACGGGGACAAAGATAGTTTATTAACATTAATTATTGACAATTGTTAATAACGTAAATTTTACGAGTTGAAAAGTATTCATAAATAATTTTCAAAATTTCCTAAAATTTTTTATACAAGAATAGGTTTGAATTATCCAAATTTTCTATTCACAATTTTTCATCATTTTCTCCATTTTTTATTCACAGGCTTCCCCTGTTGAAAGAATAAATTTTAACTTATTAACAGTTGTTGAAAACGAATGAAAATAATCTTTAAATAATTATCTATTATATGATTAATCCCATTTTAAATTGTTGGTATCCCTGTTGATTTCTGTTAACAACTCTGTTGTTGATGTTAAGAAGTTTAGTTATCAACTTATCAACGCCTAATAATAAAAATCAAAAGTTATTATAAAAAGAATAATATATATTTGTACTAATTAAGAAAGGAGATATGACGGCTTTTGATCCTCACGAAGAGAGAGAAAACAAAGATAAGGATTTTGACGGTGAGATAAGACCGCAGGATTTTTCTGAGTTTGCGGGACAGGATAAAATAATAGAGAATCTTAAGATTTTCGTAAGAGCTGCCATGCTCCGTGGAGAATCTTTGGATCATGTATTGCTTCACGGTCCTCCCGGTTTGGGAAAAACCACTCTTGCCCATATAGTTGCAAACGAACTTGGTGTTGGAATGAAAATCACCTCAGGTCCGGTTTTGGATAAACCGGGTGATCTTGCAGGTCTTCTGACTTCACTTGACAAAGGAGATGTTCTCTTTATAGATGAGATTCACAGGCTCTCCCCTGTTGTTGAGGAGTATCTCTATTCAGCAATGGAAGATTTTACCATTGACCTTATGATAGATAAGGGTCCGGGAGCAAGATCGGTTCAACTTACTTTAAATCCATTCACTCTTATAGGAGCCACAACAAGAAGCGGACTTCTTACATCTCCTCTTAGAGCAAGGTTTGGCATTCAATCTCATCTTGAATATTACGATACAGAAATTCTCTTGAAAATTGTAATAAGAAGTGCTTCAATTCTAAATATTCCTATTGATAAAAATGCAGCAAGTGAGATAGCGGGAAGAAGCAGAGGAACACCAAGAATTGCAAATGCTCTTTTGAGAAGGGTAAGGGACTTTGCACAGGTAAAGGGAAATGGAAAAATTGACCTTGAAATAACCAAGTATGCACTTGATGCTCTGAATATTGACAAGAGAGGACTCGATCTTATGGATAATAAGATACTTACAACAATAATAGATAAATTTAAAGGTGGTCCAGTAGGTATAAGCACAATAGCAACAGCAGTAAGTGAGGATGTAGGCACTCTGGAAGAGGTCTATGAGCCATTTCTGATAAAAGAGGGATTTATACAAAGAACTCCAAGAGGAAGAGAGGTTACAGATCTTGCATACGAACATTTGAAAATTCCTAGAAACAGAAAAGGAGACGAAATAACTCTTTTTTAAAAATATCACAAAATGAAGAAAATAGAAATTTGTATTGTTTTTATTGCTATTATCTTAATTCAAGCTACTGATTTAATGGCTTGTACATCGGCTATAATAACAGGAAAAATGACACCTGACGGAAGGCCTCTTTTGTGGAAACATAGGGATACTGGCGAAGACAACAATAGAATTCAGTTCTTCAAAGGAAAGGTTTATGATTTTCTTGGTCTTGTCAATAGTCCTGATCAAACAGGCGTTGTATGGGCCGGTACCAATTCTGCAGGTTTTTCTATTATAAATACTGCGTCTTATAATCTTAAGGATGATGAAGTTAAAGAGATGGATATGGAGGGAGTCCTTATGTTTGACGCTCTTTCGGAATGTAAGAATCTCGAGGATTTTGAGAAATTTCTTAATAACAGAAAAAGGCCGCTCAGGGTTGAGGCAAACTTTGGGGTTATTGATGCTGAGGGTGGCGCTGCCTACTATGAGGTAAATAACCATAAATTCGTAAAGGTCGATGCAAATGACCCCAAAATAGCACCTGAAGGATATCTTATTTATACAAACTTCTCATATACAGGAAGGAAGGATGAAGGAATGGGATACATCAGATATAAAAATGCAACTGATATTATTTCAAAAAGATCTCCATTTGCCGACATAACACCACAATGGATATTCAATAATCTTTCAAGATCATTTTATCACTCAATGCAGGGAATTGATCTGCTTAAACCGGAATTTTCTCCTGAAAGGGCGAGTGGATGGGTTGTAGACCAGGATTTTATTCCAAGAAAGAGTTCTACAGCCTCTGTAGTCTTTCATGGGGTAAAGAGAGGAGAGAACCCGGAAATGACTACAATGTGGACAGTTCTAGGTTATCCTCCTGCAGGAATAGCAGTTCCCCTGTGGGTTAAAGGGGGTGAAAACCAGCCGTCAGTAATGGTAAAGTCTTCACAATCAAATAATGCTTTTGCCTGTGATAAAGCTCTTTATCTTAAGTACAAAACATTCTCCCTTAAAAGGGGAAATGGTGGGAAGTATATGAATTTCAATCTTTTATATAACTCAACAAATGGTGGTTATATGAAAGATATTCAAAAAGGAGAGAGAGTGATATTTGATATCTATAAAGAAATAATAGGGAGATGGAGAGTAAGTGGAATAAATCTGCAAGAGCTCCAGGAAGCAAATAAAAATGCCGACGATGTTGTAAAGGCAACATACGCCGGCATATCGAGTTTTATAAATAACTAATCTAATTTCAAGTCTGTAAAGACAGCGGTAAATCCGTCACTTTCACCTGTAATAACTACTCTTACAGCAGAAACGGGCTCTTTAGGTAAAATCACTGAAATACCATCAGCGAATTCATCTCCTTTAATGAACTCCTTTCCGTCATAGGAGTATTCCACATAACCTTCGGTGATACCATAGAAATCTATATTGGGAATACCTGTTGCTATAGTAATTCGCTTTGTAAATACAGGTTTATCAAAGATATAGGTAAGATAGTCTCCCGTCTTGAGTCTCTCTGTTGTCCTTGCATAAGAAGCAAAATTGTAGTCCAGTAAATTGCTGGAAGGGAATTTAGGCTGGAATGTAAGAGAGCTCTCAATCTTCACTGAAGGCTTTTGATACTCGTAGGAAACATTCTTTACCATAACTGCCTGACTTATGATTTCATCTTTATAGAAAGTTGCAAATCTGTATTTAAAAGGATTGTCGGTATATATCTCTCCTCTGAAGACAGGGGAGAATTCATCGGGGGTTGTCTCGTCAGAAGTATATCTTACAACTGCCCAAGGGTAAGGAAGCTCGCTGCGCAGTGCACCCTCTTTGTAGGTGATTGTAGGAGGAGGCAACCTGAAGGAGATTCCCATATTGTACATCCTGCTGTAGTGCTTTCTCTCCAATCTTGTCTTGAAATCGTCCCAATTTCTGAGATCCTGATTTGTCCATCCAACCTCTGCAATGGCTGCTAATCTTGGAAACGTTTGATATTCAATAAAACGTACAGGTTTGTTCAGAAGTTCTGCCCATAAGCCGCCCTGAACACCTAAAATGAGTGCAGAAAGGCTGTCCGGAAGGTTTTTATCTCCTGTAGGGTCGAGAGAGTATGTCTTTTCAATAGTTACAATCCCTGCCCAGTTATGTCCTCTTTCAACCTCAGACTGTTTCATGTCCAGATAGCAGAATGGACCTGGCTGCATTATTGTGGGCTGTCCTTTAGTAGCAGTAGTAATTCCTTTTTCAACGCTTCTCCAGGCATAAACCCTTGTCTCGGGTTTAAGCTCCCCTCCTTCTACTATCTCTTCCCAGCCTGCCATGTGACGATTGTTTTTCTCAACAATTTTCTCCATTCTCCTGACAAAATAGTTGAGAAGCTCAACTGGCTCCTTCATTCCGTTCTTCTGCATCAAAGCCTGGCAATCCGGACAGTTCTTCCATGCCGAATAATTGACCTCGTCCCCGCCGACATGTATATATTTTGAAGGGAAAAGTCTTACAATCTCTTTAATGATGTTTTCAAGCATCTCATAGTTTGACTCCTTACTCACGCACCAGACATTTTTACCTTCACCCTGAACACTGAGACTTTCATCGGTTCTCCTGCACAATACATCCGGGTATGTTGCTGTAACGGCACGGCTATGTCCCGGCAGGTCGATTTCCGGAATAATCTCGATATTCCTCTCTGAAGCATAGGCAACAATTCTTTTTATCTGATCCTGTGTGTAAAAACCGCCGTATCTCTTGTTTCCTGAACCAAAAGATGGGTAAAGCACCTCTCCGGGACCCCTCCAGGCTCCTTTAGAAGTAAGTTCAGGGTATTTTTTTATCTCTATCCTCCAGCCGTTATCATCTGCAAGGTGCCAGTGAAATTTGTTGATCTTGTGATAAGAGAGCCAATCAATGTATTTTATGATAACATCATAATCAAAGAAGGTACGCGAAACATCAAGCATCATTCCTCTGTATGAGAACCTCGGATAATCCTCAATTTTTACGAAAGGAAGCCTCCAGTCCTCCCTTCCGGTAGTCCTTCCCGAATATACAGCGGGAGGCAGCATTTGCAGGATAGACTGAATTCCGTAAAAAATTCCGGAACTGTTTTTTGCCTCTACAGTTATTCCCTTTTCATCAACATTCAGCAAATATCCCTCTTCAGGAATATTTAAAGATGAATTTACCTCAAATTTTATAAAATTGTCTGTCGGTTGTTTTTTCGTTCTTGAAAAAGCAAATCCGGTGGCTTTTGTTAGCCTTTCCTGGATGTATTGAGTATTGAAATTTCCTTTTTCATTGCTGTAAATTACGCAACTCTTATCCAGTCTGAAGTAACCTTCTCTTATAGTCTCTTTTTGAGGTTTTGGAATAATTCCTGTCTGTGCACTTAATGCAAGGGCAAAAATCATTGCGGTTAATGTGGAAAGTAATCTCTTCATTTCTTGCGGGGATTAATGTTGTTTGTTAAATATTTAATAAAAAACTGTTATTCAGACAAATAACCCGTCTGAACATACAAATTGTAAAGGTACAAATTTTGATATATAATTTGTTATCTACTTTAATATGTCTACTTTTGTGGACTTTTTAAAATGGTAGAAAATGTCCGAAAAACTAATTTCAAAAATTCCGGAAGGGCCGTTGTCCGAAAAGTGGACAGAGCATAAGGCACATATTAAAGTTGTCAGCCCTGCAAACAAAAGAAAATTAGAGATTATTGTTATTGGAACCGGTCTTGGCGGAGCTTCTGCAGCTGCAGCTCTTGGAGAGTTAGGTTACAATGTAAAGGTTTTCTGCATCAGTGATTCACCCAGAAGAGCCCACTCAATAGCAGCTCAGGGAGGTATCAATGCAGCAAAGAACTATCCTAATGACAACGACTCTATATATCGTCTCTTTTATGACACCATAAAAGGTGGAGACTACAGGAGCAGAGAGGCAAACGTATATCGTCTTGCAGAGGTTAGCAACCTTATCATTGATCAATGTGTGGCACAGGGAGTCCCTTTTGCCAGAGAGTACAGCGGAATGTTGGATAACCGTTCATTCGGAGGAGCTCAGGTGAGCAGGACATTCTATGCCAGAGGACAGACCGGACAGCAGCTTCTTTTAGGTGCCTATGCCGCTCTGAACCGTCAGATACATCTTGGAACCGTTAAATCATACAACAGACATGAGATGTTGGATCTTGTTATGATCAACGGCGAGGCTAAGGGTATTATTGCAAGAAACCTTGAGACAGGAGAGATAGAGAGACATGGCGCTCACGCAGTTGTTTTGGCAACAGGAGGTTACGGTAATGTATTCTTCCTTTCTACCAACGCTATGAACAGTAATGGTTCTGCCGCCTGGCAATGTTATAAGAAGGGAGCGTTTTTCGCAAACCCTGCCTTTGCGCAGATTCACCCGACATGTATACCTGTTCACGGAGATCAACAGAGTAAGCTGACTCTTATGAGTGAGTCTCTCAGAAACGACGGAAGGATTTGGGTTCCTAAGAAACTAGAAGATGTTAAGAAGCTGAGGGGAAAAAAGATAAAAGCATCACAGATTCCTGAAGAGGACAGAGATTACTATCTCGAGCGCAGGTATCCTGCATTCGGTAACCTTGTACCTCGTGATGTTGCTTCAAGGGCTGCCAAAGAGAGATGTGACGCCGGTTACGGTGTAAATGAAACAGGTCTTGCTGTATTCCTTGATTTCAAGACAGCAATTCAAAGACTTGGTCAGCATGTTATATCAGAGAGATATGGCAATCTTTTCCAGATGTATGAGAAGATAACAGATGTTAATCCATACCAGGAGCCAATGATGATTTTCCCTGCAATCCACTACACAATGGGTGGTATATGGGTAGATTACAATCTCCAGACAACTATACCTGGCCTTTACGCAATAGGAGAGGCTAACTTCAGCGACCATGGAGGAAACCGTTTGGGCGCTTCTGCTCTTATGCAGGGTCTTGCTGATGGATATTTTATCCTTCCTTACACAATAGGAGATTTCCTTGCCTCAAAGATTCAGGTTCCAAAGACAGACATCAATGATCCTGCGTTTGCAGAAGCAGAAAAGAAGGTTAAGGAGAAAGTTGAGAGACTTCTATCTATAAAAGGCAAACAGACTGTTGATTACTATCACAAGAAACTGGGCCACATTATGTGGGAATATGTGGGTATGGCAAGAAACGAAGAGGGTCTTAAAAAGGCTATCGAGCAGATCAGAGTCCTTCGTAAAGAGTTCTGGAAAGATGTAAATGTTCCGGGAGACAAGGCAGAATTCAATCAGGAGCTCGAGAAGGCTTTAAAGGTTGCCGATTTTATGGAAATTGGTGAGGTTATGGCCCTTGATGCATTAAATAGAAAAGAGTCCTGCGGAGGTCACTTCCGTGAAGAGATGCAGACAGAGGACGGTGAAACGCTCCGTGATGACCAGAACTATATGTATGTTAGTGCATGGGAATATACAGGGGATGACAAAGAGCCAAACCTCCACAAAGAGACTCTTAAATACGAGTTTGTAAAACTTGCAACCAGGAACTATAAAGATTAAGAAACTTTTTCATTATGAATTTAACATTAAAAGTATGGCGTCAGAAAAACGCTAAAGATAAAGGTCATTTTGAAACATATAAGGTAAATGACATATCTCCTGACTCTTCGTTTCTTGAGATGCTGGATATTCTTAATGACCAGCTTATAAGAGAGGGAATTGATCCTGTTGCAGTAAACAAGGGCTGCAAGAGCAGCGGTCCTGTTGCATTCGATCACGATTGCCGCGAGGGTATCTGCGGTATGTGTTCTCTCTACATTAACGGTAGAGCACACGGCCCAGACAATGAAATAACAACCTGCCAGCTCCACATGCGCAAGTTTAAAGATGGTGATACAATTACTATCGAACCTTGGAGATCGGCTGCAATGCCGGTAATCAGAGACTTGGTTGTGAACAGGAATGCTTTTGACCAGATCCTTCAGGCCGGCGGTTACACATCTGCAAGTACTGGTGGTGTTCCTGATGCAAATGCCATTCTCATACCAAAAGAGAAGGCAGACGAGAGCATGGACGCTGCTGCATGTATAGGTTGCGGAGCTTGTGTAGCAACTTGTAAGAACGGTTCAGCAATGCTGTTTGTCTCTGCAAGGGTAAGTTCTCTTGCACTTCTTCCTCAGGGTAAGGTAGAGGCTGCCAGAAGGGCTAAAGCAATGGTTGCCAAGATGGATGAACTTGGATTCGGAGCTTGTACAAACACACGTGCCTGCGAGATGGAGTGTCCTAAGAACATCTCTGTTGCACATATTGCAAGGATGAACAGGGAGTTCCTGCTGGCAAAGATTAAAGACTAAACATTAGGGCTATTCAGCTTTATAATAGACTCCGACCCCTTCAAAACTGATAATGAGATCGTCAAATACAGTTTTGTCGGGGTCGTTTTCTGTCAGCATGTTTTCAAGAATGGACATCATATACTCTTTAGGATAATAGAGTTCCATTTTTCTAGAATTACACAAAGCAGTAATACCAGAGGAAAAGGCTCTGTTGTAGATGGTTGCGAAAACCTCATATGTTGTATAGGTGCCGGTGAAAATCAGATCGGGTTCGTATGATGTGTATATGAAACTAACAGAACTTTCATCGAAGACAATTTGTTCCGGTTTGATAATATTCTGTCTAAACTTTAATATATTCTTCTCAAGATATCTTATAGCTTCTGGATGGATTTTTTTAACATCTTCATCATAGACAAATCGGACAAAAGTGGCGGAGTCTATATTCCATGTCCCCACAAAACTGTTAGAATCATCAGTTTTGCTGCATCCAGATGACATCAGGACGATAAATATGACCACTGTGAAATAAAGAAGCCGGTTCAGTCTCATATTTGCAATTATGACTATTATGTTAAAAAGTCTACGTTAGCTCACAAATGTATAAAAATTAGTTTAAAAACATTTAAATTTGAACAAATATCGGAAAATGGAATTTTTTGCTACTTGTAACGGGATTCCCGTTCATATTTCAGACTCGAAGAAAGGAGAAAAGACCCTTGTACTTCTACACGGATATCTGGAAACACTTTATGTATGGGAAGATTTTATAAAAACACTTCCTGAATCCATACGGGTAATTTCAATAGATCTCCCGGGACATGGGCTTACAGGGTCAAATAAAGAGGAGAATTCAATGGCTTTTATGGCAGATGTTGTAAAATCGGTGCTTGATTTGTGCCAGATTGAATCAGCCTATGTCGTTGGCCATTCAATGGGGGGATATGTGGCTATAGAGGCGATAAAGAGGCATAGGGAGAGGTTTTCAGGGATAGTCCTGATGCATTCAGGCCCTGGAGCTGATTCGGAAGAGAAAAAAATTGACAGGGAGAGGGAGATCGAGCTTATTAAAAAAGCAAAATTACAGATGATTGTGAGGATGGGAATTCCAAAAATGTTTGCAAAAGAGAATCTGAGAAGGATGGATGAAAAGATAGTGGAGATAGAGGAGATCTCGGAGACACATGATCCTGAAGGAATTGTGGCAACAATCATGGGATTGAAAAACAGAGAGGACAATCTGGTATTTTTAAAGGAGTGTAAGGTTCCGCTCCTTATATTTTTTGGCATGGATGACTACCATATACCACATGAAAAAGCGTTGAACCTGCAAAAAGAGCTTCCGGAGGCGAAATGTATATATTTGCAACACTCCGGTCACAATGGCTTTTTGGAAGAGCCTCAAATTGTCAAAGAGGAGATGTTGAAATTTCTAGAATTGTAAAATATGATTAAAAAAACAATACCGTTGCTTTTACTGGCAATGACAATGTCATGGATAAACGCTGAAGCACAAAGCAGGGCAAGAGATTACGGAGTAAAGCCGGGTGTCTTCAAAACCGGAAAGTTCAATGCCATCACTGATGTTCCTGGAGTCAAAATCGGTCATGTGACAAAGATAGAGGGAGAGGATATGAGAACCGGGGTAACAGCAATTGTCCCTCACGGAGGCAATATTTTCAGAAACAAGGTTCCGGCAGCAGTGTTTGTTGGAAATGGTTTCGGGAAGCTTGCGGGAGTAACACAGATTATGGAGCTCGGCAATATTGAAACACCTGTAATTCTGACCAATACAATGAGTGTTGCCGCTGCGCTTGATGCCCTAATCACATACACATTATCCCAGCCGGGTAATGAGAATGTGGCATCAGTAAACGGCGTGGTAGGGGAGACAAATGACAGTGGACTCAACAACATAAGGGCGAGATATGTCAAACCTGAAGATGTCCTGAAGGCAATAGAATCTGCAAAAGGGGGTCCTGTAGAAGAGGGCGGGGTAGGAGCAGGTACCGGTACTATCTGTTTTGGTTTCAAGGGTGGAATCGGAACCTCATCAAGGGTGCTCCCAGAATCACTCGGTGGATACACAGTGGGAGTGATAGTTCAGTCAAACTATGGGGGAATCCTACGTATAGACGGGATAAAAGCAGGGGAGATGCTGGAAAGCTACTCATTCAGAAAGAATATACTTCAGGATGTGGACGGTTCCTGCATGATGGTTGTGATAACGGATGCCCCTGTTACAGCAAGGAACCTTGAGCGCATTGCAAAGAGGGCATTTATGGGAATGGCCAGGACAGGAGGAATTGCATCAAACGGCAGCGGGGACTATGTTATTGCTATGTCGGTTGCTCCCGAGAACCTCCTTGACGAATCAAAACCATTCTATACTCCGAAAGAGCTCCAGAACGACTCGATGTCTCCTCTCTTTATGGCAACAATAGAGGCCACAGAAGAGGCTTTGCTCAACTCTCTGTTTGCAGCTAAAACCGTAAAGGGAATAAACAACAAGGAGGTTCTGAGACTTCCTGTAGAGAAGATTATAAAGTAGTTTTCCTATCGTAGATAATTGAAGTGACCCTCTTACCAGAGAAAATTGTTGAACGGGTATCTTCCGGCGTGTATTTCAGCCACCATTTTATAAATATCGTTCCTTAGCTTATCGATCTGTGTCTTCTCTTTGGCTGAGATAAATATGCACGGATTGTGCTCTTTTCCCATCCATGAGTTTTTCAGCTCCTCAAGACTGTAATTTTCCTGCTTTTTAGGCTCGAAATCGTACTCATCCTGTGGAGTGTATTTGTAAAGATCAATCTTGTTAAAAACGAGGAAAAGCGGCTTCTCCTTGGCCCCTATATCTGCCAGAGTCTCGTTGACAACTCTTATCTGCTCTTCAAAACCGGGATGCGATATATCTACAACATGCATGAGAATATCAGACTCGCGTACTTCGTCGAGAGTACTTTTGAAAGATTCTACAAGCTGATGAGGAAGTTTCCTTATGAAACCTACAGTATCGCTTAGGAGGAATGGGACATTCTCTATGACTACTTTCCTGACAGTGGTATCAAGCGTTGCAAATAGTTTATTCTCAGCAAAAACATCACTTTTTGCAAGTAGATTCATCAATGTACTCTTTCCAACATTTGTGTAACCTACAAGGGCAATTCTTACAAGATTTCCCCTGTTACCGCGTTGAGAAGACATCTGGCGGTCAATTTTCTTTAACTGCTCCTTCAGTTTGCTTATCTTATCCAGGATAATCCTTCGGTCAGTCTCAATCTGGCTCTCACCCGGTCCCCTCATTCCAATACCACCCCTCTGTCTTTCAAGGTGAGACCACATACGGGTAAGCCTTGGAAGAAGATATTGATACTGTGCAAGTTCAACCTGTGTCTTAGCATAAGCTGTCTTGGCCCTTTGTGCAAAAATATCGAGAATAAGACTTGTCCTGTCTAGAACCCGGCACATCAGTTCTTGCTCAATATTCCTAAGCTGAGAAGGGGTAAGTTCATCATCAAAGATTACAAGCTTTATCTCGTTTTCTGTTATATAACTCTTTATCTCATCGAGCTTGCCCGAACCGACATAGGTCTTGTTGTTCGGTCTCTCGAGTCTCTGAATAAACTTCTTATCTCCTGCCGCACCGGCTGTCTCCGCCAGAAATTCAAGTTCATCAAGGTATTCCAAAACTTTATTTTCGTCATCATTCTGGGAAATAACACCGACAAAGACGCATTTTTCTATTTCCATAAATATTATTTAGAAATAAATGTACTTAAAATTACTAAAAAAGGCTGCATCTTAAGGAGGCAGCCTTTTCTTAAATATCTAATTATGTAATTATCTCAATTGGAATATCACTGGGAAAATGTAACGTACCTTAACTGGTTTGTTTCTTTGTCTTCCAGGAGTCCACTTAGGTGAAGATGCAACTACACGTGCAGCCTCTTTATCCAGTGAAGCATCTACTCCTCTGACAACCTTAACGTCACTTACGCTACCGTCTGTGTTAACAAGGAACTGGAGAATTACACGGCCCTGTACACCATTTTCCTTTGCCATTTCAGGGTAAACAAGGCGTTCAAAAACCCATTTTGTAAAAGTATTCTCATCGCCGCCCTGAAATTTAGGTTTCTCTTCAACTATCTGGAATGGAATTTCCTCATCTTCAACCTCTTCTGCTTTACCCGAGCCAGCAACGTAGTTCTTAATCTCAACACCAAGATTTCTGTCATCCTCTGTATTAATTATAAGGTCTGTATTAATTTTCATATCGTCATCAACGATCTGAATCTCGTCAGAAACTACAGGAATATCCATTGTCTGAGGCGGAGGAGTGTTTTCTTGTGTAATAGGAATCATCTCATCTTCAATGATAACTGCTGTATCATTTGTCAATGTAGATTCCTGTTTGTCAGTGCTTTTCCATTCAAAAGCAAGCAGTGAAACTGCCAAAGCGACTATTAATCCTATTTCTCTGAAGAAAAATTTTTTGCCTTCAAGATTAGCCTTAGGTGTTTTCTTTACTTCCATAACTTTGTCTCTGCGATTTTTGAGTTTGTAAAAGTAATAAGAAATAATTATTTGACAAAAGTTATTGTGGATAAACTTTTATAAATAATTCTAAAATCAACAATAGTAGAACATTAAATGTTTATAAAATTGTTCAAAACTTTTATGTGGAGCATATCGGAGTCGAACCGATGACCTCTTGCATGCCATGCAAGCGCTCTA
>MTLE01000779.1_pt3 | contig 12864 bp, 14 predicted proteins | sample 1982461 | NCBI WGS metagenome assembly MTLE01 (sample SAMN05712605, study PRJNA340218) | biofilm metagenome | isolation source: sample SPL anode biofilm adapted to -200 mV | place: USA | collected 2012-02-03
CTTTTTCTGCATTTTCAGGCCAAAAGCCATGTTCTCAAACACGCTTTTGTGCGGATAGAGCGCGTAGTCCTGAAACACAACGGCGATATTGCGGGCACGGGGTGGTAAATCAGCGACCGGTTCTTCATTGATAAGAATATCGCCCGCAGTGATGTCTTCCAGTCCGGCAATCAAGCGGAGTAATGTACTTTTTCCGCAACCCGATGGGCCTACCAGCACCATCAACTCGCCATCAGCAATGTCTAGATTTATGTTATTCAGCACCGGCGTCGATGCTGAGTAATGTTTGTTGATCTGTTGCAACGTTACACTTGCCATAAGAAGTCACCGTTATTATTCAGAGTGGTTTTTAACAATGGATAATGACTCTTTCGCCTGACGTAGCATCAAACCAAGATCAGAGCTGATAGCGATAAAATCGAAACCATATTCTTTGAACTGAAGAGCCATTTGGGGTGTCGGTGCAACACAACCGCAGGGTTTACCTGCTTTATGCGTGCGTTCCACCAGCGACTTCAATGTTTGTTGCACAATAGGCGCTGCAATCTGGCCAATGTAACCAAGGCTGGCAGCCAGATCGCCGGGGCCAATGAAGAGCGCATCAACACCATCCACTGCAGCTATAGCTTCGAGGTTCTCTATGCCCTTCAGTGATTCGATCTGAATGATTACAGCTATTTCATCATTGGCTTTAGCCAGATATTCCGCATCATTGCCATATAAACTGGCACGATGGACTGCAGCAACACCACGGGTACCCGCGGGGGCATAACGGGTCGAGCGCACAGCCTGTTCGGCTTCCGCAGCAGTTTCAATGAACGGGAACATCAGTGTCTGCGCACCGATATCCAGGGTCTTTTTCACAATAATCGGATCGTTCCACACTAAACGGACGATTGGCTGGGCGGGTGCAGCAGCTAATGCACGAAGAATATGAATAGCATCGGATGTTTCTACCGGCACATGTTCCATATCCAGCACCAGAAAATCAAACCCACCGTGCCCCAATGCTTCGGCTGTACTGGGTGCGGCAGACATCAGCCAACTGCCCCAGCGGGTATTGGAATGTTGTAACCACTGTTTGAAAACATTTTGTGCAGGCATTCACTTATCCTCATTAATAAATAGCGGGTTCAGGTGTTTGCTCACCTGCAGCCAAAAAATCAAAGTCGCAGCCGGTATCAGCCTGACCGACATGCTGTTGATAGAGCTCGGTATAACCACGGGAATAAGGTTGTTTCGGGCGTTGCCAAAGATCTTTCCGCTGAGCGAATTCTTCATCGGAAATCAGCAGCTCCAGTTTCCGGTTTGGTACATCCAGCAGGATTTCATCACCGGTTTTAACCAGTGCCAGCGGCCCACCGATGGCTGATTCCGGCGCGATATGTAATACGCAGGTGCCATAATGCGTACCACTCATACGGGCATCAGACAGTCGCACCATATCGCGGACACCTTTCGCCAATAATTTTTTCGGAATTGGCAGATTGCCCCATTCCGGCATACCAGGCGCTCCGACCGGCCCTGCATTGCGCAGGATCAGAACGGTGTTTTCATCCACATCAGCATCGGGCACATTCAATTCATTTTTCATCGATTCATACGAATCAAATACCCAGGCTTTGCCGCGATGCGTAAGTAGTTCCAGTGAAGCCGCTGACGGTTTTATCACTGCGCCATTTGGTGCCAGGTTGCCATACAGCACGGCGAGGGCAGGTTGTTCCGATATGGGATTAGTAACTGTGCGGATAATGTTGTCATCCGTAGACGCTATCAGCTGTTCTGCCCAGGGTTTACCGGAAATGGTAATGGCAGACAGATCGAGTTTGTCTTTTATCTGGGATAGCAGCGCAGGCAAGCCACCGGCATAGAAAAAGTCTTCCATCAGATGTTCACCTGCCGGAAAGAGATTGAGCAACAGTGGTGTATCACGGGCTACACGATCTAAATCGGCAAGGGAATAGGGCACCTTCGCGCGACCAGCCAAGGCAAGCAGGTGAATAGCGGCATTAGTTGATCCGCCAATTGCCATAAACACCCGCGCCGCATTTTCAAACGCTGGCAGGGTTGCTATCTGTGAGGGGCGTAAATCTTCCTGCACAGCCTGAACAATACGGGATCCTACATCCCGGCACATACGGATATGGGCAGCATCTGCCGCAGGGATAGACGTTGAGCCGGGCAGGGCAAATCCCAGTGCTTCGGCGATAGTGGTCATGGTAGATGCTGTACCCATGGTATTGCAGGTGCCGATAGAACGGGTCATGCGCTGTTCCAGCGATTGCAACTCCTGAACATCGATCCGTCCGGCCTGATATTCATCCCAGTATTTGCGGGTATGGGTGCCGGCACCGACTTTTTGTCCCTGATAGCGGTCATTCAGCATCGGGCCGGCAGGGCAAAAGATAACGGGAAGATCAGCGGAAATTGCCCCCATCAGTAAGCCTGGCGTGGTTTTATCGCAACCACCTAACAAAACGGCACCATCTACCGGATGTGAGCGCAACAGCTCTTCGGTTTCCATGGCAAGCAAATTGCGATAGAGCATAGTGGTGGGTTTAACGAAGATTTCGCCCAATGAAAGAGCCGGAATTTCCAGTGGAAAACCACCGGCAGCCAGAATGGTCTGAGCGATCACTTGTGCCCGTTCCCGCAGATGGCTGTGGCAGGTCGAAATATCACTCCAGGTATTAATGATGGCGATGACAGGCTTACCAATATAATCCTCACGTCGCCAGCCGATTTGCTGCATACGCTGACGGTGCGCAAAGCCACGCATATCATCTGACTCAAACCAGCGGGCACTACGCAACGGTTTGGAATTAAGCGATTTTTTAATCTGTGTCATACCTAATCAGGTTCCTGTTATGTCACAATGCCTTGGTAGCGCTACCATTTTCTAACCAGATCAATCTACTAAAGAGTTTGTTGGCTATGAGTCGTAAATCTGATGCTGTTTCTACTGATCACTCCATGACCCGACGTCGTCGCAGTTCTGGCCGGGTTACCTTAACTGAAGTAGCTAAGGCTGCTGAGGTGTCTCCAATTACTGCATCCCGGTATCTGAGAGATCCGGAGCAGGTATCGGAAGCACTCCGAACCCGTATCAGTAAAGCTATTGATGAACTGGGTTATGTACCCAATAAAATTGCCCAGGGGTTAGCCAGTGCCCGTTCACCAATTGTGGTAGCAATTGTTCCCAGCATTGCACACGCTATTTTTGCTGAAATGCTGCATGTGCTTTCCTGCCGGTTACAGCAACATGGCTACCAGATGTTGCTGGGTAATTCTGATTACTCACTGGAGGAGGAAGAACAGCTTTGCCGTACTTTTCTCGACTGGTCTCCGGCGGCTTTAATTCTTACAGGTCATCACCACACACCAGAACTGGAGAAACTACTTCAGACCATTAATGTGCCGGTGATTGAACTCTGGGATCTCAACCCGCAGGTCAATCGTAATCAGGTTGGTTTTTCTCATTACCAGGCCAGCTACGATATGACTGAGCATCTGATTAAACAGGGTTACCAGCGTATTGCTTACATCAATAACAATATCGTCAATGACCTGCGCGGCATGGTACGCTGTCAGGGCTATGAAGCTGCCATGCAGGCGCATTCCTTGTCACCTTTATCTGTTCCGGCAACCGGCTCTGTTGCGCTGGATGCCGGCCGTGATGCCTTTTTGCATCTTATGTCATTAACACCACGCCCTGATGCTCTTTACTTCGCGAACGATAACCTTGCGGCAGGTGCCATTCTTGAAGCGATGCGTAGTGGTTATAAAATTCCGCAAGATGTTGCGATAGCCGGTTTTGGTGGTTTTCCTATCGCTGACAAATTACTGCCATCACTGACAACACTTGCGCCTGATCATGAACGCATTGGTGAGATTGCTGCTGACATGGTGCTGGCGTATTACAATAAGAGTGAGACATGTAACAAGACCCCGAAAATCATTGATGTTGGTTATCGACTGATTGCTCGGGAAAGCACTTCATCAGCTGAATCTGAAGAATAAATTACGGTGGAAGCCTGATTTCTGAAACCAATTAATCCGGCAATAATTATCTAAAAAATAAATATAAGTGTGCTGAGGTTTTAATGGCGAACAGGATCGTTCGCCGAAGAGTCAGTGATGTTGCATTTGTTGTAGTTTGATATGCAGCTGAGTAGGGCCCATAGGGCTGTAAACAATTTTCAGACCCCGGTTATCCGCCAGTTCGCGCACTTTTCCTGCGAACGCATGACTGACCTGATCAATCAGCAAAACAATCAGTTGCGTGTCATGCGGCAAGGTTTGTTTTAATTCGCCAGCCTTACGGCCACTGAAATGTGTCAAATGCTCATAACCGGCATTATGCAGGGTATCCGCGATACGGTGTACGCGATCACCGCCAATGATTACAGCTCTCATATCCACCTCATTTCTGTATGTATAGTTAATAAACTACTGAATCTGAAAGATTTGAGAACGAACTATTTATTGATTCGTTATCTGAAAAATGGATATAAAGAAAAAGCAGCCAGACATTTACGCCTGACTGCTTTCGGTGAACAGGATAATCGGTATTAATGGGACTGCATGCCCCAGCGGCGAATGGTCACTTTTTCTGTGGTACGGAAAACCAGGTTCTCAACTAACAAACCAATCAGGATAACTGTCAGTAAACCGGCAAATACGTTCGGGATTTCCAGCTGATTTTTATTTTCATAGATAAACCATCCTAAACCACCTGAGCCGGAACTGACACCAAATACCAGTTCGGCTGCGATCAGCGTACGCCATGCGAAAGCCCAGCCAATTTTTAATCCGGAGAGAATACTAGGGAGCGCTGCTGGGATCAGAATACGGAACACTAAACGGATGCCGCTCAGGCCATAGTTGCGACCAACCATCAATAGCGTCGGTGATACAGAGCGGAACCCTGATTGAGTATTCAGTGCCACAGGCCAGATCACGGAATGTGTCAGTACAAAGATGAGACTACCTTCACCTAAACCGAACCACAGTAAAGATAAAGGCAATAACGCGATAGCGGGCAGGGGGTTAAACATGGATGTCAGTGTTTCTAATACATCATTACCCCAGCGGGTGGTGACAGCAAATGCCGTAATAATACCGGCAATACCAATCCCGACTGCATAGCCTGTAAGCAAGATGCGGACACTATTCCAAACTCGCTCAGGTAACACACCAGAGGTGATGCCGTCCCAGAGCGCATTGGTTGTTTGAGACAGAGACGGAAATAACAACTCATTATTCAGATGGGTACCGTACCCTTGCCAAAGCGAAGCCAGAACAAGCAGCACGATCAATTTTCGCGCGGCACTCTGATTCAATAAGCGTTCCCGAATAGATAGTTGCTGAACAACGGCGGTCTGTGGTTTTGGGTACTCATTTTTTCTCACGCCTTCAGACATGGATGGCCTCCTGCAACGATTCAGTAAACAACTGCTGGTGGATATACTGTGATAATCGTTCGCCACTCGGCATCTGGCGATCATGCCCATCACTGTACAGTTCTTCTTTGACTTTACCCGGATGCGGCGAAAGCAGCAGGATCCGATCTCCCAGCTTGATAGCTTCAGCGATGGAGTGAGTAACGAATAACATAGTGAAACGGATCTCTTCCCATAGCTGTAACAGCTCATCCTGCATTTGCTGGCGGGTCAGTGCATCCAACGCGGCAAACGGTTCATCCATCAGCAGAATTTTCGGCTCCATCGCCATACCACGGGCAATCGCAACGCGTTGTTTCATGCCGCCAGATAAGGTGTGTGGGTAGTGATCCGCAAATTTCGACAGCTTTACTTTACGGATGTAATGTTCCGCCCGTTCTTCCGCTTCGCTTTTGCTGGCTTTACCAGAAGTGGTAAGCGCGAACATCACATTTTCTTTCACCGTTAGCCACGGGAGAAGCTGATCAAACTCCTGAAACACCATCATGCGTTCCGGGCCTGGTTGTTTGATTTGTTGTCCATTTAGCAGGATCTGTCCTTCATCGGGTTTCAGATAACCGCCAACGGCTTTTAACAGGGTTGACTTACCGCATCCGGAAGGGCCAAGCAAAATAAAACGATCACTCTGATTCAGGTTAAAACTGACACGATCTGTAGCAGTCACCAGATTATTTTGTGTTTTATAGCGCAGGGTTACGCTATCAACATGCAGTAAGGATGAGGTATTCATAAAGACTCCATAACAAGTGTCCGGTTTGCACCGGAGCACCTGTTTTTAGCTTAATTAACTGCCAGATTTAGTATGAATTTCAGGGAAATAGAGATCTTGCCACGTGGTAGCTTTCTGCTTGACGCTGCCAATCTGATACATGAAGTCAGCAAACTTTATGCTACCGGTTGGTGTGGTTGAGAATTTGACGTGTTTATCGGTAATGATTTTGTACACATTCTCAGCATCACCGGCATCTTTGCTGTATTTCACATACTCTTCAGCGGCCGCTTTTTTATCCTGATTGATTTTGTCGATGGTTTTATCCAATGCTTTCAGGAACGCACCATAGAGTTTCGGATTTTCATCGCGGAATTTCTGCGTGGTATAGAGCACGCTGTGGGTAGATTCGATACCCAGCACGTCATAGGAATCCAGAATACTGTGAACACCAGGTTGTTTTAATTCCTGATACTGGAACGGTGGGCCGGAGAAATGAGAATTCACGCCACCATTATTGGTCGTCAATGCTGCGACAGCATCCGGATGTGATAGTGTCACGGTCAGCGCATCAAATTTCTTCGCCTGATCGATGCCATATTTCTGTGCCGCGGCCATCTGTAACAGTACAGCTTGTGTAGAAACCTTTGCTGCTGGCAGGGCAATACGATCTTTCTCTGTCAGATCATCAATGCTTTTTACCGCAGGGTTATTGGTGACCAGCAGCAACGGCGTACCACTGACTGCAGAAATCAGTTTTACCTGACCTTTGGTTTTCGCCCACAGGGTAATCGCTGGTGGCAGACCGCCGACACCGATATCCAGAGAACCGGACAGCAGGGCTTCATTCATGACATTACCGCCAGCGAATTTATTCCAGGTCACGTTAATGTCACCGAGACCTGCTGCTTTTGCTTCTTCCTGAATCAGATTATTGTGCTGCAGTAATACCAGTGGCAAATAGCTGATCCCTGGTTGTAATGCCAGATGCAGTTCCTGATTTTCAGCAAAGGCGGGCTGAATAGCCGCGCTGATCAGAGTGGCCAGTAATCCGGCTTTCAGCGTTTTGTTCATATTATCGTTTCCTGTCTTCAATTCGGTTTAACAGGCACCTGCTGGTGCCTGTGTTATGCGTGATCAGGCACTGCGGTAGAGTTTGGTTAAGACAAACTCACGGTGACCCAGCGATTCAGCATCAGTCAGACGGCCATTCACTGTGCGGAGCATGACATCCAGCAAACCATCACCCGCCTGATCCAGATTGAGTTCGCGCTGCAGCAGGGCGGAGCAATCGTAGTCAATATGTTCACTCATAGTGCGGGCAGTGCGTGGATTCGCCGTCAGTTTGATCACCGGCAGAATAGGGTTGCCGATGATGTTGCCCTGACCTGTCGGGAAGAAATGCACGACATAACCTGCAGCTGCAGCCAGTGTTACCATCTCGGCGGCTGCGGAGCTGGAATCCATAAACCATAACCCAGGACCAGTAGGTGCTTCTGCTGGTTCCAGCACGCCATCAACTGTGCATTTCTTGCCGATTTTCTGGATATTACCCAGCGCTTTCTCTTCGATAGTGGTTAAACCACCGATGATGTTGCCTTTGGTTGGCTGTGAATCAGACAAATCATTGGTTTTATTGGCAATGATGAAATCGTTGTAATCACCCCAGGTTTTCAGGAATTTTTCCCCAATCTCTGGTGTTGCCGCACGACGTGCAACAATGTGCTCACCACCGGTGATTTCAGATGTTTCACCAAACAGCAGGGTAGTACCCGCAGCGTAAAGCTTATCGAATGCATTCCCTACGGTCGGGTTAGCGCCGCAACCTGATGTAGTATCAGATTCGCCACATTTAGTTGAAACCCACAGTTTTTCAATAGGATGTTCAGTTTTCTGCTGCTCTGAAGCCCATTGCAGATATTCTTTTGCTTTCCGGGAAGCCGATGCAACGGTGTTAATGTCGCCATTCAGTTCAATAGAAAAACCGGTAACTGGTTTGCCTGTGGCCGCAATGCCATCGACAACGCGCTGAGTCCAGCCTGGTTCAATACCAATTACCACTACCGCGGCAACGTTTGGATTGCTGCCGGTGCCAATGATGGTACGGAAATGCAATTCCAGATCGGCACCAAACTGCAGACGACCATAAGAATGCGGAATCGCCAATGTACCTTTGATATTGTTGGCGACTGCTTCACTGGCCGCGTTGGATAAATCATCAACTGGAAGAATGATGACGTGATTACGAATACCAACACGTCCATTTTCACGTTCATATCCCCAAAAAGTTGAAGGTAAACTCATAAATCACCACCGTTTAGTTTTTACGTTATGAACATGCAAATGTGCGCCACTGGTAATCGGCGAGATAGCGCGACCGATAACTTCACCGTATTTGATGACATCACTGTTTTCAGCAATATCAGTTAATGCCAGCTTATGACCGATCGGGATGGCATCTTTCACGGTCAGATGAAAAGTTTCATCGTTATCCATAATCCAGCCTGTCAGTTCCTGACCTGCTGTTACGCCTTCGACGACGACAACCCCAGTGGTATCCCTCGGATCGTGCACTACAAAATGAATCATGATGAGCCTCTGTGTTTGTGAGAGTGAAATCATGGTAGCGCTATCATTTGGGGGAAGGGAATTAAGAAATACGCATTTGAATATCTAATTCCCGCATATACCGGGAGTTAAGTCGTTATTTCAGGCATACAACCAACTATGACTGTTCATATGAATAAAATCTTATACATTTTGTGGATAAGCAAAGCAGATATCGGCATTGGTAGTGTATTCATCTTTTTCTTATGATTTTTCCAGATAAATAAAAAGAACTCACAAGGATAGCGATCATGAAAAAAACATCTAAAGTACTGGTTTCTGCAGCCATTCTGAGCACTCTGGCAGCGGGTATCGCACAGGCAGATCAACTGGACGACATCAAGAAAGCAGGAAAAATCACTGTAGCCGTATTCGACAGTAATCCACCTTTCGGTTATGTAGACGAAACGTCCAAAAACCTGACAGGTTATGACATTGATTTTGCGAATGAAATTGCAAGTAAACTGGGTGTAAAACTGGAGCTGAAAGCGACTAATCCGGCGAATCGTATTCCACTGTTAAGCTCTGGCAAGGTTGATACTGTAGTCGCGGCATTCACTATTACTGATGAACGCGCCCAGCAGGTTGATTTCACATTCCCGTACTTCGTTACCGGCCAGCAGTTCCTGGTGAAAAAGGGTAAGTTCCCGAAGCTGGGTGATCTGAAAAACGCCAAGATCGGTGCGGTAAAAGGCACGACTGGCGAGCAGCAGCTGCATACCTCTTTCCCTGAAGCCAAAGTACTTTCCTATGACGAAATCGCTGTAGCCTTTGCTGCCCAACGCAACGGGAACGTGCAGGCTATTACACAGGATGGCGCCATTCTGGCTGGTTTGTTAGCTGCCGCGCCGGATAAAGCGAAATATGAAATTCCTGCCTACAAACTCTCTACCGAAAACTACGGTATTGCAGTGAAGAAAGGCGAAACCCGTTTGCTGAATACTATCAATGACACGCTGGTTGAGCTGGAAGCAAATGGCAAAGCAGCGGCGATCTATGACAAATGGTTCGGTCCAAAAAGTAATACGCCGTTGACCCGCGATTTCAAAATTGCCAAGCCTTAATCCGGCAAACTGATTTACCTGACCAGACGCGGTAGTTGGCTCATAGCAGCTACCGCGTTGTCATTCCGGAACAAGAAAAGTAAGCGTAATAAATGATTGAATTCAAAGATGTAAATAAACACTTCGGTAGTCTGCATGTTCTGAAAAACATTAATCTGACCGTCAAAGAAGGTGAGGTTACTGTGATTTGCGGACCATCCGGTTCTGGTAAATCAACATTGATCCGTACAATCAATCAGCTTGAAGCAATTTCCGGTGGTGACATTCTGGTCGATGGTAAGTCCATTTTTGATCCCACCCGTAACCTTAATGCCCTTCGTAAAGAGATCGGTTTTGTTTTCCAGCAATTCAATCTTTATCCGCATCTGACTGTGCTGGACAACATCACGTTAGCACCGAGAAAACTGAATAAACAACCGGCGACCATTGCTGAACTTAAAGCGCTTGAATTACTGGAACAAGTCGGGCTTTCAGATAAGCGCCATCAATATCCGGCGCAGTTATCCGGTGGACAGCAACAACGTGTTGCTATCGCTCGTGCACTGGCCATGGAACCCCGCGTTTTACTGTTTGATGAACCAACTTCAGCGTTGGATCCGGAAATGATCGGTGAAGTGTTGTCCGTGATGAAAAAGCTGGCTCATAGCGGTATCACCATGATGGTAGTCACCCATGAAATGGGTTTTGCCCGGGAAGTTTCCGACCAGGTGGTATTCATCGATCATGGTCAGATCATTGAGCAAGCTGAACCGCATACATTCTTCCATAACCCACAGCATCCGCGGGCTCAGCAATTTCTGCAGCAATTATTAAATCCGTTGCATCTGACGGAGGCATTAGCATGAATGGATATCAACTTGACTGGGCCGCCGTGTTAACAGGTATGCCTCGTGACTGGTTATTGTTGGGTATCTGGGAAACGTTTCGTCTGACGCTGCTGGCAAGTTTGCTGGCAACGGTGATTGCGGTGAGTCTGCTGGCGATGCGATTAACGATCTCCCGGTTTCTGCAGGGAGTGGCCGCTGGCTATACCACTGTTTTCCGCAACACACCGCTGGCGGTACAATTTTTGTTCTGGTATTTCGGCGTGATCCCGCTGCTGCCGGAAATCTGGCGCGACTGGCTCAATGAAACTCATACTGTTGCCGGGTTTACATTTCCCTCTATGGAGTTGCTTACCGGTATCTGGGGGCTTGGGTTATTCAGTGCAGCATTTATTGCCGAAGAATTACGGGCCGGAGTGCGGGCTGTTTCTTCCGGCCAGTTCGAAGCTGCTCGTAGTCAGGGGTTGTCCTACTTCCTGACATTGCGTCATGTTATTTTGCCGCAGGCACTGGCGAATGCTTGGCAACCCTTGATCGGGCAATATTTGAATCTGATGAAAAACTCCACACTGGCAATGTCGATTGCTGTGGCCGAACTCTGTTATCAGCTCAATCAGATCGAAAGCTACAACCTGCATGCTATTGAAGCTTTCGCTGTTGGTTCTCTGATTTATCTCATATTGGGTGTGATTTTAAGTTCATCACTGGATTCACTCGGCCGGTTTGTTTTCCGTTACAAAGGGAACCGTATTCATGGATGAGTTATTTAACTGGGTGGTAATCGCAAACAATCTGAGTTATCTGCTGGTTGGAAAAGTGAGTGATGGTCAACCTGGCGGTTTGTTACTTACAGTGATTATTTCTCTGGAATCAGCCGCAGTAGCGTTGGTATTAGGCTTTATTCTGGCACTCATCAGCTGGTTCAGCCCAAACTGGCTGCAACGTCTGATCACATTAGTGACCGATCTGATCCGTGGCATTCCATTACTCTTGCTGATCTTCTGGTTTTATTTTCTGTTACCGGTTTTATTCGGCAGTGGTGCACCCGATACCTTATCCGTTGTCGCGGCATTGGGGCTATTCAGTGCAGTGACTGTCATGCATACACTACTGGCTGGTTTGAAATCGTTACCGAAAGGGCAAAATGAAGCAGCTCGGGCATCGGGGTTTACCGCATCTCAGACATTACGCTGGGTGTTACTACCCCAAGTGTTGCCTATTATGTTGCCATCGTTGGTAAACCTGTTTGTCGCTTTAATCAAAGATACGTCACTGGCGTTTATTGTCAGCGTGCCGGAACTGACGCTACTCACGAATCAGGTCAATAACCGGACCATGGTTTATCCGATGGAGCTGTTCCTGCTGGCGGGATCACTTTACTTTTTGTTATGTACCAGTCTGACGAGTTTTGCCCATTGGCTGGATAGAAAATCCGTACACGTTCAGAAGAGCCACTTTCTCAGCAGACGGTATAGTTGATGCGATAGCGATAATTGATTGAGCAGCAAGTTCAGGCATGTTGTTGATGAAGCATTATCACTCGTCATCAAATAATGGCAGTGTCGGAGAGGTGTCAGTTTCCGGTGCTGCCATCTGTTTTTGTGCCGCGAGCCAGCGGCGATATTTGCGCTGTCTGCACAGGCGGATAATCTCGCGTTGCTGTGCCGGGGTGAATTTCAGCCAGTTAAAACGTTCTTCGCGGGATCGCAGACAGCCAATGCAATAACCCTTGATATCAGTCTGGCAGTGACCAATACAAGGGCTGGGAATAGGGAATAGTTCCAGTTGTTCCTGATGGTTGGCTTCACTCATGTTGCACTGCCACCATTAATTGCCGGTCAGAATTTGTAGATTACCACCATTCCATAGGTTTTATCGCCATTCAGCGTATTCATTTTCGGTGCGACATACCACTTATCGGTGGCATATGAACCGACCGCGGCGCCAAGCGTACCAACGGCGGCATCCAATAGCGAAAAACCATGTCCGTTAGTGTAATCGTAAGTTTCACCTGCAAAAGCGACGGATGTGCTGATTGTGAAACCTACCCAGGCGGGCTCTTCAACCTCCGGCCAGAATTTATCCACCACAACTGTCGACGCACCCGCCAAGGCGGTATGACCGGCAAAATGACTGAATTCAGCGCCGAAACTGTCGTTAGCCTGAGCGGCAGAGGTTGCCAGCAGGCTGCTCAGCAG
>MTLE01004829.1_pt1 | contig 12856 bp, 7 predicted proteins | sample 1982461 | NCBI WGS metagenome assembly MTLE01 (sample SAMN05712605, study PRJNA340218) | biofilm metagenome | isolation source: sample SPL anode biofilm adapted to -200 mV | place: USA | collected 2012-02-03
ATTCTCTCCGCCGCTCTCTATCTTTTTTTAGACCGCTCCAAAGACCCTCCCTCAAAAAATTCACGCACCTATATGCTTATACAAGGCTCACTTGCTGGAATACTATTTTTAATTAAATATAATCTATGCATTTTTTGGCTTATCCCAATAATTTTATTATTAACGGAAAAACCAACTCAAAAATCAATTAAAACCTTTTTCATTTTATTACTGTGCTTTGTTGCGGGTTTCTTGACCGTCACACTCCCTATGCTTGCATACATTTATATCAAAGGAGCATGGTCTGATTACATAACAAGCTGTTTGCTTTATGAATCTATTAAAGAGAGCTTTTCTCTCGGAAACATCGTCACTTCCGCTTCCCTTATGTTAAAACGACAATGGTGGTTGTTTGCACTTATTGTTTTCCCGTTATTCAGTTATCATTCCCAAAAAGACTCAATATGGGAACCTTCAATGAAAAAAGCTTTGAGAATTTCTGTAATATTGATGTTACTTTGCATTTTAGCCACCCAAAGATATTATGCTTCAAATTTTATTCCGCTTCTGATCTACATGCCTGTTACTGCAATTATACTTTATCCCTATATAATCAAATATACCTCAGACCTGCATTTTAAAGAAAAATACTTCAGGATTATATCAGTTACTGCGTTTTTATTTGTTATTGTAATCAATCCAAAATTTACTGATTATGTGATCTCTTACAATCACATGTTCACACACTCTGTGTCTGGTTACACAGAAATGGCAGCTATAATGGAATGTTCAGAAAACAAGACTCTTCTTTCTTTTGAAAACGAATGTATTCTTTATACTTTATCGGGCACCTTGCCGCCTATCAAATATTTTTATATACCTTACAATGTTAGACTGCAAAGCAAGGCTTATAAAGAACAAATTTCCTATATAGAACAAATGAAACCTCAATTCATATGCTGTGGAGAAAATATACCTTTTGCTTCAGAAGGGATTAAAATACCCGACAAAATATTAAAGGAAAATTATAATACAGCTTACTTTTTTGCAGAAAAAATTGCTGGACTGAACATCACAAGAAAATATACACTATATCAGAAAAAAATAAATCACTTATAAACCATATATATTACAGGAAAATATTGCCTCAATAAAATGGGAGCATCAAATGAAACCAGATATAATTATAGTAGGCTGCGGATTTTCCGGTGCAGTTTGTGCGCGAATACTAGGAGATAAAAATTTAAATATTCTTATTATTGAGCAAAGAGATCACATTGCCGGAAACATGTATGAAGACAGAAGAGAGAATGGAGTTCTCGTGCAAAAGTATGGGCCGCACATATTCCATACATCAAAAAAAAGTGTAGTGGAGTTCATAGAAAATTTTTCGAATTGGCGTCCATATATTCACAAGGTGCTTGCAAAAATAGGTTCCCTGGAAATTCCCGTGCCTTTCAATTTCAGCTCGATGGAAACGCTTATTTCAGAAGACACTGAAAAACTTAAAAATAAGCTTTCGGAAATATTCCCTGGACAAACGAGAATTTCAGTCCTGGATCTTATAGAACACTCCGATCCGGACTTAAAAAAACTCGGAGAACTCATATATGAAACTGTTTTTGTAAACTATACTGCCAAACAATGGATGTGTCCGGCCGAACAAGTCGACAAAAGCGTAATAAACAGAGTGCCGGTGGTTCTCGGATATGAAGACTCTTATTTCAGCGATGATTTCCAAAAAATGCCGGATCTCGGTTTTACAAAATTATTTGAAAATCTGCTTAATCACCCTCGTATAACAGTCGAGCTCGGTAAAAACTTTTGCACAACAGTTAAACTTGATTTTGAAGAGGGAGATCTTTTCTTTTTAGGTGAAAAATTCACAAATCCAGTTATTTATACGGGATCGATCGATGAGCTTGCAGGATTTTCTCTAGGTGAACTGCCCTATATATCAATTGATATGTTATTTGAAGATCATAAAAAAAATCTTTATCAAAACGCCGCGGTCGTAAATTATCCAAATGAAGAAAAATTTACAAGAATAACTGAATTCAAATACCTTACCGGTGAAAGAGACCCTTTAAATACAACAATCATGAAAGAATATCCCAAGGAATGCAAAAGGCAATCTGCCAATCCCGATATTCCCTACTATCCGATAATTACCGATGCTAACAGGAAGCTTTATGATTCTTACAGAAAACTTATCTCCAAAGTAAAAAATTTGCATTTTTGCGGAAGACTCGGAGAATATCGCTATTTAAACATGGATGATGCTATAGAAAGCGCCATAAAATTAAGCAGTGAAATTTTAGAAACAACAATGTAGAGATTCCTAAAGGTCTTATTTATGAACAAAACAAATTCACAGACCGTCGAAAAAAATCTTTTTGACTATACTGGACCCATTCTTTTTATTGTAAGCTTTCTTTTCCTTTACTTTGTATCCCACTCATCACCCTTTTTTCTCTTCAACAACGAAATAGATGGAAATATATATTTTACACTTGGAAAAGGCATGATGCGTGGCGTGGTTCCCTACCGGGATCTTTTTGATCACAAAGGACCGGTTCTTTATTTTCTGCATGGAATCGGCTATCTTTTGGACAATTACGGAATGACTGGGATTTATATTATACAAAGCCTTTTTATGGGGTCAGTCTTAGTTTTCTTTTACAAAATTGCTCTTCTGTTTATCAAAAAAGAAGCCGCCCTCATTTCCGCTATTATTGCCGGAGTCGCTTATACCGCCATGCTTAATACAAGCGGAGGTCCGGAAGAGTTTTGCATATTGTTCATGACGATAAGCTTTTATATTTTCATCAAACATTTCAAAAAAGAAAACTCTCCATACCTCACACCCAAAGAGCTGCTTGGAATAGGCATTACTGCCGGTCTCACATTTTTCACAAAATACAACCTCTGTGCTTTCTGGTTAATTTTTTTGCTATTTATTTTCGGAAGGCAGATTCAGGATAAAAACTTTAAAAAAACCATTTCGCAAATTTCTATTTTAGCGGGTGGCTTCATTCTCTCACTCCTGCCTTTTATAATTTATTTTGCGGCCAATTCGGCCTTAAAAGATCTTTATCAATGCTACTTTGGATTTAACTCCGCATATGCAAGCCTTAATTTTTCAGTTTCTTCTTTGCTTAACTTTTTCGTATGTATTATTATGATGCTCCACCAACAATGGCTGTTTACAATATTTATGACCTTGGGATTGATGTTCTTATATCTTTCTCCTGTTTTCACAATTAAAAGAGCTGCGAAAGCTGTAATTATACTTTCAGCCTTAATGATTTTCACAATTCTTTATATGCCGGGCAGATTTCATGACTATTACTCACAAGCACTGCTGCCTTTTGCTGTTTTTCCGGCAATCGGATTAACTATGACGGCATTAAGGGTAGCTGACTCAAAAAAACCGAGCCAACATGCCATATATTGCGTGATTCTTATTGCATTTCTTACTGCATTGAAAATCAATCCCACTGGAATAAATTATGTGATTGAACGAAATTCCGGAAGACTCTTATTTCAGGACTATATTTTAGAGTTTCAAAAAACAATTCTCAGTGACAAAAATCCTACCCTTTTGATTGTAGGGCGAGAATGTGAACTCTATACTCTTACCAATTTGCTTCCCCCGATAAAATATTTTTATTTTCCTGTAATAAACTATGAACTATTTCCGCAGCCATTGCAGCAACAAACTGAATCGGTTGCTGCAGGAAAAACTGTTTTTATTTATCATCATCAATGGCCTCGTATTTCCTTTGAATACACAAACACACCCAATCCTATACCAGGAACACTTTTCTTAAAAAACTACAAAACAGAAATGATTTTCTCCTCACAGGAAAATGGATATCCTGAACATTACAATCTCCTTAAAAGAAAGGAATGAGTATGCAATGGATAAACTTTATATTATAGTTCCGGCATATAACGAAGAAGAAAACGTTGAAACTTTCGTCAAAGAGTGGCACCCTGTAACCGAATCTTTGGGAGCCGAGGCTGAACTTGCAATAATTAACGATGGCAGCAAGGACTCTACTTATGAAAAGCTTACAAAGCTTAAAGACCAATATCCAAATCTTACAGCTATAGATAAAAAGAATGAAGGACACGGGCCAACATTACTCTATGGTTATCAGTATGCCCTTGAAAACGGAGCCGATTTTATATTCCAGACTGACTCGGACGGTCAGACTCTTCCTGAAGAATTTGCGCAATTCTGGGAAAAAAGACATGATTATGATGCTCTGATAGGACACCGCTCCAAAAGACAAGACGGAGCGGGGAGGGTTTTTGTGTCAAATGTGCTCAAAATGATCCTTAAAATTATATTCGGTGTATCGGTGACTGATGCCAATACCCCATTCCGCCTTATTAAAGCAGAAATTCTAAAAAAGCATATGGATAAAATTCCCGAAAAATTCAACCTTCCAAATATAATGCTTACCGTGCTCCTTCTTCATTCAAAAGATAAAGTCAAATTTATTCCGATAACATTTAAACCGCGTCAAGCCGGTGTAAACTCAATAAATATGCCTAAAATTTTTAAAATCGGCATGCAGGCCCTAAAAGATTTTTATGCGATTAAAAAAAGTTTAAAAAAACAGCCTAAGGTCAGATAACCCAAGGCTGCCTACAGCTAATCCGATTTAATCTTAATACGCCCTTGCAAAATAAAGAATCTGTTCACTTTCCTTGCCGCAATAGGCACACTTTCCGGAGCTTTCCTCATCCATAGAAATGCATCTTGGAGTGGTTTTGGTTGCATCAGCAAGACCATCCGCACACTCTTCACTTCCACACCAGACGGTTTTATAAAAACCTTTTCTTCCTTCTTCCATATGCTTTAAAATCTCATCTGCATTAGCAGCATTAAAAATATGGGTATCACGATATTGCAATGCTCTGGCCAAAAATTCATCTTGTATCTCCTGAAGAATACCATCCATTTTTCCTTCTATTTCATCAAGAGAAACTTGCTTTTTACCCTGACCTATACGGGAAGAGATAGTCACCTGATTTTTTTCAAGATCTTTAGGCCCTAGTTCTATGCGAAGCGGCACGCCTTTCATTTCCCATTCATTGAATTTCCAGCCTGGCTTAAATCCATCGCGATCATCTATCTCAACACGATATTTTGCTGAAAGGTTTTTCTTAAGCTCATATGCCTTATCTAAAACAGCCGTTTTATCCTCACCATAAAAAATAGGAACAATAACAATCTGAGTTGGTGCAATAGCTGGAGGGAAAGCAAGACCGCGATCGTCACCATGTGTCATTATAATAGCACCCATTATACGAGTCGAAATACCCCAGGAAGTCTGATAGACATAACGTTCGATATTATCAGCGTCAAGAAATTTGATATCGAAAGCTTCTGCAAAATGCTGGCCTAAATTATGTGAGGTACCCGATTGAAGAGCCTGCCCATCGGGCATTAATGCTTCAATAGTATAAGTATGATGAGCTCCGGCAAATTTTTCGCCTTCTGTTTTTCTGCCGCAGAGCATAGGAACAGCAAGAACATCTTGTGCAAATTTATTATAAATATCAAGCATTTGAAGGGTTTCAGCTTCAGCATCTTCTGCTGTTCTATGAGCGGTATGGCCCTCCTGCCACAAAAATTCCATGCTCCTTAGAAAAAGACGGGTGGATTTTTCCCATCTTACTACATTGCACCATTGGTTTATAAGAACCGGCAGATCACGGTAGCTCCTTATCCATTTTGAATACATACTGCATATAATCGATTCAGAGGTAGGTCGAACCACAAGTGGCTCGGAAAGGACTTCCCCGCCGCCTTTGGTTACAAGTGCCACCTGGGGAGCAAATCCTTCGACATGCTCAGCCTCCTTTTTAAGAAAACTCTCAGGTATAAAAAGAGGAAAGTATGCATTTTTATGCCCTGTTCTTGCAAACTCCTTGTTGAGATGATTCTGTATTCCCTCCCATATGGCAAATCCATATGGGCGAATAACCATACAACCTCTTACCGGAGAATAATCGGCAAGCTCTCCCTTTAAGATGACCGCGGTATACCAATCGGAAATATTTTCACTTTTTTTAGGTATCTCCTTAACAAAATCATTGCTATTTTCTTTCATTATTTCCTCCGTGTTCTAAACAATATCGGCTGTACCGATTTTTTTTATTTTTACTATACTGTTAAAATCTGTGTTTTTGTCACACAAAATTTTTCCAGCATACTTTATATGCTTGATCATATCTGTAGCCGGAGCAGCAAAAGCACTTTGCGCAGCGCAGATATCACCAGCCAGTCCATGAATAAAAACTCCGAGAAGAGCTGCATTCAAAGCCGCGCCACTCCCCGCAGCGAAAGCACCTATGATTCCTGCCAAAGCATCGCCCATGCCAGCTGTTGCCATAGCGGGACAACCCGTTCTATTGAAAAAATTTCTTCCGTCATCAGAGGCAATAATAGTATTATAGCCTTTTAAAACAGTTACACACGAATATTTTTGCGAAGCTGCTGCCGCACTTAAAAGCCTATCACTGCGAATATTCTCGGAAGAAGTCGCAAGCAGGCGGGCCAATTCTCCTTCATGAGGAGTTATGATAAGCTGGCATTTTCTTGCTTGCATTAGGAAGGATGAAGCTATTGCTCCGGCATCTGCAACAATCGGAACAGGAAGCTGAATAAATTTATGCCATAACTTTGCCAAAAAATCCCTCTCAATGCAGCCCGGTCCAACAACAAAAGCATCCGCTTTTTCAAAAATATCCCTATATCTTTCATATATCTCTTCTGCGCTGTCATGTAGGTTATATAAAAGCACAACAATTTCATTAAGGGTCAAAGCCGCAAGATCTTTTAATTCCTCAGGGACTAAAAGATAAACAAAAGAAGCACCAGCCTCAATGGCTGCTTTAGCACAGATCAAAGCGGCTCCGGGATACTCGGCAGAACCTGCGCAAATAACAAGAACTCCACTGCTTTTTTTATTATCGGACTTCTTCTTAAGCGGAATCGTTTTTACAAGATCTTCCCGATCGCAAAGGAAAGCAGCCGGCACATCATATTGAAATACTTCTTCTGGCAACCCTATATCGGCAAGCACAATGTCACCTGCATAATTATAACCGGGATATAAGAGCAGCCCGGTTTTTAATGCACCGAAAGTCACCGTTAAATCCGCTTTAACAGCCGAGCCCATCACTTTGCCGGAAGTGCCGCAGATACCCGATGGTATATCCGCTGATACAACAAACTTTCCGGTTTTTTCAATTTCTCTGAAAAATTCAGAGACAACGCCGGTAACCTCACGATCAAGTCCGGTGCCAAACACAGCATCAACTATAACTTCCGAAGACTCAAGTAAACCTGATATGGCAGTAGCATCCTTAAGTTCATAAAGTGTCTCCGGCCAAAGAGATTCAATAATCTCAAAATTAACCCGCGCATCTTCAGAAAGCTTTTCCCTTCCAAATAGCAATATCACTTTTATATCAAATCCGGCCCTTTTCATATAACGGGCGCTCACAAAACCATCTCCTGCATTATTTCCCGCTCCGCAAACAAAAAGTATTTTTCTGGCAAGCTGACATCTGGCAGAAATTTCTTTAAACAAAAGAAATCCCGCAGATTCCATCAATAGAAGAGAGGGAATTCTATATTGCGATATGGCCAAAGAATCAGCCTGCGACATTTGGCGGGAATTGAGAGCTATCATTTTTTCTTCCTTGTAAACAAACGGCATAAATTAATCATCATAATTTCAAAAATAAGCTTTTTATTGCCACCCTTCTTATATTGAAAATCTGTTTCAGCAAGAATCGCAGAAGCTGCAGCAAAATCTGACGAGCCAAACAGGGAAAGAGCCGCAAGATTTTTTCTCACAACAAATTCATGCTTGCCCAAAAGCTTCGCAATCATAGCGGGATCTGAATTTTGAAAAGATATTTCCTGTGTTCTTGCAAGCAGATCAAAATAATTGCGGATATAGAAAAGAAGTGATAATTCCGGTTCTTCATTTGAAAAAAAGGCATTCATGGCATTTATCGCTCCGCTAACATCTGCCTTTGATATAAAATCGGTCATATTATAAATCTGTGCAGTCAGCGATTCAGAACAAACTGTTTTAACATCCAAAAAAGTTATTTTTTGAGTTTCTCCGCAGAAAGCTTTAAGTTTTTCAATTTCATTGATAATATTTCGGAAATCACCTGCAGCATTGTTTTTTAAAAAAATAACAGCTTCAGCATCTATACTCCAGCCTTCCCTGCGAAGTTTTTCAATAACCCATGAAGATGTGTGTTTTTCATCTATACTGCATTCGATGACACAACCCAACTCTTTAAAAAAGCTTTCTGTCTTCTTCTGAGAAGCACCTGTTCTGCCACGCCCTTCAGCAGGATAAGAGATAAAAACAAGTTTGTTCTCGCCTATTCCTCCACGAATAAACTCCATGAGCCGGTTCTTCTCTGGGGAGGACAATTTCTGAAAATTATCAAGAACAACAAGTTTAAAAACAGAAAAAAAAGAACTTTCTGAGATTTCCACAAAAATTGAAGACGCATCTTTAACTTTGGAACAGTCAATATACGATACTCCAAATTCCGAATCAGCCGTTTGTAAAAAATTTTTTTTTATATTCTCAAGGGTTTCCTTGAGAAGATATTCATCCAAGCCTTCCAGATAATAAGAGGAGAACTTTTCCTTAGGCATATTTAAAACAGAATATTTTTTATCTGCCATGCAACCCACCGATTACAGCCTGGATATTTTGAATATAAGGAGGATTGATTATACCTTTATCAGTTATAATAGCAGTTATCAACTCTCCCGGAGTAACATCAAAAGCAGGATTATACACCCGGCATTTCTCTGGTGCACAGAATATTCCGCCAAAAGACCGCACTTCATCGCCGGAACGTTCTTCTATTGTTATTTCATTTCCAGACTTTATTGACAAATCAATTGTGGAATAAGGAGCTGTTATATAAAAAGGTATGCCATGGTGCTTCGCAAGGACGGAGAGTCCATATGTGCCTATTTTATTTGCGCTGTCGCCGTTTAAGGCTATTCTATCGGCTCCGGTTATAACAAGACTTACCTTTTTTGTTCTCATCACATGTGCAGCCATATTATCAGCAATAAGCGTAAAGGGAATGCCGTCATTTGTCAGTTCCCAAGCTGTCAAACGGCTGCCCTGAAGAAGAGGGCGTGTTTCATCAACGTAAACATGTATTTTTTTACCACTGCGGTGTGCATGCCTTATAACCGATAACGCGGTACCATCGCCCGCAGCAGCAAGACTCCCTGTATTGCAATGCGTTAGAATAACCGCTTCATCGGGAATTAATGGCAAGCCATGACCACCCATCATAAGACAGAGCTGTCTGTCTTCCTCCCATATTTCAAATGCTTCGTTTCTGATAGCTTCTTTAAGAGTCTTTTTTGAAACATAATCGGCATTTATAATTTTTATCATGCGGTCAACAGCCCACATCAGGTTTACGGCTGTAGGCCTGGCTGCACGTATATCATGAGCAGCATTAAGCAAATACTTTTTCATAGAATCAATATCCAAAGCAATGCTTTGCTGGGACGCAAGAACAATTGCAAGAGAAGCTGTCACCCCTATGAGAGGAGCTCCCCTTACCGAAAGTTTTTTGATTGCCTCACACACCTGTTCATAATCTGTACATTCAATATAATTAACCGCTAAAGGCAGCAGGGTTTGGTCAAGAATATACAATTTTTCGTTTTTCCACTCTATTTGTTTCATAAAGGGTCTCCCAAACCGTTTTTTCAGGCTGTTATTTTCTACAAAGAGAGCGTCTAACCTTTTATTTATGACAGCAGGATAAATATGCAGTGGTGTTAAATTTAAAACAACAATATTTTCTTTTCTTATGAGATTACAAATTAAGGATTTCTTAAATAATGTCAGCTCCAGACTCTTCTGCAATACAAAAACTTGTTACCGAAGTTAAATTAAACCCCGACAATCTTGATATTCGTTTCAGACTTGCCGGTGCGTATGAAGATACCTCTGATTATGATAATGCATATAAAGAATATGATGAAATACTTAAGCTCAAGCCTAAAAATGCGAGAGCACACCTCAATATAGGTTTTATTCAGCTGCAGCAGGATCTCATCCCAAGAGCTCTTGATTCATGGTCAAAAGCTGTTGAATTATCTCCCAATATTTTTAATACCTTTAACAATCCCGAGACAGCTTTTTTGTATAAGAGCAAAGTGAATGACGCTATAGCCGTATTTACCAAACAGCTTAACAAAAATAAAGACAATGCGTATGCTCATCATCAACTGGGAGTAGCATATAAACACTTCCGACGGCTGGAAATAGCTCTCCAGTGTTTTAAAACAGCAGTGAGCATCAATCCCAATCTTTGGGAATCATATCTCCACTGCGGCGAAACATACCAACTTCTAGGTCAGCCTAAACTGGCAATAGAGCAATACAAATACGCCATTCAAACCAACCCTTCAACTCCTATCCCTTCCATAGCTCTTGCCGAAATATATACAAATGAAAACATGCTCGGTCTTGCCCTAAAACAGATAGAACATGCTATTTCTCTTGATGACAAAAATCCTAGAGCTTACTATATTCTAGGCAGAATACACTATAATCAGGCTAATTTCAAACTTGCAATTTTGAATTTTCAAAAATCACTTGATCTTGATACAAGCAATTATCTTGTTCACTACAATCTTGCTAAAGCATGTGAAGCCGTTTATAGACTGGATTTTGCAATAACCGAACTTGAACGCACAATCGAATTTGCTCCCGATTTTTCAGAAGCTTATTATGATCTTGGAGTTCTTCACATAAAAACAGGCAGTACTCATAAAGCCATTGAAAACTTTGAAAATGCGGCCCGGCTTAACCCTAAGGACTCATATCCCAGATATCAGCTTGGCCTTGCTTATTTCAATGAAAATGAAAACAAAAAGGCAATTGAAGAACTAAAAAAAGCAGTTGAACTGAATCCTATGGATTCTTATACTTTTTACGTTATGGGGCAAGCTTACTTCAATCTTAAAAAATATGATAAAGCAGTTGAGCAGTTAGGCAGAGCTATTAAAATCAAACCCGATGATGCTTCATATTATTATCAGAGAGCAAACATTGAACTGCTTCTGGGGAATCTGGACTCTGCTGAAAAAGATCTTAGACAAGCCGCTTCAATAAAACCCTCGGAGGTTGAATATCGAACAAAAATTGCTTCTGTATTTCTTAAAAAAGGCCGTTATGATCTTGCCCATGAAGAAATGCATAACTTTCTTAAAAATAATAGAAGTAATCCTGCCGCATATCTCTTTTTGTCAAAAACCTACCTCATTGAAGAGGATCTAAATAAAGCAAAAGAGATGGCAGATAAAGTCCTTGAATTTGAGCCGAATAATCATGAGGCAATACATATAAAAGGCGTAATTTTAATGCAAAAAAACCTTGCAGAACCGGCACTTGAATGGCTAAATAGAGCTCTTGAAATAAAGCCTTCTTTTATTCCGGCTTTATGCGATATCGCAGATCTTGAAATAAAAGAAGGAAAAACAGAAGACGGATTTTTAAAATATTCTAAAGCTTTGGAAACAGCTTCGGTCAAAGAACTAACAGATGTAAGAATGAGGCACGCTCGCGCCCTCATCAATTCAGATCTAGGGGAAGAAGGAATCGAAAACTTCAAAAAGCTAATTGAAGATTATCCAGACAACTATGATATAAGATATAATTTTGCAAAATCACTCTCTGAATTCGGAAAACTTCCACAAGCTATCGAAGAAATCACAATTGCAGTGGAAGCTTCTCCATCAAACCCGGAATATGGGGTTTTGCAAGGCAAACTTCTTGCATTAAACGGAGAAATGGATAACGCAAAAGAAGCTTACTATTCAGTTATAAGATTTTATCCGTCACATATTGGGGCGCAAAAAGCTCTGCAAGAACTTTTTAAGAAAGCGAATATATCTGAAGAAGAAGCGGAGGCAGAGATAACGGCAGCGACAGAAAAGGGTGAACTGCCTGAGTTTGAATATGATCCGGAAGAGGATATTTTGCCGGCAGGCATTCCTTCTGCAACTCCTGAGCCGCTTCAAGAAAAATCTCTAATCAGCGACAGAAAGTCTGTTTATAATTTAAAATCTGAGGACCTAACTGATGACTCTGACGTTGCGTCCAACACAGAAGTGCAAGATGATAATTTTCTTCCTTCCCTGTCACTTGAATCAGAACTATTTGACTTAAAAGCTGCTGATAATACCGAATCAGACTTTTCTATTTCTGCGATAACTTCTGCACTAAATAGTACTGGTTTTTCAGATTGGATAGAGTCTCCTGGTGCCCAGGCTGGGGCTGAGGCTGAGCCTGAACCTGAATCGGAATCGGAATCGGAACCTGAATCTGAAAAATTAAGAATTATGCCTGATGATAATGTTCAGGAAAACAAAGAAATACAAAATAAATTACTTGAACTTGCGAACTTGGATTTTGCTGGACTTAATATCTCAGATGAGCTTAACAGCATGGATCTCGGTGATTTTATTATTGTTAAAAAGAACCGCCCCCTTTCTGTAAAAGGAACCGCCGCTGAAAAGAAAAACAAACCAATAAAAAGCAAGAAAACAATAGATATTCCTAAAGAAGATATTGAAGAGATTGCCACTCTGCCGGAAAATAATTTTCTCCCCAATTTTGACATAGATGCAGAAATAGATGATATTGAATCTCTTACCGAACAAGATATCAATAAAAACAAAAAAGAGACCCTTGGGGATGCAGAACCTGAGCCTGATATAAAATGGAATAGCTCTTTAATAAAAAAAATAGCGAATTCAAAAAATAAAGCGGAAATA
>MTLE01001625.1_pt1 | contig 12838 bp, 8 predicted proteins | sample 1982461 | NCBI WGS metagenome assembly MTLE01 (sample SAMN05712605, study PRJNA340218) | biofilm metagenome | isolation source: sample SPL anode biofilm adapted to -200 mV | place: USA | collected 2012-02-03
CGGGCGGTTCGCCCGCCGCGTGGCCGCACGTGAAGGATATCTTTCAAGCCGTGTCCGCCAAGGCGGATAACGGGGCGCCCTGTTGCGATTGGGTGGGCGAAAACGGCGCGGGCCATTATGTGAAGATGGTGCACAACGCGATCGAGTACGGCGACATGCAGTTGATTTGCGAGGCATATCATTTGATGCGCGACGGCCTGGGCATGACGCCCGACGAGATGCACCAAGTGTTCGCCCAGTGGAATCAAGGCGAACTGGATTCGTACTTGATCGAAATCACGCGCGATATTCTGGCGTACAAAGACACGGACGGCGCGCCGATGATTGACAAGATTCTCGATGCCGCGGGCCAGAAGGGCACGGGCAAGTGGACGGTGATTTCCTCGCAGGAACTGGGCATCCCCATTACGTTGATCAGCGAAGCGGTGTACGCCCGGTGCGTCTCCTCGTTGAAGGATGAGCGGGTGGCGGCGGCCAAGAAGCTCAAAGGCCCCAGCAAGAAGATCAGCACGGATCGCGTGAAGTTTTTGGAAGACATCCGCCAGGCGCTCTACGCCTCGAAGATCGTGTCCTACACGCAGGGTTACATGCTGATGCGCGCGGCGGCCAAGCAATACGGCTGGAACCTCAATTACGGCGGCATCGCCCTGATGTGGCGCGGCGGGTGCATCATCCGCAGCGTGTTCCTGGGCAAGATCAAGGAAGCGTTCGAGAACAATCCGAAATTGTCGAACCTCATGCTCGATCCGTTCTTCAAGCAGGCGATCAAAACGGGCCAGCGTTCCTGGCGCAACGTGGTGGCGACGGCGGCGAAAAAAGGCGTGCCCGTGCCCGCGTTCGCCTCGGCGCTGTCGTTCTACGACAGCTTCCGGTGCGACCGTTTGCCGGCGAATATGCTCCAGGCGCAGCGCGATTATTTCGGCGCGCACACGTACGAGCGCGTGGACCAGCCGCGCGGCCAATTCTTCCATACCAATTGGACAGGCCGCGGCGGCAAGACGGTTTCGGGCACGTACATCGCTTGAGGCGGCAAACCTCAGATTAAATGAATGCGAACGGTGGCTAGCGGAGCATTTCGCTCCAGGCCACCGTTCGTTTTTTTTAGCGCGGGTTAAAGATTAACGGGGGCAGTGGATTCATGTGTGAGTGAAATTGGTTGGACTTGAGCATGTTGGTGGTTGTTTAAACCAAAACGTGTTGTTTCTGTGAAATGAACTTGTTGTTGGAAATATATAGTTGTTGAACGTATTCGGTATATATGTTATTCTTGAAGTATGCCGCTATACCAATACACAAACAATGATGGAATCAAGATTCTTAGTGATCTTACTTGGAAAGTGACTCCTCCAAATGAGTTTAATGATCCCTTTGAGATGAGCCCGTGTGTAGAGTCAAAAGACCCAGCGGGGTTTCTTCAAGCCCAAGTATCAACTTGGTTGTCTTCTGAAGATTTTTACAAAAAAATCCGTGGTAATCCTCGTTTTAGCCAGTTTAAGACATTCCAAGACTATCAACGGGGGGCAAGACCAATCTTGGAAGGTTCTGCGTCTCGTGTTGTTGGCGCGTCAATCGACGTTGATGAGGGGATCCAAAAACAAATATTGAATATTCTTAGTAAATCCCTTGGAGTGATCTGTCTTACTAAAACCCCTAAACATCATTTAATGTGGGCGCACTATGCCGATAAGCACAAAGGGTTAGTATTTGAATTTGACGAAAATCACAAGTATTTTAAAGGCGAATTCTTCAAGGTTGAATACAGTCGAGACCGTTTCGTATATGATCCTACAGGTGCTGATAGGCGTTCCCAAATAGAAGCCTTTGTAAAACGCAAAAGCAAAGAATGGAAGTACGAACAAGAATGGCGTTTGATAGTTGGTTTAAATCAGGCAAGCAAAGTCAATCTCTCGAGTGGACAAGTTATTTATTTGTTAAAAATTAAACCAAAAATAATTAAATCAGTTACTTTTGGGCTTCGGACTTCCGACGATTTAAAAATGAAAGTGAAAAACGAACTTTCGTTACCGCATTTTAGCCATGTAAAGTTGTATCAGATTATCCCATCAAAAGCACAGTATAAATTATTACGACAACCAGTTTAGGATATTAATAATTAATTAGAAGTTGCGTGTCTTGCGGTGGCGATGGCGCGTTCATCCAACTATAGTTTGTCAAACTGTAGTTGGACCAACTATAGTTGGATGAACTTCGGCGGACCCGATGGCCTGCGCTGGGCCGGGGCGGTTAATCGCTCTCCGAATGGTGGCGGGCGACGGCTTCGACGCGGTTGCGGACGTGCATTTTCTGGCAGATGTTTTTGACGTACGTGCGCACGGTTTCCAGGCCGATGCCCAGTTTATCGGCGATTTCCTTGTAGATAAACCCGGTGGAGAGCAGTTCCAACACTTGCTGTTCGCGCGTGGAGAGGTTGTAAGTGGGCTTGGCGGAGGGGCCGATCAGGTGAAAGTGCTGCACCACTTTGCGCGCGATGGGGCTGGACATGGGGGCGCCGCCGTTGCGCGCGTCGCGGATCGCCTCCAGCAATTGCTGTGGCGGGCTGGATTTCACCAGATAGCCGTTGGCGCCCGCTTTGAGGGCGCGGAAGATGCGCTCGCTATCCTCGTACACGGTGACCATGAGGATTTGCGGCTCGAGCGAGATTTTGCGCAACTCGGCCACGCACTCGATGCCGGACATGCCGGGCAGGCCGATGTCCATGAGCACGACGTCCGGCAGGCGGCCGCGCAGGTGTTTCAGCGCTTCCTCGCCGCTCGGGTAAAAGCCCTGGCACTCAATATCTGGCGCCGTCGCCAGGATTTCCGCCAATTGCCGCCGCAAGCCGGGGTCGTCTTCCACTACCGCCACTTTGATTTGCATACAGGATCAGATTAAAAGTTTCAGTTCGAGGCGCACGGTGGCGCCCTGGCCTGGCTGGCTGTAGACGGTGCAACTGCCACCGAGATCAGCCAGGCGGCGCTGCATATTGGCCAGGCCGTTGCCGGGTTGCGCGGTATCCACCGCAAACCCCGCGCCGTTATCTTGAATTTCCACCACCAGCAAGCTGGAGGCAAACTCGACGCGCAAGGCCACTTCCGTGGCGCGCGCGTGCTTGATGACATTATGGATGGCTTCTTTGGCCGCCAGCGTGAAATTATGGCGCACGGAGCTGGAGAGTTGCAGGCCGCCGGGCAGGTCGCCCATCTTGATGCGGCAGCGCAGACGGGCCTGGTCGCACAGTTGATTAGCCATTTGGCACAGGTAATTGCCCAGGGCGTCCAGATTATCGTTCTCGGGGTTCACGGTCCACACCGTTTCGTACAAAGCGGAGACCAGGTCGCGCGACATGCGCGAGATGCGGTCGAACTCCGAGCGCGCCTTTTCGGGGAAACCCGAGTTATCTTGCGCCAGGCCGCTCAACAAGGAAATTTGGGTGACGCGCGCGCCCAGGTCATCGTGAATATTGCGCGCGATGCGCAGGCGCTCCTGCTCGATGAGCCGCTGCTGGTGCAGGCGCGCGAGTTCGCGGCGCATGCGCAGCCAGGTGACATACCGGCCCAAGGCCACGGATAGCGCGCTGATGGCGGCCACCACCAGGCCCCAAAACCACGGGGTTTTCCAGAAGGGCAGGGCGACCCGCAGCCGCAGGGTGGCCTCGACTCCGGTATGGGCGCCCAGGGCGGTGGATTCGGCGACGCGAAATTGGTACTCCCCGCTGGGCAGCGCCGGATACGTGGCACTGGCGGCATCATTGACGCCGATCGAGTAGGCTTCGTTCCATTCGGCGACGATCATTTCCCCCGGCCGCACCTGGGGGGCGATTTCGTTGAGATTGCGCCATTCGGCGTGGCTCAGGCCGTCGTCATCCATAATGGCAAAAGCCTTGGCGGCGGAGTCTCGGCCGAGCTCCACGATTTTGGCCATGCTCGGGCGGGTGCCATCGCGAATCCAGCCGGAGGGCACTTGATTGGTATCCTCCAGGTTTTCCATGTGGTCCAGTGGCGAACGCAAAAGCACCGCCGCGGGGCCATTGGTGGAAGCGAGGCGTGAAATCACCAGGCCGTCCATGATATAGATGCCCACGGTCGAGGGCGGCCCGGCGGAGGATAGCACCGCTTGCAGCCGGGCGGCGCGCGGGGGGACCGTGAGCAGTTCGCGCCGGTGGCTCAAGGGAACCCGGTTCAAGCTGCCATTCCAGCCCGCGCTATTGCCCGCGACGCGGAAGGTTTGGATATCGATGAGGTCGTTGTTGGTGTCCAGAAAGCGGAGGGCGAAGTACATGTCGCCGCCGCCCTCGTGCCATTCCCGCTCATAGCCTTCGAGTTGATAGCTCAAACGGATCGGCTGGCGGGCGGCGTTGGTGATGGCGCCGAAATTAAAGACGATCCATTTGGGGTTGGGTTTGAGATCTAGCGTCTGGCCTTTTGGCCAGGCTTGCGGCTTGCCTTCCACGAGCACGGAGCGGATTTGCAGGCAGTTCGTATCGGCGCCGTTCTGAGCCAGGCAAGTGCTGGCCAGCAGCCCTCCCAGCAGCCAGCGGACGATCCCAAGTGCGCGGATCACAGCCTTATGTTCGCGCTTAGTGGGGAAGGAGGCAAGCTTTGCGCGCGAATGTTTGCCCTGGGGATGCCGGTTCATGGGGGGTAAAAACAAGAATCCAGCAGCCGGGGTTTAGGCGGCTGCTGGAGTGTGGTGGTGGTAGTTATGGTGTTATAACTACTGAACTTTCACGCGGTAGAAACGCGCGTTACTGCCCAGGGGATCAGAAACCGTTTGGGTGGAGCCGTTGCCGCTTACCGCACTGCCCAGGTTCGTCCATTCGGCGTCGTTCAAGCTGGTCTTATACTGCACTTGATACGAGGCGCCGGATTGGGTGGCGAACGAGAGGTCCAACTGGCCCGTGCCGCGCGTGGCGGAGAGTTTCGGGCCGGTGACGCCGCTGGAGGCGGCCGGAGCCAGCATGTAGAAGTTGGCGTTGTAGATGCCCGCGATGGTGGCGATCTTCAGCGTTTGCGCGTTGCCGTCGGCGTTGAACACCACCAGCTTGCCGCTAGCGTCGACCATGGGCACCCAGGTGTAAACCTGCCAGTTGCCCGTGTTAGGCACGTTGAATTGGCCGCTGACCGGGCCGGAGATTTCGATCGTGTCGGTCCCGGCCGCGTTCGGATTGGCCGCGCGCAGGTAGATGTTGTAAGCGCCTTGCGGGAACTTGCGGGTGTAGTTGGCCCAGTCGCCGGCCGAGGTGTAACCGACGTCGTAATCAGTCGCACCCGTGCCGATGTACGCTGTGCGCGCGACGTCGCCGCAAGCTTCCGTGGCGAGCCCGCCCGGGGCCTCCGCCGTGCCCACTGGCCGGTAGGCGCCACCGCCGTCGGTGTTGTGCGCGTCGACCCCGTCCACCGCTTCCAAGCCGTTGTAAGCGCCGGGTTGCGGGTTGTCGATATATTGGCCGCCGCCGTAGTTATAATCTTCCGCTTCCCAGGTGTAGTAGCTGGCGGAGAAGGTGTCGAAACTATAAGTCTTCGCGAACGCCGCGCCGCTCTTGGTGGTGAAAGAGATGGTGGCGGTGTAGGCCGTGTTGGCCGCGAGTTTCGCGTAGCTGGCGGTCCAGCGGGCGGTCGAGCCGGTGATGGCCAAATCCTTCACTTCCACGCCATTCAAGGTGAGGTGAATGTCGCTGGACTCAATGCCGGCGGTGGATTCCGCGACGAAGCTCAGCGTGTTGGTTTGTTGGAACAAGGCGGTGCCATCGGGATAAAGGCCGCTCAACACCGGTTTGCCGGGATCGGCGGGAACCAGCATGTAATAGTCGTTGTTCTGGCCGCCGCCGCAGATGGCGCGCAGGGTCTTCACCCCGCCGCCCGTGAATTCCGCGAGATTGCCGCTGCTGTCGCGCAAGGGAACCCAGGTGTAGGACTGCCAGCCGCTGGTCGCGGGCACGCTGTCAAAGGTGCCCAAAGGCGAGGTGGTTTGGTCCGCCGTGCCGCGGCCACTGGTGACCACTTCCATGCTGCCGCCGGAGGAGGTGGTGGTATTGCCGTTAGCGGCGCGCATATAGATGTTGTACGTGCCCGCCGGGAAGGTGCGGGTGTAGTTGCCCCAGTTGCCGGCGGCGGTGTTGCCCAAGTCGTAGTTCTGGGCGCCGTCGCGGCCGGGGGCGACGAAGATGTCGTTAGCGTTTTCCTGGTTCAAGCCACTCGGGCGGTAAGGCACGTGCGTGCCGTCGAAATTGCCATCGACGGTGTGCGTGTCGACTTCGGCGATCGCTTCCAAGTTCGCGTAACCATTGACTTGCGGGTTATCGATGAACTGGCCGCCGCTGTAATCGTAATCTTCCGCCTCGAAGATGTAAGCCGTGGCGCTGTCGAAGGTCCCGAACTCGAACCGGCTCGTGCTGGTGCCGAAGTCATCCGTCAGCGTGAGCACCGCGCGGTAGAAACCGTTCAGCGGCACGGGGCAGGTGACATTCCATTGGTTGGCCGAGCCGCTGAAAGCGAGCTGGGAGGCTTGGATGCCGTTGAGCGTCAGCACCACGTTGCTGGTGGCGATGCCCGCGTCCGAATGCACCGTGAAGCTCAGTTGCTTGACCGGCTGGAACATGGCCGAGCCGTTCGGGCTGATGTTGTCCACGAAGGGCAGGGTGTGGGCGCTCAGATCCGCCGGCATCAGCATATAGAAACCTTGGTTGGCGTTGCCGCCGGCGACCGTGTGGCGCAGGGTCTTGACGCCGCCGCCCACGAATTTGGCCAGGTTGCCCGCGCTATCGCGCACGGCCTGCCAGCTGTAACGCTGCCAGTTGCCCACGCCCGGGCTGTCATAAGTGCCGATTTGGGTCAGCGTTTGGTTCGCCGTGCCTGCCCCGCTGGCCACCAGCGAGAGCGTGCCCGCGCCGGTGGTAGTGGAGGAATTGCCGTTGGCCACGCGGATGTAGATGTTGTAGATGCCCGCGGGCCAGTTGCGCGTGTAGTTCACCCAGTTGCCGGTGCTGTTGTTGCCGATGTCATAATCCTGCGCGTCCACGTAGTTGGCGCGCGGCACATCGCCGCAAACTTCCGTGGACAAGCCGTCGCGGCCATAGGCTTGGCCGCCGTCGGTGTTCAGCCGCAGGAAGTCGATGCCCGAGACGCCATCATAACCCGCATAGGTGTTGACCTCGGCGTTGTCGAAGTATTGGCCGCTGCCGTAATCCCAATCCTCCGCTTCCCAGGTGTAGAACGGCGTGATGGTGTCGAACAGCACGTTCGTCGCCAGCGAGACGCCGTTGGCGTCGGTGATTTGAATGAACGCCTTGTACACCATATTGCTGGCCAAGTTCAGGCTGACTTCGCGGCTGGTGGCGGAGCCGGTGATCGCGAGGCCGCTGGCCGATGTGAGCAGCGTCGAAGTGCCAATGCCCGCCAGGTTCGTGGCGCCCAATTGGACGACGATGTCCGCCGGGTTGATCCCTTGGGTGGAATCCACCGTGAAGGTGAATTTGTCCGCCGCTTGGAATTGCATCGCGCCATCGGGCGCCATGCTGGAAATGGTGGCGTCCGCCGTCTCCGTGCCTTGCTCGATGGCCGGGAACAGCATGTAGAAATTGGCGTTGTAGTTGCCGCCGGTCGTCGAGATGGTCATCGTCTGTGCGCTGCCATCCAAGGTGAACTCAACGAGATTTCCCTCGCTATCCTTTAGCGGGATCCAGGTGTAGACCTGCCAGCCGCCGGTGTTGGGCACGCCGAAGATGCCTTCGACGGCGCCGGAGACTTGGGCGCTGTCCGTGCCCGCGCCATTTGGGTTGGCGCCGCGCATGAACAGGTTGTATTTGCCGGCCGGGAAATGCCGCGTGTAATTGGCCCAGTTGCCGTTGTTGTTCCAGCCGACGTCATAATCTGTCTGGCCGGAAGTGGCGTATTGGGCGCGCGGGGTGTCGCCACAGCCTTCGGTGGCCAGGCCGCCCGCCGCAGAATCATGCGGGCGGTAATCTTGGTTGCCATTGGCGCCGTTGTGGGCGTCCACGCCATCCACGGCGCTCAAGCCGCGGTAGGCGTTGGTTTGGGGATTGTCGATAAATTGGCCGCCATCATAATCGTAGTCCTCCGCCTCGAAGGTATAGGCTGGGGTGATGGTGTCAAAAGTGACCGAGGAAGTGGCTTTGTTGCCGGTGGTATCCGTCACTTCAATGACCGCCGAATAGCGGATATTGGCCGCCAGGGGCGCGCTGGCCAGTTTGCTGGCGTCGCTGCCCGAAACGGTGAGGCCACTGGCCAGTGAGTAGGTCTTGAGGAACGTTTCGCCCGTCAGCTTGGTGCCCGTCAATTGCACCGAAATATCCTGCACGCCCGCGGTTGAGGCCGCGGTGAAAGCCAGCGAGTTCGTCGCTTGGAACAAGGTTTTGCCATCGGGGTAAACGCCCGTGATGGACGACTGTGCTTGCGCGCTCACCGTGCACAGCAGCAGGGTGGCAGCCAAGCCTGCCCATGCGCCGACGGCTCGCCGCCCGGAAATCCGTAATTTTTCCATATTCATAAAAGGGTTTCTGCTAAGAGGGGCAGGATAGTTTGCCGGACGAAAATCCCGCTATCCCCTAATGCGGGGAGGCGGGTGCGGGGCGGTTCAATCCGGATGCGGCAGGCCGGAAGCGGTTGCGCATAGTTTCGGTGTATTAGAAAAAAGTAGTCTATATACAAGTAGATAAAAAATAACAATATATCACACTGGCAATGTAATAAAATATCTGAAAGCCGGAACCAAATCCTCCTCGCTCCCGGGTTTTGAGCCACCTGTTAAAACTTGTCTGGTCGCACGAATGCAAACACAACTTTCCACTCGAAACCTGATTGGTTTTGATGGCAGGATTAATGCCAGTGGTGATTGAGGGGTGGACCCGGCGGCATGGATTTGCTATAAGCATACCATGTTTTTCCGATCATTTGCCAAGTGGCTTGCCGCCGGCGCGGGAACGTTCGCTATCATGCTCGCCGCCTTGGCGGCGGAAAAGCTCGTACCGCTGGAAATTAAACTGCCGCCGGCGCCGTTTGCGATGGAACCCGTATTTTATGATCCAAGTGGGCGTTGGGAAAAAATGCCCGACAAACCGCTGCCTCCGATTTTAGTTCCCACCGGCACCACAAATCTTTCGCAGGGCAAGCTGGTGACGAGCAGTGATCCTCGGCCACTGATGGGGGCGCTAGAGGAAATTACGGATGGAATTAAGGAATGCGCGGAGAGTAGGAGCGAATTGGAGGTGGGAAAAGTGGTGTTGCATCGCGGAAAACAATGGGTCCAGATCGATTTGCAGGCCAGCCACCCGATTTACGCTGTTGTGGTGTGGCGTCATTTGAGCCGGATGTTTGGCTATCATTCGGTTGTCGTTCAGTTGGCGGATGACGCCGACTACACCCAAAATGTGCGCACGCTTTTCAATAACGATTATGCAAATCGGTTAGGCTTCGGGGCGGGGACCAATTTGCAGTATGTGGAGACGTTTGAGGGCAAATTGATCGAGGCCAAAGGCGCTCGCGCCCGCTACGTGCGCCTCTATAGCCGGGGCAATACACGCAACGAATTGAATGGCTATAACGAAGTGGAGGTTTATGGCCAGTAATTCTGGCCGATAATCGGCTGGGATGTTTTGGGAGATTTCGTCTTTTCCACGTGCCGCCTGAATAACGGGAAAGCAAATCTAGCTCGCCCGGCGGTGGCTAGTGATTACCTGGCGGTCAAAAGCAATCATTCCATCTTCACCCCGGAGGGGTGGGCATATTATAGCCCAGCGTTGCCGCGCAACGAGGGAGAGGGAGGGAACTATAGTATGATTTGCTGCCGAGGATGCGTGGCATTGGTTGAACAATCGCGAAAGCGCATGGATTCGTCCCGCGCGCCCGATTTATTCTTACCCCGGAGGGGTAATATTATATAGCCCAGCGTTGGCGCGCCAGCGGCTACGCTGGGTTAAGAGTAAACAATGCTCCCAACCCTGGAAGGGTTGAATAATTTAATCCCACAAATAATTCTCGTTGTAAGGGATTTGATATCGCCTCAGCAAAGCTAAAAACTCCTCCCGATAGGGTGTTTTTTGGTGATGAGCCTCCTGACCGGCGATGTATTTTTTAACCTGCTCGATTGGTGAAAAACCTAGGGAAAACATGCCGTATCCATTTTGCCAGGCAAAATCCTGGAAATCGGCCTGCCGGTTTTTGAGCCAGAGGGTGGAACTGCGTTTGATTTCCTTGATCGTCTCGGCTGGCGCGCCGGTGCGGGACAATGACACCAATAGACGCACATGATCCGCCACCCCGCCAACGATCACCGGCAGGCAATCGCGATGGCTCAAAATGCCTGCGAGATAAACATGCATTTCCTGACGGATAGCGTCATCACGCAAAAAAGGCCTGCGGTCCTTGGTGGAAAACACCACATGCACGAGGATTTTTGCTATTGCTTGGGACATGTTGTCAGGACGCCTGAATTCGTGGAATTATTCAACTCCTCCGGAGTAGGCAGAACTTTCAGGCGCCTAACCCAGCGTAGCCGCTCGTTGCGCGGCAACGCTGGGCTATATTATAACCACCCCTCCGGGGTGTGGCTGGAGGCGGGCCGTAATTCGTTACTCCAGGATGAAATCTGAAGCTGGCCATTATTTATTTCGGGGGGTAAGGATGCGCCCCGACGCGCCGGTCCTTTTGCGCGGCCCCTTTTCCCGCGCTCAGTCTGAGCAAGACGATCTCAGGCCGGGGTTGCCGAGCCAACGGCGAGGCTGCCTTGGTTTCGCCACCCAACATATTCTTCGTGGATCATCTTGTAAGGGTTGAATCCGGGGCCTGCATATCCCGCGTGACGAGGACGATGGCCGAGACCACGCGACGAGTCAATCTTCCGGGCCATCCCCAAGGAGGCCCGGTTTCATAACGACATCCAATGCCCGCCAGTGGCGGATTCCGCCCGGTTCCCAGTGCTTTTGGCGGCCAAGCCAGCGCCGGGCGGGGGGGCAGGGTATTTCCGGATTGCGCTGCTAGGGGGCCGCCTTATGGTGTTCACCTTTGAGGTTACAAAAATGTGCCGCCAAAGCATTGCGTGTTGCGGCCAGTTTGGTAGCGTTGCCGTTATGAGTTGTTTGGCGAAAAGCTGGCGAGTTCTGCTTGCCGTAGGGTTGGGGGCATTCCTGGGGGGATGCACCGATGCCTTCGATTCTTCCATGGATGAGCAGAAAGAGTCCAACTTTATCCAAGGCAAAAACCTCCTTACCAAAAACGATTACCCGGCGGCGGTGGAAGCCTTCGAGAAAGCGCTTGAAGTAAACCCGCACAACGCCCAGGCGCATTTGGAGCTGTTTTTGTTGTACGAGCAAAACATGCGCGATTATGCCGCCGCGATCTATCACGGCAGCCGGTTCCGCAAGATGCGCCCCAAAAGCCCGTACGCCGAGGTGGTGCAGCAGCGGATGGATAATTGCAAACAAGAGCTGGCCAAGGATCTGCCCATCGGGCCCGTCACCCCGTATTTGCAGCGCGAGCTGGAAAAACTGAAGGTGGAGAACGGCACGTTGCAACAACAAGTCCAAGTCCTGGCCCAACAGCTTTCCATCGCCACCAACCGCGTGCGGGTGGTCACGAACGTGGTGACCAACGTCGTTTACGCGCCCGCGCCAGCCCCGGCGCCGGCCAATCCCGTGACGCCTCCGGCTAACGCTGGCAGCCCGGCCCTGGTGCTCACGCCTAAAGCTACCGCGGCCAAGGACACGGTGCTGAAAGGGCAGGCAGGCAACTCCACCGCGCCCAAACTGGGGATTCCCGTTGTCGAACGGCCGCCATACCAGACGCACATCGTCAAAAAAGGCGATACTTTAGCGGTGATCGCCCGCCAGTATGGAGTGAGCGTAGTGGCCATCCAGACGGCTAACCCCACGGTGGACGCGCGCCGCATCCGGCCGGGGCAGATGATCAAAGTCCCCGTCAAATAACGCCTTCGAGCCCTTTATTCCGGCCCGCGCCGCATGATTACCGTCCAGAAGATTACCACCCTCGACCTGCCCGAACTGGCGCCGTACCGCACCATGAAATATCAGCTGGAGCACCGCCAGCAGCGCATTTTCGTGGCCGAAGGCGAGAAAGTAGTGCGCCGCCTCTTGGAAAGCCCTTTCCGCGTGCACTCGGTGATGTTGCCCGAAAAGTGGCTGCCGGATTACGAAACCCTGTTGCGCGCGCGCGGCGAAGATATCCCCGTGTTTGTGGCCGAAAAAGCCGTGCTGGAAAAATTGGTCGGCTTCTCCATGTACCAAGGCGTGATGGCCGTGGGCCAGGTGCCGGAGCCTACCCAGTTGGATCAAATCCTGGCCCAAAGCCCCCGGCCGTGGCTGTTCCTGGCGGCGGATGGCTTGTCCAACGCCCAAAACATCGGCGGCCTGGTGCGCAGTAGCGCCGCGCTGGGGGCGCACGCGTTGATCATTGGCGAAACCTCCGCCAGCGCCTATCTGCGCCGGGCCGTGCGCGGCTCCATGGGGGCGATCTTCAAGCTGCCGATTTTGGAAACGGATAATCTGGCCCGCCTGCTCGGCGAATTGCGCCAGCGGGGCATTCGCTCCTTTGCCGCCCACCCGCATGCCGATAATCACCTGTTATCGCAAGCGGACCTCAAGGGCGATTGCTGCCTGGTGCTCGGCAGCGAGGGCGAAGGCATCGCGCCCGGCGTGCTGGCCGCGTGCGACGACGCGGTCTCCGTCCCCATGCGCCTGGAAGTCGATTCCCTCAACGTCGGCAACGCCGCCAGCGTGTTCCTCTACGAAGCCGCCCGCCAGCGCGGTTGGGTGTAGGGTGGTGGCTGAATCATTCGATCCCGCCGCCCTGTAGATAACATGGGGTGG
>MTLE01000082.1_pt4 | contig 12820 bp, 7 predicted proteins | sample 1982461 | NCBI WGS metagenome assembly MTLE01 (sample SAMN05712605, study PRJNA340218) | biofilm metagenome | isolation source: sample SPL anode biofilm adapted to -200 mV | place: USA | collected 2012-02-03
CTTCAATTGAATAAATATCATGATGAGGTGGAGGAGAAATCAAAGAAATTCCCGGTATTGAGTGACGGGTTTTGGCAATAATTTTATCCACTTTATGTCCCGGGAGCTGGCCACCTTCACCCGGTTTTGCACCCTGAGCAATTTTAATCTGAATTTCGTCAGCATTCACCAGATATTCCGATGTTACACCAAAACGTCCGGATGCAACCTGTTTGATAGCACTACGGGTACTTAATCCATCTTCACGTTTTTTGTAACGTTCCGGATCTTCACCACCTTCACCAGTATTACTGCGTCCACCGATAATGTTCATTGCCATTGCCATTGCTTCGTGAGCTTCACGACTGATTGAGCCGTATGACATTGCGCCTGTTACAAATCGTTTAGTAATGTTTTCAGCAGGTTCCACTTCATTTATATCGATAGGATTACGTTTATAATCCATCAGGTCACGAATGAAAATAGGGGTCGCTTTATCGTCAACTATTTTTGTGTATTCTTTGTATTTGTCGTAACTGTTAGTCTTTGTCGCGATCTGTAAACGTGCAATCGTTTCAGGATTCCACGCGTGGTCTTCACCATCCCGACGATAAGCGTACTGACCCAGATTTTTCAGTTCGAGATTGTCACCTTCTGACGGGAAGAATGCATTCAAATGCGGTTTAATAACTTCCTCGGCAACATCGTCAATGTCAATTCCCTGAATGGCAGAAGTAATTCCGGTAAAGTATTTTTCCAGTAATTTGGAAGATATACCGATAGCTTCGAAAATATGAGCACCACGATAACTGCGTAAGGTGGAATTCCCCATTTTCGAAAGAACTTTTAATAACCCTTTGTTTACTGCTTTGATATAATGTTTCATTGCAGTATCAAAATGCATATTAATATCTCCGGATTTGATTCTGTCATTGATAATTGCATAAACCATGTATGGATTTACGGCATTAGCCCCAAAACCGAATAATAATGCAAAATGCATTACTTCACGAGGTTCAGCAGATTCAACCACAATATCAATCTGCATTCTTTTTCTTTTCTGTACAAGGTATAAATGTACAGCAGAAACAGCCAGCAACGAAGGGATAGGAGCATGAGTAGCATCAACACCACGGTCGCTTAATACAATGTAGTTTTTACCGTCGTCAACTGCTTTTTCAACTGACAGACAAAGTTCCTGAATCGCTTTTTCCAGTCCTGCCGATCCTGATTTAGGATCGAAAAGCATTGGTAACGAAATTGTATAGAATCCCTTGTAATTCAGGTTCATAAGTATGTCGAACTGAGTGTTGGTGATAACCGGACTCTTCAGTTTTACCATTTTACATATTTCGTGTGCCGGTTCCAGTAAATTCTGATGAACTGAACCAATATAACCGGTGAGAGACATTACGAGCTCTTCGCGGATAGGGTCAATCGGCGGATTTGTTACCTGAGCAAATTGCTGGCGGAAATAGTTGAACAAACGTTGTGGTTTGTCTGAAAAGACAGATAAAGCAACGTCATTACCCATTGAAGAAGTAGGTTCATAACCATCATTTGCCATTGGAAGAATTAATCTTTCCAAATCTTCCTTTGAATAACCAAATGCATTTAATAATGTCTGGTAATTTGGTAAATCATTTTTTACGGATCTTCCCGATGAGATATCATCAATATTTACGCAGTTTTGATTCAGCCACTGACGATACGGGAAAGCTTTTGCCAAACCTTCTTTTAATTCATTATCGTAGTAAATCTGTCCTAATTCAGTATCAACCATCAACATTTTTCCCGGTTTCAAACGGCCTTTTGCTTTTACATTGGCAGGTTCAAATTCTATTGTTCCTGTTTCAGAGGCAATTACCATTATGTCATCGTGCGTTACCATGTAACGGGCGGGACGCAAACCATTGCGGTCGAGCATACCTCCTGCATACCGTCCATCGCTGAAGAGTAGACATGCAGGACCATCCCAAGGCTCCATAAATGTGCTGTGGTATTCATAGAAAGCTCTCAGATTATCCGAAATAGGATTTTTCTTGTTCCAGCTTTCAGGAACAAGCATGGCCATAGCATGAGGTAAACTTTTACCTGACATTACGAGAAATTCCAGCGCGTTATCAAGAGTTGCACTGTCGCTCATTCCCGGTTGTACAATCGGATATAATTCCTGAAGGTTACCGAGCTGATCGGATTTGAGTACGCTTTCACGCGATTCCATCCATTGGCGGTTACCACGGATAGTGTTGATTTCACCATTGTGACCCAACATACGGAAAGGTTGTGCAAGATCCCATGTCGGGAATGTATTTGTACTGAAACGAGAGTGAACCAAAGCAATACCACTGGTAAAGTTAGGATTCAGTAAATCAGGGAAATACTCGCGTAATTGAAGAGATGTCAACATCCCTTTGTATATCATTTGTTTCGAAGAAAGGCTTACAATATAAAAGCTGCGATCTTTGGAGATAGCAGATTTATAAATTGCATTTTCAATTTTCTTACGAAGTACATATAATTTCAGTTCAAGTTCTTCCTGTGAATTGCAACCGGTAATAAATATTTGTTTGATTGCCGGTTCGTTGGAAGCTGAAATCTGGCCTAAAATATCACTGTTTACAGGAACATCGCGTATAGCAAGAAGATTTAACCCTTCTTTTTCTACATGTTCCTTAATGACATTCATGCAAAGGTCTGATTTCTTGGTGTCTTTAGGCAAAAAAACAAGGCCGGTTCCATATCTTCCTTTTGCAGGAACAGGAATGCCTTGTAATAGTATAAATTCATGTGGTATTTGTATCAAAATACCGGCTCCATCACCTGTTTTGTTATCAGCGCTTTCGGCGCCTCTATGAACCATGTTTTCAAGAACCTGTAATCCATTTTCAACTATATCATGTGATTTTTCGCCATGAAGATTTAATACCAGACCAACGCCACACGCGTCGTGTTCGCACTGAGGTGAATACAGCGATTGCTGGACATATTCATCTGTTATTAGTGGGTTTATATTTATAGTATTCATAGCTTTATTTTTTTTCTATACGCATTAAAAAACTTTTTTATGCTTGTTCTGTGTTAATTTGTTCTATTGTTTAGTTGCAAAATAGTGGGAAAACCTATAAGGCTTTCCCACTATTCATTATTTATAAGTTGGAATTTTTTACCTTTTGGTTTATCTTATAAAGAGCAACTCTCTGTATTTTGGTAATGTCCACATTTCATCGTCAACTATCAATTCAAGTTTATCAACATTGTAACGAATAATATCGAAATAAGGAATTACTTTATCATGGTAAGCCACTGCTTTTTCATATTCGTGTTCAATTTTGTTTACTGAACGACGGGTATCTACCATGCTGTCAACTGCATTTTTAATTGTTTCAACTCTTTCGCTTATTTCAACAATCAACAATGTGTTCAGTTTACTAAGTTTATCTGCTTTGTCAGCCGGGAACGAAGTTTTAATTTTTGCCACATTGTCAAGTAATAAACTTTGATAGCGGGTTGCAACCGGAATGATGTGGTTCAGAACAAGATCTCCGAGTACACGGCCTTCAATCTGAATTTTCTTAACATATGTTTCCCATTTTACTTCATTACGTGCTTCGAGTTCAACTTCAGTTAAAACGCCAAGTTTAGTAAACAGTTCTTTACTTGTTTTTGAAGTGTAAGCATTGAAAATAACAGGTGCACTTGTTTCGCAGTCCAAACCACGTTTAGCGGCTTCTACTTTCCATTCATCACTGTAACCGTTACCATCGAAACGAATAGCTTTTGATTCTTTGATAAATTGCTTGATAACTTCAAAAATTGCATGTTCTTTTGTTTCACCTGCAGCTATTTTAGCGTCAACCAATGCTTTGAATTCGATAAGTGATTCAGCTACTGCAGAGTTCAAAGCAGCCATGGCTGAAGAACAGTTTGCAGAAGAACCTACAGCACGGAATTCAAAACGGTTTCCTGTAAACGCGAATGGCGAAGTACGGTTACGATCTGTATTATCAAGGAATACTTCAGGAATATGAGGTATATCCAGTTTCAGTTTCTTTTTGTCGTCGATAATGATAGCTTCTTCGCTTGTGCTTTTTTCAATTTTATCAAGAACTGCTGTCAACTGCGAACCGAGGAAAGCTGAAATAATTGCAGGAGGCGCTTCGTTTGCACCCAAACGGTGAGCATTCTGTGCAGTCATGATAGAAGCTTTCAGCAATGCATTGTGTTTGTAAACTGCTTTCAGTGTTGTAGCAATGAATGTGATAAACTGAAGATTTTCTTCGGCTGTTTTGCCCGGAGCATAAAGAATTACGCCGGTATCAGTACCAAGCGACCAGTTGTTATGTTTGCCTGAACCGTTGATGCCTGCAAATGGTTTTTCGTGCAATAACAGACGGAAACCGTGACGACGTGCAACTTTTTTCATCAACGACATAACCAAAAGGTTCTGGTCTACTGATAAGTTAACTTCGCCAAAGATAGGAGCAAGCTCGAACTGGTTAGGAGCAACCTCGTTATGACGGGTTTTTAATGGGATACCATATTTGTAACCTTCGAATTCGATGTCTTTCATGTAAGCAGCCACACGTGAAGGAACCGCACCAAAATAGTGGTCTTCCAACTGTTGGTTTTTAGCTGATTCATGTCCGAGAAGAGTACGACCTGTTAATAAAAGGTCAGGACGTGTTGCATACAAACCTTCATCAATAAGGAAGTATTCCTGTTCCCAACCAAGAAAAGCACGTACTTTCTTAACGTTAGGATCGAACAACTGGCAAACAGCCACAGCTGCTTTATCAACAGCGTTGAGAGCTTTTTTCAAAGGAGCTTTCAAGTCGAGAGCTTCACCTGTATATGAGAAGAAGATAGTAGGAATAACCAAAGCGTCATCAACAATGAATGCTGGTGAAGAAGGATCCCATGCAGTATAACCACGAGCCTCAAAAGTGCTGCGGATACCTCCGCTGGGGAAAGAAGAAGCATCAGGTTCCTGTTGAACTAACAGTTTGCCTGAAAAATCTTCAATAATTTCTTCGCCCGGAGCACCAACATAATCAATAAAAGAGTCATGTTTTTCTGCTGTTCCGTCAGTTAATGGCTGAAACCAGTGTGTATAGTGAGTTGCACCCAGTTCAGTTGCCCAAAGCTTCATACCTGCAGCTACCTGATTTGCAAGCGCAAGGTCAAGAGTAGCACCCTTTTCAATTACATTTGTTAATGCTTTAATTGTATCTTTAGAAAGATACTTAACCATAGTGGCTTTGTTGAAAACATACTTTCCGTAATAATCGGAAGTGAATTTTGAAGGAGGGCATACTGCAAGAGCTTTTTTCTTGAAAGCTTCCTCTACTGCATTAAATCTCAGTGATGACATAAATTATATTTTTTTGAGGGTTATTTTTAATATAAACTATAAATCTGTTTATTGTTCTTTCGTAATGTAATAAAAGTGGTGCAAAAATAATAAAAATGATAGTTTTATCACTATATTTTGAGTTCTTTGTAAAAAAAAATATGTTAAATAATTGTATTGTAATTTAAATGCTTGTTTTGATTATGATTTATAATTAAAATGCCTGTATTTGTAATAATATTTTTAGAATTAAATTAATAATATTCCTTATTATACTTTTTGTCTTATTCTAGATGAATGTACAAATATAGATAAAACTATTTATTGATGTCAATTCTGTTTTGATTTTTTTAGTTTAATATTTGATATCAATATCATTGTAATATAGTAAGTTAATTATATTTTTTAGTATAGATAAAAACAAGCATCCTACTCCCGATTGTTTTTGATTTTGCATTTTATCTGAGTAAAAATATCTATGAATTTTTATTCAGTATTTTGACAATATGAAACTGAATTGAATAATTGTTCTACTAATTGTATTGTTTCCTGATTTTGGAAAATTGACAGGCTAGTTCATCCCGAAGTAGCCTGTCCTAAACAATAAAACTAAATTATACACGATAAGCTGATAATCATTCTAGCGTGTAGAATATCTTAGTTGTGGCGTAATGCATTTACAAACAGGTTAATCAAAGTTTGTGTAAGCGGTTTCACCGTGTTGAGTTTCGTCCAGTCCGATTGCCTCGTGCTTGTCCGAAACTCGGATACCAACAATTTTTTCTGTTAATTTGAATAAAATAAATGTTCCGATTCCGGAATAAACTATTGTTGCACCTACAGCAATGGTTTGTACCCAAACCTGATGAAAATTGCCATAAATTGCTCCGGAATATGACGATTGGATAAGTGGTGAAGCAAGTACACCTGTTAAAATTGCTCCGATAATACCACCAATACCATGAACTCCGAAAGCGTCCAGAGAATCATCGTATCCAAGTCTTGGTTTTACCCACGCTACCATTGCGAAGCAGACGAGTGATACTGCTACTCCGATAACTAAAGCTCCCGGTACTCCGACAAAGCCTGCAGCCGGAGTTATGGCTACCAATCCGCCGACCGCGCCTGTGCTGATGCCTACAACGGTTGGTTTTTTGTCGAGAATCCAGTCCAGTAATGCCCATGTTAAAGCTGCCGCTGCGGCTGCTATGTGTGTTACCATTAACGCGTTGCCTGCAAGTCCATCGGCGGCCAGACCGCTACCTGCATTGAAGCCGAACCAGCCAACCCAAAGCATTGATGCGCCGATTACCACGTAAGTAATATTGTGGGGTGGTAGTGCGTGTCCTTTGTAATCGCGGCGTTTACCGAGCATAATTGCTGTAACGATGGCTGCAATACCAGCATTGATATGAACTACGGTTCCACCAGCAAAGTCAAGTGCTCCGAGTTTGAATAACCAGCCATCGGAAGACCATACCCAGTGTGCAACAGGGTTATAGATTATTAATGACCAAAGGATTGTGAAGATAAGAAATCCTTTGAAGTTTATGCGTTCTGCAAAAGCTCCGATAATTAAAGCCGGTGTAATAACCGCAAACATTCCCTGAAACATAATAAACACAACGTGGGGAATTGTTCCTGTTGGATTTCCATCCAGTCCGGTTTGAGAGTGAGAAATGAAATAAGGGCTTAAGTCACTTAAGTTGATATTGTTGAGAAAAGCCCAGTCAAAACTACCTATAAAAGGGGAAAGAACTCCTTTTGACGAACCGAATGATAAACTGTATCCGCAAATTACCCATTCGATACTTATTACTGCTACAATAATAAATACCTGCATGAAAATATTTAAAACGTTTTTGCGGCGAACCAATCCTCCGTAAAACAGGGCAAGTCCCGGAATTGACATTAATAAAACGAATGAAGTGGCAACAATCATCCATGCAGTATCACCGGTGTTAATTGTCGGGGCGATAGCCGGTATTGTGGTTGTCTGAGCAATGAGCGTTGTTGTAAAAGTTGCAAACAAAGCTGTTACTAATAATAATATTTTTTTCATGTTCAATTTTTTTCTTTACTACTTACTTTTGATTGTCGGATTCATGATTGTATAAGGCATCGGGGCCTGATTCGCGGGTGCGGATACGATATGTGTTTTCGATATCGTAAACAAATATTTTTCCGTCTCCAGTGTCTCCTGTCCATGCCGAATCGAGAATTGCATTTACAGTTCTTTCGAGATTAACATCCCGAACTACGATGGAAATCATGCGACGATGGATGTAGCTTGACTGGAAAACCTGGCCTCTTACAAATTGATCTTCGGTCGATTTTCCAAGTCCTGTGATGTCCCAATACGAAAACCATTCAATTCCTGAATCGTACAAAGCTTCTTTTACATCTTCAAATTTTGACTTGCGGATAATTGCTTCAATCTTCTTCATGTTTTTAATTTTATGTTATGATAATCTGTGATTTTTAGTTTTGTAAACTGACAGTAAAGACATTAAAATGTAAGTAAGTTGTGAGCGAAAACTACATTTATGTAACTATTTCTCTTATTTGCGTGCAAAAGTATATCAAATATGGCAATATTCAATGCATAATGATATTAAAAATATATAAAAAGTTACATAAAGGTAACAAGTTTGGCTAAAGTATGACCAAAATGTAAGAATTGTTTTGGCTTGTGCGGAATTGAGTTTTTTGCATCAGAATTGATGTTTTTCAGTTTGATATATGTAAAATAGTCAGGCCATTTCTCACGAAATAGCCTGACCGAAACAATAAAACTAAAAAACACACGATTAGTTGTAAGCAGTTTCACCGTGTATGGTAATGTCTTTTAATCTTCTGAAAAGTTTATCTTTAATTTTTAATCTTTGAGTTTTATCAATTAAATTGAAAGCTAAGAAAATTTGATTGAATAAATTGAAATGTCAAATGGTAGTGTTTTAAATTTTAAAACACTACCATTTTTATTATATTTAATTAATTGTAAGCTTGTTCGCCATGTTCGTAATAATCAAGACCGTTTTCTTCTTCTTTCTTGGTTACACGTAATCCAATGGTGTATTTAAGAATCAGGAACAGAACGAATCCGCATGCAATTGTCCATGCTGCAACAGATCCAACACCGATTAACTGAGTAACAAGTAATTTTGTTCCACCTCCGTAGAAAACACCTGAGATACCGTCACCTGCGGCAAAGAAACCGACTGCTATTGTACCAAAAGCTCCACAGATACCGTGAACTGAAATTGCGCCTACAGGGTCATCGATTTTTACAACGCGATCGAAGAATTCGACTGCAAACACTACTAAAATACCAGCTAAGAATCCGATAACTACTGCTCCGCCGGGAGTTACAGTGTCACAGCCTGCAGTAATGGCTACAAGTCCTGCTAATACACCATTCAATGACATTCCTAAACCGGGTTTACCATAGCGTAACCATGTAACGATAAGAGTTGCAATACCGCCTGCTGCGGCCGCGCCGTTGGTTGTTACAAAAATGTTGGCAACTAATTCGGGGTTAGATAAGCTCAATGTAGAACCGGGGTTAAATCCAAACCAGCCAATCCAGAGAATAAATACACCTAAAGCTCCCAAAGTAATGCTGTGTCCGGGAATGGCATAAATTTTACCGTTTTTATATTTTCCAATACGTGGACCTAAAATCAGGGCTCCGGTTAAAGCTAACCAACCTCCAACAGAGTGAACTACTGTTGATCCGGCAAAGTCGTGGAATGGAGTTTCCAGAGAAGCTAACCAGCCACCACCCCAAATCCAGTGTCCTGAAATTGGATAAATAATAGAAGAAATAATTGCGCTATAAATCAAATATGATTTAAATTTAGTACGTTCAGCCATTGCTCCGGAAACGATAGTTGCTGCTGTAGCGGCAAATACTAACTGGAAGAAGAAGAATGCCATGTTAGGAATTCCTAATGCTGCGCCATGGTCAGTTTTTGAAAATAATTCCAGGCTTCCAAAGAATCCGTTGCCGGATCCGAACATTATACCGTAACCAATAAGCCAGAATACAATTGTTCCGATACAAAAATCCATTAAATTTTTGAAAAGGATGTTGGTTGTATTTTTAGAACGGGTAAATCCTGCTTCCACTAATGCAAATCCTGCTTGCATAAAGAATACTAATGCACCTGTTATAAGTACCCAAAAGGTGTTTAGTCCTGAAGTTAATGCTGTTATATCCATAATGTATATTTTTTAGATTATTCTTTAATGTATAATGATTCCGGGCCTTTTTCGCCTGTTCTGATTCGAACGGACTCGTCAATTGTGGAAATAAAAATTTTACCATCGCCCATTTCGCCTGTTTGTGCAGATTTTACAATTGCATCGGTTGCTGCTTCTACAAATTTATCGCGACAAACAAAAGAGATTGTTCTGCGTTCGATTAATCTGGTTTCGTAAACTACAGCTCTGTAGATTGCGCCTGATTTTTCGTTTCCAACTCCGGTAACATCCCAATAAGTAAGGAAGTCGATACCTACTTCATGAAGTGCTTCCAGTACTTCTTCGAATTGAGATCTTCTGATAATTGCTTCAATTTTTTTCATTTTTTCATTTTTTTAAAATGATTAATAATAGTGTTTTACTGCTTACAGTTAACAGTTTAATTTAGAGTGTTATGCCTGCTACAAAGAATGCATTTTTAGCATAAGGATTTGCTCCTACGATTCCATATACAGGCAGGCTGAATTTGTCGGTAATTTCGATAGATTTGCTTACTTTTAAACCAACGTTTGTGATTCCAAAACCGGTAGTTCCGTATGCGTAACTGTCGGAAAGACAACCACCAAGGAAAATTTTAGCTTCAGGAACGATCTGGTATCCTAATTCAACGTAAGTGGAAAGAGCTCCGGTAGTAACGCCATCAGATTTGTAATCGGCGCCGGCAAACATTGTGTTAATGGAAGCGCTTAGTGGAAGTGATTCAGTACCTGCGAAAGCTAATGTGCCTTCAAAAATGTGGTCAGTTCCGGTGCCGTAGTTGAAATAACTATTGGTAAATCCCCAGTTGTAATCGGTAACTGTTAGTGAAAGCATTGAAGAGAATGCGTATGTAGCATACAAATCTACTTCTTTTACATTTCCTAAAAAGCTGCTTGAGGCCCATGATCCGATTGTTAAACCGCCTGTTGTGAAAGATACATAAGGTTGAATGTTTGGAGTTCCTTTTGTTCCTTCCTGAGGAATACCACGCCATACGTAAGAACTAACAAGGTCAGCACCCATAGAGAATTGAGCTTTAACGCTCGTTGTTGCAAAAATTGCAATCGCGCAGATTGCTAAAACTTTCATCTTTTTCATACTTTAAAAATTTAAAAATTATTGACTAATAAATAATTGACTTAAAATTCTTTTTTTTGTGTGGTCAGACGATTTAAAAATCGATTTGTTTTAAATTGTCTGTTATTTTTTTCATATTGATAATTTTAAATTATCAATAATCAAAATGTATTATAAAACAATTATTATGTATTAATAAGTAAAGTAATTTACATATATGCTGTCATTGTGTTTTTAATACGTTGCAAAAATAATCAAAATGTCAATTGGAAGCAATGAATTAAATCAAAAAGATAGAATATTTTTCAATGTACTTTCAAAATGACATAATTAAATATAAAAATATGTCAAAAGTATTTCAAAAATGGATAAATACTTTCAAAATGTAATTGATCAAAAACAATAAATTACAAAAATGTAGTTTTTTTGATTTGTTTTTGTGTGAAAATGATATAAGATTGAATGAAAACATGATCAAAAAGTCAAAAAAAAATCAAAATTGAATCTTTTTATGCAAAATGATGTGTTTGAGATGGAATAATGAACCAGATTTATATGATTTATTTGGTTTGTAAATGGAGGAGGGGGAAATAAAAAAAAGCGTCCGGATATCCGAACGCTTTAAGTGTTATGTCTAAATGTGTGAGTTGCTGATTATTTTTCCAGTCGTTTCATGGCTGCAATCGTATTTTCCCTGCTTCCGAAAGCTGAGAAACGGACAAATCCTTCGCCACTGGCTCCAAAGCCGGCTCCCGGAGTGGTCACAATGTTTTTTTCTTTCAATAAATAGTCGAAATATTCCCAGCTGGTCAATCCTTCAGGTGCTTTTGCCCACACATAGGGAGCGTTTACTCCTCCGAAAATCTCATATCCGGCGTTTATAAGTCCTTCGCGGATGATTCTCGCATTTTCGGTATAAAAAGAAATCAGATCTTTTACCTGTTTTTTCCCTTCAGGGCTGTATGTTGCTTCTGCTGCACGCTGTACGCTGTATGAAGTTCCGTTGAATTTTGTGCACTGCCGGCGATTCCATAGTTTATTCAATGATACTTTTTCTCCATTTTCGCTGTATCCCATCAGTTGTTTCGGCACAACGGTATATCCGCAACGGGTACCGGTAAATCCGGCAGTTTTTGAAAAACTTCTGAATTCTATAGCCACATCTTTTGCTCCTTCAATTTCATAAATACTGTGTGGTACGTTTTCTTCAGTTATAAATGCTTCGTATGCTGCATCGAACAGTATTATTACATTGTTTTTTCTGGCATAATCCACCCATACCTTAAGCTGGTCTTTAGTGAGCGTTGTACCTGTCGGGTTGTTCGGGTAACACAGATAAACCAGGTCAACTTTTTCGGAAGGAAGAGCCGGAACAAAATTGTTTTCGGCTTTGCACGGAAGATAAACCAGATTCGTCCATTCTCCGCTTGCAGTGGGTTCGCCTGCACGGCCGGCCATTGCATTTGTGTCAACGTAAACGGGATAGCTTGGGTCGGTAATGGCTACACGATTATTTACATCGAAAATGTCGCCGATGTTACCGGTATCGCTTTTGGCTCCATCGCTCACAAATACTTCATCTATATCAATTTCAATACCTTTTGCTGTAAAGTCATTCGCAACAATTGCTTCGCGAAGAAATGCGTAACCCTGTTCGGGTCCGTAACCTCTGAAAGTTTCCGATTTGCGTTGTTCTTCGGCAGCTTTAATTATTGCATCTACTGAAGCATCGGGGAGGGGTAAACTAACATCGCCGATTCCCATTCTGATAATTTCAGCTTTCGGGTTGGCTTCTTTGTGTTGAGCTACTCGTTTTGCAATTTCTGAAAATAAATAAGTCGCAGGTATTTTGATGAAGTTTTCGTTTATCTGTGCCATTTTTTTTATAAGTAAAACCTCTGAATCATTTTTTGTTGATGTCGTATTCAGAAGTGCGTTAGATTATTTGTTTTTTAATTGTTTCTGGAGATTTATTTAAATAGTACCTTCGAAGACGGTTGTAGCGCTTCCGGTGAGGTAAACATGATTGTCGAACGCATTCCATTCTATTGTAAGTTCACCGCCAAGTAGCTCTACAGTGGTTTTGCGAGCCGAAAGACCGTTGATTACACCGGCTACAACAGATGCGCAGGCACCTGTTCCACATGCCATGGTTTCTCCGGAACC
>MTLE01001795.1_pt2 | contig 12783 bp, 16 predicted proteins | sample 1982461 | NCBI WGS metagenome assembly MTLE01 (sample SAMN05712605, study PRJNA340218) | biofilm metagenome | isolation source: sample SPL anode biofilm adapted to -200 mV | place: USA | collected 2012-02-03
CTCGGCGTACGTGTTCTTTACCTGAAGCTCCCTCACCATTCCATTCGGGCGAAACAATTCCACCATTCCAACCGGCCGAGAAGCGGAGGCCGTCTAGAACCTGTAGGTCAGGCCCGCCGTGACCGTGCCGTAGCTGTGGCCGTCGGAGGTGACGGAATGGTACCGGGCCAGCACCCCCCAGTTCTCGTTCATGTCCACGCCGAAACCCGCGTTCCAGGCCAGCTTCACGCCGGTCTCGCCGAGGATGTCGCCCTTGCGGTTCTGGTAGTTCATGCCGCCGGCGCCCAGCACGAGGTAGAAGCCCTGGAAATCGGGCCGGGGCTTGAACACGTAGTTGAGGGTGAGGGACTGGCTCTGGGACCGGCTCGAGGTCCCGTCGGCGACGTTCCGGTCCCGGGTGCGGGGGTGGAAGTTGCCGTCCAGGGCGAGGCGGAGGGTGTGGCCCGGCCGCTGCTCCCAGTCGGCGAAGGCGCCCAGTGAATAGCCCGCGCTGGTGGTGATGTCGCGGGTGGGGCCCGTGGGCCAGGCGGCGCCGGCCGTAAGGCCCAGGCGGGGCGCCTCGGCGGCCAGGAAGGCGGTGGCCCCGCAGAGGAGGCCCAGGCGCGCCAAGCGGAAGGTGGGGATGGTCATGGTCACTCCGGAAGGGGGCGGAGAAAGGATGATTCCTTTATTGCTCCGGGATCCGCATGGGATCCTTCCGTTCATGTGACGCAAATGTCCGCTTGGTGACACGCGAATTGCGATCGCCGGGACGGCGCTCCGCAATTCAGGAATCAATTAAAACTTTATTCGATGCCGAGCCGGCCCTGGGTCATGCGGATGATGGCCGGCACGTGCAGGTCCTCGGTGAGGGTGGCCATCTCGCCACTGGGCGTGGGCGCCTGGGGGAGCAGCCGCGTGGGGGTCAGGACCGGCGCGTCCAGGGGGTTCTGGGGCACCTCGCCGTAGATGCGTCCGGAGTCGCCGTTGGCGGTGCGGGGCACCTCGGAGAAGGTGAGCATCTCCTGGGGGGCCTCCTCCACGTCCACGTCCAGGTCCTGGCTGGTCTCCACGAAGCCCGAGGCCAGCACGGTGACCAGCGCGCGGTCCTCCAGCTCGGGGGCCTCCACCTGGCAGAGCTTGATGTCGGCCAGGCCGTGGTAGTGGCGGCTGAGGAAGCCCATGGCCGTCTCCACTGCGGAGAGTTCCACGCGGTCCCAGTCGGCCATGACGGAGACGATGACCTGGGAAGCCGATCCCCGGGTGTCGCGCTCCAGCAGGGGGCAGTCCAGGGCGCGCTGCAGGGCGTCCAGGAGCGCCTCCTCGCCCCGGCCGATGCCGGTGCCGATGAGGGCCTCGCGGCCGTTGCGCAGCACGGCCTCCACGTCGGCGAAATCGCCGTTGAGGGTGCCCGGGCGCAGGATGAGGTCGGTGATGCCGCGCACGCCCTGGATGAGCACGCCGTCGGCGACCCGGTAGGCCTCCTTGATCTTCACGCCCTTGTCGCACAGGGTGAGCAGCTTCTCGTTGGAGACCACGATGACCGTGTCGGCGGTGTTCCGCAGGTTCTCCAGGCCCTGGCTGGCCTTGTCGGACTTGTTCACGCCCTCCCAGCGGAAGGGGGTGAGCACCACGGCCACCGTCAGCGCGCCGAATTCGCGCGCGCAGCTGGCCACGATGGGCGCCGCGCCGGTGCCCGTGCCGCCGCCCATGCCGCCCGTGATGAACACCATGTCCGCGCCCTGGAGCTGGGCGAGGATCTCGTCACGGCTCTCCTCGGCGGCCACGGCGCCGCGCTCGGCGTTGCCGCCGGCGCCCAGCCCGCGCATGCTCAGGGGGCCCAGGGGGATCTTCACGTGGGCCTTGCTCTGGGCGAGGCTCTGCTGGTCGGTGTTCATGGCGATGAACTGCACACCGCCGACCCCGCTCTGGATCATGCGGTCGATGGCGTTGCATCCCGCACCGCCCACCCCCACCACCTTGATGTTGGCGCCGGGCAGGTGGACCGGGTTGGGGAGGAAGGGGATTCCGCTCATGGGGTCGCCAATCAGATCCATCGCTTGATCCTCTCGAATAGGCCACTGCCCCCGCGGGGACGTCCGGTGGATTCGTTCATGCTTCGGTGCAGGGCCTTCACGGCGCCCAGGGCATTGGTGTAGAGCGGGTTGGCGATGGCGTGGGAAAGTCCCTGCACGCCGATCACGCGGCCCAGGACGACCCGCGGGCGTCCCAGGATGTTCTGCGCGAGGATGGGCATCCCGGGCAGCAGCGAACCGCCGCCCACCAGGTGCACGCCCCCGTGGATCTCGTGGATGAGCCCCGAGCGCCCGATCTCGGCCAGCACCATGTTCAGGAGCTCGATGGCCCGGGCGTGGAGCACGTCAGCCAGCTCCCGGCGGGAAACCTGGCGCCCCTCCTCCTCGAGCTCGATGTGCTCCTCGGCGGGGACCGTGGTGGGCAGGGCCGTGCCGTAGATGCGCTTGATGCGCTCGGCCATGCCGATGCCGCCCAGGTGTTTGGTGATCTCCAGGTCCTTGGTGAAGTGCATGCCGCCGATGGGGATCACCGCGGAGTGGAAGAGCGTGCCGCGCAGGAAGACCCCCATGTGGGTGAGCTGCTCGCCGATGTCCACGACGACCGCCCCGTTCTCCGCGTCCTCGCGGCTCAGCACCGCCTCGCTGGAGGCCAGGGGGGAATACATCAGCGCGGCGTCCTGGAGGCCCGAGAGGTGCAGGGCGCGGTTGATGTTCTCCAGCACGGAACCCGGCGCCACGATGATGCGCACCTCGGCTTCCAGGGTGTCGCCGATCATGTTCACGGGGTTCTTGATGTCGCGCTGGCCCTTGATGTGGAACATCTGGGGGATGCGGTGCAGGACCGTCTCCTCCTTGGCGAGCTTGCAGCCGTTGGTGGCCTGCTCCATGACCCGGTCCCGGTCGCTGGGCGTGATGACCCGGTCACCGGACGCGATGGTGATGGAGTCCCGCAGGTTCTCGCCCTTGAACTGGATGCCGTCGACGGTGACGCGGATGCCGTCCAGGCGCGTCTGGCCCGAGGTGCGCATGGCCTCTTCCACGGCCCGCGTGATGGCCGTGACGGTGAGGTTGATGTCGGTGATCTCGCCCTGGCGGATGCCCCCCTCGGGGTTCGCCTGGCTCGCGCCGGTGACGTTCAGGAGCCCGTTCTCCTCCTGAACTGCAACAACTGCGACAACTTTGCTGGCTCCGAGATCCAGTCCTAGCAGAACGGCAGGTTGCACCATGAGTATTCCTGTTTCCTTGGTCCCAAGCATAACCGCACGGGAACTGGATTTACAGGGTTGAAAATTCAGCGGGGCTGGGCCACGGCCTTGGGCGGGCTGGAATCGGCGGGTTCGCCCACGGCGATCTCGTCGTCCCACCTCAGATCGATGTACCGCAGGGACGCCGCATCCGGCCTCTTGGACAGCTCGTTCAGGAACAGCATCTGGAAATTGGGAATGTTTTTCGTGGGTTCCAGCCGCGAAAGGTAGATGGGCGCGTCCAGGCCCTCCAGGAAGGCCACCGGGCCGCGGTCGCTCCAGCGCAGCTCGGTGAGCCGGTCGTAAAATTCCTTCTGTTTGTTGCGCAAACTCGTGGCGGTGCGGATCAGCTGCACCATCGGCCCGTCCTGCTGGCTTTTGGGATCCGCAACGACGGGAATGGGTGATAAATCAACTTGATTGAGCCGATCCAGCACAATTCCGTCGTCGGACACCAGGAAGACACCTTCCGGGCGGACGAGCCAGAGGATGGGCTTGCGCTCCTCCAGCACGAGGCTGAGGCGGTCCGGGGGGTCCCGGCGGATGAGGAGCCCCTTCACCCACCGCTTGGATTCCAGGGATTCGCGCAGCCCCTCCGCGTCGAACCAGAACAGCGGCTTGCCCAGGCACACCTTGTCGGCGATGGCCTGGGCCTGGGCCAGGCGCTCCCCCCGGCAGCCGGAAATGGTGACCTGTTCAATGGTGAGCTTTTGCAATCCCAGGTACTTGTGCCCCAGCTCCAGGGCCGCGTAGCCCGCCCCGGCCACCAGCAGCCCCACAAGCCCCACCCGGGCCCAGGGCATCCAGGGTCGCTTCGGGCGGGTGCGGGGAATCATGGGCATGGGAGTCAGGTTTACCAGATCTCGACTTCAGGTTCGAGTTCAATGCCGAAGGCGTCCAGCACTTTCTCCCGCACCGTGGCCATGAGCTCCCGGAAGTCCCCGGCGGTGGCCCCCCCCAGGTTCACCAGGAAGTTGCCGTGCTCCGGGCTCACCTCCGCGTCGCCCACCCGGAAGCCCTTGAGCCCGGCCTGGTCGATGAGCCGGCCCGCGCTCTGGCCGGGGGGGTTCTTGAACACGCACCCGGCGTTGCGCTTGTGCAGGGGCTGGCTGGTGCCGCGCCGGGCCCGGCATTCCTCCACCCGGGCGCGGATGGCCGCGGGGTCCCCCTCGGCCAGGCGCACCACGAGGCCCAGGGCCATGCGGCCTCCCTCCAGGAAGCTCCACCGGTAGCGGAACTCCCCGGGCTCCGGGGCCTTCTCCACCAGGTCCCCTTCGGGGGTGAGGAAGCGGAACCGGGCCAGGACGTCCACCGTCTCCCGGCCGTAGGCCCCCGCGTTCATGTGGAGGGCGCCCCCCACCGAGCCCGGGATGCCCGAGGCGTACTCCATGCCCGTCAGGCCCATGGCCGCGGTGTCGGCGCTGAGCCGGATGTGGCCGTAGGACGCCGGGGCGTGCACTTCCAGGCCTTCCCGCCGCACCTGGGCCGGGAACTTGAGGCGCACCACCGGGGTCTCCACGTCACCCAGGACCACCAGGTTGCTGCCCCCGCCCAGGATCCGCCAGGGCAGGCCTTCCCGGGCGCAGGTGCGCACGAAGGCCTGGGCCTGCGCCTCGTCCACGGGCTCGAACAGCCACCGGCAGACGCCGCCCACGCCCAGGGTCGTGAGCCTGGAAAAGGGCACGTCCCGCTTGTGGGGGATCGCCAGGAGGTCGTCGGGCCAGGGCTTCATGGGGTCAATTATGCCTGAGCCGCACGCCCTCCAGTTCCAGAAGCCGCGCCTTGGCCTCCAGGCTCCCGAAAAGGGAGAACCCGCCGGGGCCGCCGGCGGCCAGGACCCGGTGGCAGGGGACCAGGATGGGCAGCGGGTTGCGCGCCACGGCCTGCCCCACGGCCCGGGACGCTCCCGGCGACCCCGCCAGGAGGGCCACGGCCCCGTAGGTGAGGGTCTGCCCCGGATGCGTGGCCAGGAGCACCTCCATCACCCGGCGCCGGAAGGGGGGCAGACCCTCCAGGTCGAGCCGGATCCCGTCCAGGGAGGCCCCCTTTCCGGCCAGGTGCGCCGTGAGCGCCTGCACCGCGTCGGCCACCCAGGGCGGAGGCGGATCCCCCGGCTCATGCTCCACGCCCAACGTCAGGGAGCGCACGCCCCGGTCCGTCCACCGCAGCCGGCAGACCCCCAGGGCCGTGGGGAAGTCCAGGAAGCGCTCCATGCGGTTAGCATGGCACATATGCGCTGGATGGGCCTGGACCACGGAACCAAGAACCTCGGGATCGCCTTCACGGACGACCTGGAGATCCTCGCCTCGCCTTTCGAGGTGTGGCCCAACCTCGGCGAGGCCTCCCTGGCTCGCCTCGCCAGGCTCGCCAAGGAGGAGGGGGTCCAGGCCCTCCTGGTGGGCCTTCCCCTCCACAAGGACGGCGCCGAGAGCGCCACCGCCCCTCTGGCCCGGGCCTTCGGGGAGGCTCTGCGGGACCTCACCGGCCTGCCCCTGGTCTTCTGGGACGAGCGGCTCACCAGCGTCGAGGCCGAGCGGATCCTGGCGGCGCGGGGCGTGAAGGCCAAGGACCGCAAGGCCAAGCTGGACGCGGCGGCGGCGGCCGTGATGCTGGCGGATCTCATCGAGACGAGGAGGTCCAGGGGGCGGGCCGTGGGGAGCCCGGAAATCTGAGCTAGATCTTCTCCAACTGTTCGACGTCCCCGAGGTCCTTGGAACGGCCGGTGCACCGTTTGTTCTTGATGAGGTCGGTCCTGCCCAGGACCGGGATCGTCCTGCCCGCGATCGTCATTTCAAGACGTCCGGGCCAGGCTTCGGCGAATTCCACCCCTGAGATGCTCGTCAGGAGATCGATCCTCCGGGGGGGGAGCCCCATCTGGAACACGATCCCGGGTGTGCGGAGGTCCCCCTTCCCGAGGTCGAAGGTGGGCGCTCCGAAGGCCTCCAGGGCGGCCCAGACGCGTTCCGCGTTCTCCGGGGTCGGCCGCACCCAGATATCGATGTCCCCCGTGGCCCTGACCACGCCATGGGCGGCCATGGCATAGGCGCCCACCAGCAGGAACTCAGCCCGCTGATCGCACAACGCGCCCAACATCTCGGCGAAGTCTCGGTTCATCCCCGTCCCCCTTGGGCTGGTTCCACGTGGCGAATTCCCAGGCCTCCTGCGTGAGCGGCCAGACCATTTCCACGCGCTCCTCGGGAGTGCCGGCGACCCTGCAGTCCCCGTCCTCCTCCTCGAGCCGGAGCAGGCGGGTGGGATAGTGGGATCGATCCATGGTCACGGTTCCGGTTCCATTCTACTGCACGCCACCGGCTGCCTTCGGCCCCAGTCGCACGATCCTCCCGCACCTTTCGGCCAGCGCCATGTTGTGGGTGACCAGCAGCGTCGTGGGCTTGAGCTCCTGGTGGAGCCTCAGCAGGAATTCGAACACCTCCAGCGCCGTGGCCGGATCCAAGTTCCCGGTGGGCTCGTCCAGGAGCCAGAGGCCGGGCTTGCGCGCCAGGGCCCGGGCGAGGCCCACCCTCGCCGCCTGGCCCCCGGAGAGGGTGCCCGGAAGCCGGCCGCCCAGGTCCTCCAGGCCCACGGTGGCCAGGAGTTCGCGGGCCCAGGCCACGTCGGCGGGGGTGACGTCCCCGGCGATGCGGATGGGCATGAGGAGGTTCTCCTCCACCGTGAACTCCGGCAGGAGGTGGGGCTGCTGGAAGGCCAGGCCCACGTGCGCCCGCCGGAAGAGGGCCGAGGCCTCGGGGCGGCCCATGGGAACCGGGTGGCCGCCGGCCTCGATGGTGCCGCCCTCCCAGCGGTCGAGTCCGGCCACGCAGTTGAGCAGGGTCGTCTTGCCCACGCCCGAGACGCCCACCACGGCGCAGAGTTCGCCGGGCTCGACCTCGAGGGAGAAGCCGTCGAACACGGGGTGTTCGGCGCCCGCGTAGGTCTTGCGCAGGTCCCGGATGGAAAGGGCCATTCCCGTCATCGCATGCGTTCCACGAGCTTCCAGTAGAGCTCGAAGGTGGCCAGGGCGTCGCCCAGGGCGGTGTGCCGCTTCTCCTCGGGCACCACGATGCCGAAATGCTCGAAGAGCGCCGTGGAGCTGAGGTTGTCCAGGGGCAGCTTGCCCGCGTCCCGCAGGGCCGCCGCCAGGCTGTGGGTGTCCACCACCCGGTGGCTGAAGCGGGGTTCCAGCGTGTGGCCCAGGCTTTCCAGGAACGCGCCCAGGAAGGCCTGGTCGAAGCCGACGTTGTGGCCGGCCAGGACGATGGGCTTGCACCGGTGGGGGAAGTGCTGGTCCAGGAAGACGTTCATCACCCCCAGGGCCACGTCCGGCTCCAGGGCCCCGGCGGTGTGCTGCACCAGGTCGATGCGGTTGACCTTCATTCCCCCTGCGGAGACCACGTAGGGCTCGTGGCGGATGAGGATCTCCAGGCTTCGGGCGACGCCGCCCGCGTCGCCCACCACCAGGGCCACGCTCAGCAGGCTGTGCTTCCGGGGGTCCAGGCCGCCGGTCTCGGTGTCGATGAAGAGGTGCGATTGGCTCATGGTTCCTCACTCGGCCCGCAGGGCGTCCACGGGATCCACGCTCGAGGCCCGCCGCGCGGGGAACCTCGAGGCGACCCAGGCCACCAGCAGCGGGAAGACCGCCACCAACGCGATGTCCAGGAGGCTCAGGCGCAGGGGCACGTAGGTGATGAAGTCGTACACCGCCGAGGGCAGCTTGATCAGCTTCCAGCGGTCCGCCACCAGGCACAGGGGCACCGACACCGCCAGTCCCCAGAGGGTGCCCACGGCCCCGATGCGGACACCCTGCAGCTCGAAGAGCCGCTGCACCTGGCCGGGCGTCGCCCCCAGGGCCAGGAGCACGCCCAGGTCCCGGCGCTTTTCGGTCACCAGGAGCACCAGGCTGGCCACGATGTTGAAGACGGCGATGAGCACGATGAGCGAGAAGATCGCGGCCATCATCCACTTCTCCACCTTCAGCGCCGCGAAGAGGGCCCGGTTGGTGTCCCGCAGGTCCTGGGCGAGCCAGGGGCCCTTGTCGCTCCCATTGAGGGCGCCCATCACCGCGGGCTTGGTGCGCTCGATGGCGTCGATGCTGGCGGCGCGCACCTCGATCATCTCGGCCTGGTCGCTCCCGGCCAGGCGCATGGAGTCGTTGATGTGGATGAAGCCCCAGGCCTTGTCGTACTCGCCGATGTGGCTGTTGAAGATCCCCGCCACCTTGTAGGCCGCCATCTTGGGCTGCAGCCCCGAAAGGCCCAGGTCCAGCCGCATGAAGACCACCGCCACCGGGTCACCCACGCGGATGCCCAGGTCCTTGGCCAGGGTGGCGCCCAGGAGGATCTCCCCCTCCTTGAGGTTCTCCACCGGCGTGGGCGCCAGGGAGTCGAAGATCCGCGAGGTGCCGTGGGCCGAGGCCGGGTCCACGCCCTTGAGCAGCAGCGGGGAGGGGGGGGCGTCGGAATGGGTGGGCCGGATGAGGCCGTGGTCCATGCGCATGGGGCTGGCGGCCACCACGCCGGGGGTCCTCCGGATGCGGGCCAGGGCGGCCTGGGTGTCGGGGATGTCCCCCTCCAGGTGGGCCACGGTGAAGTGCCCGGTGGCCGAGAACAGGTTGGCCTGGATCTCCTCCATGAGGCCGTTGGCGATGGCCAGCGCCACCACCATGGCGAACACCCCCAGGGCGATGCCCCACCGGGCGAACCTCACCATGACGCGCACGAAGGCGCCCTTCTTGCGGGTGTGGAGGTACCGTCCGGCGACGAAGGCCTCGAAGGAGGTCACGGGCGTTCCCTCTCATGGTCGTGGAGGAAGCGCACCAGGATCCGGTCCACCAGTTCCCACACCTCGATGAGGGCGGCGATGGCCATGGCCAGGCCGACGCCCAGCATCAGCCCGCGCCCCAGGGGCGTGAACCAGAACTTGGCGAACCGGGGCCACGCCCACACGAAGGACGGAAGGCGCACGCGGTTGTAGGCCGCCAGGGTGGCCAGGAGCATGCCGCCCCAGAGCAGGTAGAAGAAGCGCAGGCTCCGGCCGAGGGAGTCCAGCAGGGGGGAGTAGGCCCGGGGCTTGGGCATCAGTTGCGTGCGACCAGCGGGGAATCCTTGGCGTCCTTCATGGAGAGCACCTTCTTCTTCAGCATGGCCGCGGCCTCGGGCATGACCTCCAAGGCCTTTTTCACCTGGGGGTCCCGGGTGCAGATGTACTTGAACCCGGCCTCCATGCCGAACGCCACGTTCTGCATCTCCATGGCCAGCTGGTCGCGCATCTCGGCCTGGTTGGCGGGGTCGTTCCACTCCGCGTCGGTGCATTCGATCTTCTGCTCCTTCATCCAGGCGCGGAAGGACTTCATGAGGGCATCGTCGGGCACCTGCTGGGGCTTGATGCCGTGCTTCTCCTTCACGATGACCGCGTACTTGAAGAAGGCGCTGGTGCGGAAGCGGAGGTTGCCCACGAAGGTGGTGAGCTTGGCGCTCTCCACGGCGTAGTCCGGGGTGATGCCGCCGCCGCCGTAGACGGTGCGGCCCAGGTCGGTCTTGTAGACGGGGCCCTTCTCGCCCAGGGGCTCCTTGGTGTCCTCGGGCAGCAGGTAGTCGTCGATGCCGTGCTGGTAGTCGCGCTGGATGCACCTTCCCGACGGGGTGTAGTAGCGGGCCGTGGTCAGCGCCAGGCCCCGGGTGCGGTTGATGGCCATGACGGCCTGCACGAGCCCCTTGCCCCAGCTGGTCTGGCCCACCACCACGCCGCGGTCGTGATCCTGCACGGCGCCGGTGACGATCTCCGAGGCCGAGGCGGTGCCGCGGTTGATGAGGATGACCATGGGGAAGCTGTCCAGCACGGAGCCCTTGGGGGTGCGGGTCTCCTGCATGTCCCGGCCGTCCCGGCCCTTCTGGGTGACGATGAGCTCGCCCGAGCCCAGGAGCTGCCGGCAGATGCCCGTGGCCGCGTCCAGCATGCCGCCGCCGTTGTTGCGCAGGTCCAGGACCAGGTCGGTCATGCCCTGGGCCTTGAGGGCGCGCACGGCCCTCTCGAATTCCTCGGAGGTGGTCTCCCCGAAGTCCTTGATGGCGATGAGGCCCGTGGCGGGGGTGAGCATGAAGGCGTACTGCACGCTGTTGGAGGGGATCTCGCCGCGGGTGATTGAGAAGCGGATGAGTCCGGGGAAGCCCGCCCTCTGCACGGCCACCTCGACAACGGTGCCCTTGTCGCCCCGCAGCTTCTGGACCACGGCGGTGCTGGTGAGGCCCTCGGTGCTCTTGCCGTCCACCTCGCGGATGAAGTCACCGGCGCGGATGCCCACCTTCTCGGAGGGGCCGCCCCGCACCGTGCTCACCACCACCACGCCGTCGGGCTGCTGCTGGATGATGGAGCCGATGCCGAAGAAGGAGCCCCGCTGGTCCTCGCGCATGGTGCGGAACTCCGACTCGTCCATGTAGTAGGAGTGGGGGTCCAGGGTGTGGAGCATGCCTGAGATGGAGGCGTGGGAAACCTGCTTGGGGGCGGGGGGGTCCACCGCCTGCTTCTGCACCAGGCCCATGATCTCCGTGAGGGTGTCCAGGCTCCTCTGGCGGGCCTTCTCGTCCCCGGTGCGCCCTGCCAGCGGCGCGTAGATCGCAGCGGTGACCGCGACGACCATCCAGATCCAGCTGCTCTTGAACCACCGCGCCATGTTCGCGCCCCTTAGAATCCTTCAAGTATCCGTTTGGCCGTGTCACCCATCCGCTCCCGCCGGAGGCGGGTGGCGAGCACGATGGATTCCAGATCCCGGTAGGCCCGGTCCAGCGTGTCGTTCACTACAAGATAGTCATATGCCGGGTACTCGCACAGTTCATGCTTTGCATAATCCAGGCGGACCTGGATTTCCGCCTCGGGGTCCCGCCCCCGGTTCCTCAGCCGGTTGGACAGTTCCTCCGCGGAGGGGGGGATGAGGAAGATCATCACCGCTTCGGGCAGGGCCGCGTGGACGTTGCGGGCCCCCTGGGTCTCGATGTCCAGGAGGATGTCCTTGCCGGCCGCCAGGTGGGCCGTGACCCATTCCTTGCCGGTCCCATACTTGTGTCCGTACACCTCCACCCATTCCACCAGGCCGCCGGTGCGGATCATCTCGTCGAAGGTGGCGGTGTCCACGTAGAAGTAGTCCTTGCCGTCCGTCTCCCCGGCCCTCGGGGCCCGGGTGGTGAAGGATATGGAAAAATCAAGATCCGGAAGTTCCTTTACCAGCCGCTTGGCCAAGGTGGATTTCCCGGTGCCCGACGGGGCGGAAAGGACGAAAACGTTCCCGGAATGACCGATCAATGGGTGGCTCCAAAGGACTATGGTAGCCGCTTGTGGTCCCCCGGCGGAGGCCTCATACTCAGGGCCCCGGCCTGCCGGACCTCGAGGGGCGAGGCGACGGGGACGCACCACCCCGGGGGTGACTGGTTTCGACAGGTTGCCGCAGGTGTGAGAGGCGCAGGCGGGGGTTTATCGGTTGGCCCCCTTATCAAGCCGATAAAAACAAAAACGCCAACGACAACTTTGAATTGGCCCTCGCCGCCTAACCGGCGGACGAGCGAGTCCCAGTAATCTCCTGGTAGCGGGCTCGTTAAACTGTTGAATGGGTGACTTCGGTCTGCCGGACGACAGGACAGGATAGGTTGCCGCGACGCCCCCTGACGGCAGCCGAGATCCGGGGGCACGTCCTCGATCGGGGTTGTCCGGTTCCCCGCAGAGGTCACGCAATCCGGACCAAGCCTGTAACGACCCTCCATGTCTCGCTTCTTGGACGCGGGTTCAATTCCCGCCACCTCCACCAATATCGGGAATCATTTCCGGACTTCACCTGGGCCAAGGCCCAAGCGCCTGTTCTCCCTCAGGAGGGCGATGGCTTCACCGATCCGCCTTTGGCGCGTATCGTCACGCTTGGCGGCGGAAACCCAACCCACATACCGGCGCTGATGGGAGGGGGGCAGCCCCTCGAAGTTCATCGATGCTGCCGGGTCAACCTGGATTGCGGCCATGAACCAGCCAGGCGGGAAGGGTTCGGTGGCTTCCCCGGGAGGCTCCTTGGCTTGATCGAGGGATGCCAGGCCGGGGGGCGCCAGGAGACCTGCGGCCTGCAACTCCCTGGCCAGGGTGAGGTTGACCGAGGACCACTTGGAATGCCGGGTTCGCGGTGTAAAGCGCTGGGCGTACTTCTCGTCGTCCAATCGCTGGCGGACACCGTCGATCCATCCGAAGCAGAGGGCCTCCAGGAGGGCCTCCCGGTAGCTGATGGCCGGACCGGCAGCAGTCCGCTTGGTGAAGATGAGCCAGATCTCCTTCGCGGTGGCGTGGTGGCGCTCAAGCCAGTCGCGCCATGCCTTGCGGCTTCCGGGTTCAAGCGTGGCGGTGATCAGCATGGAGGGTCCAAGTGGGCAGACGCACGGCGTAACCCAAGGGTACACCTGGGGCGGTCGGGGGAGGGTGGGGCGTCCTTGTTTTTGATTTGACGCCCATGAGGGCCGTGTGCGCGCCAATCCGGAGCGGGTTTAACCCCGGAAATCTCA
>MTLE01005749.1_pt1 | contig 12755 bp, 9 predicted proteins | sample 1982461 | NCBI WGS metagenome assembly MTLE01 (sample SAMN05712605, study PRJNA340218) | biofilm metagenome | isolation source: sample SPL anode biofilm adapted to -200 mV | place: USA | collected 2012-02-03
GCCGGTCACTAAACGCGGAGCGGCTGGCGCCGGTATCCACGACAAAAGAATACGGGCCGTGGCCATTAACCCGCACCCGCACAAAGATGTGGTCTCCGGCCAATTCAAAAGGCACTCGCGCCACAGGTGATTGGGGCACCGCCTGTGACTCTGGTGTGGCGCGCGCGGGACTTCGCCCGCCGCTCTGGCATCCCATCCAGCACGCGGCTATCCAAACCGCAAAACAGCCATAGCCAAACTTAATCAGCCTGGCTTGCCAGCGAGTGATGATTCCCGGAGGTATCATTTCAAGGTTTCGCCTCCGGCCAAAAAGTTGGCAGATACATTTTGAAGGTCTCTTGGCCCCGCGTCATTTGCAACCAGCTATGACCTCCCGGCAAAGCGGTGGCTTGCATCCATTGCGCCAGAGTCATGTCCGCCAGGGGGATGTCATTAATCCGCAGCAGTTCATCGTCGCGGCGCAATCCGGCGCGATGCGCGGGAGTGTGGGGCCGCACGGTAATCACGCGAAACTTCGGCTCTGGAGCCATGGTCACCGCCACCCAAGCGCCCGCCAAATTGATTTGGCATTCATCAGTCATCCGCAACATAAACGAACCGCCCGGACGGAATCCGCGCTCGGAACGGGCGGCATCGAATGCCGTATTGGTGGCTAACAACAAGCGGCGATGCGCCGGATCGAAGGTGAGATTAAACCGCTGCCAAAAAGGTGTCCCCAAGGTGTTGACCGAGTCCTCCACCAGCATGGTTTCCACCTCGGCCAATGCGAGCGGCCCCAAATCCACTTGCGGAAATCTTCCCAAGCCGGCGCGATACTGCCCATTGGGTAATATATCGAAAAAATGGCGGGGCGCCGCCTGCTGGGCCAGCCGATTGGTTTGCGCAAAACGCAGGTTCAACTGAAACTGCAAAGCGTATTCGGTCGCCACGATGGCGGACAGTTTGATTGGCTTGGCTTCGGGCCGGGGGATGGAGAGCGCCACCAAGGGCTGGCCTTGGTGGATGCGCATAGGCACGCTGGCTTGATTAGTGGAAGGCTGATATTGGCCCGGATCATACAGCCGCAGCCGTTGTCGGGCAAAATCGAGTTCCACCACGTAACGGCTGAACCAATCCCAACCCAGCGACCCTCCCACCAACGGCTCATTGGCGGCTAGGGTGCCAGCGTCCAATTTATCGAAGCTGGCTTTCGCTTCCCCAATCGCCAAGGAAACGGCGCGCAATTTCCACCGCTGATCCCAGCCCGCCGCCGTGCGTTCTTTGAAAGGCCGCCCCCGCCGAATCAAACCGGTATCGGCCGCGCAGGCTTTACTCAGCACGGTTTTAGGCGTGCCACTCTTGAGCAGAAACCGCACCGGGGCCGAACCATTTACCCGCACCGGCACCAGCAAAAAGCCATCGCGCATTTCCAGGGGCACATCCGCCAAGGGAGTGGCGGCACGCAGGCTGTCAGGCCAAGCTATGGCTAACAACCACACCAGCCACCACTGGCAATGCACGCCGATGCGCAAGGGCCGCGCTTTGGCGCGCGGCCCTGGCAAACCGTGTGTTCTGGGGGAGATATTGATCAGGCGATCTCCCAGCCTGGGCGATAGACACCCTTGAGGAACTTGTCCGCTTCCGGCGCGTTGGTGAATTTCATGGCCTTGGCATCCCACAGCACGCGCTTGCCCACGCGCATGGCGGCCAGGCCCAGCAGGCCGATTTCCGTCAACGCCGCGCCGTACTCGAAGTTGGCGCTCGGTTGCTTGCCGCCTTTGCAGGCGTCGAGCCAATCGCGATGATGGCCCTTGGAACGCGGCAGCGTCTTAGCCGGACGTTTGTAACTCTCATGGCGGCTGCCCGGGAGCAGACGCGGGTCCCCGGCCCAACCCGGGCAAGTGAGCATGCCTTTGTCACCCACGAACAAAATACCGTTGCCGCCCTGACCCAATGTGTCATCGTCGTCCAACCCTTCCGGCCGGGCCGGCATCAAACCGCCTTCGTACCAGGTGAACTTAACCGGCGGCTTGTTGCCGCGCGGCCCGAAATGATAGGTGTACAAGCCGCCCACCGGGGCGATGTAGGAATCCACGCCGCCGGCACTAAACGCCTCAATGCTGAGCGGTTCGCGCAGGTCCAGCGCCATGAACGCCGGATCGAAATTGTGGCAGAAGAAATCGCCGATGGGCGCGGTGCCAAAATCCCAGAAGTCGCGCCAGCTCACCGGCACATAAATCGAGCTGAAGGGGCGGTTTTCGCGGGGCCCCAGCCAGAGATCCCAATTTAAACCCTTCGGCACGGGACTCTCCGCGGGACGGCCGCCAGTGTGGTTCTTGTTCCAGCGCGAGGCGGCAGTCCAGGCATGCACTTCGCGCACTTCACCAATGGCACCGTCCCAAATCCACTCGCAAGTGGACCGGATGCCGTCGTTCGAATGCCCCTGGTTGCCCATCTGCGTCGCCACGCCGGTTTCCTTGGCCACTTCCGCGATGCGGCGCGCTTCCCAGACATTATGCGTCAGCGGCTTCTCACAATACGCATGTTTGCCCTGGCGCATGGCGGTGATACAGACGTAAGCGTGCAAATGATCGGGCGTGGCGCACAAAATGGCGTCGATCGATTTTTCTTTCTCGAGCATCACGCGGAAATCCTCGTAATCGGCCACCTTGAAGTTAGGTGTCTTGGCCGAATAATGTTTTTCGACCATTCCCTTGACCGGCAGCCGGCCCGCCACACCTTTGAAATAAAACGCGTCCAGGTTGAGCGATTCCGCGGGGTCCGCCAGGGCGATGATCTGCGCGTCGGCATGTTGGAACAACGATTCCATGTTGGTGCGTCCCTGGCCGCCGCAACCGATGATGGCGATGTTCACTTTTTCGCTGGGGGCGACAAATTTGGGGCCGCCCAGCACATGGCGCGGGACAATGGAGATCGCGGCGGCGGCCGCGGCGGTGGTGCGGATAAAATTCCGCCGGCTCAAACCTTTGGGGTTAACCTGGCTTTTTTTCATAGGAATAGTGGACTTGTATCGGTCCACGATGCCTCTATCTCTGGCGGAAATTCAAGCGCGAAAACGGAACGCTGCGCAAAGCCAGCCTCCCCTATTTGGGGGAGATTGCTTGATGAATTAAATCGGCGGGGACTTTCTGGCCAAACAAGACTGAGCCAATTTTTTTAGCCAGGACAAACTTCACTTCGCCGCCGCTGGATTTCTTGTCCAGTTTCATGGCGTCCATCATGCGCTGGCGCCGCCGGGCGTCCACTTTCAGCTGAGTTGGCAAACCCGTTTTAGCAAGCAAATCCTCAATGCGCGCCGCGTCTGCTGGGCTAAGTCCGGTTAAGGCAACCGAAAGCTGGGCGGCGGCGACTTGGCCAATGGAAATGGCCTCGCCATGCAGGAATTTGCCATAGCCTGCCGTGGCTTCGATGGCGTGGCCAATGGTGTGGCCGAAGTTCAGTATGGCGCGCAAGCCGCTTTCGGTTTCATCCTGGCCGACTACTTCGGCTTTGATCTCGCAGCAACGGGCTATCACCGCTCCCAGCGGTTTCGCCTCGCGGCGCAACAACTGAGGCAATTCCCGCTCCAGGCGCGCAAACAGGCGGGCATCGTAAATGACGCCATACTTGATGACCTCCGCCATGCCCGCACGGAACTCACGTTCGGATAAGGTATCGAGCGTGTCCAAATCGCAAAACACGGCGCGCGGTTGATGAAAAGCGCCGACGAGATTTTTGCCCGCCTTGAGGTTAATGCCCACTTTGCCGCCCACGGAACTATCGACTTGCGCCAGCAGAGTGGTCGGCACTTGAACAAAGGCGATGCCGCGCAGATAAGTCGCCGCCAGGAACCCGGCTAAATCACCCACCACTCCGCCGCCTAACGCGAGGATGAACGAACCGCGCTCCAAACGGTGCGCCGCCAAAGCATCGTAACCGCGCTGGGCCATTTCCAAACGCTTGGACGGTTCTCCGTGCGGCACCACGAAGGTAAACGTATCGAACCCGGCGGCTTGCAGGCTCTGCTCAACTTTTTTAGCGTAAAGTGGCGCGACTTGGTCGTCGGTAACTATGGCGCACCTTTTGCCTAGACTGAGGCGCGCGCAAGCCTTACCAATGCCAGCCAATAGGCCCCCGGCAATGTGGATTTCGTAACTTCGGCTGCCCAACGGAACTTTTACCTTGCGCATGGGAAGGAGCATAACCTGGCCTCGGTGGCGGGGTCAAAGACAACCGCCACTGGCCCGTAAGCTAGTAAAACGCCGGATTAGCTGGCACTGGCCAAGTAGCGCTCGGCGTCGATCGCGGCGGCGCAACCCATGCCGGCGGCGGTGATCGCCTGGCGATAAACCGAATCCGCGCAGTCCCCCGCCACAAACACGCCCGGCACCGTGGTGCCCGATCCGGTTTTGCGAACCACATAGCCCTGTTCGTTCAACTCGATCTGGCCCTTGAAAATGTCGGTGGTAGGCGCGTGGCCGATCGCCACAAACACCCCGGCGCAATCCAGCACTTGCTCGGCGTTGGTCTTGACGTTTTTCAATTTTACGCCCGTCACTTTGTCCTGTTTGACGTCCAAGACGTCGACCACCACGCTGTCCCAGATCGGTTTGATCTTGGAGTTAGACAGCACGCGTTCGGCCATAATCTTGGAGGCCCGCAAGGAATCCCGGCGATGGATCAGATAGACGACCGAACCGAACCGGGTCAGGTACATCGCTTCTTCGCAGGCGGAATCGCCGCCACCCACCACCACGAGCGGCTTGTTGCGGAACACCGGCAAGGCGCCGTCACAAGTGGCGCAATAGGTCACGCCCTTTTTCTCGAGCAGATGCTCGTTCTCCAGGCCCAAATGACGGTGGCCGGCGCCGCTGGCGATAATGACGGTTTTGGCGACGACCAACTCGCCGTCAACCGTGACCCACAACGGGTTTTTGCTGAAATCCACCGATTCCACCACACCAAATTTCACACGCGCGCCGAACTTCTCGGCCTGCTTTTGCATGCGTGTCATCAGCTCGTACCCATCCACGCCGTCGGGGAAGCCCGGGTAATTCTCCACAATGCTGGTGGTGGTGAGCAAGCCGCCAGGGGCGATTCCGGTTAAAACCAGAGGGTTAAGGTTGGCCCGAGCGGTGTAAATCGCGGCGGTTAATCCGGCGCAACCGCTGCCGATGATGACGACGTTTTCCATAGTGCAACTATTATAGTTATTAATCCGGTTTTCGCAAGCAGGCGGCAGGTTTAATTCTAGTTTTTCTGAAGGAACTTTGTTTCAAAACTTTACCGAGGGCTGTTTGGGGTCCGTGGAGTCATAAGGTTCCATCTGTCGGAACATCCATCGGCCAAGCCAGAGCAAGCCCAGGCCGGCGGCAAAGGAAACCGCCGCATGCCAATAAAGCAATTTCAACAACTTCGCCGTGTCGATGCCCGAATGCGTGTGCCAGGCCTTCCAAATCAACACACAACTCACGCCACAATAGGCCCAGGAAATCAGCCCGAAAAAGCCCACTAAACAACCGCCAGGCACGGATCTTGTCGAATACATCATATGCGCTTTGCCTGATTGGACCGGTAAATCGCTGAAAAATCACGCCTGGCTTAATCTTTCAAACCTGCTTCCATTGCTTGCCCGCCAGCATTAAAAAGACGGCCAGGCTGATCCCGCTAATCCCCGCTCCAATGAAGAAGGCGCGATCCCGATAAGCCAGCACAATCTCATGTTTGCCTGCGGGGACTTCGACGGCTTGAAACGCGTAGTTAGCCCGCCATAAAGTGGCTGGCTGGCCATCGATAGTGGCTTGCCAGGCGGGATAGTGGGATTGCGCAATCGTGACCATCGCCGAAGTGGCGGACTCGGTTGGGATCACTAAACGCTGATAACCATAGGTGACCTGGCCCACCCGTGCGTCCGAGGCCCCTTGTGCCTTAACCACCCCCTGCGCTTCGATGGGTAAATAAACCACACGACGCGGATCGAAATCCGCCTGCTGAACGGCGTGCAAGGTGTTGGATTTCTCCAGGAATTGGGGCGCCTGGCCGATCGCCACCAGGGGCATCGCGGCTTCGCGCCGGGTCCATTTGACGACCGAATTCGAGGATGTTTCGTGAGTCACCGCCAGAAAATCCGCCAGCCGGGGCAAGGGAGTGGCGTTCGTTTCGTAAAATAATTTCTGAATCTCGGCTTGTTCGCGCACTTGCAAAGTAGAGGAACCGTTCAATTTGGGCACGCCTTCAACGATGTTAAGGTTTGACCACAAGGCGAGGCGCTTGCCTAAAAAGTCATCTATAAACTTGCGCACTTGGCTGCGCACGAGCAAATCCTCGGCCTTAGGTGTGATCATGATGCGCCCTTGACCCCAGCGGGGCGCTTGGTCCGCGGGCACGAGTCCGGGCGTCATTACCGCACTGTCGAGCACCGGGTTTTGCCAGGTGGTATGCGTGAAAATATCGGCCAGCATCACCGCGAGCAATAAGCCTTGCCCCAGCCAGCGCAGGGTATCGATGCGAGCGGTCGCCCACAGCCATAATGCCGCCAGGAATAATATCAGGAATACTCCCCGAATCTGGGCGTTGCTTTGGCACGCGGCGACTTGATCGAACGGCAAGGGATGCTTGGCCGACCACCAGACGATGGCCGCCATGCCGATTAGCGTAAGGGGCACTAGCGCGCCGACTAGGCGCCAATGGCGCGGCGGCTTACCCTCCTCGCGGGCTTCCAATTGAGAAATGATGAACGCAGCCAGCAGTGGGACGGTGAACACCGCGAGCAGCACAAATTTGATCGGATACCGGGCCAAACCAATGGCGGGCATGGCTTGCCGCAAAAGCGGGTACAAAAAACCGTTATCGCCAAGCGCCATCAGCAGCGCCCAGAGGGTTAACCCGGCCAGCACCCAAACTCGCGACTGGCGCAAGCATATCGCGGCGGTTACGGCCAATACTAACATGCCCGCCCCAAGATAGTAAGAAGACAAAAACTCCTGCCCGCTTTGGAGAAACTGGCCCTGAAACGTGCTAAAACTATGCTGCCAAGGCACCAAGAGATTCCCCCAGCCCCAAGCTTGCATCGCCCATTTGGCCGTGGCGAACCCGAGTCCGCGTTGGGATCGGGCCGCCAATTCAAAGAACGGCAGCAATTGCACCGCAGTTAGCCCAGTGGCGGCGATTACTGTGATCCCTAACCGTTGAATCACCTTCCCCAGCGCAACTGATTTCCCGGCCACCTCTACGGCGGCCAGGGCGATGATGATGAACCACGTTAGCATCACCACTTCCGGCACGCCCACCAACAATTGAAAAGCCGCGGCGGCGATGGCCAAGTAGATAAAACGCCCCCCTTCGTGCCACGCTTTTTCCAGCCACAACACTAGCCACGGCATCCAACCCAGGGCCACCGAGTAATTAGGCCATTCGAGGCATGCCAGCGTGGCGCCGTTAAACACAAATGCGAGACCCGCCACGGCGGCCGCCAGGCGATGCTGGCTCCAACGCTCCGCCAAGGCGCGCATCCCCACTCCGCCCAGCCAGAGATGCGCCAGGCAAAACAATCCGAGGGACCACGGCAACGGCAGCAGCAAATAAATCAGGCTAAACGGATACAGGGCCATCGTGCCCCATTGCGCCAAAAATGGCGCGCCGCAGTTGCTGAGAGGGTTCCAAAAAGGGATTTCGCCGCGCCAGAAGGAGTCATGGGCAAACTGCATGAAGGGATAGCCCAGCACGCCGTAATCGCGCAAAAAGAAAGTTTCGCGACCCGTGATAATTCCCGGAAACACCGCCGCCAATATCAACGCCAGCAGCCCGCCAAACATCACCGGGCCGGGCCAGCGGCGCGAATCGAATTGGATTGCCCCTTTGGTCATATCAAGCACACCGCCATCCTGCGCAGGCAACGAGCTTTGCTCAAAACTGCGAGTCAAATCAGCGTGCCCATACTATGGAGCAATCCCGCCTCTCAGCCCAGGATTTTCCGCGCGGCCTTAAGCAACGCGTTCGCCTGAGCGTCCGTGCCAATGCTGATGCGCAAATATTCGGTCACTGTCGGGTCTTTGAACCAGCGGACCAGCACCTTGAGGTCGCGTAACTTTTCGAGCCATAGCTTGGCGGGGTAACGCGGCGGCCGGGCCAGGATAAAATTCGTCTGGCTGGGACGCACTTCAAACCCCAGTTGCGTGAGTTGCCGGGCGAGACGTTCGCGCGTGGCGATCACTTTTTTGAAATTCGCGCGGTAATAGGGCAAATTAGCCAAAGTCACTTCCGCCGCCACTTGGCCCAAGCCATTGACGTTGTAGCTATCGCGGATTTTGTGCAACGCCGCAATCAGCGGCTTGGGCCCAACGCAGTAACCCACGCGCTGGAAACACAAGCTATAAGCTTTGGAGAACGTGCGCGCCACGATCACGTTCGGATATTTCAACGCCAGCGCCATAGCATTGCTTTCCGCGAAATCCACGTAAGCTTCGTCCAGCACAACCACCCCGCGCTGGGCTTGGCACAACGCTTCCAACTCGGTGCCAGAGTAACCCCGGCCACTCGGGGCGTTAGGCGTGGTGATGAACGTGAGCGCCGCTTTGAAATCCCAGGCTTTGCCTTTGCGCAATTCAGCCACGGTGGGCAGGCCAAAATCGTCGTGCAGCGGAACCGGATTCGACGCCGCACCGTGGATGGCGACCAGCACTGGGTAAAGCGAGTAGCACGGCCACAAATATTGCACCACCGACGAAGACGGCACTTTGCTCTTAGCGCCAGCGGGCACGGGCTCCGTGAATCCCCGGACCAGCATGGCCAGCAATTCATCCGAGCCATTGCCCACGATAATGTTGTCCGGCTCGCAACCATGCAGGGCCGCCAGTTTTTCGCACAACCGCTGCGCCACGGGATTGGGATACAAACGCAGACGGCCATCGACCGCCGCTTTCACCGCTTTGAGCACGGCGGGGGCGGGCGGATACGGGTTTTCGTTGGTGTTCAGCTTGATGAGGCCACTGATTTTCGGCTGTTCGCCGGGCACATACGGATCGAGCTTCGCGACCAGAGGACGGATCAGTTTCATTGGTCCTCCAAGCGAATGGCCGCCGAACGCCCGTGGGCACCCAGACCTTCGACTTCGGCAAATTTCCGCACGGCGGGCAAGGACTTCGCCAGCGACTTGGCATCGTACTGAATGATGCTTGTGCGGCGCTGAAATTGATCCACCGTAAGCCCCGCAAAAGACGCGCCCGCGCCGCCGGTGGGCAGCACGTGGCTGGGGCCGGCGACGTAATCGCCCAACACATTAGGAGTGAAATGGCCGAGGCAGATCGCCCCGGACGTGTGGATTTTCTTCGCCACCGCCTCAGGCTGGCGAGTCATGATCTCGCAGTGCTCGGGCGCCAAGGCGTTCGCCAGTTCAATCGCCGCGTCCATCGACTCCGTCTCGATCATCCAGCCGTTGTTATTCAGCGCTTCGCGGATGAAATCCTGGCGCGGCAGCGCGGCCAATTGACGCTCCAACTCGGCTTCCACTTTTTCGATTAACCCGGCTTGCGGCGTGACCAGCCAGGCCCGTTCGTGGCCGCTGCCATGTTCGGCTTGGGCCAGTAAATCTGCCGCGATGAACGCGGGGTTCGCCGTGCGATCCGCCAGAATTAGGACCTCGCTGGGACCCGGTAATAAGTCGATTGCCACTTGGCCAAAAAGCAAGCGTTTGGCGGCGACCACATAGGCATTGCCCGGGCCAAAAATTTTCTGTGTGCGCCGAATGGTGTCCGTGCCCAAAGCCATGGCGGCAATGGCCTGCGCCCCGCCGATGCGGTAAATCTCCGTCGCCCCGGCCACGTGCGCGGCGTGCAACAGTGCCGGGTTCACCTGGCCCGTCTTGCCGCATGGCGTGCAAACCACGATCTCTTGGCAACCGGCGGCCTTGGCCAGCACGATGGTCATCAGCGTGGTGGAAACCAGCGGTGCGGTGCCGCCGGGAATATAGAGCCCCACGCGTTGAAAGGCGTCGTATTTTTCCCCGACCCGGGCGCCCTGGGCATTGCGCATCATCCAGCCCTTGCGCAGGGATTTTTTGCTAAACGCCATCAAGTTGCGATGGGAAAGGGCGATGGCCTGGCGCAAACTCGCGTTGGCCTTGGCTTTTGCCGCGCGGAGTTCGGCGGGGGTGATGGCGAACTGGCGGGGGGCCAATTGCACCGAATCGAACCGCTGGGCGAACTCCACCAGCGCGGCGTCACCGCGCGCGCGCACCGCGTCAATAATCTCTTGCGCCCGCTTCTCGATGCGAGCATCGAACAAACTGGAGGGGGCGGTCAATTCGCGGAGCCGGGCCGCGAAATCCTTATCCTTATGGCGAATAATCTTCATGCCTGGCCCGCAAACTACCCAAACGGGGAGGAAAAGTCAAAACGTCGCGCCGAAACGGATATTTTCGAAAGTTCAGGGTGGCAACAACCGGCGGAAACCATGCGCCAGCACCACCGCAACAAAAAGCAGATTACGGGGCACCAATCCGGGCCAAAAATATTTTGCGGGTCCTAACGCTTGATGGGTGGCTTTTTGCTCAACCAAGCGGCTGGCCACTTGTTCCAGCAAACGAACCGATCGCGGCCATTCGCAAATCCCCGCTAACCAATCTTCGGGTATGCCTGCCCTCCCCGCTTGTGCACCGCTCAACGCTCCCACAATTGCGCCTACCGTATCGGTATCGCCCCCACAATGCAGGGTTTCCTCCAAAGCGACGCGAAAATTCGGACCATGATGCAAGACCGCATACAGTGCCACCGGCACGGTGTGATAGGCGTATCCGGTAACGCCCCTTTCCAGACCTAATTCAAGCGCAAAATCACCCACCGAAAGTTGCTTCGCTAAAGCCGCCACGAGTTTTGCGCAAATCGCCCGCCATTCCGCGTCTTGGCCTAGGTTTGGCAAAAGAGCTAACAAATCCGCAACCGAACCTTGGCCGAGGGCTGCCCAGGCGGCAGTCTCGGCAACCGCCAGCGCCGCCGTTTCCGCCCGGGGATCGGTATGAGTCAAACGCGTCGAAGCGGTGACATAGGCTTTGCGTTGTGCGGGATCATCGGCAAAATACGCGCCAATGATTGCACTGCGCATAGCCGGACCGTTGCCGGCTGAATAAACTCCGCTGCGCGCAGGCGGAAACCCCAACCAGAGTTTTAGAATGGATCGCAAGGTGGCGAAACCTATGCCCGCAGGCACTCCCAATAGCCACAGCCGCAGTTTCCAAGCCAAACTGCGTTGAAAGACAGCGGCATCGCTTGGCGCCGCCAACAAAGCTTGGGCCACGAACAGGGTGTGCTCGGTGTCATCACTGATCATTCCGCGCCCCGCAAGAAAACGATGCTTCCACGGCCCAGGCCAACGGCGCTGCAATCTAGCCCGCGACAGGCCCTCGGCAGGCAACCCGAGCGCGTCTCCTACTGCCGTGCCTAAAAGCGCTCCAGCAAACACATTGGCCTTCTCTTCGTGGCTGAATTGGGTCATGGCTTTTGAAAATGGATCATTACCGATCCGAAATCGATACCGATCCGACTCCTGCGACTCTGCAATTGGAACCACCCCGCCTCAGTGATATCACGCGTTATTTTCCAACCGCGCGAAAATCGCTTGGGCGGTTTGAGCGGGCTGAATGCCGGGGAGGCACCGGAACTCCGCCGGGCATTGGCGCAGAAAACAAGGGGCGCAAGGGGCGTCCGTAACCAACGCGGCATGACGGTTATCTCCGGGCAAACCGGGGCCCGTCAACACGGCCGAGGTGCTACCAAAGGGGGTGACTACCCGCGAGCCTACGGCGGCCGCCACATGCATGGGGCCGGAATCATTAGTCAACACTACGCGGCAGTGCTTCAACACCGCGCATAGTTCACGCAAAGAAGTTTGGCCCGCGAGGTTGAGAATGGTGGTTGGTCCACCGGCCGACGCGAGCCGGGTTTTCAACCGGGATTCCAAATCGGCAGCCAAGGGGCGATCCCCGGGGCCGCCTAAAACGATCCACCGGCAAGGGCGCTGGGCTTGCACCATCGCAGCAGCTTCAACGAAATGTTCCAGCGGCCAGCGTTTGGCGGGACCGTACTCCGCGCCCGCATTCAAGCCCACGCAAGGCAATGCTTCGGCAGCGCCCGCCAGATGGAAGCGGGCGGCGGTTTCCGCCATCTCGGCGTCGCTTAAAATGAGATAAGGGGCCAGCGGGGTCACGCTCGCGCCCGTGGCCGCCACTAAATGCAGGTAGTGGTGGATATGATGCGCCGCCGCGGGAATAGGCGCGGCCGTCACGGGAGTCTGCTGGAGCGCCCGCACTTCCTCCGGCGTGCGTTTGCGCATGGGCACAAAGCCGGGATAGCCCGGCACGGCGCGTGTCAGCAGCCAATTGCGCCAAGGCCGCGCATAGCCAACGCGAGGCCGCGCGCCCGCCAGCCAGACCTCGAATGCGGAGCGCGGCGAATTGGGAAACACGAGCGCCAAATCGTAATCAGGCCCCCGCAGGCGGCGGCCAATGGTCCAGACGCCTTCACCGGCTTGAAACGGCACCACGCGGTCCACCACCGGATGCCGGAGCCACAAATCTTGCAGCTTGGCCGGGGTGAGCAGAGTGATGTGCGCTTGCGGCTGCGCCTCGCGCAAACGGTGCAGCGCGGGAATGGTCATCACCGCGTCGCCCAGCCAATTAACGCCGCGCACCAGGATGTTTTGGCAAGGGGAACTCACGCGGCGGGAGTGGTGGGTTGCGGGCGTTTGGCCCGATGGTGCGAGGGCTTCCAGCGGCGGTGCACCCA
>MTLE01000973.1_pt1 | contig 12754 bp, 8 predicted proteins | sample 1982461 | NCBI WGS metagenome assembly MTLE01 (sample SAMN05712605, study PRJNA340218) | biofilm metagenome | isolation source: sample SPL anode biofilm adapted to -200 mV | place: USA | collected 2012-02-03
CCCGACCCGCCCCGGCGGCCCAGCCGCCGAATCCGGTGGATGAGGCCCCCACCGAAGAAGATGATGTTCCATTTTAACCGTTGAACCCTTGATTTATTCCTGGGGCCGGCGCATGCTTGGGCGCCTGGACAGGAAAGCAGATAGAAAGTCGTTATATGCCTAAAGTAGATGTCGTTTTAACGCAGAATGTGGTCGGCCTCGGCGCCGAATCCGATCAGGTCAAAGTCGCCGCCGGCTACGCGCGCAACTTTTTGCTCCCGCATGGCTTGGCCATTCCCTTGACCGGTGTCAACAAGCGCCGCCTGGAAGCTCTGCGCCAACGCCGTGCCGAACGCGAGGCCCATGAGTTGAACACCATGACTGAGCTGGCCAAGACCCTCTCCAAGATTACCTTGGAAATCGCGGTCAAAGCCGGTGAAGGCGACAAGATTTTCGGTTCCGTCACGGCGGGCACCATTGCCGATGAGTTGAAGCACCAGTTTGATGTCTCGCTCGACAAGCGCAAAATCCACTTGGAAAAAGCGCTGCGCACGGTGGGCAGCCACGAAGTGGAACTGCGCTTGCATGCCGAAGTGACCACCAACTTGAAGGTGCACATCAAGAGCAGCAACCCGCAACAAGCCGCCGAAGCTCAAGCCGCGGCCATGGCCGCCGCCGAGGCGGCCGCGAAAGCCGCGGAAGCCGCCGCCAAAGCTGAAAAGTTTAAAGAAGGCCGAAAAGAAAAAGGCGCCGATAAAGTCGAAGGCAAAGACGCCAAGACGGAAAAGAAAGACGCCAAAAAGGAAAAAGCCCCTAAAGCTTGATCCGCCGAACTTAGAATTGCCTCCCTGCGGGGTATTTTGTGAGCCTGTCTCTCAGTTTAAGGAGAGGCAGGCTTCTTTTTTTCAATTTGTGCAAGTCTGCCTATTGAGCTTTTAACATTGAATGTTAATCTGATAGGTCGAGGTGGATTAGTGCAATAATTCTCAATCATGCAAAAGTTGTTCTCGGGGGGCAACATTTGCGCTGCTGATAGGAGGCTGCTGGGATTATTTTTGAGGTTGGGCATATTTTTTGGGATGGGTCGGTGTTTTCACTGCTGCCATAAGACTCTTTAGTTGGGTTGCATATGAGCATAAGATAACTGGTCACTGGCTGCCCGTAGGTTAACGGAGACTAAATATCTTAAGAGTTATCCTGTATGATGGAAAATGTCCCATTTTGTGTTATTGTGGGCAAAAAGTGCCGCAATTGGGGCTAAAGTCAATTTTTTTGACACTGGCACATGGGATGCTATTCTCATTCGTGGGCGTTTATTGCCGGGCTTGGGCTGTATGAGTTACGAATGAAAGCAGTCTTTGCGTTCTGTGATAAATGGTGATATGGTGTCTTGAAAGTGGAATGTCAATATAAATAGGATTAAGGGTTTGCCATGGCGCAAAATAAACATTTTGGCTGGCTCTAGGAAAATCAGGGGGGTGTTGTGTTCTGCAATTCCTAAGGCACTGGTGAGGTGGTGGAATGGGTAATATTTGCGATTTCGCGCGCTCTAGTCAAAGAGCTGGTAAAGTCATTGAGATGATTGGGGTGTTTGGATGTCTCATTTTTGGCTTGGGTTATCCAGAAAATAGTCAAAGTCCTAAGCTACAGCCCATGACAGAAACTGCCGATATTGGTAGGTAAGATCGTGGATCGGTAGTTTTACAGCCGAGAATACATTTGCGGTGCAGGACCTCAGGCATGATTGTATCACGCAAAGCAATAATGATTAATTAGGCATGGTGTTTGATGCCTGAAGTTAACGAGTGTTGTACGGGGAGAGGGCGATTTGGGCCCCGGGCCAAGGTTTCAATTCTTCGCTCGTGGGAGTGCGGCTTGCCGCATAACCTGCGACGTTGTTGATTTAAGTTGTTGGAAGATAATGGATTGGCAGCCAATCGAAAGATGGAGTGTCGAATTCACGAGCACGAAGTGTCCTTATCGTGCGGGTGGTTTCAGAATTGGCAGACAACGCTGTTGACTTCAGCGGGGCTCTCAAATAAGATATAGTGGGTCTTTTGGGGAGGATTACTAACCGTCTGAAATAAGTGTTTCTCTCATCAGCACGAAATGATGAATCTGGGGAACTCGTGTAGATTAAAGGGTTGGAAATTGAGGAAGTTTAAATCTTGCGGGTGGTTCTCATTTTCGAGCTGGCATCAAATATGCAGCATGCGTCCGAGAGAAATATGCACTGGTGCCTGCAGCGAAAAGAGTGCCTCTTATTGAGACAGGGGCGGATCGTGCACGGTACGAGATTTGCAAAACTGTGATCCGATGAAGGTGTGGTGGACTATCCAGGCATGGGGTAAAGGCTGGAAAGAAAAAGCGGTTCTTCATAACGCTTTGCTCTCTAGCTGGGGCCCGATTAGCGTTGTATCAATGGGGAATAAAATATTGATACCCAACGCGTTGAGACATGCCGTCGCGATATCTCCGATGGAGGCTAATCATGTTGACTGACGCACATGTTCCAGTAAAACATTTGGAACTTCGACGTAAAACCATTCTGGCGGGGACCGAATGGAATCCTGGCGAAACCGGCATTTGTTTCATTCTGCTCATGGAAGGGAAATTGGCGATCAAGCCAAGCCGGGATACCCGGCAAGTGGGAAAATGCGATGTGGTGGTGGTTCGCCAGAATAGTCGTTCGCTCTTGCGGGCGGTGGATGGTGAAGACGCCTTTGTGTATTTTTTCCAATTTGAACCCGGGATGCTCAATGGCTTTTTGAGCGCGGGGGAAATTCATTTCCTGGAAATACCCAGTTTGCTCTGGCACGAGCCGGTTAGCGTGCATCCGGCGGGCAGTTCTTTGGCGCGGTGCTTCCTGCGATTCGTTGAATCCAATTCTACCCCGGGCACCTTGACTCACACTTACAAGGTTTTGGAGTTAATCGCGGCCCTGGTGCCCGAGAAAAACGGCATGGAAGAGAATTCCATAAACCTGGAAAAGCTCGACACGACCACCAAGAGCCGGATTGTTTCCATTATTGAAGGCTTATCTGAAACTGAATTTGAAGATCTTTCGGTGGAGGATATCGCCCGCAAATGTGGATGCAGCCGGCGGCAGCTGGCGCGCGTCTTTCAGGAGCAATATGGCTGCACGGTGACGGCTCGCAAAATGGGCATTCGCCTGGATAAAGCTACCAAGATGCTGGTGAACAGCAACCTTAAAGTAATTGAGATCGCCTATCAATGTGGGTTCAGCCAGCTGGGACAGTTTAGTTCCAAATTTAAACAACGCTACGGCGTCACGCCTGCGCTCTGGCGCCGTAACATCGTTGCCGGTGTTGCCCATACTTCTGCCAAGCTGGCCATGCATCATCGAAACGCAAAGCCAAAAGCTGCCTAAATCTTCCGGTTTCCCTTTAAACGGCAAACCCAAAAACTTGTCTATTCAAGATTAGATGGGGTGGGCCGTCATTAATCGGATATCGCTTCCGGCATTTTCGTTGTCTGCGTTTGCGCCGACAACCGTTGACTCGATACCACCGCAAGTTGCGCCAATGGGGGGCGCAGCCTGTGTTTACAAACCCATCACCAGCACAAGAAAAATGAAAACATCATCCCAGGTGTGCCGCTTAATGTGGCCGTGTTTTGCGTTCGGGACCTTGGCTTGCAGCGTGTCCGCGCAGGATTCATTGCGCACTTCCCTCAATGGGCAAACGGCGGCAGCCCAACGGGCGCAAGAGTTGGAGAACCAGCCTTACACCGTCAAGTTGGGAGATTTTAAATTGCTGGCAAGTGCCACGGCGGGAGTAGATTACAACGATAATATTACGCTTCTGCACAATGATCCCAAGAGTGATGTGATCCTGCGGCCCATGAGCCAAATCGATGCCTTGTGGCCTATCACCGACTTAAATTCGCTATCTTTTTCCTTGGGTGCCGGTTACGAAGCCTATACCCAACATTCCGAATATAATCGGGCGGTGATAACTCCGGGATCCCAGTTGGGTTGGGATATTTTCATCAAAGACTTCCGGCTGAACCTGCATGATCAGTTTTCCTACGAGCAAGATCCGACCGCTAACGGTGAGATTACCGGCAATTCCAGTTACGGCGGTTTTTACAACACGGCTGGGCTTTCTTTAATGTGGGATTTGAAGGATGTCACCTTATCCTGGGGCTATGATCATTCCACCTTCACTTCTTCATCCTCCAAATGGGAATACCTGAATCGCGCTTCGGATTTCGGATGGTTTCGATCTTCGTTTAAAGTTCATCCCGCGGTTACTACTGGTTTGGAGCTTAGCGGTGGCCCAACCAGCTACGATTCGGATTTGATGAACGACAACATGACCTACAGCGTGGGCGCTTTTGCCAACTGGAAGGTTACTAAGCACATTACCGTCGAGCCGCGGGTGGGGTATTATACTTACTTTTTCGATAGCACGGGCACCAGCACTCGCAAAAAAGATGAGCCGGGTTACTATTTTTCGTTGCGCATGACGCACGCCATCAATCAGTACGTGAAATATGTGGTGGAAGGGGGGCGCGAGACCTTCTTCGGGGTCGCTTCGGCGTTAACGGACCAGCTCTACGGCACCGCCTATATTAACTGGAAAATCATCAAACGGCTTAATTTATCCACCGGTTTCCGCTACGAAGACGCCACCCAGCCGGTTTCTTTCCTGACCGAAGATTACAACCGCATGAGTGTAAATCTCAAGATGAGTTATGCTTTAGGGGCCAAGTTAAGTGCGGGTTTGGATTACCGGTACTGGCTGCGTGATTCCCAGCTGCTTAACCTGCTCAGTTATGAACAAAATCGTGTTAATCTGAGCCTGACCTACCGTTTTTAAACCACCTATGACTTGGAAATTGAAATCGCAATTGCGCCCACAACAGCTGGACGCTTCGGGCAAATTCCTGCGGTCAATCCTCTGTGCCCTAAGTTTGGCATGGCTTGCCGCAGCCCAAGCTGCCGACACTCCGGCCGCCAGCACTGATAAGCCCGCGAATACTTCCGGAGCGGTGCCAGCGGCTCCGGTGGTTGCCGCCGCCAGCGGCACCAATCGCACTCTGGATGCCGGGGCTTTTTCCACCATGGAAACTTTGGATGATAAACACAAGCTCGCCATGGGGGACAAATGCAGTTTTCGAATTTTGGAGGATCAAGATGATCCCAATGAACCCATCGATCCCAAACCGTTGATCGTCACCGATTCGGGGGATGTAGAAGTGCCCTACATCGGCCGTTTTCCGGCGTTGGGCAAGACCTGCAAAACCCTCGCGATGGAGATCAAAAAGGAGTTGGAGAAAGAATACTACTATCAAGCAACTGCCATTATTGCCTTGGATGTGGTCACCAAGAGCGCGGGCAAAGTGTATTTGGTCGGCCAATTGCGAGCGGTGGGCGCGGTTGACATTCCTGGCGATGAGGTGTTCACCATTAGCAAAGCCATATTAAGGTCAGGGGGCTTCTCGGAATATGCGGATAAGAAAAATGTAAAGTTGACCCGCAAAGCCGATGCCACTGGCTCTAAAACGCAGACGTTTGTGATCAATGTGAACGACATCCTTGAAAAAGGAAAAACCAAGGATGACATGAAGCTGGAACCGGGAGATTTGATCTTCGTGCCCAGCCGCTTGATTAACTTCTAGTCCCAACCCGGCCATCCCAAAGCATGTTGAGCAATAACTCCCTGTCAAAGATGGCGTTGCAGCCCAGACCGCGATAAATTTCAATTTTTTCAGCTCCTATGTCCATGTACGAAACTCCTCTGCCTGCCGGCGAGCACCCCGTCCACCCTTCGGAGATCAGCCGCGTGTTCCAGCCGATCGCTCCTCAAACTTTGACGTGGGAACGGTATGTCTCACTTCTCAAAGCCAAATGGTGGATCATCTTTTTGACCCTGTTGCTGGCTGGCGGGGGCGCTGCCGCTTATATTGTTTATTGGCCGGAGAGCTATGTTTCCACGGCCCATATGTGGGTGTCGGGTCGCATGGGCTTGCAGTTGCGCGAAGGTTCCACTTATTCGGAGGATGCCCAAAACTACGCGTCCACGGTGGCGGAAATGCTCCAAAGCTTGAAAATGCGCGATGCCGCTTATCAGCGCCTGGAAGCCAAGGCCAAGAACGGAAAATTATCGGCGAACATCCCCACGAATTCGGAAGACCGCCAAAAATTCATCAAACTCAACGTAGGCCAGGTGCAAAAAAGCGCGGTGTTGGAATTGCGCGCCAAAGGACCGACGGAATGGATGACGTTTACTTTTCTGAACTCGCTGATGGAGGAGTTTGTCGCCTATAAAAGCCAGGATCGTGAGAATAAGGCTCAAGAAACCTACACTTCGGTCAATTCCCAGATTGCGCAACAGGAATCGAGCCTCAAGCGAGCCCAGGCGGCTTTGGTGGATTACTCGCGCACCAATAACGTGGGGGTGCTGGAAGAACAAGCCAAGGCGGCTAGCACTTATTTGACCCAATTGCTGGCGGAATCATCCCAATTGCGAGTCGAGCTTCAATTGCTGGATGCGGCCTCCAAAGAGGGGCCTTTGGGGCAAATGGCCTTAACGAACCAAATTGCGGTAGCTCCCGCTCCTTCCAGCTTGGCTGGTAATAGGGCTCCTTCCGCTGCGCCGCCTTCCGAATATGTCGGGGCGCAGCAAGAACTTGAAAAAATGCGCATTGCCCGGGATCGCTTAGCCAAATATTTGCGGCCCAAGCACCCCAAAATGTTGAAGATGAATGAGAGTGTTTCGCGGGCGGAGCAACTGGTGGCTTTTCTAAGCCGGCAAAGCCATGAGCAGCTGGAGAATGCCCGCCAGGCCACCAAGATGAAATTCGATCAATTGCAGCAATCGATCGAAACTTGGAACGCGAAGGTGAAAGTGGCCAGTGAGCAATTGGCCGGCTACCAGGCCTTGAAACTGGAAGTCGACCGGCAACAACGATTGCAGGATAATTTGATGGGCTTGCTGCAAACCGTCGATGTGAGCCGCAAAATTGACCAAGAGACCCTCCAAATTCTCGATTTCGCTTCCGCTCCCATTGAAGGCAAATACCGCTTTGAATATGTGGTTCCAGCGGCCCTCATCTTGGGAATTGGCGCTGGCATGTTCCTGGTCTTTTTGGTGGGGGTAATGGATGATCGGGTTCTAAGTTTGGATGAGCTGACCTCCCGATTTGATGAATGGGTCGTGGGGCAAGTGCCCGACACCACGCCGGACGGAAAGAAAGGCAAGCTGTCCCTGCTGCAATTGGACGATAAACGCCACATTTTTGCCGAATCGTTCCGCAACTTGCGATCGGCCATCATGTTTGCTCCGGGCAAGCTTGATAAGCCCAAGACCATTCTGGTGACCAGTTCGGTTCCTAGTGAAGGCAAATCGACCGTGACCTCGAATTTGGCCCGCGCTATCGCCTTTGCCGGCCAACGGGTTTTACTGGTTGATGCCGATATGCGGCGCGGGGTGGTGCATGAAAAATATGGCGTGAATCTGGAGCCAGGTTTGGCGGAGTTCCTCTCCGAAGGAGGCGATTTGGCGGCCTACGTGCAACCTACGGATGTGCCCAAATTATCCGTTCTTGCCCGGGGCAAGGAGCCTGCAAATTCCGGTGAGTTGATCCTTAGCCCCGAATGTGACCGCTTGATTGCCGCCGCTCAAAAGCAATATGACTGTGTCATTTTTGATAGTATCCCGATTTTTGCCGCCGATGACACCACGAGTCTCGCCCCAAAAATGGACTCTGTCTTATTCGTGGTGCGCGCTTCCTATACAAGCACGCGCACCGTGCGCCGCGCCCTGCAATTACTCTACGAACGCAAAGTGAAAATCTCCGGGTTGATTCTCAACCGGGCCGATACCAGTGGCAAATCGTACGAATATTACAAGTACGCGGAATATTATCGTAAGAAGTAATCGGTGTCTTGGAGGGGGAAGTGGTAACGGATTATTGCCGTGCCATCAATGAATTGCGCCCGTTGGCACACGGGTAATCCAGGACCCCATTCCTCGCGAATTACCCCGTCGTCGCTGTCAGTTTCGTGGTAGATGTGTTCTGATTTAGAAACGAGAAACCACGAGTGTCCTGCAGCCGATCTAGGAACGAAAAATTTATCCTTTTTGGCTAAGCAAAACAGTTTGGTGTGTTCTATGCTATGTTACTCCTGAAAGCTCGTCCGCCGAGGAAGAGCCAAGGAGTAGGTCTGCACGAAGGAGAGGGGCTGGCTGCGCTTATACCGCAAGCCGGAAGCAACTAACAGGTGCTGGGAGCCGAGTGTTTCCTGCTTTTGGATCGGCGTTGGAGAATTAGTGTAACTCGTTGCAGATTAGCAGTTTAAAGAATAGAAAAGGCTTTGAGCCCGAATTGTTTAGCCCATGAAAACACACGCTTGCCATTCCGCTGCCGCCCCAAGCCAGGCGGCTGATTCATTTTTAGTGCGCCTTCTAGCTTCCATTGGCCGCAGTCCAGCTTCTATCCGGATCCGTTCCTGGATCGGGAGTTGTTTGCTGCTGCTTTGGGCAATAAATGCCTCCGCGGCGGATGTTTCCGGCCTAGGAGCGCGTTTGCAGAATTTTTTCGATCAGGCCTTGGTGCGGACGGTGGTGAATTCCGATGCGACCTTAGGTTCCTTGTGGGATCGAAACACCTCAACGGAATGGCTTAGCATCCAAACAAATCCTATTGCGGCCGTCGTCAAAGGGGGGGTCACTTACCCCGCCACGGATTTATTGAATGTTAGCGGGGTTGTCACCAACACCTCGGTGGGCACGACCCATCTCAATAACGAGTTTTTAGTGCGTTTCGGCGCTTCGGGCATCACCGCCAAGTATAGCATCACTAATTGCGCTAATTACGTTGTGTTCACGTTGAAAGAAATCAGCGACATGAACGTTGATGAAGTGCGTATTCTGCAAGTGCAAGCCCGGTGCCAAGATTACAATGGCAGTGAATTTTCAGGTGTGGTTTGGAATGGGACCTACAGCGTGGGTTTGTACGGTCTTAGTGAAAGAGTTAACGTGGTGGCTGGCGAGGCCGGCTTGATCACGGCCTCAGTCTATCCTTCCATCGGCATGATTAACGAGCAGGTGGCTCTCTTGGCTGCTCCCACCGCCCAATATCTGGCCGAAGTTCAGAAAATGCAGAAAGGCTGCGGCTTGCCCAGCCCCACGCTGGATGGCACTTGGGCCAAAACTTCCAGTGCGGCGCGAGGCAGTTACCTCTTCGCCGACATGACGGCGGCCAATGCCGATGAAATGATTCGGTACGCCAAGATGGGCGGGTTCAAGTACATCTTGATCTATTATTGGAAATGGGCGGAGTCCATTGGTTCTTATCCGATCAAACTCAAAAATTATCCCAACGGTGAAGCCAGCCTGATCAGTGTGGTGAACAAGTGCCATGCTGCCGGGATCAAAGTCGGCCTGCATTTCCTCACCAGCATGATTGAGATGGCCGATCCGCTCGTCACTCCCAAGTTGGATTCGCGCATGTACAAAGATTACAAGGCGCTGCTGGCTTATGGCATCGGCGCCAGTGATACCACCATCACCACCACTGCTCCGTTAACCGGTTTCCCAACTTCGGGCACTTATCTCCGCATTGATGATGAAGTGATCCAATTTCAATCCCTCGGTGGCACGGGGCCCAATCAGTTTCTCAATTGCCTTCGAGGCTGCTTGGGAACGACGGCCACCGCGCACTCGGCTGGAGCCGTGGTGGGGCATCTCGCCATGGATCATAACCGGTTCATCGCGGACTTGACCACCTCCTTGAAGGGGGAAATCGCCGCCCGCATTGCGGGCATCGTTAATCGTTGCGGCATTGACATGATTTATTGTGACGCGGGCGAGATAAATGCCGCCCAAGGCCCCCACTGGTACTGGGTCAGCTTGCAGCAATCCGACATTTGCAGCCGCCTCGACCATGATGTGCTGGTGCAAGGCTCAGGCAACACCCAATGGCTGTGGCATTGGTTTACCCGCTATAATAGTGACGATTTCGCGACGGTGGCGGCCAAAACCTATTTGGATTACTACAAAATCGGTTACGCTTACCGCGTGCATTCCCAAAGCCTCATGCCGGGCGAACTCGGGTGGTGGGGTCTGCTCACGGCTACCTCATCCAACCCTTCCACAACCCCCGACGAAGCGGAGTTATACGCCGTTCGCATGCTGGCTTATGACATGCCTGTGGGCCTGGAAACCAGTGTCGACGCGATCAAAGCCAACGGCCGTTCCGAAGAAATGTTGAATATTTTGGGCAGTTACGAAGCCTTGCGCTTGGGGAGCACGGTGCCCGTCAACGTGCGCAATCAGCTCAAATCGGGGGAATGGAAAATGACCGGAGCCAAATCCGTTTCGCCCATCGTGTACGATGCGCAGCGCATCAACACTCCGGGTTCTCTGACTCTGACCAATGTTTATGGCACCCAGACCGCCAAGTTCCGGATGCAAGCAGCCACTACCCTGGCCGCCCCGGGCAATGCCAGCAACCTCAAGCTGCTTACCGCCAGCGCCCCGGTTCGCTTAAAGCTTCCTGGCGTGAATGACAAGCCGAGCGGTTATTTAGTGGGCCGGGTGAACTATACCAAAGCTCCGGGCAGCCAAGCCAGCGTGTTCCTCACTGGCTCAGGCACCAACGTGACTGGCACTTCGACCGCTGGAAAGCTTGACCTTACCACCCGCCGGGGATTGGCTGTCACCCTGTACGTCGACAGTGCCGTCCCTGCCGCAAGTGATCCCTGCTCGGTGTTGGGCATTCAACTCGAAACGAGTGAAGGATTCTATCGCGATTATTATATCGATCTGAATTTCACCGGCTACAAAACCATCATCATCCCCGAGCCGACTCCGGAACGCATGCTGCGTGATTTTTGGCCGAATTGGGCAAATTATTCATACAAGAACGCCATCTATCATTTCAACCACACCGATATCGTTGCCTTGAATGTGCGCTGGTTGCGGCTGGCCCAAACCGTGCCGCCCATTTGCCGCTTGGCTGGGGTGGAAGCCCTGGCTGAAACCGAGGCCAATTTGGTGAATCCCCGAATCACCGTTGGGGGCAGCACGATGGTGGTGCCGGCCAGCCTGAAAGTGGGCGATTATATGGAATATTGGGGCGATGGCATCGCGCGGATTTTTGATGTCAACGGCATCTTGCTTAATACGGTCACTCCCTCGGGCGCGATGGGTGCCTTGTCGGCGGGAAACAACACGGTTACCGTTGCGGGGGATTTATCCGGGGCGGTGAAATTCACAGGCATTACCATGGGCACTCCGGTGACTTGGTAATCGCGTGAGATTCTGGCCGCCGCACTCGCCGTGCGGCGGCTTTGCTATGTGCCGCCTTGTGTGTGGGCGGTTGGAAGTGAAACTCAATATCTTGGTGGGTCTGCCAGAAATATATCCTATGGGTGGCGCGGCATGCTAAGCCAAGTCACCACACGGCTGCGTAGCTGGCTGGGGGGTAATTCCGCCGATAAGTCGAGTTCCACCGGAAGGGCGCAAGACCGCCACCGGCGCATCTCTTTAGCGGCCGCCACCTATGGCTTGGCCAAAGCCGTGGGGATGGCCACCCCGCTGATCACCACTCCCTTGACCCTCCACTATCTGGGCGATGAACGCTACGGGCTGTGGATGACCATCGTGGGGGTGATCGCCATGCTCATCTTTGCCGATTTCGGCATGGGCAACGGCTTGCTGACCTCCCTTTCCCACGCCCACGGAAAAGAAGATGCCGCGGCCGCGCAGCGATACATTTCCAGCACCTTTTTCATGCTGGTGGGAATTTCGCTGGCTTTGCTGGCCTTGTTTTTTTGCGTGTCGCCCTTTGTTCCCTGGGGCAAGGCGCTCAACTTGACCGCCGTGGATCCGCGCGAAGCCGCCGCCACCATGGCAGCCGCGTTTGCGGCCTTTGCCATCGGCATTCCCGCCACCGTGGTGCAGCGGACCCAATTAGCCTATCAGGAGGGTTTTCAAAGTAATTTGTGGCAGTGCGTGGCCAGCATGGCCACGTTGGTGGTAGTGGTAGTGGCAGTGTGGCTGCAGGCCCCGCTGCCGGTATTGGTCTTTTGTTATTCCCTGGTGCCGGCCTTGGTGGGATACGCCAACGGCTGGTATTTTTTTCGCGTGCAACGCCCGGGGTTGTGGCCGCGATGGCGCCATTTTGAGGCGCGGACCGCGTTCGCTTTGATCAAAACCGGGATGGCCTTTCTCGTGGTGTCGGCCTTGATGGCCATCAGCATTTCTTCGGACAACATCATCGTGGCCCAAGTGGTCAATATGGAATCGGTGAAACAGCTCGCGATTCCCACCCGGCTGGCGGCTTATCTTTCGCTCGTGCCCGCCATGTTGAGCATGCCGGTATGGGCGGCCAACGGGGAAGCGCTGGCGCGCGGGGATTATGCCTGGGTCCGGCGCATCACTCGGAAGGTGCTGTGGATTAACTTGGCGGCCACCAGCTTGGGGGTGATCTTCTTTGTCGCCTTGGGGCCGTTGATTTTTAAATACTGGCTGGGGTCAAAACATGTGTTCCCGATGGAGGTGCTGGCTGGGGTTGGCTTTTTTGCGGTGGCCATGGCCGTGGCCTCCCCATTTTTCATGGTATTGAATGCCATGAACCAAGTTTGGGTGCAGGTGAAATGGTACGCCTGGTTTGCCCCGGTGGCGTTAGGGGGCAAGATTCTGCTGGGACACTGGTTTGGGGTGGCTGGCATCGCCTGGGGCACTGGGTTGGCCTATGTGCCGCTCATTCTATTGCCGGCCGCCTTGGGGGCGCGCCGGAT
>MTLE01004918.1_pt2 | contig 12710 bp, 13 predicted proteins | sample 1982461 | NCBI WGS metagenome assembly MTLE01 (sample SAMN05712605, study PRJNA340218) | biofilm metagenome | isolation source: sample SPL anode biofilm adapted to -200 mV | place: USA | collected 2012-02-03
AAAAAGTAAGCAAAAAAGTCAATCCGCCAGCTGGCGGACGCTTCGCTCGAAAAACTTACGCTCAGTTGGCTGAAACCGTCCAAACTCACTCCTTCGTCGCTCAAACAGGACAGTTTCAAACACCAACTTCACTTGTTTTTCGGCTCACCGGACGAGGTCACTCGTTAGCAAGCTGTAAATAATTTAATGCCTTCAATCTTTTTATTGAAAATACATATTAAATGCTCTACCGGTTACCTTTATATTTTATCTGAAAAAATCAGGACTATTCGATTGATAATTATTGGTTTGAACCTTTTTGTATCTTAAATCGTTTCAGATTTATTATAAAAAAATCTGAAACTTATGATATCAACCAAGTGCTTTGATGGCCTGCCGCACGAATACGAATCTTTTCTGATTGAAAAATACGATTCGTTTGTGACAACCTGCCAATATATAGAAATTTTTCATCCACCCACAGAAGCACACTACATGCTTTTGTACGAAAATGAACTGTTACAGGACATTTATATTTTTGATATAAGAGGAAATACGGCTGTTTGCCTGAATTCTCTTATTCATTTGAATATGAGCAATACCACAGCGTTTAAAAACGAATTATTTGCCCATTATCCGGAAGTAACCAATATCGAATTTCCATCTATCTACAACGATATTTTCCACGATAAATCCATTATCACGCTCCGGTCGGACAATTATGTTATTCCCCTGCCCGACTCGATGGACGGATATTTTCAACAATTGGGCTCTTCAACAAGAAGTAACGTCAGGAAACATAAACGGAAATTCCTGAATGATTACCCGAATGCGAAGTTTGTAGCAAAATCAGGGTCAGAAATAGATGAAAGAATGATTGATAAAATCATCAGGCTCAATTTTGAACGCATTCTGTCCAAAAACGAAGTTCCACATGCCAACCACGATGATGTCAACCATCATTATAATTACTCAAAACATTATGGATGTGTTACTTATATCGAGCTGGATGGTGCAATTATTGCCGGTTGCATTGCTTATACCATGCACGGAAGTATGTATTCATATTTTCTTTCGCACGACAATAATTACTCAAAATACAATGCAGGACAACTATGCATGCTTTTTTTGATTGAGGTTTCAATTGAAAAAGGGTTCAGAGATTTTCATTTACTGTGGGGAGAATGCGAATATAAAACAAGGTTTCTGGCCAAACCGCGCCCTTTGTTTTCGTACAAAGTTTTCAGGTCGTATTCTTCTTCATTCTTTTTAAGCAGAATAAAAGAAGCTATTTCGTATATGATTTATAAAATAAAGATTTCGAAATTTGCTGTTCCGATTAAAAATCAGGTAAAAAAACTACGCAAGAAAAGTGAAAAAGAATTGTGTAAATTAGAGTATTAGAAATTATATAGTGAGTGCACCACTCAAAGTGGAACTCTTACTGAAAACTATTTAAAAAGAGAGAGCTTATCAAAACTCTCTCTTTTCACTTAATAATTATCCCGATTAATTCAGGAACAGTTTCATATCTTCGTCTACGCTCCCGATAGGTGCAATTCCGAAGTTTTCAACCAGCACTTTAGCCACATTTGGAGAAAGGAACGCAGGAAGTGTCGGACCTAAATGGATGTTTTTAACTCCAAGATACAGAAGCGCTAACAATACAATAACAGCCTTTTGTTCGTACCATGCAATGTTGTAAGCAATCGGTAATTCATTGATATCATTCAATTCAAACACTTCTTTGAGTTTCAGTGCAATCACTGCCAACGAATAGCTGTCGTTACACTGTCCGGCATCCAGTACACGTGGAATACCACCTATATCACCTAACGGTAGTTTATTGTAGCGATATTTTGCACATCCGGCTGTAAGAATCACTGTATCAGTAGGAAGTTGTTTTGCAAATTCGGTATAATAGTCACGACCTTTCATACGTCCGTCGCAACCGGCCATCACAAAGAATTTGCGAATAGCGCCTGTTTTCACAGCGTCCACCACCTTATCGGCCAGACTGATTACCTGATTATGAGCAAATCCACCCACAATTTCGCCGGTTTCGATTTCAGTAGGCGCAGCACATTTTTTGGCGTGAGCGATTAATTCTGAAAAATCCTTTGGCTGTCCATCTTTTCCTTCTTCAATATGTTTGAATCCGGGAAAACCTGTTGAGCCGGTTGTGTAAACACGATCAGTGTAAGTAGCTGAACTTCTTGGCGGTACGATACAATTTGTTGTAAAGAGAACAACACCGTTAAATGTCTCAAAATCACTTACCTGACTCCACCATGCTCCACCATAATTTCCTACAAAATGGCTGTATTTTTTGAACGCGGGATAATAATTGGCCGGAAGCATTTCGCTGTGGGTATAAACATCTACTCCTGTACCTTCGGTTTGTTTGAGCAATTCCTCCATATCTTTCAAATCGTGACCGCTGATCAGGATTCCGGGATTATTTCTTACTCCCAGATTCACTTTGGTTATTTCAGGATTTCCGTATGAAGTGGTGTTAGCTTTATCAAGCAATGCCATTACGCTTACTCCGTATTTTCCGGTTTCGAGAACCAGTGCAGTAAGTTCACCGGCACTTAACGAATCGTTGGTAGTTGCCACCAAAGCACGCTGAATGAACGGATGAACCTCAGGATCATCATATCCCAGATTGTTAGCATGTTCCACATAAGCTGCCATACCTTTTAATCCGTAGATAATCAGTTCTCGCAACGAACGAACGTCTTCGTCTTCGGTAGATAAAACGCCTACTTTAGCGGCTATCTGCTCCATTTCAGCAGTAGTCAGAGCTGTCCATGTAAGCAATTCTGTATTATTTGGTTCAATACTGTTTTCCTTTAGTGTTGTTTTAAGTTGCGAACGCAGTTTAAATCCTTCACGAATGCGTGTCACAAATCTTTCCGGATCGAAATTAGCATTGGTAATTGTCATAAAAAGGCTGTCGGTAATAAACAGGTTGGCCTCTTCGTTTTCTATACCTACTATGCGCAAAGCAGTGGTAAGATGCGATAAACCTTTCAACTGATAGATTAATAAATCCTGAAGAGCCGATACTTCCGGGGTTTTTCCGCATACACCCTTAATTTCACAACCGGTTCCTTTTGATGCCTCCTGGCATTGATAACAAAACATGTTCATAATTTATTTACGATTTATTTAACCCCTAACCCCTAAAGGGGAATAAGAGAAGTTTGTATTTATTGTTTTTATATTGATAATTTTCCTTGGGCATTTGGATTTACACCCATTCTTCTTTAAGTACGTCGCCTTTAATTCCAACAACAACTAATTTCACGGGAATTTTCCGTCCGGCTTCAGCAACCGCTTTCTGTGCCATTCCAAGCAGTCCTCCACAACAGGGAACTTCCATTATTACAACCGTGAGCGTATTGATATTGGAACTCTGAATCATTGTTTTCAGTTTTTCCAGATACGATTCCTTGTTGCTGTCGAGTTTAGGACAAGCTATGGCAAGCGTTTTACCTGCCAAAAAACGATTGTGGAAATCAGCAAAACTGAATGCCACACAATCGGCTGCAAGTACCACATCAGCATTTCTAAAATAAGATGCTTCGGGATTCAGCAGATGCAGCTGCACAGGCCATTGTCTTAACTGCGAAGGCGCTTCTGTTGGAGTTGGAGCAACCATTTTAAAAGCCGGAACAGTTGCCGGAGCGAACGACATTTCTCTTGATCCGGGACATCCTCCTCCGGTTTTTACACCCGGTGCAGGCATATTATGTACCGAAGAAACATCCACCGGAATTTCGTTTGCACGCAAATAGCTTACTCCCTGTTTGAGATATTCAAACTCGCCATGCTCTTTCAGGTGTTTCAAATGAGCAATAATTGTTTTTTCTCCTTTGGGAATAATGCGTTTTATTGTAGCAATTTCGTCGTATGGTTCGGCTTCACGCTCTTCGAGCGAAATAGCTCCGACGGGGCAATCTCCGATACAGGCACCCAGTCCGTCGCAAAACAGTTCGCTCACCATACGAGCCTTACCATCAATCATTTGCAACGCTCCTTCGTGGCAACCTGTAACACAGGAACCACAACCGTTGCAAAGCGCTTCATCTATCTTTATTATTGTTCTTTTCATAAAATCATTTACTGTTTTTTTATCTACCATTTACTATCTATTTCTCATTACTATTCAGCCGCTTAACTTCAAATTGTAAATAGTAAATGAATTAATTGTCAATCATTTAATCATTGTCAGCAGCATTTTAAACTTCTCTAAAGCATTGACAGCGTGCCGGATATTTGCCGGCATAATTATGCTTTCTCCAGCAGTCAGTACGAAGGGTTTACCATCAATCACCACCTCTCCTTTTCCATCCAAAACCTGTACAATGGCATCGAAAGGAGCAGTATGCTCACTCAGAAATTCGCCTTTGTCAAACGCGAACAAAGTGATATTTCCTCTTTCGTTTCTGATTATGATTTTACTTACCACCGATCCTTCTGCATACGCAATTTTATCGGTCATGCTGAACTTTTCAGCAGTGGGAAAAGATTTCTTTTCCATATCGGGTGTGAACTTCATATCTTTCATTTTCTATTGTATTTAATTGTAGTTTTCTAAATACGGTGCAAAACTACTGCTTATAAAACAATAAAAGTGTAACAGATGTTACACTAAAGGAAAATGTTTGTATTTTTGCATGAAATTTAAAACTGAATAAAATACCGGATATGAAGAAAGTTGATTTATCGGCTTGCCCTGTTTGCAGCAAGATAAAAATAGAGGATGAAGAGGTTTTTCTGGAAGATTTGAAATGCACTTTAAAAACTTACCGGAAGAATGATCTGATTGCCCGTCAGGGCGATACGTGTGATGCGTTGTATGTGCTCACGCAGGGTTCAGTAAAAACGGAAATGATTACAGAAAACGGGAATATACTTGGTATAGAGATAATTAACGCACCGCGACCTTTGGCACCAGCCTTTGTTTTTTCGGACAACAACCGCTTTCCTGTGGATATTATTGCGCTTGAGGAAACAGAAATTATGAAAATTCCTAAACAGGAAATCATGCGTTTGATGATGACAAATCCTGATTTTATGACCAGCTTCATGACACATAATTCGAACCGGACTCAATTTCTGACAAACCGGCTGCAGCTTCTTTCCATTAAAACCATTAAAGGTAAACTTGCGCATTTTTTATTGGAAAATGCGCCCGGCGATTCAAAACCTTTCGTTATCAAGCGCAATCAGACCGAACTGGCTGACTTTTTCGGAGTGGCCCGACCTTCTTTGGCCCGGAGCTTATCTGAAATGATTCAGGATGGTATTATAGACATTAATAAAAAAGAATTCAGAATACTGAATTACAAAGGATTAAGAGAACTATTGATATAATAATTTCAGTACAAAGACTTAAAAAAAGTGATTTTAAACGAACTTTAAAATCACTTTTATATTTAATACTATTCAATACAAAAAACTTTGTAGATAGTTTAAGAAATAATCAATATTGCCGGTGAAAATATATTTCATGAATTCTCTACAAACAATCTTACAAGGAAAAATACGACTTAAAACAACGAATTACACAGATTACACAAATTTCGATCTGAATTACAGGTTTTTTAATTCGTGTAATCTGAGTAATTCGTGGTCAATACTTATTCAGAATATTTTCCGATAAATATGGCAATACGGTGTTCCGTGTTTCTTTTCGTAATATTCCTGATGATAATCTTCCGCTTTCCAAAACTCAGGTGCAGGTTGTAGTTTAGTAGCGACTTTATACCCTTTTTCGGTCAGAATTGCGATATATTTCTCTGCAATCTGCTTTTGCTCAGGCGAAGTATAAAAAATTACAGAGCGGTACTGGTCACCAATATCCGGTCCCTGACCGCCAACCTGCGTAAAATCATGTGTTTCGAAAAACAATTTTACCATGTTATCGTAAGATGTTTTTGTTTTGTCAAAAACCACTTTGGTCGTTTCGGCATGACCGGTTTCGCCCGTACAAACTTCACGATACGTTGGATTTTTGGTATGTCCGCCCATATAACCCACAGTAGTTTCAATAACTCCCGGAGCTTTCATAAAATGATATTCGGTTCCCCAGAAACATCCCGATGCAAAATAAGCTGTTTCTTCCTCGTTGTTTCCTGTTTTTCCGGTAGTTTCGGCTGCCGGTATAAATTTCATTGATATTGAGTTAACACAATAGCGTGTGTTTTTAGGCGTGAAATGTTCACCAATGAAAACATGCCCCAAATGTGCACCACAATTGGCACAAATAATCTCCGTTCTACGTCCGTCTGCATCAGGAATCCGCTTTACAGCTCCCGGAATTTCATCGTCGAAACTCGGCCATCCACAATCTGACTTAAATTTATCTTCTGATCTGTAAAGTGGCGCATCGCATTGTTTGCAAACGTAAGTTCCTTTGGCTGTTGTATTTACATATTCACCTGTAAACGGACGTTCTGTGGCCTTGTGCAATATTACGGCCTGTTCTTCGGGAGTGAGTGGGTTGTATTTCATTTTTTTGACTTGTTGATTACAGGCAGTCTGACTTATCATCAAAAATGCCATAATAAATAATATTGTTAGATATGATTTCATTGCTGTTTCCCTTTTTTGTAAGTAAACAGTAAACAGCAAATAATAAACCTTTGTTCGGTTCGGTTTTAAACAACAAACGCTTCTTTTAGCACAGAAGCGTTTGTAATGTATATATGTGTTGAACTTTTAAAATCGTTTATCATTTAATTGTGAAGTTTAACGCAACCTGTTCAATGATTTTACCAAAGCTTCGTCTTTTGCAATAGCACGAATAGCCAGAAAATCAAGAACAATATTGATTAACGGGAATGCATCAACAAAACGTAAATTCCATTCGGCATGCAACCGTTGCCCGGCAAACCACAAATAAAGGAATAATAATCCGTAGAATCCTGCCATCAATACCATATTGAAAAATGATAAACGAACCTGTAAAATGCGTTTTTTATAAAGGAATATGGTTACAAGTGATACAAGAGGTACTATGGCAGAAATTGCTGTAAGCCCCCAGGTGGTAAACTGAAATGTGGTATTCGTTCCCTGAACAAGGCTAACTCCCTTATAATCGATTACATACAACAATGCATCTGTTTTAGCAAATAAATCGGCAACCGGAGAAAACAAAACAAATCCGGATAATACCACAATAATTAACAGATAAAGAGTTTGAATTCTTTGAAGCATAATTTATTTTATTTTGAAACAAAAATCTTTTTTATTTATAACAAATGAGTCGGATTACTGTTTCTAATTTATTTTTCTTTTTTCCACTGTGCATCACGAACAGTATAGATTCTTTCAATAATTTCCACAACTTTCAGTCCTTCGAGAACATTTGTTGTGATAGTACCTTTGTCGGACAGTTTTTCAATCACATTCTCGATCACATAATGATGATTCTGGGCAGAACCTTTGTACAATCCGTAATCGTTTGGCGGATTGGAAGGCGCCAGTTCCGGCATAACATAATCTTTTATATGACAATAAGTTACCTCGTTCATATATTGTCCGGCTACTTTTACCGTACCTTTCGAGCCAATAATGGTAATGCTGCTTTCAAGATTCGTATCCCAAACGGCTGTGGAATAATTCAGACTCCCCATTCCACCATTGATAAAAACGAAAGTAACAACGCCACTGTCTTCAAAATCCGTCAGATCCTTGTGACTGAAATCGGCAAAATTTCCACGAATATTCTGAACATCGCCGAACAACCAATACATTATATCGATAAAATGCGAGAACTGAGTAAATAATGTTCCTCCATCTAATTTCGCATCGCCGTGCCAGTTTCCCTTTTTATAATAACGATCGTCACGATTCCAGTAACAATCAAGTTTTACCATGAATATATCGCCAAGTGTTTTATTATCAACAAGTTCTTTCAACCAGACAGAAGGTGGCGAATACCTGTTTTGCATTACGCTAAAAACATGGTGCGACATTTCGAGCGATTTAAAAAGAATTCTTTCGGCGTCGGCTTTTGTCAGCGCAATGGGCTTTTCGAGCACCACGTGTTTTTTTGCCTGAAGAGCTTTAATGGCATAATCAGCATGAAAACCATTTGGTGTACAGATATTTACAACGTCAATATCTAATCCAGAATTCAACAAATCATCAATATTGCTGAAAAATGCTTCGGAAATATCTGTCAAACCAAGTTGTTCTTTGGATAATACATCACACACTGCAACCAATTCAGAATCAGGATTGCGACGAATCATTTCCGCATGTCGCTTCCCGATATGCCCCTGTCCTATTACGGCAAACTTTATCATAATATTCTGTTAATTAACGAATCATGAGTCAATTTCAACTCACGGTATATTTTATTGATTATTAAATTATTTCTGTCAGGATTTTCTTGCTACCAAACCATTTTTGAGCTGATACACCTGTCCTGTTTCCGGACAAATGGCAGTATTATCATTATCAAAATGAAGCGTATGACCATTTTCGCTCACCCACCCGATTTGTTTGGCCGGATTTCCAACCACCAGCGCGTAAGGTTTTACCGGTTTGGTAATAACCGAGCCGGCACCTACCAGTGCATACTCTCCTATTTCGTTTCCGCATATCACTGTCGCATTGGCTCCTATGCTGGCGCCTTTACGGATATAAGTCGGCATAAACTCATTTTTACGATTTACATGACTTCGCGGGTTTATTACGTTGGTAAATACCATCGATGGGCCAAGAAACACGTCATCCTCACAAATCACTCCGGTATAGACAGATACATTGTTCTGCACCTTTACATTCCGCCCCAGTTTTACGGATGGCGAAATTACTACATTTTGACCGATATTACAACCTTCGCCAATAAAACAACCGGACATAATATGAGAAAAATGCCATATTTTTGTACCCTTACCAATTTCGCATCCGTCATCAATAACGGCCGTTTCGTGTGCAAAATAATCGTTCATTTGTCTGATTGTTTTTGTGGTTAGCAAACTAATTTAGCGGTTTACAAATTCCAGCACCGAAGTGGTGATATATTTCAGTTGGTCTTCGTCCAGTTCGGTGTGCATAGGCAGTGATAACACACAGTTACAAAGTTCCTCTGCCACCGGGAAATCACCTTTTTTGTATCCGGCGTTTTCAAAGGCTTTTTGCAAATGAAGCGGCACCGGATAGTAAATCATGGCAGGTATTCCTTTTTCTTTAAGAAAATTCTGTAATTCCGAACGGTCAACATCCTTTAGTTTCAAAGTATATTGATGAAAAACATGTGTCGAATTTTCCGATACTGCCGGAACAATCAGTTTTTCAGATGATGAGAAAGCCGAATTGTAGAAATTTGCGGCCTTTTGTCTGCTGGCTGTATATTCGTCAAGGTGCTTCAGTTTTACGTCTAATACGGCGGCCTGAATGCTGTCCAGGCGCGAATTAACTCCCACTTCATCGTGATAATAACGGGTTTCCATTCCGTGATTGGCAATTACGCGGATTTTTTTTGCCAAGGTATCATCGTTTGTAAACAATGCTCCTCCATCGCCAAAGCAACCGAGGTTTTTCGAAGGAAAAAACGAAGTGCAACCAATATCGCCTATACAACCCGAACGAACTTTACGTCCATCGGAAAAAGTGTAAACGGAACCTATCGACTGGCAGGCATCTTCTATCACAAACAAATTATGAGCTTTTGCAATTTCCAGAATTTCTTCCATTCCGGCATTTTGTCCGAATAAATGAACTGGTACGATAGCTTTGGTTCGTGGTGTTATCGCTTTTTTCAGTGATTCGACAGACAGATTGAAAGTATCATAATCGACATCTACCATCACAGGTGTAAGTCCGAGCAAAGCCACCACTTCAGCTGTGGCGATAAATGTAAAAACAGGTGTGATTACTTCGTCGCCGGGTTTTAAGCCCAGGGCCATTAATGCAATCTGTAAAGCATCGGTTCCGTTTCCAACAGGGATAACATGCTTTACATCAAGATATTTTTCAAGATTTTTCTGAAATTCAGCAACTTTTCCGCCTTTTATAAACGTAGTGGAATCAATTACTTCCTGAATTCCTTTATCAACTTCCGGTTTTATTTTTTCGTATTGACTTTTGAGGTCAACCATTTGAATGTTTTTCATATAAATTGTTCCTTAACAAAGGAACCTTAAATGTTTAAATTTTTATTTCTCTTCCAATATAAATTCAACTTCAGAAGGTACTATCTTCAGATTGGAAATTTCCTGCGCATTGTTTAAAACCTTAAGCCTTTGCTTACTTAACTTAGAGGATCTCAAATCGTTATAATCAAGGTAAACCTGAACATCGTCAGGATTAAATGAATTAAAATGACTCAATCCCACTGTATATGTTGCATTTACAACCGCGGGAAATGTTTTTATAGATAAATGATCCGGACAATTTATGTAAGTTACAGGAATCTGTACACTCTTTTCAGTAAACTGTTCAACAAACAATGTCACTTTCAAAGTATTATCAGAGAACCTGACTGATTTTACAGGTCTTAATTTGCACTCTACAACTGTGGTGTCCGAAAGATTTTTCAAAATCAATTTCTCGGTTTGAACAGACTTTAAACTATCAATAATTCGTTTTGGTCCGAACACAGTCACCTGTGCAGGTTCAAGTAATGTATTACTGCTTAAAACATGCTGATGAGCAAGTTCTATACTGGAAACCAAAGCAATAGGTACTGTTTTCGATTCCAGTTTTTCGTATCGAACAAATAACGAATCGGGATGAATATCCAGAATTGCGGTAGTAGGTTGTAAATAACGATTTAATCTTCCTACCAATTGATCCGATGTAATCAGAATCTCTCCTTTTTGATAAAATGTCCGTTTCAGATCAATTGTCAGTGGATTAACCTTATTTCTGGAATACTCCAACAGCTTCAATCCCTGATCTTTTACATTAATCTTAATTTCAGATGGAGGAGAATTTGTAATAATAATATTCTGTGGAATGCCTACATAACTCACAGGAATTGAGATAGTTGTTTCCCTTTCTTTCCCCAATGCATGAACAAACCAGAATCCTGATGAAAGGGCAAGAAAAAGCAAAAAGCTTAAAATATCTTTTGATAAAAAGAATGATTTAAGCTTTTGCAGAAAATACTTTAATAATTTTATGCCGTTATTATCAGCCATAAAACGGATTTATTTTGCCTTATTTTTGTAAATCTTCGGCAGTAGCAAATACAGAGTTTTTGTCTACTTTAATGCGTACATTTTCAGCAATTTCGATAGTCACTGTTGTGTCTTTGATATCTTTAATCTTGCCGTAAATTCCACCTGTGGTAACAACTGAATCGCCCGCTTTCATGGCTTCACGTTGTTTTTTAATTTCTTTCTGGCGTTTTGTCTGTGGACGAATCATAAAGAAATAAAATACCACAAAAATCAACACCATCATCAAAATTCCTGAATAACCGCCCATACCACCGGCACCGGGTGCAGCAGGAGTCTGTAATAAAATGCTTAATAAATTCATATTTTCCTGTTTTTTTAATTTATGCTTACAAAAATAGTTTTTTATTTCTTATTATCGCTAAACATCACCACTTTAATCAGTTTATTTTCCTTCTTCAACTGACCTACAATGTTATCTAGCACACCATTGATAAACGTACCGCTTTTATCAGTACTGTATGTTTTCGCAATTTCAATATATTCGTTCAGAGTAACATTCACAGGTATCGTAGGGAAGTTTAACAGCTCAGCAAGAGCAACTTCCATTATCACAATATCCATAAAAGCAATACGGTCCAGTTCCCAGTTTTTCGTGTTGTTGTCTATCATTTCACGTAACTCGGTACCTTTTGTCAATACGTTTCTGATCAGTTTTGTCGCAAATTCAGCGTCTTCCTGATCTTTAAACATTGGTAGCAAAGGCTGCTCAGTTCCATTGTTCAAATCAAAACGTTTTATGGTCTTGATAATGAAACTTACCACCATTTCAATATCATCAGTCCAGTAAATGCTTTGATCTTCAATAGAATCATCAAGTTCTTCGTTTTGAAGAATGATTTTTTTGTAAATTTTACGCCAAACGTCTTTATCGGCAGCATAATCTACAGTCGGAGCATTCATGTATTCCGAATAAAAATCGGAAACTACAATCACTTCAAAAAGTTCTTTGACAATTTCGGGATAATTTACCCAGGAAAGTTTGTGAGCAGTAAGATAGTTATTAAACTCAACATTGCCGGAAAGCTGCGCTATAAAAGCATTATCAATAAACCTTGTATTCGGATTCAGATCTTCTGTGGTCGGGCGAAGTCTGTTTCTTTTTGTTTCTATTTTTTCGGCGGAAAAGCGGGTAATTTCAACCGATAAAGCCAGCAAATGAAAATATAAATCGTATGTTTTTTCAATACTGTGAAACAATTCTTTTTCGGCGAGAGGCAACGATTTGCCATCGCTTTTATAATAAGAATATAAGATCTGTACAATCTTAATACGTAATAATGCTCGATTAATCATAAAATGAATACTGTGAACGCTTTTTTTATTTCGGTGCAAAGATAGTACTTTTTTTATTTAGTTGAAGCATTATAAAACATAATCAGCAATTATGAATAATGATAGTACTCAGTTTGTTAAAACATTTTTCATTGCTTAAACGATAAACGTCAGACAAGCCACGGGAAACGGAAACAATTTTCGTTGTATAAACAGTAATCGGCGTTTCCGTTTACTGCCAGCGTTTTT
>MTLE01000923.1_pt1 | contig 12702 bp, 11 predicted proteins | sample 1982461 | NCBI WGS metagenome assembly MTLE01 (sample SAMN05712605, study PRJNA340218) | biofilm metagenome | isolation source: sample SPL anode biofilm adapted to -200 mV | place: USA | collected 2012-02-03
TTCCTGTATTGCATAAAATTGTTAAACCTCTACGAGGTATGTAAAAAACAGGGGTTACTTTCTCTACAAAACTAAATCTCCTACGGAGAATTTTCCGCGTAGCGGATAAAGTATTGTAAAACAGCATACCAATATTTGATGCAAGTTCCCTGTAGGGGATCAACAAATGGTTACCGGACAACAGTGATTACCAAACCGACAGATTTGCCAAGTCCCCACTCACCGTAATCACTTAACCTTCTTAGCAAAAAACTCATCCCAAATGGGAGCCAGCCCTCCTTGATACTTGCAGTAAAGGCTATCGTTGGTTACGGTTAGCTGAGGGGCATGGTAGTTGGTGGTGCAAACAAATTGGCCACTTCGGTATGTGAAGGAGAAATCCTCATTCGTAAGAGGTGGCGTAAAGGTGATGTCGATGATTGAGTCCACCGCTGATTTGGATAGCGTTATTAATACAAATGTGGTATCGTGGTCGTACTTAAAAGCAGCATCGTTCCAAGAAGTGTTTACCCTTATGCCACTGTAATCGCCCACAACGGCATTGCGACAATCGGGAGCGGTTGTGCCATCATCCCTTTTGCACGACATGCATCCAACAAGTATTCCAAGCATTACAATGAGGTGAATCTTCATGGGTTGGTTTATTTCAAGGGTGACATGTAATAGTAGTTTACACACCCCACTAATAATTTTTATGTTATTTTTCAATTACTCTATTCCTTAAATCCATTTGCTCGTGAAGAATTCTTATGATTTCCACCTCATCATCATTGACCTTTCTGTAAAAAATGATGTGCCGTCCCGCTTTAAATCCCAACAAGTTATCCACAACTTCTGAATAATTTTTACCTAAATATGGGTTATTTGCAACCTCTTTGCAATTCTCGATGAGCATATAGTAATAACGGTCCGCTTGCTCTTCGGACCATTTATTTAAAGTGTAATTCCAAATCTGAGTTAAGTCGTAAACGGCTTTAACTGTGAATTTATACTTAGCCATTCAGCCTCTTTTTAGATTTTAACTCCGCTAAGTATGTCTCAGGGTTAAAATCATGCGCAACTCCGCTATCAATTCCTTCTTGAACAGCTTCCCGTAAGGCCATAATCCTATTTTCCTCCTCTTCCAAAAGTCGCAATCCAGCACGAACAACCTCACTTGCGTTTTTGTAGCGGCCTGTGGATATCCTGCTTTTAATAAAGCTGTCAAAATATTTTCCAATCGATATTGATGTGTTCCTTTCCATGACTCACTATTTTTCCCCAAATATACCAATTATTGGTACAGATTTCAAGTTCTGGTTTCATATTATAACATTGTTCTTATGGCCGCTTCCACCAAAACTTCCAATTGCAACAATAGCAAGAGAGAACTGGAGATAGACACAATGTCTGCCATCGAACATTTTAGTTTCCCATATGCTGATTAACCCTCCGCCCCGTTTTGTCTATATAATACCAGCTGTTGCTGAGCCATGTCTTGTGTTCCCCGTCCGACTGCTCCGTGCACTCCATGCTCACCTTTGCAACTCCATGCTCAAAGGGCCAGGCACACTCAAACTGCGGTGCAATAACAACCCTACCAGTGGCAGAGTCGGCAAAGCCGATTTTAGCATTCTCCACTATTCTAAATAGCCCCTCCGAGGGCAGGTCCGGGCCATTGTCAAAGGGGAAAACCTCATATAGCGTCTTCTCGTTCCGGTCGATTGCCACAAAGCCAGCGTTTGGTTTTAAAACTATGGCATAGGTTCTAAAGGTATCGGTAAAGCAGATGGCATACTTACCCAGCGGAATAACCGTGTCCCCCGCTTGATTCTTATACCCGCACTCATCCGTAAGGGAGTCAGCAAAACGAATTAGGTAGCCGTTTGGCTTAACCTCCTGCCCAAGGCTGGTAAAGCAGCTGGCAAGCAGCACGGCAAGCAGGAGAATATTGGTGCGGAGTGGGTTCATGGGATGGGGATTAACGGATGGGTATATGAAACGTTTAGCATTTCAAAGCGATTTCCTATCAAACCGTTGCAATGTTTATTAAACGCAATGCCCTTAAAATTAGCACTTCCCGCCAAATGTTTTATATACCGTGTTGTATGCTGGGCTTTATTCATTATCAGTTAATTATCAAGTTTTTACAATCATAAATCCGCTCAATCGAAGCACTGCTGTTCCCGAAAAAATTAGTTTTTAGGGTCGGCAAAAAAGCGGTGGCAAACAGACAAGCTCTTTTGCAATTTTTGGATGAACGGCGGCTTGTGCGAATTGCAAATGTGCTTGACTGTGTGAGCTGGTTATATTGATTTATATGTAATAACATTGTCTCTTATTAAATAAGCTCTAGAGGAACCTAAATCTACCATATTATCTAAAAGCCAGATATAGTCATCTAAGAGGATTTTATCTTCTTTAATTTTTGTGCAAAATGAATGAAATAAGTTCTCAATAAAATGCTCTCCTTTTATTGTGACAACATTTCTTAGTTCAGTCGTGTGCTCTTTAAGTATTTTCACTAATAATTTCAACCCATTAGGCAACAATCTATTTTGACCAATAGAAACAAATATGTTTAAAATCGCACGTATGTTTGCAAATCCAAATTGTTCTATAACCTGTACAAAATATTCTTCCTTATCAACCAATGGCAACCAATCTTTATCTGCTTCATCCCAAGTAATAGGTATCTCATTACTATAGAAATCAAGGAATAGAGAACTGGAAAAATTAGCTTTTCCAGAATTGCTTATCTGCTTTTTAAGATTTTCCCACAATACCCAGAAATGACTAATAAAGAAGTCAATAGGATAATCTTTAAAAATGTTTTTCCCTTTTACAAAAAAATCTAATTCACAAATTATAGAATTCAATAAACGCTCTATCGTTTTATAAGTCTTTGCTGCCTTTTCTGGAGTTTTCCATAAAAGATAATATTGATTTAGTAAACAGTTAAGTACTTCCTTTGCAATATGATTATCTTGAATCAACAGATATTTAGCTAAATATTTGTTTAAATCTAACTTGTCATCGAGATTAAGCTGCATTGTTTCATGTTCATCAGAATATCTATCAACTTCGGATATGGCGATTAGGTATTTTTGAATAAAAGCCTTGATGAATTCCATATGTTCTGGCGAAGTGGAATCATAAGGAGTTATAAATATTGCTAACATTAAATAATGACCAATATGAGTCTCAAAACTAAATTCAATTTTATCAACTTCTTTTTTCTCTTTTAAGATGTTTTTAGAAACAAATTCACACTCTTCTTTTCTCTCTTTTTCAATGCTTTGAGGATTTCTATAAGCATATTTTTTATCCGTTTTTTTAAATGAAGCGTAATTAATTAATAGAAACCAGATACTATTTGCCACATTCGGATTTTCTTGCCATATATTATCTCTAAAATCTTCAATGATATATTTTTTTTCAAAATTCGCAATTGGAGATAATAAACAATAGCTCAATAAAATTGCTAGTTCCCTTTCTTCTTCTGATTTAGGGTCAATGTTTTTAAAAATTAACGAAAATGAACCAAGACTTGGCTCTCTATCCATTGGACTGAACGTAGAAGTAGATAATGAATATCTTTCCAAAGAATTTAAATATATCTCAGATATAGATTTAAATAGAAGCTCGACACACCAACGCTTTTGTGTTTTTGAGATACTGCTTGAATAATCTCTTAATCCTATGTGAGCAAGAGTAGCTGGTTTATCAAACATATAGTCAAACTGTTCCTTTTTACTTAAGTAATTGTAAGCATTTTCCCAGTTTATAAAATCCTTAGAAATTCCTTCTTCATTTTTAAATTTCTTATATGCCCATCCTGAATGACCCGCTGCAATATTCTGTTCATCAAACTCAGGTTTATTTGAATCAACAAATTCTTTGATTTCATTTTGATAATTAGGTTGGATTGTTATTCCGCCCGCTTCTTTATTATATTCTCCAATTTCCCAGTTCCTTACATCTATTTCAAAAAGTGTTTTTTTCCATACAATATCTTCACTGGTCGCTTCAATTTTTAGATTATCAAAAATTTGATGAATTTCCTTATTTAGAATTCTTATGTTGAATTGATAGTTGATTACAAAGTCATATAGACCTCTTTGATATTTCTTTCTATGTTCTAATTGATTGTGTTCCCACATTTCTCTTTGTGCAAATGAAATCTCATTATCCATTGGAGCTAAAGCTTGATGTTCACAAAATGCTCTTGATGAATCCCAATGATAAAATTCTTTAACACTTAAAATTGGTAATAAACATTCTTCTAACTCTTCAGGGAATGCTAAACATAAGCTATTTAGAACACTGGTAATAGCTACATTATTACTTCTCTCTATTAGATAAAAGAAATAATGTTTTAATAGTTTTTTGCTAGTAGCATTTCTAAAATTTGCAATATCTATAAGATACTTCTCCAAGCTAATCAGTATAGAACGAAAAACATCTGGAGTGACTTTACCAGTGCCTCTATAAGATTGCCATAGAACGTAAGAACCAATCTGCTCTGTATTTTTGCTATCTGTTTTAATCAAAATTTTTACAACCTCATCGTCTTTTGCAAATTCAGATTTTGAATATTTTTCTACACAATAATTGCAAAACTCAGTTATAAAATCAAATGCTTTATAAGTATTTGACCAAAGCATATTGTAAAAAGGAGTCTTGTATATGCCTGCAGGAAAATCATTTATAAATTCCTTCAATCCAAAATATAAATTGGTATCCATAGCGGATGGAAAGTCAAATTCACCTTTTGACTTGGGTTGAACATATTTCCAGGCTGTCCATGCGACATCACATACTTTGTCAGGGAATTCTTTAACTAATTTTCTAGAATATAACCCAGACAGGCAAGTATCTCTAACTTTCTCATAAAAGTCCTTTAATTTCCAATTATCATCATTTCTTTCGAAATTGATAGACTTGTCGAGTAGTTCTAATACATAATCATTTGCAATGGGTAATAAATTGAATACTAGAACTAATATATTATCATATTTATTTCTGTGATGGTGTGAAAACCAAAACTCATCCTTACTTTGGATTTGATTTAAATAATGAATTAATATATTAACGGAATATTGTGATTCTTTAGGTAAATTATCTTCTCTATATATTTTATATTCCCAATCCATTAGAAAATTAATTATCAAATCCCTTAAGGAATCTAAATCGGAAATATTATTTGAAATAAACTCCAATATAGCTCCCCAACCCGAACCTATAGGAATTAATAACGAAGAATTATTGTTTCCACTTTCTTTACAAGTTGTCCTAATTAGATGAATACATCGTATTAAAAAATCATAATTGTTTTCAATTAACTTTGGAGTTAGTTCAGTGACAAATTTATGGGCGTTTTCGGATTTAAAAATTGCAATTAATATTTCATCAGCCCAAAATTTTCCAATGTTCTTAGCATTAATTATTTTATCTACAAAGTCAATTATTGTTTCTTGTTCATCAACTAACGCATCTTCAACCCATAATCTAAAAGCTCTTCTGATAGAAGGTTCATTACCAATTTGATTAAAAAATGTTTGTGGATTTGCATCATCTTCAAATATCTTTCTTACGTATCGAACTAGCGCCCAATCTTCAAGTATATCATGAGATGGTGAAAAAGAATAATTATCACCATTCTTAAAAATAATATTATCATTTTCTAATTCGTCGATTGCATTTTCATCCACTCCATCTGGCTCAATAAATAAACGCATCTTTTTAGCTCTATCAACAGCAATTTTAGTAAAGGCAACTCCTCTTTTTCTGGGCATTCCTCCATTTCTTTTCGTAACATTTTCAACGATATGATTCCATAATTTATTTTTGAAAACAGTTAACGTTACTTTGGAATAATCTGAAGAATCCTTTATTAATAGAGTAAGGGCATAATCAATATATTTAGGACTGACAAGTAATTGTTTGATTCTTTTGTTATTGAGAATTTGTGTTATTTGAGGGAATTGATTTTCTACTAATTTTAACTCGGACTCAGATAATGTTGCAATTTCAACAGGCTGATTGCTTTTATCAATATTATATTTGAAATAAAGTAAATCAATAGCGTATTTCCTTGATGCAGCAACAATTTTAATATCAGGATATGTATTAAGAATATTATACAATTGTTTAAAGGCATTCTCCGAATCACCTTCCAATAACTTTTCTAGGCTATCAATGAAAATAATTTTCTGTGGTATTAGCGAAATACAGGATAAAATATCTTCAATTGAATTATTTATTCCAAGATTAGTAAATACATTTGATAAATGTGGTTCATTTAACTGGTCGGCTCGAAAAACAATCAAATGAGCAGATTTAAAACTTTCCGTTAAAACATCCTTAATTATCGCTGATTTTCCAACACCTGGATTTCCTGTAATAATTGTTAATCTGTGAGTATTAATTGAATTTACAATTTGTTCTTTTAAAGAAAATCTATCAATATGAAATCCATGAATCTCATTAGATAATTGATTAAGAATTAGATTACTATCCTGATTTAGTTTGTCAATGGTAGAATAGAAAGGTAAAAGTTTTTCGAGTTTAAAATGTTTATAAAAAGGTTCTTTAACAATGCTATCTAGACTAATCAGTCCTCCATCTTTATTTAAAAGAGAAATGAACTCATATAATTGAGCCCAGATTTCACCCTCCGTCAGTTTTGATTCAGGATTTTTTGATAGTTTAATTAAACTTAGAAAATATGCCTTATGCGTACTATCATGATTGCCAAAATCGTAGGCAAGCAACTCTAAACATTTAAAAAAAGACCATATTTCTTCCTCCGATATACTTTCACCTTTAACTTTCTCAATGACTGTTTTAAAGACATTTAAAGCAGACTCTTTTTTATTAATTCTTCTAACTTCCAGAAAAAAATCAGTAGCAGAACTTTTCGATTTAGCCCAATTAATAAGGCTTTTTACATTATTTGATTCCGATTTATTTAAATTTTCTTTTATAATTAAGAGCCTATCAGAATTCTGATTAAAAGCATCTTGATTACTAAAGTCGCTCCACAACTGACTGATAACGTCATGGAATGTTTCATCATTAGTAGTGAATGAAAACTCGTGTTTAATTTGAGCAACAACTCTATGTTCTCCTAGCGGAGAGGAACAACGTAAAAATAAATCATCTGTTTTGTAGCCCAGTCTAGTAGCCTGTAATGCAATCTCTTTGATTTTTGAATCATTTATACCAGGAACATTTCCTTTGGTTAACATTGTAGTTAAAAAGGCTGTTTGAATGTATTGTTCAAAATTTGTTCCTCCTCCTCCTTTAGAAAATACACTTCCTTTATCAGCCATGGAATTCAATTTTTGTGGGTTGGGTAAATTGCACTCTTTTGCAAATTTCGGTATGTGGGCTAGCTTGTGCGATTTGCAAATGTGTGCAATGTGCGTGGGCTTCCCTAACTGTCCCGAAGGGCAGAAGCGGGTCGGCAAAAACTAATTTTTTCTTGCACAAACCTTCAATCAATGAGCCAATATTTTCAATCCGTTTTTTCAAATTTATAATCAGGTTATTTCTGTGAATTTCGGTTCTTTTAGCCTTGCATACAACTCATTTATAACCCCACCTTTGATGGGGTTATCCCTACCAATTTGGGTGGATAACCACACCTTTTGGTATGGTTTATTCCCTAACTAAATTAAGCAAAATTTCACAAAAACAAACAAAAAAAACACCGACACCCTCCGCAAAAATATGGCAGAGCAATGCCGGTGTAACTGTTTACAGGGGCTTTTGCTATAGCCTCATCTTCTTAAACTCCTCCTTCATTCGGAGGATATCGGTAAGCCAATCCTCAATGTCGTTCTCGTGCTCCACCTCCTCGTTTAAAATGGTAACGGCCATTTGGTGGGTAGCGTGGTCCTTGCCGCTGGTAAAGTCGGCAATCTCCTGGTAGCGCTGTATGGCGCAGCGCTCACCCTTCAGGTTCTGCTCCAGAATAACCTCAATGTAGGGGTCCGAAGGCTCGTCGTAGGAGCAGCGGGCCAGCTTGGTCCACTGGTTGGGGTTCATTACGGGGGTTCCGCCCAGCTGAATAATACGGTTCACCACCAGCACGGCGTGACCAAGCTCCTGCGTGGCGTGTAGCAGCAGCTCGGGCTCCACCTCGCTGCGCATGGGTCCCTCCATTAGGCGGGCACCAATCCAGTATTGGTAGTAGGCCAGCCACTCCTCAGAGAGGGCGGCATTCAGCATTTCCAAAAGTTTGTTTACATCCACCGATGCAACCTTAATCGACTGTTTTCCCATGGTAATAACTTTTAATTAAGGCCTAAGTTACCCATAAAGAAGAAGAATGTCAAGGTGTTTAGCTACGGTTAACAACAATTACCGCTCGTTATGGCTTTGTGCAAAAGGTGCTGCAAAAATCGTTAGCCAAGTCCACGCCCACCGGTAAACAGCCCGTAAAGCTTAGGCGAGAGAGCCTTGAGCAGTGCCCCCACGCCAATACAAAAGGCAATTATCACCACCGGAAGCAGTATGTAGGCCACCATTCGGCGGATATCGGGCGCTGCAATCACCTGCAGGGCGCTGTCGATGGCAAAGGCCACCAAGGGGGCATGGAGTCCATAAATCATGAACGAGTAGGAGCTGAGATGGGCAAACCACTCGCGCTTGATGCTCCACCTTACCAGCATGTTGAAGCCATACCAGCAGAAAACGAAGCCACTAAGCTCCACCAACTTGTGCATTATGTTGAGCGTGGGAAAAACGGCATTGCCCATCCATGCCATTCCCCTAAAGGCCAGCAGAGTCTTTACCAGCGATAGCCCAATAAATATGGGCCCCCACAATTTTGGGCTAAGCCAACGCGTGGGTGTATCGATATTAAAATCGGTTTTGGCAATCCAGATGCCCAGCCCGTAAAAGACCAGCCCCTCGCCCTCCAGTAGCCCCACGTTAACCGTGGCCCACCAAAGAAGCCCAGCAAGGGAGAAGTAAACCCAGCGGGCAACCCGGTGGGTCATGCACCACCGAATGGCGGGGTAGGCAATGTTGTAAATGAGCAGCACACGAATAAACCACAGCTGGTAGGGAACGGGGACTAAAATCCAGCGAACCAGCACCTCATACCAGTGGTAATCGGCAAGAAAGATGCGGTTCTCCTGAATCTGCATCATATGGGTGCTGGCAATAATGTTGCGGGTATAGGCAAAGTGCTCCATTCCAAACACAAGGGCAAGCCCCACTGCGCTCCACAAGAGGTAGGGAATTCCAAGCGTGCGAAGTCGCTTACGCGTTCTCACGCCATAGGGCTTATGGTCGCTAAGGGTGTAGAGAAAGCCCGAAATGGCAAAGAGCATGGGGACAAAAAAGCGAAAGAGTCCGTTGGCCGTAAGGTATTCGAAAAAGGTTGTAAAGGTTAGGGGTTCATCCACCAGCGTCCAGGGCTCCAGGTAGCGCTCGTTGAGGTTATAGCCGTGAACAATCACCAAGAGAATCATGGAGAGGAAGAGCCAGAACCGAAACTTGGAACTGTTAAATTCGGAGAGTGTTGCCATGGGAAAGCAGTGTTAAATTAACCATTCTCACGCATACCATTCTGTCTGTATGCACGGCATAACCGGTGCCATGCATCCGGATAAATATAGCACAAAATTGTATTCACCAGATAATTGGGGACTTATCGCAAAGGGAGAAAATTGGTTGGTGCCGATTTCGCGCCTACCGACTTGCCGTAGCGTCGCTCCATCGCTCACTACGCCACCGCTGCTGCTCCTGACTGCTAAGAAATGTCCACGCCACCACGCGGCTAATTTTCTGCCCCTGCTCCATGGTAACCAGGCGCATGTCGGCAACCTTGGTCGCCTTCAGGGCACGGTGAATAGAGGGCAGCGTGTCACCCTTGGAAACAAGGGTGGTAAACCAAAAGCACTGGTGCGCAAAATCGGCGCTCTGGGCTATCATCGTGTGAATAAACGCCTCCTCCCCGCCTTCGCACCACAGCTCGTTGGGCTGGCCACCAAAGTTGAGCACCAGCTTTTCACCACGGCTATGACCAAGATTACGCAGCTTGCGCTGAGTTCCGGCAGCGGCCTCCTGGGGCGAGGCATGAAAGGGTGGATTGCAAAGGGTGAAGTCGAAGCGCTCATCGGGATGAATCATATTGCGGAAGATATCGGCCGAAGAGGGCTGTAGCCTGCACTCCACCGCTTCGGCAAGAAAAGGGTTGAGCGCCACAATGCGGCGGGACGATTCAATGGCTGCAGCATCAATATCGGCACCCACAAAGCGCCAGCCATACTCACGGCAGCCAATAATTGGGTAAACGCAGCTGGCACCCACGCCAACATCCAAACCCCGAACCGAATGGCCCAGCGGAATGGTTCCGTCGTTGCTAAAGGCCAGCAGGTCGGCCAAATGGTGGATATAGTCGGCACGTCCGGGAATGGGAGGACAAAGGTATCCATCGGGGATATCCCAACCCTCAACCCCATAGAAGTGCACCAGCAAGGCTCGATTGAGCGCCTTTACCGCGTTGGGGCTGGCAAAGTCAACCGACTCGTTCCCATACTGGTTCACAAAGAGGTAGGCAGCCAGCTCGGGGCTACTACCAACCAGCTCGGCAAAGTTGTAGCCAAAACGATGGAGGTTGCGGGGGTGTAGCCCGGGCTTTGCCGATGAGGAGCTATGTGCGGTGCCAGCCATTAAATCAACAGATTAAAAGATGCAGCACAAAGGTAAGGGAAATGGCGCATTTACCTCACCTTTTCAACCTGCAGGAAATCCTGTGGCACTATGCCCTCAAATCGCTATCTTTACCCATTCAACCATCAATTCTCATGGCTGCGACACAGGCAAAGAGCTTCTCCCAACTGCTGGAATCACTTCTGAAAACCCATGGCATTGTGGGTGTGGTGCGCGACACGATTCCCCTCAACGGCATGGAGGTTCCGCGCTACACCGGGGAGTTCTGGACCTCGCGGCAACGGCAGGCCAACCCGCTGCACGAAATATCGTACCGTGCCTGCTTTAAGCCACAGCTACCCCGATTTTTCATTGAGCGGTTAACGCAACCGGGTGAAAGGGTTTATGACCCCTTTAGCGGTCGCGGCACCACCGCACTGGAGGCGGCGCTGCTGGGAAGGATACCAACGGCAAACGATATCAACCCACTGAGCGCCATAATGGTGGCACCACGTTTTACCCCACCCGCTGCCGACGAGGTAAAGAACCGATTGTCGCAGCTGGACCTAACCGCCAATGCAAGTGCCGGCACCGACCTAAGCATGTTCTACCACCCCGACACCGAACGCGAGTTGGTGAACCTTCGGGCCTACATTCTTGAGAAGGAAGAAAAAGGTGCACTCGATAGCATCGACCGATGGATTCGCATGGTGGCAACCAACCGGCTTACGGGTCACTCCACCAACTTCTTCTCGGGCTACACCTTTCCGCCCAACCAGGCGGTAAGCGCCGAACGGCAGAAGCTCATCAACATAAAGCGCGAGCAAATACCTCCCTACAAAAACGTGAAGGAGATAATCCTAAAAAAGACGAAGGATTTGCTGAAGGGCATTAGCGAGAAGGAGCGCTCCACCCTAATGGAATCGGGTAGCAAGGCGCTGCTGCTCACCGGTGCCGCACACGCCACGGCCTCCATTGCCGCCAACTCGGTTGCGCTAACGATTACCTCACCCCCCTTCCTCGACGTGGTGCAGTATTCCGACGACAACTGGCTCCGCTGCTGGTTCAACTGCATTGATGCCGAAGCGGTGGCCGCAGGCATAACCATGAGTAAAAAGGTGGAGGATTGGAGCTTGGTAATGCAGCAGGTGTTTCACGAGCTCTACAGAATAACCCAACCGGGAGGGCACGTAGCCTTTGAGGTGGGCGAGGTAAAAAATGGCAAAATTAAGCTGGACGAGGTAGTCGTTCCGCTTGGCATGGCAGCAGGCTTTACCTGCGAGGCCATCGTAATCAACAGCCAAACTTTTACCAAAACCGCCAACATTTGGGGAGTGAGCAACAACGCAAAGGGAACCAATACCAATAGGATAGTGGTGTTTAGGAAAGGAAGTTAGAGGAAGTTAAAGAAGTTAAAGAAGTTAAAGAAGTTAAAGAAGTTAAAGAAGTTAAAGAATATCGATAAATAGCCAAAGTGCAGAGGCGCAAGATTATTCGGCTATAAATCTAGCCATTACGCCCTTGCAAACTGCTATGCAGGCTAATCAACATTATCATCCCGGAGGGATGAAATGTTTGTAGAAAAAAAACATTCCTTGCGCGAGCGGTGCACGCATCTCCTATGTTCAATGAACTGAACCGGCTATGCACCGCAATAGCTGAAAGGGAGTTAGAAGAAGTCAGAGAAGTTAAAGAAGTTAAAGAAGTTAAAGAAGTCAAAGAATATCGATGAATAGCCTCAGTGTAGAGACGCAAGATTATACGATTACAAGTCAAACCGTCATGTCCTTACAAACTGCTATGCGGGCTAATCAACCATTTCATCCCGGAGGGATGAAATGGTTGTAGAAAAAAACATTCCTTGCGCGAGCGGTGCACGCACATCCTATGTTCAATGAACCGAAACGGCTATGCACCGCAATAGATGAAAGGGAGTTAGAAGAAGTTAAAGAAGTCAAAGAATATCGATGAATAGCCTCAGTGTAGAGACGCAAGATTATTCGGCTATAAATCTAGCCGTTAAGCCCTTGCAAACTGCTATGCAGGTCATTC
>MTLE01001145.1_pt1 | contig 12696 bp, 2 predicted proteins | sample 1982461 | NCBI WGS metagenome assembly MTLE01 (sample SAMN05712605, study PRJNA340218) | biofilm metagenome | isolation source: sample SPL anode biofilm adapted to -200 mV | place: USA | collected 2012-02-03
AACTTGTCACTGGTTCCGATGATGCTGACTTCCAGGTTAGTGCCCACATGCTGGAACCAGAGCTGGTCGGTGGAGATATCTGTGCCGAACTGGGCTATGTCGGTGTTGCCGGAGGTAGCGTCGAATTCACTTATGGTGTCGTTCCCATAACCGCGCCCCAGCAGGTAGGTGTCGTTGCCGGCGCAGCCGGTGAGAGTGTCAGCGCCGGCGCCACCGTCGAGGGTGTCGTTACCGGAGCTGCCGTAGAGGATGTCGCTCCCGGCTCCGCCACGAATCAGGTCGTTGCCGCTACCTCCGTCAAGGATGTCATTGCCGTTACCGCCGTCGATGTAATCGTTTCCGCTCCAGCCGGACATGATGTCATTACCGTCATCGCCGAGCAGTCTGTCGTTACCCGTTGAGCCGGAGACAATATCATTGCCGGCCAGGGCATGGACGTTGACATGAGGGGCGCAGACGGGAGCTAGAAGAATGTCGCAACCAGGTGTGCCGTACATAAAGGGACCGGACTCGTTCACGGACAAATTGAATGCGCTGCTGGCGGTTGCCCCGGAGAGGTCGGTGGCGGTTACCCGGACATTCAATGCGCCGACGGCGAAGTTGTCGGGGGTTCCGCTGAAGGTCCGGGTTGCAGCGTTGAAGGCAAGCCACGAAGGCAGGGGAGTGCCGTTGGCCAGGGTTGCGCCGTAAGTCAGCTGATCGCCCGTATCGATGTCCATGAAGCTGTTCAGCGGCACCTGGAAGCTGAACGCCTGGTCCTGAGTTGCCGACTGGTCGGTGAGCGGTAGCGCGACTACCGGAGCGTCGTTGACGTTGGCAACGGTGATGACGAAACTGCTGCCGGCAGTCGTGCCAGCCAGGTCGGTTGCCGTTACCTGAGCATTTATGGAGCCTACGTCGTCGTTACCAGGAGTGCCGGTGAGAGTACCAGTTGCAGGGTTATACGTCAGCCAGCCCGGCAGTGGATCGCCATTGGCAAGGGTGATCGTGTAGGAGAGCTGGTCACCCGCGTCGACATCGCTGAAAGTATCGATCGGGACCGACAGGCTGAAAGACTGGCCCTGAGTTGCTGACTGGTCCGCCAGTGCAGTAACCACGGTTGGAGCATCATTGACCGGGTTGATGGTTATGGAGATCGTTGCGGTTGTCAGCCCCCCGTTTCCGTCACTGACGGTGTAGTCGAAAGAGGCCGGGCCATTGTAGTTTGCAACTGGAGTGAACGTGACCTTGTGCCACTCATCCATGGTGACGGTGCCGTTCTTGGCGTTACCGACACCAACCACGGCCAGGGTGTCGTGCGTAGGGTCAACGTCATAGGCGAAGTCAAGCAAGGCGGACTGCACATATTGAATTGCCCAGTCTTCGTCCAGTGTCGTGCTTCTGGATGGAACCACCGGGGCATCGTTGACATTGATGACGGTCAGGTTGAAAGCGCTGTCGGCAGTCGCGCCGGAGAGGTCGGTGGCCGTTACCCTGACGTTGAGTGCACCGACGGCGACGTTGTCGGGGGTACCGCTGAAGGTCTGGGTTGTAGCGTCGAAGGAAAGCCAGCTCGGCAGCTGATCGCCGTTGGCAAGGGTAGTCGTGTAGGTCAGGCTGTCGCCTGTGTCGATGTCCATGAAGCTGCCATCCGGAATCCGGAAGCTGAACGGCTGATCTTCGGTTACCGTCTGATCCACCAACGGAGTCGATACCACCGGCGCATCGTTCACATTGGCAACATCGATGGTAAAGGACTGGCTGGCCGTGCCGCTGAACGTATCGATCGCCGCAACAGTTATCGTGACGCTGCCCACGTCGCCGTTAGCGGGGGTACCGCTGAAGGTGCGGGTGACCGGATCGAAGGAAAGCCACGACGGCTCCGTCCCGTTGCCGGAGATCGTTGCCACGTAGCGCAGCTCCTCCCCCTCGGGATCAACAAATGCCCCTTCCGGCAGAGTAAAACTGAAAGCCTGGCCCTGGACTGCGGATTGGGTCTCAAGGGGGGCGGTTGCCACCGGGGCCTGGTTGGTCAGCTCACGGTAGCCGGCCCCGAATCCGTCGCTGAACTCGAAGTAATCAACGACCGCGCTGCCGTTGGCCTCGCTGGGGTCGAAGTTCTCGATCGTCACCGTGTCGCCCTGGTTACCGTAGGTTACGGTGAGGGTGGTTCCCACAAGGGAGAAGGTCACATCGTCGAGGCTGATGCCGTCGCCGAACATGATCCGGTTGCCGATTCCCGCTTCGGCGGCATCGATAATGCGGTCGTTGCCGTCTCCCAGGTTGAAGACATAGATATCCTGTCCGGCACCCCCTTCCAGGAGGTCGTCGCCGATCCCGCCGGTCAGGACATCTTCGCCGGCGCCGCCGGTCAGAGTATCGTTCCCCTCGTAACCGTACAATCGGTCCCCCAGGTTGGTGCCGGAGAGAGTGTTGTCGGAACCATCCCCCTCCACGACGAAGGTCATGCGGACCAGCTCTGCAAACGACAGGGTGGTGCCGTCGTCGAACTGGAACAGATCCACCGAGCGGGGGCTGTTGTCCACATCATCGGGGTTGAGGCCATGCAGACAAACACTGTCACCGTTATCAAAGGCGATGACAAGATCACTGCGTCTGCTGATGCTTCCGAAAGGGTAATAAAACCGAAGATGCTCCCGAATATCCTCGGCCGTTATGCCCGGACCAAACCGTAGCAGGTTACCGGCTCCCTGTTCGAGGAAATCGTAGATAGACACCTGACCGTCCCCTTTATTGAAGACATAGATATCATCTCCGGATCCCCCATTAAGCAAATCGCCACCGGTGCCGCCCTGGATGATGTCATTGCCGGCACTTCCTGAAACCCAGTCAAAGGTTGCGGTACCCAGCAATACATCATCGCCTTCAGAGCCTTCGACATCAATACATCCTACCCAACCAAGCAGCTCATCATAGGAAACAACCTCTCCTCCCGGACCGAACTGGAAGTACTCAACGGCCCGCTTGCCGAACGGGTCCAGACGGTCGAAGTTGGTCAGGTGGAGCACATTCCCGTTTATGGTATCAGTTATGATTAGCTGACCTGAATCCGGGTCATGGCTCAGTGCGATATTTTCCAGACAGGAACCCGCCGGCAGCACCACCAGGTTCTCCGCTCCCGGGGCAGACAGGTCGTCGATGGTGTCGATCCCCTCGTTCGCGCCGAACAGGTAGGTGTCGTCGCCGCCTCCTCCGATCAGCAGGTCGTCGCCCCCCAGCCCCCTGATCCGGTCGTTGCCGTCCGTACCGCGCAGCGTATCCTCTCCCGGCGTGCCCAGGATCTCGTACCCCCTGGCCAGCAGATCCGCGAAGCCGAGCACGCTGCCGTCACGGAAGGTGAACTCTCCCACCGGAACCGGCATGCCGGGAATACGGGGATCGTACCCCTCGAACCTGATCAGGTCCCCGTCGCCCAGGCGTAGCGCAAAGGTCCCGTCCCCCTGGATGACCGCGGAGAGCTGACCGGACAGGATGCCGTCACCGAACTCCACCCGGTTTTCCATGCCGGCAACGCTCATATCCACGATGGTATGCACGCCATCGCCCTGGTTGAAGCGGTAGATATCGGACCCGCTGCCACCCACCAGACGGTCGTTCCCTTGACCGGCGTCGAAGATATCGTCACCGGCACTGCCCTGCAGCGTATCGTTACCCGAGGTTCCCTGGAGTTCGGAACCTCCCGCATCAGCGATGAAGGTAATGCCCGACTCCAGGATATCCTCCCGGCTCACCGTGCTGCCGTCGTTGAAACGGAACAGATCCACAGCGGTCGTGAAGGTCGGGCGGTCGGCATCATACCCGGCCAGGCGCACCCGGTCGCCGGTGGACGGGATATGGATGACAAGATAGCCCTCCTGCTCGGAAAAGGAGAGATCGGAAAGAGAGATGCCGGGACCGAATTCGAGTACGTTGAATGCCGTAACGGTTCCGCCATAGCCACCGCCATAGCCACCGCCATAGCCACCGCCATAGCTATCACCGTAACCGCTGGAGTACGAGGAATCAACAAGAGTAGGTATGCTGCCCCCATACCCATCGTCGGCGACCTCCTCGAGGTAGCTGTCCTCAATGGTCAGCATGCCATCACCGCTGTTGAAGTAGTAGGTGTCGTCGCCAAAACCGCCATAGACGATATCGTCGCCTGGCCCGGCGTGGATCATGTCCTCGCCGGCGCCCCCCAGGATGTAATCATCGCCGGAGCCACCGTAGATACGATCGTTGCCTTCACCCGCGTCGATCCGGTCATGCCCCGCTCCCCCTTCAAGGTAGTCATCGCCGTCAAGGCCGAAGATCAGGTCATTGCCGGCTGCTCCGTTGAGGGTGTCGTTGCCGTCTGTGCCCACAAGCCGGTCGTCGCCATCCGAGGTTACGCTGGAGGCGGCATAGGTGGCGACCCCCAGGGAATCACCGCTCTGGGCGTAGGCCACGGCCACGTCACCTCCGGCGGGCAGGGCGGAAAGGGTGATCTCCCGGGCATCGGCGGCGGAAAACAGGGACACCGCGTTGTCGGAATCGCTGCCGACCAGGGCACCGATACTGTCCATGACAAGTCCGCCAAGGTCGAAGATCCGAACCGATCCGTCCGCGGCAACGAACTGCGTCCGTTGCAACGGCAGTTGCCCATGGGGGGACATGGTGTCTCTGTCGAACCACTCCATGGTCAGGCTGCCGCCGATGCCGCCATCCACCAGCAGGACCAGTTCGCCGTTTCCGTTCACGTAGACGGATACGTCGGCGGGCGCTATGCCAGAACCGAAGGAGAGGGTGTTGGTCTCGCCGGCCGTGCCGTTGAGAATAGTGTCATCGCCGTCACCGCGGTTGAAGAGGTAGACATCGTCGCCGGAACCGCCGAAGAGAGTGTCATTCCCCCATCCCCCTACCAGGATGTCGTCACCGTATCCGCCGTCCAGGGTATCGTCCCCGCTACCGCCGTCGAGCAGGTCGTCCCCCTGGTCGCCGTAGATGTAATCCCTGCCGGCTCTGCCGTGAATGACGTCGTTTCCTGCTCTGCCTTGGATGCTGTCGGCGGCGAGGCTGCCGATCAGGTTGTCATCGGCGTTGCCGCCGCTCTGGTAACCGGCTATGCCGCCATCGTTCATGGCGATGACCTGGTCGAGGGTCAGTTCGCTGCCGTCGCTGAATACAAAGCGTTTGATGGAGGAACGGGCGATATCGGTCCAGTTGTCGATCGTGATGCTGAAGGCATCGTCGCCGGTGCCGACCACCAGAGTGCCATACCCGCTGTCGCCGGCCTGGATGTTCCAGGTACGCTCATCTCCCAGTTGTACCAGCAGGTCGGAGGCGGTGATCCCCTGGCCGAAAATGAGCGTGTCGTTTTGCCCATCGGCGAGACGAACCCGGATTCTGTCCTGGCCCGTTCCACCATCGAAGCGGTAGGTGTTGGCGCCCGTTCCACCATCGAGATAGTCGTAACCTTCGTTGCCTGAAAGCAGGTCGTTTCCATCGCCCCCGTACAGGCTGTCATCACCGCCACCGCCCGACAACAGGTCGTTTCCGGCTTCGCCGTACAGGTCGTCACTGCCTGCGCCAGCTGTCAGGGTATCGTCGCCGACGCCACCTTTCAGGCTGTCGTTGCCTGAATTACCCTCCAGAATATCGTCACCGTCCCCCCCTTCAATGGTGTCGTCTCCTCCGGCGCCCGTAAGGATGTCGTTCCCCTCCAGACCAAGGATGGTGCTGTACAGGTCGCTGCCGGTCAGGGTGTCGTCACCAGTAGTTCCCACCAAGGATTCATCGTAGGGTTGTACGGCGGCGAGCAGTTTCACATTATCCCAGCTCAGGGTGGTGCCGTTACTGAACGTGAAACGCTCGACCAACATACGAGACCACCCGCCACCGATAATCGTCAGGCTCTCTCCGCTGTCCCTGATGCTGATTACCAGATCCTCATCGGGGGTGATTACAAAATCCAGATCCGCGGGGGTGATGCCTTCCGAGAACCTGACCGTGTCCGTGTCGACACCATCCCAGTCGTACTCCTCGCCGATAGTGTCGTTGCCCGAGCCGCGACCGAAGAGGTAGGTGTCGGAGCCGCTCTTCCCCTGCAGCAGGTCGTCGCCGGCACCGCCGTCCATGATGTTGTCCGTGGAGAAGCCGACCAGGGTATCGTCACCTGCGGTGGCTTCGAGGGCTTTGGCCTTCATGGTATCGAAATCCCAGGTCGTGCCGTCGGCGAAACGGATCAGATCGATACCGTTACCGTATTGTGTGAAGCCATATCTTGCGACAACCTGGTCGTCACTTCCGTTAATGGTGAGCACCATATCATTGCCAATGTGTCGTATGATCACGTCATCACACGATACATCCGCCGCAAGTTCAATTGTTTCCGTAGTATCTCCATAATAAGAGTTCTCAATGAGAAGATCTCGTCCTGATCCGCGTCCGAAACGGTAGGTGTCGTTGCCGTAGCCCCCGACCAACAGGTCGTCGCCGGCACCGCCGTCCAGAATATCGTTGCCATCTTCACCGTACAGGCTGTCGTTCCCCTCCCCACCAAGAAGGGCGTCGTTGCCGTACCCGGCGTTCAGGATATCGTCTCCGCCCCGCCCATCCAGGGTTTCGCCCTGATTCGTGCCGGTCAGCCTGTCGTTCCCGCCCGTTCCCGGCACGGTCAGGTTGGCGTTGACCCAGGCGTTGTCCAGCACGGTGCCGTCACTGAACTCGAAGCGCTCGATCTGGCAGTTGGCGTTCCAGAACCATTTCCTGACGGTGATGCTGTCGCTGCCGTCCCCCAGGACGATTCTCAGGTCGCCGCTGTTATTATCGGCCGACTGGAAGATGACGTCATCCGGCGAGACCCCCTCCCGGAAGCGGATGCTATCGTTGCTCTCACTGCTCCAGCCTTCATCCACGATGGTGTCGTGGCCGTCGCCGAAGCCGAAGAGATAGGTGTCGTTGTCCGTCGGCAGATCGGAATACCCGGTGTCGCTCCAGGTCGTGGCGCTTTGGCTGCCGTAGATCAGGTCATTGCCAGCTCCGCCGTCGATGAGGTCGTTCCCCAGGCCGGCACGGATGGTATCATTGCCGGCGCCGCCGGATATGTGGTCGTTGCCGGTGCGGGCATCGATGCTGTCGCTGCCGGCGCCACCGGTTATCGTGTCGTCCCCACGGTAGGCGATGATGGTGTCGTCACCTTCGGTTCCGGCCATGAGCTGATTGCCGATGTCGGCGGCGGTCCAGACCGTGCCGTCACTGAACCGGATGCTTTCGATTTCGTAGTCGTGGTTCTCGACGCTGGAATAGCCTTCATGAAAGTACCGGCTTATGGTGACGCTGTCGCCGGTGTCGATGATGGTGAGTTTGAGGTCGTCTCCGCTGCGCCTTATGGCAATATCGGAGGGGGCAATACCTTCCTTGAAAAGCAGGGTGTCATTGTTGATGGTGTCATCGGCGTCGATGATGAGGTCGTGGCCGTCGCCGCGGCCGAAGAGGTAGGTGTCGTTGCCGTTGGCTTCGGTTGTTCCCGATACAGCGAGTTGGCTGGTATGGGTGTATCCGCTGCCGTAAATGGTGTCATCACCAGCGCCCCCATCGAACAAATCGTCACCCTTGTTACCGATGATGGTGTCGTTGCCGGCCAGCCCGGAAATAACGTCGTCCACCCGGCTGCCGATGATGAGATCGTCCCCCGTAGTGGGTCTGGTTACCGACTGGCGCAACAGTTCGGATTTGTCCCACTCCGTTCCGTCGGCGAATACGACCCGGCTATCCGTGTTCCAGTCGCCTGCTATGGCGAGGGTCTCACCGCTGTCGGTGATGGTGAGGACGAGATCATCGTTCCGGGTAGTGCTTCTGGTTACGGTGATATCCGAAGGATTGAGCCCCTCCAGCAGGATGCGGTTGGCGCCCTGGCTATCCTGGATGCTGTCGTTGCCGCTGCCCCTGCCATAAACGTAGCTGTCGTCGCCCGCCTCCCCCAGCAGCCGGTCATTGCCGGCGCCGCCGTCCAGCCGGTCGTTGCCGGCGCCTGCGGAGAGGTAGTCATTGCCCGCGCCCCCGTTGAGCGTGTCGTTGCCGTTGCCGCCGTACAGGGTGTCGTCTCCGTCGCCTCCGAACAGCTTGTCGTTGCCGCCTGCGCCGTAGAGCCGGTCGTTGCCCCCCAGGCCGAGGAGCGCGCTGTCGGCGCTCCCGGAGGCGAAGAGGGTGTTGTGTGCCCCATCGCCGATGACGCTGGTCATGCCGATGGTGGAGAGCTGGAAGGAGAAGTCATCCGTTCCCCCCTCACCCTGCTGCCGGATCGAACCGGTCACCTGATCGCCGAAGTCGCCGAACACGGCCAGGCTCTGGGAGAATTGGCTCATCAGCAGCATGCCGTTGCCGGCGTCGGCTTCATAGGCGGCCTGAAGAGCGGCGACGGGAGCCGAGACATCGAGGGCGAATGTTTGGGCGGATTCATCCCAACTGAGGGAGATGCCGTCGAAGAGGCTCTTCAGGTGGGTCTGGGCCATGAGCTGCTGGGTCATGTGGTTGGTCAGCTCGTCGAAGGCCTTGAGCAGGACGGGGGCTGCCTTGCCGTGGGGGTTGGGGTCCCGTTCGCCCCAGCACCAGGTGCCCAGGTACTCCTCTCCCAGGAATTCCTCCAGGGTTTCCAGCTTGCGGGCGTCGCCGATGGCGTTGCCGTAGTATCTGGTGGCGGCGCGGCTGTAGGGATCCACGTTCTCCACACCAGCCCAGGCGTACATGAGGTGCAGCATGATCTCCTTGCGGGCGGTGGGATCGGTTTCGGCGGCGAACTGTTCCACCAGGGACTTGAGTCTGCCGCTGGTATCGAGCTCCATGGCGACGTGCAGGGAGTGGACATTGCCGAAACCCTGCAGGTCGGGTAACGCGGCGATATTCGCGCTGATCTCGACGTCTGTCTGGTCGATGGTGTTGGCGGGATCCACCTTGAACCAGACGTCGTCAATTTTTGCCGTTGCGCCATCGGTTCTGGTGAACGTTCCGGTCTGCAGATGCTGATTTCCGTTGGCGTCGGTGACGTTCTGGCTGCTGTAGCCGGTGTTGATGGAGGCAACGCCCGCTTCCGCCAGCGACAGCAGTTGATCGCCTTTCCACACCTTCAGCTGGGCGTAGGCTCCGTCACTGGCGTCGATTTTACCATCACTGTTTTCGTCCAGTTCGGCCAGGGCGGCAAAGCCGTTGGCGGCTTTCGTGCCGTCGGTGAGGATGGTGTTGTTGCCAAAGAGTTCCGTACCATCGTCGATGACGCCGTTGCCGTTTTTATCCAGCGCCAGCAGGCCGTCTCCCGAGTCGGCCCAGCCGGTCTGTTCGGCAAAGCCGTTGTTATCGAAGTCGAAATTCGTTCCCGATGAAAGCAAGGTGGTTTGGACGCCGTCGCCATTGAGGTCGAGGATGAGGGGGGAGCGGGTAACTTCGGCAGTTTGGAAGGACGGACGGATTTGGGAGAGGATTGCGTCGCAATCAACAATGATCCCTTTCTGAAGAAGTGTCCCTAAGTCAACAGGATTGAAAAGGATTACATCAAATGGATTTATTTGTGTCTGAGGCAGGCCGTTTTTTTGTTTAATTTGTCTCATTGTACTAGGATCAAGCAAAATACTATTATCGCCTGGCGTCAACCAACCAGCTCCTGGAATAGGTATTTGTGTCAAACCCATACTTTCAACAAGTGTATTGGCAACTGAGTTGCTGTTTTTACCTAATCCAAAAATAGGATATGGTAGATTCATATTGTTTATGGCGTCCTTAGCATCTAGAGCAGCACCCCATTTCTTCATGACATCAGTATAGCTGCCAGTATAGAGGGTAACTTGTGGTTCATCTGACGAGTAATAATTTTGATCTGAATAAACTTTTAATTTATCAGACAAAAGATATCCAATTGGCTTAATTTCACCATCAGCTCCGGTTGCCAAACCATTGAGTTGTGATACTACTTTGCCGTTTTTATCAATAACAACTAATAAGTTATGACCGGCGATTCCACCTACCAATGGAAGTTGAGCTTCTACGATTCTATATTTATCTTCCACAACAATTTTCCTTATACCTTATAATTGTTTTAGTTTTTTTTACTATTATTTCACTTGGATTTTCATAGTCTTTTAAAATTATTTCTATAAGTATCTTGGTTGGTTCACCTGATAATTTATTTTCTTTTGGTGTTCCATGAGCTTGATATATAACCACTCCTTTATATTGGCACATCTTGCTTGGTAGAGATGAGCAGACCATCCCTATTGACTCTGCGCTTGACCGAGGTGTGTTTTTACTATTTGCTATTTCAAGCATAAGCTTAACTTTATCTGCAATTCTCTTCTCTTCGTGGTCCCAAGCAGGAAGTTTTAAATAATCTGCAATCGGTCCTTGGCCCAGACCTTGCGTATCTACGCTGATACTAGGCCACGGCCCGCCGCAACCAAAGCAAAATAATAAACAGAACATAATTACGAAACTAAAAAAACATATAGTTTTGTTGGCATTCCAGGGATGGGGGTATTCCGAGTATTCTGGGGACAATATATGAAACCATTTGACTTTCCGACCCGCACAAGAAGTAGCACCCTCCAACAACAAACTCTTCTTCTCGTTCTCGTCGTTCATGATATCTCCTTCGCGTACAAACGCATCAAATCTCAACCGCTCGACCCACCCCAAAAGCACGAAAACCCACCAGCAGTCGGTGGGTTTTCGTGTATCAGACAGATCATCGTCCGTCACTTCGACAGCCCCGCTATCCAGACCATCCCGGATGGTAGCTTTGTGCCACACGGTTACCCGTGCTTTACCCTTTCGGCGACAAAAAACATATTCAGTTGTTTTAACGAATCGCTTTATATAACGTTTAATTTAACACAGTCAATGTTTTTAATAATTTAATATCAAAAGCACAATCTGCACAGATTTTACCCAATAATTCCATACCGTTCACCCGTAACATCCCCAATCCCCGACTTGACTCTGACCAGAAAACGACTCCCGTTGAAGGAAAAAGCAATGGAACCATCCCCCAAAAGAAGGTAACTTCATATAACCAGCGGATATCGTTTGAAAATAATGACTCAATGACTCTGCTTGTGAAAATCCGCAACCGTCTGTATTGACGAGCAAAGTCTGAGCTAACCTTTGTTTGGGGGATAGTCCCGAATGGCGCTAGTTTAAGGGTGTTTTTCAAGAGAAAAGGCCTGAAATCATTGGCTGTAAATGGCATAATGCGCCATGAAAAATCCACAACCAATGTTCCCGGGTTTCCACCTTCAGACCCTTCGCCGCAAGCCCCGCTCCCCCCAACAGAAACTTGCCGAAAAGCTGGCTCTTCTTCAGCGGAAATCTTTCAAGCAAGTCGGCGAGGTCTTTGAAAAGTTCATCCCCCGACAACTTCTCAAGCCGGAGAAAGAGGGGGTTATGAGTCGCAGAAGGCTTTTCTCCAAGGAGAACACCTTCTGGGCATTTTTCAGCCAGGTGATAGATGCGGATGGGGGCTGCAAGGAAGTAATTCGCAAGCTGCAGTCCTATGCCTCCCTCAAGGGAATCAGGTTCCCTTCGTCCTCAACCGCCTCCTATTGCACAGCCCGCAAGAAGCTCGATATCAAGACGCTCGCTGAGATTTTCGACCATACCGCTGGTCATCCGGCAGGAACGTCAGAGGTCGGTCGACTGAACGGCCGGCGGGTGATCGTCGTCGACGGGACGGGAATCAGCATGCCGGACACTCCGGAAAACCAAGCGGTCTGGCCGCAATCAGCTTCCCAGAAGCCGGGGTGCGGATTTCCAACAGCCCGCATTTGCGCCTGCTTTTCGCTGGCCAGCGGAACCTTGCTCAGCTTTGCCATGGGCAACAAGAAAAGCCACGAGCTACCGCTGTTCCGTCAACAGTGGCAGACCTTCCAACCCGGCGACGTTTTCCTGGGCGACAAAGGTTTCTGTAGCTATTTTGACATCGCCAAACTGGAACAACAGGGCGTTGACAGTGTCGTTACCCTCGCCCGGAGAGCCCCCATCCGCGGTGCAAGCTGCCTGAAAAAGATCGGCCCCGAGGACCTGCTGATCACGTGGCAGCGCCCCTGGTATACTGACAATCTGTCGTATTCAAGGGAGGAGTGGGAGCAGCTTCCGGAAGAGTTGACCTTGCGGCAGATCAAAGTCACCGTGCCCTATCCGGGCTTCAGGGTTCAGCACTTTTACATCGTCACCACGCTCCTGGATGCCGCGCACTATCCCGCTGAAGAACTTGCCGATCTTTATTTGCAACGCTGGGATGTCGAGTTGTTCTTCCGCGACATCAAGACGACCATGGGGATGGACGTCCTGCGGTGCCAGACGCCGGAAATGATACAGAAAGAAGTCCTGATGCACCTCATCGCCTACAACTGTATCCGGCGGTTGATGACTGAGGCAGCCAAGGCGGCGGACCTCGCAGTCCGGCTTGTCAGCTTCAAGGGCAGCCTCCAGGCGTTGCGTACCTGGGAGCCACATTTAAACCAGGGGAGGTTGAACAGGATAGAGCGCTCCAGGCTCATTGCCGACCTCTATGAGGCGATAACCGATACGCCGATCCGACAGCGCCCGGGACGAAGTGAACCCCGATGCCGTAAGCGACGACCGAAAAATTACGCGCTAATGACCCGTCCACGGCGGGAAATGAAAGAACTTCCCTCACCGGAACAGATATCGTGCTGAAATCGCTTAAACTAGGAGTCTGTCGGACTTAGC
>MTLE01002613.1_pt1 | contig 12695 bp, 10 predicted proteins | sample 1982461 | NCBI WGS metagenome assembly MTLE01 (sample SAMN05712605, study PRJNA340218) | biofilm metagenome | isolation source: sample SPL anode biofilm adapted to -200 mV | place: USA | collected 2012-02-03
TGGCTGCCCGCCGAGACCGAGCCCGCCAAAGAACAGGTCGATTGGGACCTGTACCTCGGCCCGGCGGCCTGGCGCCCCTTCAACGGCAAATTGCTCGATGGGTTCAATTTCGAGAAAGGCGGCGGGCTCGTCGGCGGCGGCTGCCTGGAATGGGGCTCGCATTGCGTGGATCTCTGCCAATGGGCGAATGACGCGGACGGCACCTCGCCGATCGAGTACGAACGCGTGGGCAATCGACTGCACGCCAAGTACGCCAATGGCGTCAACCTGGTGCTGCGCGATGACGGCTGGTCCGGGCTCGGCTCCTGCCCGGTGAAATTTGAAGGCGAGACCGGCTGGATCGAAACCGGCGACGACGGCACGTACAAGGTGAGCGACGAGAATTTGCTCATCGGCCGCAAGGCGTCCATCGCGGGCTACCCGCCCAACTTGCACATCCGCGACTTCCTGGATTGCGTGAAATCCCGCAGCCAGCCGCGCGCCAACGCCGACGCCGCCTGCTATTCGCACATTACCTGCCACGCGGCCAACATCGCGCTCTACCTGAATCGCAAGGTGAAGTACGACCCGATCAAAAACGAATTTATCGGCGATGAGCAGGCCAACCGCCTGCGCTCGGAAGCTCTGCGTGAACCCTGGGTCATCTAAACGGCTATAAAACTCTTAACTTATATTTTTCCCGCTATGAATTTTTCATCCCGAGTATTCACCAGGCCGCTCGCCTTGTTATCTCTGGTGGTGGTGACCTTGGCCGCCTCCGCCAATTATTCATTCGCCGCCGACGCGACAACCGATCCGGATAAACTGATCGAGATCTTGAACACCGGCGCCCCCGCCGACAAGGCCATTGCCTGCAAAAAGCTGGCCATATACGGCTATGCCAATGCGGTTCCCTCCCTGGCCGCGTTGCTGCCGGACGCGCAACTATCCTCTTGGGCGCGCATTGCGCTCGAAGCGATTCCCGGCCCGGAAGCCGACGCCGCTTTGCGCAATGCCTTGAGCAAATTACAAGGCCGTTTGCTCGTCGGGGTTATCAACTCCCTGGGCGTGCGCCGGGACACCCAAGCGGTTACGCCGCTGTCCGCCTTGCTGGAAAACCCGGATGCCGACATCGTATCCGCCGCCGCTCTGGCCCTTGGCCGGATCGGAGGAGCCGAAGCCGCCAAAACCTTGAAAGCCACCTTGGCCACCGCATCCGATGCCGCCCGCCCCGGAGTGGCCGAAGGCTGCGTGCGTTGCGCCGAAGCCGCCCTGGCGGAGAATGATCGCAAGTCGGCCATTGCCTTGTATGACGCGGTGAGCAAGGCCGATTTGCCCAAGCACCGGGCGCTCGAAGGCGTGCGCGGCGGAATTCTCGCCCGCCAGTCCGACGGCCTGCCCCGCTTGCAAGAACTGCTGCGCACGGACGACAAAGCCCGCTTTAACATGGGCCTGCGCGTGGCGCGGGAACTGCCCGGCACCCCCGTGACAGACGCCCTGGTGGCCGCCATGAAGGATGCTTCGTTGGACCGCCAACTCCTGCTTTTCCTGGCATTGTCTGATCGTTCCGATGCGGCGGTGCAACCCGCCATCTTGCACACCGCCAAATCCGGCCCCACCAAACTGCGCTTAGCCGCCGTAAACGCCCTGGATCGCCAGGGCACGGTGGCCGCGATTCCGGTGTTGATCGACGCCTCGGCCGCGACCGATGCCGAATTGGCCCGGGCCGCCAAGAACGCCTTGGGCCGGCTCGCCGGCAAAGACGTCGACGCCGAAATCCTCACCCGGCTGGTGGAATCCAGCGGCAAGACCCGCCAAGCGCTCATTGATGTGGCCAGCCAGCGGCTCATCGCCGGCTCGATGCCCATCATTGTGAAAGCCACCGATGACGAAGACGCCGGGGTGCGCACCGCCGCTTTCGCCGCCATCGGCGTGATGGGCCATGAAACCGAAGCGGCCAAACTGGCGGAGCGCTTTGAAAAGGCCGGCGCCGGCAAAGAACGCGGCGCCATCGAAAAAGCCATGCAAGCCATTTGCGCCCGGTCCGGCCCGAAAATCGTCCCCCAATTGCTCAAGCTCCAGCAAAGCAAAGATTCCGGCCTGCGCATTCTCGCCCTCCACTCGCTTTCCGGCGTGGGCGGCCCGGAAGCCTTGGCGGCTGTGAAATCCGCCTTAAACGAAACCGATTCCGCGGTGCAAGACGAAGCGGTCCGCACCCTCGCCACTTGGCCCAACAACTGGCCGGAAGATAGTTCGATCGCCGATCCGCTCATGGCCTTGGCCAAAGAAGGCAAAACCGCGTCGCACCAGATTCTCGCCGTGCGGGGTTATTTGGAATACGTGGGCGGCGATAAAAACCTGAACGACGAATCCAAAGCCGCCAAAATCAAAGCCATTCTGCCCGTGATCCAACGGCCGGAGGAAAAGAAACTCGCCATCTCCACGCTCGGCAATGTGCACAATTCCAACTCGCTGGACATGCTCAGCTCCTTTACAAACGACGCCAGCTTGAGCGAAGAGGCTTGGGCCGCCAGCGTGGAATTGCTGAGCAAACCCGCGGCCGGCGTGGCCAACGAAACGAAACGCAAGTTGCTGCAAGAAGCCGCCAAATCCGCCCAGGATGAGGCGACGCAAAAGAAAGCGCGCAAATTGCTCGATAAACTGAAATAAAACCAATCCATCTTCACTAGCCGCCCTCTGCCTCGGAGGGCGGCTTTTTTTATATTTCCCGGGCCGGAATCCCTGGCGCGCACTATCCGGTTGCGTGAGGCCATCGCCTGGACCAGTATAATCGCATATGAGCCGATTTTTTCTCTGGAGTGGCCGCGGCGGCGCCGCCTGGTTAGCGGGGGCTTTGCTCGCGTGCCTAGGGCTTTCGTGCTCTCCAGACCGGCCGCAAACCGAACTGCTTCCCACCTATCAAGAAAACGCCGCCTACCCGCCCCTGGAAATCCAGTATCCACTCCAAGGAACGCTTTTTCCACCGGATTTGGGTCTCACCACCTTCTCCTGGAAAGATGCCTCACCCCAGGTCAACGCCTGGATCGTATGGCTGCGTTTTGGCGATAGCACCCAAGACCGGTCCTGGCTGGCGACGCAGCCCAACTGGACCCCCACCCCGGCGGAATGGGAGGAGATTAAAAAACTCGCCACAGCGCAGGATGCCCGCGTCGTCCTCCTGGGATTCCAGCGTTCCCAGCCCAAGCAAATCCTTACCTGCGGCAAGGCCACTTTTCGCACGTCCGCCGATCCGGTGGGCGCGCCCATTTTCTATCGCGAAGTCAACCTGCCGTTCCTCGAAGCGGTGAAGGATCCTTCGCGCATCCGGTGGCGGTTCGGCGATATTGCCTCGACCCAGCCGCCTCCCGTGGTTTTGGAAGGCTTGCCGGTGTGCGGTAACTGCCACTCTTTTTCCAAAGACGGCAAAACCCTGGGCTTGGATGTCGACTACGCCAATAACAAAGCGGCTTACGCGATCGTGCCGGTCAGCCCGCAAATAGAGCTGGCCTCCAGCGGCATCATTAGCTGGAACGATTACCGCCGGGAAGATGGGCAGCCAACGTTCGGGCTGCTGTCCCAAGTTTCTCCAGATGGCCAATGGGTCGTCAGCACCGTGAAAGATCGTTCGGTATTTGTGGCTACGCCGGGCATCGCCTTTTCCCAGCTCTTTTTTCCGATCCAAGGTGTCCTGGCGTTGTACGACCGCCGCACGGGCAAATTCGCCTCGCTCCCCGGCGCGGACGACCCCGAGTATGTGCAAAGCAATCCCAGTTGGAGCCCGGATGGCCAATGGATCGTGTTCGCTCGCGCCAAGCGCTATGAGCTCAAGGCCGGGAACGTGGGCACGAAGGTCCTCTTAAGCATGGAGGATTGCGCGGAATTCATTAATGGGGAAAAGACGTTCCAGTTCGACCTTTGGCGCATGCCTTTCAATAATGGCAAAGGCGGCAAACCCGAGCCGTTGAAAGGCGCGTCGGGCAATGGCCGCAGCAATTTCTTTGCAAAATATTCGCCCGATGGCCGGTGGATTATTTTCTGCCAAGCCAAAAGTTTCATGCTCTTGCAGCCGGATAGCGAGCTGTTCATCATTCCCGCGGAAGGCGGCGAGGCGCGGCGGCTGGAAGCCAATACGCGCCGCATGAACTCCTGGCATAGCTGGTCCCCGAACGGCAAATGGCTGGTGTTTTCGTCCAAGGCCGCCACGGATTACACGCAGCTGCATTTAACCCATATCGACGCCGAGGGCCACAGCACGCCGGCAGTCCAACTCGCCCATTTCACCGCGCCTGACCGCGCGGCCAACATCCCGGAATTCGTCAATGCCCGGCCCGAGGCCATCGCGCGGATCAGCCCGAAATTTCTGGATGATGATTCCCACGCCCGCGCGGCTTACACGCTGGAAAATGCGGGCGATTTCGAACGCGCGATCGCTGAATACCAGAAAGCGCTGGAGATCAATCCGCGCAATCCGCACGCGCACCAGCGCCTGGGTTTCCTCCTGTTCAATGTGCGGCGGCAATTTCCGGAAGGTTTGTCCCATACCATGGAGGCTCTAAAGCTGGACCCCAAGGATGGCTGCGCGCACTACGACCTGGGCATGGCATTGTTTCACCAGAAGCAATTGGATGGCGCCGTTGAACATTTGACCCAGGCGGTGCAATTGCTGCCCACTGGATTTGACGCGCGTTACAACCCCGGCGATATGCGCTACGCGCTCGCCACAGTGTGGCTGGCCAAACAAAACTTGCCTGAAGCCGCAAAAGTGTTGCGCGAGGCCATTGAGTTCTCGCCCCAAAAAGCGGACTTCCGCTATTCGCTCGCTTTGGTTTTGGCGGCGCAAGGGGAAATCGAGGAACCCGCCAAACAATACGCCGCCGGCTATGCCCTGGCTCCGGAAATGGATACCGAGCCGCAATACCACCATCTCATTTCCATCAATTACGCCAACGCCGGCCAAGCCAGCGCCGCCGTGGCCGCGGCAACTCGCGGCCTGGCCCTCGCCAAAAAAACGGGCAATGCCGAACTGGCGCGCGAGTTGCAGGAACGCCTGGCCGCCTGGCAAGCTGCACCCGCCGCACATTGAACGTTTCCGAGCCGCCGCCCTCTAACTCGCCGGTGGCGGTTTTACAAACCCGCGACTTTGGGTTATTTGTCATCAGGGAAGTGGTATGACTGAAAAATATTGGTTATGGATCGGGTTCAATGCGTTTGTGCTGGCCATGCTAGCGCTGGACTTGGGTGTTTTCCACCGCAAGAGCCACACTGTTAGCCTGCGCGAGTCCCTGACTTGGACTGTGGTGTGGGTGGGGCTGGCCATGCTTTTCAATGGCGGCGTGTGGTACTATGCGGGGTCAACCAAGGCATTAGAATTTTTCACCGGTTATGTAATTGAAAAATCCCTCAGCGTGGACAACGTGTTCGTGTTTGCGCTGCTGTTTTCCTACTTCGCCGTGCCCCCGTTGCACCAGCACAAAGTGCTTTTCTGGGGCATTCTCGGGGCGCTCCTCATGCGCGCCGCGATGATCTTCGCGGGCGTGGCGCTGATCGAGCGTTTCGCCTGGATCATTTACGTGTTCGGCGGTTTCTTGATCCTCACTGGCCTCAAAATGATCTTCAAACGCGAGGAGGAAATCCACCCGGAGCGCAACCCAGTGGTGCGCGCCTTCAAGCGGCTCATGCCGGTCACCTCGGATTACCGCGACAGCCATTTTTTCGTGCGGGAGAACGGCGTGCGCCACGCCACGCCGCTGTTTGTGGTGCTGCTGTTGATCGAAGTTTCCGATCTGATTTTCGCGGTCGACTCCATTCCCGCCATTTTTGCCGTCACCCAAGACCCCTTCATCGTTTACACTTCCAACGTGTTCGCGATTCTGGGATTGCGTTCGCTTTACTTCGCCTTGGCCGGAGTCATGAACAAATTCCACTATCTCAAAATCGGCTTGGGCGTGGTGCTGGCGTTTGTCGGTGTGAAGATGTTGCTGGCCCACACGCCATGGAAACTGGATACCCTCGTATCCTTAGGCGTGATTGTGGTGATCTTAACCGTGAGCGTGATCTGGTCCTTGGCATCTCCCAAAACCGCTATAAAATCAGCCCATGACTAGTGTCACCCTGGAAATTGGGATTATTTTGTTCCTGCTAGCCGCCAACGGGCTGTTTGCCATGACGGAAATCGCCGTGGTGTCCGCGCGCAAAATACGGCTGCGCCAATTGGCGGAAGCGGGCGATACGCGGGCGCGCGCGGCGTTGGACCTGGCGGAATCGCCCAACCGTTTCCTTGCCACAGTCCAGGTGGGTATTACCCTGGTCGGCGTGCTGGCGGGCGCGTTCGGCGGGGCGACTTTGGCCGAAGAAATCGCCGCCGCGCTGCCCGCGGATCTCCCGATTATCGGCGCTTATCGCGACGCTGTCGGGGTGGCCGTGGTCGTGGCGGGCATCACCTTCGCCTCGCTCATTTTAGGGGAACTCGTGCCCAAACGCATCGGGTTGAACAACCCCGAGCAAGTGGCACGGCTCATGGCGGGGCCGATGGACAAGCTCTCGCGCCTGGCCCGGCCGCTGGTTTGGCTGCTCGGGGTCACCACCGAATTTTTCCTGTGGCTCATCCGCCTGCGCAAGCCTACGGCGCCCCCGGTAACGGAAGAGGAGGTTAAGGGCCTGATTCTTGAAGGCGTGCAAGCGGGCGTTTTCGACCGCCGGGAACCGGCCATGGTGGCGGGGGGGCTGGCCTTGGACCGTTTGCCGGTGCGCGACATAATGACCCCGCGCGCCAAGATCATTTGGATCAACCGCGAAGATTCACACGAAGATATCTGGCATAAAATTGTAGTCAGCGGCCACTCCCATTATCCCGTGTATGAAAATGACCGCGATCAAGTCGTGGGCGTCATTTCGGTCAAAGACATCTACGCCAATCTGGCGGCGGGCATCGCGGTGCGGGTGGTCGATTTGCTGGCGCCCGCGGTGTTTGTGCCCGGCAAAACCACCGCCGCGAGCCTGCTGGAACAATTCCAGCGCACGGGAAAGCATTACGCCTTGGTCACCAACGACGCCGGCCGCGTGGTGGGCTGGATCACCTTGATCGACGTCATGGAAGCCATCGTCGGCGAATTTCCCGCCCCAGCCGAACGGCTCAAACCCACCGCCCGCCAGCGCCCCGATGGAACTTGGCTGGTGGACGGCAGCCTGCCCTTGGAGCAACTGCCCCCCGCGCTCGCGGCCGTGCAATTCCCCCCGGCCGAACAACGGGACTACGCCACGCTAGGCGGTTTTGTAGCCAGCCAGTTGCCGGGCAAATTGCACGAAGGCCAGACGATCGACGCGCAAGGGTTTCGCTTTGAAATTCTGGATCTGGACGGAGAGCGGGTGGATAAGGTGCTCGTGGCCCCGCTGGATTCGCGTTCCCCCTTGTTAAAACCAGGAGGCCCCGCCTGAAAAAGTTTTTCATCGCCCTGATCGGGGGCACGCTGCTGCTGGTGGGCGTGGTACTGCTCGTGTTGCCCGGCCCAGGCCTGGCCATTATCGTCGCGGGCCTGGCGGTGCTGGCCACGGAATTTTATTGGGCCCGCCGCTGGCTGCGCAAAGCCAAACGGACCGCCACTCAAGCGGGCAAATGGGCCGGCCGCCAAAGTTGGTGGCAACGCCTGGCCGCGCGCTTCCGCCGCCGCCCGCCCCTGGAAAAACCACCCCATTCCCGAGCATCCCCATGCAAACCCAAACCTTGACCGCCGCGCCCAGTTGTCCCATCCGGAAAGTCATCTGGGGCTTGCCCGCTTGGCTCGCGCTTTGTTATGCCGCCGCCGCGTTCGGTGGCCAATTCATGCCCGGGGATTGGTACGCCGCGTTGCGCAAACCCTCGTGGAACCCGCCTTCCTGGGTCTTTGCCCCCGTGTGGACCACGCTATATACCATGATGGGCGTGGCCGCCTGGCTGGTCTGGCGGCGCGGCGGGTTGGCATGCCAACGCAAAGCGCTAACTTGTTTTTTGCTCCAACTAGCGCTGAATGCCATTTGGTCCCCGCTGTTTTTCGGCCTCCATTGGACGGGAGTGGCCTTCGCCGAAATCGTGCTGCTGTGGGGGGCGATTGCCGGGACTATCGCCACGTTTTACCCGGTCCAGCGCCTGGCGGCCTGGCTGCTGGCGCCTTACCTGGCCTGGGTCTCCTTTGCGGCGGCGCTAAACTTCACGCTATGGCGGCTGAATAGCTGACCGGAATTGCCTTGGGCCGCCCTTTCTGTTTTGCTGGCGGCATGCGTTGTAACGACCAAGTGCGTTTTGCCAGTGGGTTTTTGGCTTTTAACCCAGCATGAACTCACCCGCCAACACTCCCGAGGAATCCGTGCAACTGCGCGTCTACGGCGCGGCGGACTTGCCCACCCTGATTTACCTGCCGGGGGTGCATGGGGATTGGACGCTGGTGGGCAGTTTCCGCGCGCGTGTGCTCGGGTCCGTGCGCTTCGTGGAGTTCACCTATCCCCGCACGGTGACGTGGTCGCTGGAGGATTACGCGGCGGCGATCGAAACGGCCTTGCGGGCGCAAGGGATCACTGGCGGCTGGTTGCTGGGCGAATCGTTCGGGTCCCAAGTGGCATGGAAATTATTGGAATGCGCGGCGCGGGCCCCTCACGCCAGCCAGCCGGCCATGGCTTGGAACGGGTTAGTTTTAGCAGGCGGTTTCGTGCGGCATCCTACGGCAACCTTGGCTCGAGTTTCGCGCTGGTTGTGGGAAGCGGCTCCCCTGCCCTGCCTGTTTTGGTTTCTGCACGGGTACTTGAAATTCGCCCGCTTTCGTCATCGGCATGCCCCGGAGACGATGGCCGGCATGGCGGAATTCGCCGCCCGGCGCAACGCCCAAGACCGGCTGGCGATGGGCCATCGGCTGGGCCTTCTGGCGGCCAATCACCCCGAGCCAACCGCGCAGCAAACCACTCTGCCCGTGTACTATGTGTCAGGATGGATCGACCCCGTGGTCCCCTGGCCTTGGGTGCGGACTTTCCTCCGCCGCAGTTGCCCCGGCTTTCGGGAGTCTCAAATTATTTGGCCCGCCGACCACAATATCTTGGGCACCGCCCCGGAAATCGCAGCCCGGCACGTATTGCGCTGGATTGGCCAGGAATCGGCCCGAGGGAATTAGAGCTGTGGCAAGTTGCGCTTATTTGGCCATAGGCGCGAATTTTTTCCACATCCCAGGCGAAAATCACTCGCACACCAAGCGCATAAAACAACTTTGACTTTGTATATTTATTTGATATTTCCAGACTGATAACTGGCACTCAATGATTTACAATAATTAATTACCCTAAGCAAGCGAGCCGAAGCCAGCGGTGTTCTCTTTAGTGCTTCCCCTTAAGGCGTCTGGCATGAATTTTGCTAATAGAGACCAGTGTAGTGTTTCTGCATGATCCTAGCGGTGTATTTGGGTATGAGTTAAGCGTGGGTGCTGAGATTTGGAAGTTTCAGGCCCACGCTTTTTAATTCCCGCCGTTCAAGCCTCCGGACCGGCCACCACCAGCGAGACTTTTAATTTCTTCGCGATAGCCTCGACGGCTGCTTGCTCCAGCACCAGCGTGCGCTCCGGCTCCAAGGCCAGTACCGCCACCCCGTTAGTGCCGCAAGTCTCGATGGTTTGCGGCCCCACGCAGGGAATATCGAAGCGCATGTCGTGCTTCTCCTTGGCTACTTTCACGGCCACCGCGCCGCCGCTTTTGCCGGCCAGCTCGCCCCCGCGCGCCAGGCAACGGTCCGTGCCCTCAAATCCTTCCACCGCCAGCACCGTGCCATTTTTGACCACCACGGTCTGGCCGATCTCCAGCCGGGAAACTTCTTTAGCCAACCGAAAGCCAAAGGCGATGTCCGCCCGCTGCTCTTCGGTGGGTTTGGGGCCCAACTGAAACCCCACGGTCGGCATGAGCGGCCGCAACCAAGGAACCGCGTCGATGAGTTGAATGCCATCCTTCGCCAACTCGTCGCCAATGCCGCCGAAGATGGTGTGCGCGTTTTTCTCCTTGAGCCGCCAGAGCAGCTTGACCGCCCGCCAATCGGGGCGGACGTCAAACAGGTTGCGCGGCGCGATCTGCCCCGCCATCACGCAGTGGGCCGCGCCCTGGCGCTTGAAGCTCTCGATCATTTCGCCCAATTGGCCCACCTTGAGCCACACGATGGCATCCACCACATTCGCCATGGCGGGATCGGTCTCGCCCTCGAAGGCGACGGCCACGATTTTCGGCACCCCGGCGGCGCGGGCTTGCTGCGCCAGGAGGATCGGCAAGGAGCGGCTGCCGGCGATGATGCCCAAAACCGGCGGCACGGGGGGCGTGCTGGCCACTGAGGTTGGCTGGCTCATGGGTTAAATTTCGACCACTTGGCCCGGCGTGGGCACGGTCACGGTGGCCTTGGGCTTGAGGCCGCGCAAGGTTTCCGCCAGGGCCAGGGATTGGTTTTCCTCGCCGTGAATCACGAATATGTGTTTGGTGTCGCCCGTAATCTTGTTCAGGTAATCTTTCAATTCCGTGCGGTCCGCATGGCCGGAGTAGGAATCGATCGTCTCCACCCGCGCCCGCAAATATTGGGGTTCGCCGAAGATGTTGACCTTTTCGGCTTTGGCCACAATTTGCGCGCCCAAAGTGTGCTGCGCGCAGTAGCCGATGAACAATACCAAATTGTCCGGGTTGCCGATGTGGTTCTTCAAATGATGCCGGATGCGCCCGGCTTCGCACATACCCGAGGCGGAGATAATGATCGCCGGCTCTTTTAGGTCGTTGAGCTTCATGGAGTGCGCCAGTTCGCGAATGTACGTGAGATTCTCCATGCCGAAGGGATTCGATTTCTCGCGCAGGAATTTGTAGATGCTTTCGTTGAAACATTCCGGGTGAAGCCGGTACACCTCGGTGGCATTGACGCTCAACGGGCTGTCCACGTAGATCGGCACCTTGGGCAATAGGCCGTCATCGGTCAATTGATGCAACGTATAAACGATATCCTGCGTGCGGCCCACGCTAAACGAGGGGATGATGATTTTGCCGTGGCGGTTTAAGGTTTCTTTCACCCATTCGCCGACCTTGGCGGTGGCGCCGGGTTTGGACACGTGGTCGCGCCCGCCGTAGGTGCTTTCCACCTGCAAAATGTCCACGCCGTCGACCGGGGCGGGATCGCGCAAAATTTCATCGTTGCCGCGGCCGATATCGCCGGAGAACACAAACCGGAACTTGCGGCCGTTCTCGCGAATATCGAGCACCACTTGGGCGGAACCGAGAATGTGGCCGGCGTCGCGGAACGTGGCCGTCACCCCGTCGATCACGGAAATGGGGCGGTCGTAATTCAGGGAGACGAATTGCCGCACGGCTTTTTCGGCGTCGACCGCCGAGTAGAGCGGCTGCACCGGGGGCAGGTTTTTCTTGGCGCGTTTTTTGGAGACGAACTCGGCGTCCGCCCGCTGGATTTCGGCGGAATCCTCCAGCATGATGGCCGCCAGGTCGCGCGTGGCAAAGGTGCAATAAATGCTGCCTTGGAAACCGTTGCGGCACAAGTTGGGGAGATTGCCGCAATGATCGATGTGCGCGTGGCTGAGCACCACGGCGTCGATCTTGCGCGCGTCAAACGGCAGGTTGCGATTGCGCTCGATGGATTCTTCCCGTTTGCCCTGGTAGAGGCCGCAATCCAGCAGCAGGCGCTGCTGATTTACCTCCAGCAAGTACATGGACCCCGTGGTGGTGCGCGTCGCGCCCAAGTAATGTATCTTCATAAAACCGATCAGCGCCAACGCCCCCGCCGCGGGAGCTCAAGGATGGCGGAAAATGACCCGAGCTTTGTTCAGGTCGTAGGGCGACATTTCCACGCTCACCCGGTCCCCCACGCTGATGCGGATGAAGTTTTTTCTCATTTTGCCCGAGATGTGCGCTAACACTTCGTGCCCGTTGGGCAGGGCCACTCGAAACATGGTGCCCGGCAAAACCTGGGTCACCGATCCGACGATTTCAATAGGCTCTTCTTTTGCCATGCGATGATGATTCATTCCACATGCGCCCGCGGAGTTCGCGGATTCGCTGAGCCATTTTTATACCGTAAAACTCACGGCAGCAAAATAAAAAAATGACGGCTGGCCGCTCACAAAAATCCGGGATAAAAGCATCCCCAGCCAGCCGCAAAGCGCAACCCCGGCGCACCAGCGGCAAAGAGTGAAGGGAGTATAAAAAAGCGCCGCCCTAGATGGGCGGCGCGAATACTGGCAAGACAAGCTTTTATTAGCGACGGCGGCAGGCACCCAGCCCGAGCATGCCAAGTGCGCCTAGCCCGGCTAGAATCGTCGTGGGTTCGGGCACGGCGGCGAGGCTGAGGTTATCGATGGCGTAGTCGTTGTCGGTGCCACCATATTCGGCCGAGAACCAAATTGTTTCCGAGGTGGCAGTCGCCACAAAGGTAAAGGAAAACGGACTCCATTGGGGAGACTCCCCATGCCAGGAGCCCTGGGAAGTAGGTGCTCCTTGGTAGGAAACTTCAGCGCCAAGACCGGCCGCAAATCCATTGACCCCCGCGTAGCCAATGTACCAAGTGGAATACTCCCCGGAAACGAGATAGGAAGCACCCACAGTCAAACCCGCAACTGTTTGGCTAATAGTAGGGTTACTATTTACATCACCCGCTTCGTTCAGCCGGAATATCCCGCCGTGCGTGCCGCCGATATCCGTCCAGCCTCCAATCCCATCAATATGGCTGGAAG
>MTLE01001651.1_pt1 | contig 12669 bp, 9 predicted proteins | sample 1982461 | NCBI WGS metagenome assembly MTLE01 (sample SAMN05712605, study PRJNA340218) | biofilm metagenome | isolation source: sample SPL anode biofilm adapted to -200 mV | place: USA | collected 2012-02-03
TCGTCATCGAAACCAATGGCCGCTGCGTCGGCACGACTGGCGGCGTACACGATGCGGTCTAACCGGGCCCAATACGTGGCCGCCAGGCACATCGGGCATGGCTCGCAACTCGTATAGAGCACCCCGCCCCGCAACTGGAACGTCTGGCGTTTGCGGCACGCCGCGCGGATCGCCACCACCTCGGCGTGCGCCGTGGGATCATTGGCCGAGGTCACGCGATTCCAGCCGCGCGCGATGATTTTTCCGTCGAACACAATCACCGCTCCAAATGGCCCGCCGTGCCCCGCCTGCGAATGCGCGCGCGAAAGCCGGATGGCCTTCGCCAGAAACTCCTGGTCTGCCGTGGAAGGTTGCATGGCTCGAATCAATCAAACCCTTTCCTCCCGGGCAAGCGGTTAATGGTGCGGGCGGCGCCGAATTGCCGCCTTCAAAGCGGTGGCTATTCCCGGTATTTCACCCCTTTCCGCCGAAGGAGACGTAATCGTCCAAATCCAGATGATCGCAATAGGTGCGGATATCGTCGCGCTGGGGGCCGTAATCCTGCATGCGTCCGGCCAGCCAAGTGTGGCCTGCGGCGGTGCCGGGCCCGAAATTCTCCAACCAAGCGGACCACTGCGCAATTTCCGGCGGCGTGCGTTGCAGCACGGCATGCTCCAGCACCCAGGCCAGCATCTCGCCGTCGGTTTTGCCGGTTTTGACCGCTTCGAGAAACGCCGCCGCGTCAATGCCGGTGAACGTAAAAAACTGGCGGTCCATCATGGCGCCGTAGTCATAAAGCCCATTTTTCCCGGCGGCATAAGCGCGCGCCTTGTCCAGCAAGCGGGGCAATAGGACAAAACCACCCAGGCGCACGCGCGGGCTGCGCGGAGGATGCTGGGTCAAATCGGGATGCATGAAATCGATCATAACCTGGTTTTATGGGCGGCATATTTAGCGCAAAGGAGCGCGTTGGCAAGCCCGCATCCTATTCCATCGCGGTTAAAAATCAAACGGGCAGCCTCCGTTTTCGAGAGGCTGCCCGTGCTAAAAAAAACCGGCCGCCGAAGCGGCGCGGCGGTGCGTTATTGGCGCACGCGATAGAACTTCGCCGCGCCCGCCGGGGTCACGGTGTAGCTCGGGGCGCTGGCGCCGGTGACGGCGGAGTAAGTGCCGTTGACGGTGTCCGCCGCCTCGAGCGTGCCCGCGGTCCAGCCGATTTGAATCTGGCCGCCCACGCGGGTGATCGTGAGGGTGGTGGTCGCCGGGGCCGGCACGTCAAAGCTGCGGCCCGCCTCGCCGGCGAGGTAGATGCTGCGGGCTTGGACGTTGTCCAATGCGCGATTCCAGATGCCGAGATCATCCATGTCGGCGCTGCCGGTTTCAGGATATTCCCCATTGGGGTCCTGGCCGATATTCAACACCTCGCCCCGGATATCCAAGGCTTCGGGGATCGCGGTCGAGTTGACTTGCTGGCCATCCAGGTAGGTGACGCCCACATGCTTGGCTTGGTCGAACACGAACACCAAGCTGTGCCAGGCGCCATCGTTGATGGTGGCGTCGGGGCCGTACAGGCCGGCGCTGTCGCCGTCTTGGGAATCCTTGACAAACCAGGACCAGCCGCCGCGTTGGTAAGAAGGCGCAATCGTCAACCCCACACTGCCATATGAGTTAACGGCGCTGCACAGGAACGGCAGGTCGCCAGGCAGGCCGGTGAAGCGCGTCCAGAACGCCACCGAGAAGCTGACGTTGGGGCCAAATTGCAAGTCGCTCGGCTGGCCCAGGGTCACGTAGTTATAGACACTGGCATCCTTATCCGTGCTGTAATGCAAGGCTTGGCCGCCGAGTTTGCCCGCCACGAAGGAAGGTCCGCCACGCGCTTCGCCGTTATTGCCCCGGCCGGAGGTGTCACTGTAATTGCCATCAAACGGCAGGTGCAACACCAGGCCGTTGGTGAGGTTGGGGTAGGACGTCCCGGGAGCCACCGTCAGCACCGCCGCCGCGCTGGTGGCCGTGCCTTTGCTGTTGGCCACGACGACATCGTAGGAACCGGAGTCCGCCGCGGTGGCGCTCGGAAATACCAGCGAACTGCGAATGGCGCCGTCGATATTCACGCCGCCTTGGCGCCACTGATAGGTGAACGGCCCGGTGCCGGAAGCGGTCACCGACAACGCCACGCTGTCGCCCACCATCGCCACTTGCGAAACCGGCTGGGTGCTGATCGCCGGGGCCAAGGCGCCTTGGCGTGCGGCATACATATTCTTGATGTCCGCTCCGCTGAGCGCGCGGCCAAAAAGGGCGACTTCGTCGATCGCGCCCGTGAAGTAATTGCCGCTGCCATCCCAGATGGCGCTGCCGATATTGAAGGGGCTGGTCGAACTGCCGTAATTGGCGCAGGCGCCGCCGCCCGTGGCCATTAATTCCCCATCCAAGTAGAGCTTGAGATTGCTGCCATTGCCCACGGCGGCCACGAAATACCACTGATTGGCCATCAGGCCACTGGCATCAAAGGATACTTCGCCCCCGTTGGCGGTGTATATTTTAATTTCCGTGGTGGTGCTCAAACCGAACTCGAGCACGTCATTCTGGCCGAATAGGCCGATGCGCGATTCTTGCTCCTGGTAGTCGGAAAGTTTGATCCAGCCAGCCAAGGTAAAGGCGGAAAGATTGTTGGCGAGGCTGGCGCCGGAGGTGGTGCCGCCCGTGGTGCCATCGTAGCTGGCCGCCGCGTTGGCGCTGTCGAAGCCGGCCGTGCGCGAGCCCGCCACCCCGGCGGTGACGCCCGCATTGTGAGTTGCGTTGTGGCCGCCAGCGCTGTCCACCACCGCGGTGGTGCCAGCGGCTTCATCCAAACGCCAATAGGCGATCGGGCCATAGCTGAGCACGGTGGCCGGGGCTGCGGAACTGACCGCGTTGACCGTTAGGGTGACAGCGTCCGATTGGGCGGTGCCGTAGGGATTGGTGATCACCAATTGATATGAACCCGCGTCATCCGTCCGCAGATCGGTGAGGGCCAGCGTCGGGCTGGTCGCGCCCGGAATAGCCGTTTGGCCATGTTTCCATTGATAAGTGAGGGGCGAGCTGCCGTAAACCGTGGCCGTCAAGGTGACACTGGCCCCTTCGGAACGTGTCGCGCCCACGGGTTGGGTGATGACGAGGGGCGGGCCCGCTTGCACCGTGAGTGGTGAAGCCGCGCTTTGCAGCGTGGAGGCGCCGCTGGTGACGACGCAGTCATAATTGCCCGAGTCGCTGGTCTTCGCATTGGCCAGCACCAAGGTGGCGTTGGTTTTGCCGGCCAGTGTTTGGCCGTCCTTGCGCCATTGATATTTTGCGGACCCCGTGGCGGCGGCGCTGAAAGTCACCGTCATGCCTTCATAGACGGGGTCCACCGGCGTGCGGGCCAGCTTGGTAATGGCGGGCAAAGCGCTGTTGAACAGCGATTGCACCTCGTCAAAACTCAAGGTTTTGGCGTACATGGCCAATTCGTCGATCTGGCCCTTGAACACGCGGGAAGAGTTCAAGTTATCCCAGCCCAGCTCGAAACCGGCGAGGCTGAAATCATGCATGTCATGTGCGATGTTATTCGTGGCCGCCACCAGGCCAGCGGATGTGCCCATATACATTACGGCATAGTCCGGCGCCACCGTCACCGCCACAAAGGTCCATTCCTTATCTGGAATGACCAGGCCGGGGTTCCAATTGTAGGCCGCGGCGTCATCGTTCCAATTATAACTCAGCGCATTGCCGGCATCATGAAAGCTCAAACCCGAAGTAAAACTGCTGCCCGTGCGGCTATGCAAGATGCCCGCGCGCGCGGCTTGATCACCATCGCGCTTGAGCCAGCACACAAAGGAGGCCTCGTTGCCCTGCAAATTGCCTAGGGCGGGAATGGAAACATAACCGCCCGTGCCGGGATAAGACGACGCGAGGTTGCCGGTTTCGAAACCCGCAAACGCCGGGCCTTGAGGGCCGGCCACAGCGCTGGCCGCCGGCGGGTAATATTTGCCATTGATGGCCGTGCCCAAGGCGCCGCTGTTCACCGCCACCGGCAACACCAGCGCGGGTTCATCGAGCGGGAGGTATACGACGGGATTCTTGGCGAGCACCAGGGATTGATAGGACTGCGCCCGGGAGGCGTTAAGCGCGTTTTGGTAGTGCGCGCTGATGTCGCTGGCAGCTAGAGCGCTGTTGTAAAGCGCCACTTCATCCGCGGCGCCTTTCCAGCGGTAAGCCAAATCGCTGCGGCAACCGATCGCCAACAGCCCATCCACGTTGGCCACAAAGCCCGAAGGGGTGTCCGAGGCTACCTCCGCGCCGTTTACATACAGCTTGGCGGTGGCGCCATCGTAAGTGGCCGCCACATGATACCAAGTATTGGTGGAGATCGTGGCGCCCCCGGTGATGCTCACCGAGGTGTTCAGCCCGTTCTGGTTGTACATGCGGAAATTCCAGCCATCGACGCCGTTCTGGTAAATAATCCAGCCGGAACGCGGCTCGGCCATGTGGCCGGAGTTTAGGGGCGCGGAAAGATCGGTAGAGTCGTTGTAAGGTTTAAGCCAAGCCTCCACGGTAAACGCGCCGCTGGGATTGTAATCCTTGGAATAAGGCACGGAAATGTAGGAGTAACCGTTGTCGAAGGCGCAGGCGGTATTGGTCGCGCCGGCCAGCGCTCCAGGCAAGCCTTGAGTGACGGCATCTTTGTAAGTGCCATTGGCGGCTGCGCCGAGCGAACCCGCGTTGGCCGCGGGCGCCAGAGCGGGCACCTGGTTGGTTTCGTTGAGCCGGAAGTAGGCGATGGGCTGGAGTTGCGTGGCTTGCGCGGCGAAATCCGCTCGCGCATCGCACCCCAAAGCCATGATGGAGCCATAAAGCCCCACGAGGAGTATTGGATTTTGTTTCAGGATGGTTTTCATGATTGTTGGTTGTTGGCGATTCAACCGCAAGCGCCAGGGCGTCAAGCCCAAGGAAGGCCTGGGGTGGAGGGCACCCCAACTAAAAGCATCGCTAGGCTACGCATAGCCATGCCTTCTCAAGTCTCCCCCTAATCCGCAGTAGTTTCATAGGCCAGCGGATCGAGCAATGCCGGTTGGAATCTTGGCAACAGGCCCATTATGGCAGCACTCGAATCCCCGAGGCAACCGATTTTACCAAAAGTTTTCGCGACCGACACCCCCTGCGCAGCCGCGCCAATGGCCGCATTTTCGTTGCCGATCAAGCTCGTGAAAACTATGCTCTATCCCATCGGCGAAAGCTTATGTTCACCACTAGCCAGCTGTTAATCATTTGTGGTTTGACGTTTATCATTCACCTGGTGGGCACGCTCGCTTACGCCGCCCGCATTGCCGGGGTGCGCACGCGGCGCGTGGCGGTGTCCTTTGCGCTGTTCAATATTTTGGTCCTGGTTTCGCGCACCTCCAATTCTTTCCAAGCCCCGTTCCTGGGCAAACGGGTGGAAACCACCTTGGGAACCGGGCCCGCGCCGCTGGAGTATTTTCGCTGGTTTCTCGTGTCCGCCACGGTCGCCACGGTGGTGGGCATGGCGCTCATCCCCACGTTTCAACGGGTGTTCAGCCGCGCGGTGGTGGCGTTTCAAGCCACCCGCTCGCTGCCCCGGCTCTTGTGGCAGAATTGCTCCCTGACTGGCGTGGGCCAATTGCGCGAGTCGTTTGCCTGGCCGTCCGCGGCTCATTGGACCCGGTCTGCCCCGCCCATCTCCGGCCAGATGCTCACCCTCAACGTGCTGGCGGTCGCGCTGTGGACCGTCGGCGTTTTTGCGCCCCTATACGCGGCTTATCTCGATCCACAACTGCGGGTGACTTCCAGCAATCTTTCCGCCATCGTCAACGGCCTCGCCACTATCCTCATGTTCATCATCATTGACCCCCATTTGTCGATTCTGACCGATGACGCCGTCGAGGGCCGCCTCAGCGAACCGGCCTTTCGCCGCGCCATCGTCTGGCTGGCGGGCAGCCGCTTCGCGGGCACGCTGCTGGCGCAATTCCTCCTGGTGCCCGCCGCGACGCTCATCGTGTGGGTGGCCCGGTGGCTTTGAGTGATTCCGTTCGCCCGGAATCTGCCATCCAAACAAACCCCGATTAAAGTCTCCGGCATAACCTGCCGATAACCCCGGCGGGAGTGAACCGGGCATGCTCCATGCCCGCAGGTGCAGTGCTTTGCTCGAAAACGGACTCGCGCCCACGCGAGTAGAAAGCACTTATGGTATCAAGCATTAGCGGTTCGGGCTACAGCACCGAAGACTTGCTGGCCCTGCAAAAACAACGCCTGAACAAAGCTTCCTCCAGCGGACAAACCTCGTCCACTGAACAAATGCCCCCGCCGCCTCCAGGCGGCAAAATGGATTCCACCGACATGGCCAAAGACATCTTCAGCAAGGCCGACGCCGACGGCGACGGCACGCTGACGAAAGAGGAACTGGCGGCCGTGGCCCCCAAAGACAACAAAGGCCCCAGCGTCGACGACCTGTTCGCGGCCGCCGATTCGGACTCGGATGGCTCGATCTCGGTGGATGACCTGGCAGCCTCGCTGCAAAAATCCTTCGAGGCCCACGCCCCATCCGCCAACAGCACCACCGTGGCCGGCTACAATAACAGCGGCACCACGGTGACCAATAGCAAGAGTTCGTTTAACACCTTGGCCTGACCCGCCACCCAACCACGCGTGAAAAGGGGCGGCCTGCGCCCCTTTTCCGTGGCGCTTGCCCACGGCTTCCGGAACGGTTGCGTTTCCCTCGCGCCGCGGGCAAAATGCGCCCATCGATTGGGCCGAACAGCTTGCCCTGGGGATGGAACATCATCGCGCGGGCCGGTTGGCAGCGGCGATGGCAGCCTACCGCGAGGTGCTCGCGCGCCAACTGCGGCAAGCCGACACGCTCAACTTGCTCGGCCTGGCCTTGCACCAAACCGGCCAGCACCAGCTGGGTGCCCAACACATCGCCCAAGCCATTCAACTATCGCCGGACACTGCGGCGTATTACGCAAACCTCGGCATGGCGGCGCGCGCTGGGGCATCTCAAGGCCGCCCAGGAAGCTTATGCCAAAGCGCTCTCGCTGGACGCGCGCCCGGGTCCCCTACGTGCCCATCCCCAAGGAAGCGGGAACGGCCCTGCCGCGCGATGGCCGGCTGCGCGTCGGCCTCTGCTGGCCGGGCAACGTCTTCAACAAGTTTAATTTCAACCGCCTCATTCAACTGGCCAGCTTGCGGCCCATCTTGGAACGGGCCGGATGCGCCTTTTATAGTTTTCAAATCGGCCCGGTGGCCCAAGAAATGGCTCCACGGCCGCCCGCGCTGCGGCCTCAGGACTTGGCGCCGATGATTCGGGATTTAGCGGATACCGCCGCCTTGGCCGCCCAAATGGACCTGATTATCACGGTGGATACTTGCCTCGCGCACCTGGCGGGGGCCATGAATTTGCAGGTGTGGACGCTGCTGGCCCATTGCCCGGACTGGCGCTGGCAACTCCACGGCACTGTCTGCCCATGGTACCCGTCCATGCGCCTCTTTCGCCAAAACCAGCCCGGCGATTGGTCGAACGTCATCGCCGAGGCAAGCGCGCAACTTGCCGCCCTGGCAGCCGAACGCCGCTAATCCCGGATTCCGCATCAGGCCTCGACCCATCGATTTCGCAACCCCAAAAAAAAACGAGCCAGGGGAAGAATCCTCCTGGCCCGGTTGGTCTGGTTTTGGGTTATGGCAAATCTTAGCGGATGCGATAGAACTTCGCGGTGCTCGTGGCGGCGGTGGTGTAAGGAGACGTGGCGCCGGCCACATTGCTATACGTGCCGTCCACCGTGTCGGCGGATTGCAGCGAGCCCACATTCCAGGTAAGGATGACATTCGTGCCGGAACGTTCGATTGTGAGGCTCGGGCTGGGCGTGCTGCCTTGGCTGGCGGCGTAGTGCGCCTGGATTTGCGCGGGCGTGAGCGCCTTGCTGTAAATCGCCACCTCATCGATGGCCCCGGCAAACGTGTCCGCCCAGCCGTTGCCCGCGGCGCCAATCGCCCACTCGGCCTCAATCACCGGCAGCGAGCCCGTGGTGTCGGCCGCGCTGGCGAGTTGCGCGCCATTGCGGAAAATCCGCCAAGCCGTGCCGTCATAAGTCGCGGCCAAGTGAATCCATTGAGCGCTGCCCAAATCCGTGCCAACCGGCGCGGTCACGCCCCGGAAATCAGGGCCGGACGCCACGCCCGCCACGTAATTCGTGCCGCCTTCGATGCTGAAATACAGGGCGTTGGTCTCCAGCATCGTCCCGGTCAACGTCAAAGCATAGGTTGCCAAGTCGTACGAAGTGGGCGTGGCCGGGCCGTGCGCGAGAATATAGGCATTGTCGCCTTGCGTGGCGCCGGGCTTCACCCAAGCTTCGAGCGTGATTTGATTGGTGAAGTCGAGGCCGGCGGGCTGGTTGAGACTGACCCAGCCGTTGACGCCGTCCAACGCAAGCGCGGGATTCGACGTTTCAAAACCCGCGCTGGCCGGGCCGGCGGCGGTATTCTCGCTTTGGATCAGATTGCCCGAAGCGGTTGCGCCCAGCGCGCCCGCGTTATCGGCGGGAAACCGCGCGGGCTCGTTGAAGCGCAGGTAAAGCTTCGGCGCGGTGCGTTGCGGGGTGGCGTTTTCGGCGTTGTACGCGGCCATCAGCACCAGGGTTTCGTAATTAGTCGCCGGATGCGCGTTGGTGCCCGTTTGGTAATGCGCCAGGATTTGCTCCGGCGTCAAGGCGTAGTTGTTGTAGAAGGCCACTTCATCGATGTTACCCTCGAATTCCTCCCCGCCTTTGGACGATTGATTGTAGGCGCCGATCGCGAAATCCGCGGGCGTGCCGCCATCATCGGTTTCGCTGACGTTGGCGGCGTAAAGGGCTTCGGCGTTGGAATCCACCAGCACGCCATTCACGTAGGCGCTCAGCGTGCCCTGCCATTGCTCAGAACCGCTGGAAGTGGAACCCATATCGGCGGCGGGCTGCCAGGTGAAGACCAGATGCTGCCATTCACCCATGGCATAAGGCACACTGGTGGTCACGTTGTGGCCACTGCCGCCCTCTCCGGTATACATCCGGAAATTGTAGCCGATGCCGCTGGAGCCCGGAACGCCGGCGGCGCTGTAAGTTTCATTCGGATCGCGCTGGTAGATGACCCAGCCGGTGCGGTTGGCGGCGTCTCCCGCGCGGCGATTGCATGCGGGCGACGGGCCGGGGCTCATCAGATCGTTCAGCGGGTTCACCCATAGCTCGAACGTGAACGGCACGCTGGCGTCCGGGTTCAATTCCGAAGTCCACGGCAAGCCCAGCACGGAACCGCGGTTGACGCGGTAATGGCCATTCCAGGAACCATCCCCCATCGCGCCCGCCAGCGCGCTTTCGGCCGGATGGCGCGCCAGGACTGAGTTGGTGGCCGCGCCGGCGCCGCGCATATCCCCCAAGTTCAAAGCCGTGTCGGCCACCGGTGAAAGTTCATCCAGGCGCAGATAAACGGCCGGATTGGCAGCTTGCACGAGTGTCTCATAAGGCGTCGTGCGATTCGCGTTGGTGCCGTTCTGGTAATGGGCCAACACTTGTTCCGCGCTCAGTTTATTGGCGTAAACGGCAAACTCATCCACCGCGCCGAAATACGAATTGCCCCCGGCGCCACTGACGTTGTTGTAAGCGCCCAATGACAATGCGACATCGCTGCTGGCGCTATTGGCAACATAGCCCGGAGAGGCCCCGTCGTCCCCGCCAGTCCAGGTATTGGTCACCGCGGGCACGCCATTGATGTACATGGTCAGCGAAGCGTTGCTGATGGGATCGACCGGATCGTACACCACCACCACATGGGTCCACTTGCCGACCTCGTAAGGCACCTGGCTGACGACGTCGAGGCCGCTGCTGCTGCCGGAACCGCGGTACATGCGAAAATTCCAGCCGACACCTTCATAGCCGCCGAGGCTGCTGTAAGTGTCGTTGGGCGCGCGTTGGAAAAAGACCCAGCCCGTGCGGTCCACCCCGCTGCCCGAGAAACGGTTGTTCAGCGGGCATTGGCCGCCGTTGATCTGATCGCTGGCCGGGTAAAACCACGCCTCAATGGTGAACGGTTGGTCATTCGCGGGATTGAAGCCCGCTTGATAGGGAATCATGCCCCAAGCGGAGCTGTCGAAAAATTGCGCGCGATTGGCGCTGCCGGCGATCGCGCCGGGAAAAGCGCGGACGTTGAAGGTATTGGTGGCGTTGCCCGCGGCGCCGAGGCTGCCGCTGTTGGCATTGATATTGCCACGCATGGCGGATTCGCCGAAGCGATAGTAAGCCGCGGGTGCATCCCCCAGCACTTGGGCGGGATAACTGGCGCCCGAGGCGGAGCAAGTCGTGGCCGAAGCGGCGGCTAGGGTTAGGAGGGATCGGAACCGGCACTTCAATGATGATTGGATTGGCATAATTACGGATCGTCCTGGTTGTGGCCTTGAATCGCGCCGCCCCCACTGGGCATTCACCACACACACTGGCCCGAATCGGGCATTTGCGGCGCACTCAAAGGCCGTTGGCTGGCAACTGGCGCTGAAGATCGTGCGAACACAATCTCCCGCGCGGTTTGAGCTTTATAAGTTACTTTATAACGCAAAACCGGCGTGAAGTCTAACGAATTAAACGGCGAGCCGGCCAGCGCTACTTTCGCTTCTGCGCTGATTGTTGCCCCACCGCCATAGATCCGCCATAAACCCGGTCGAGGTAATTGTGTGGAAGCCACTTTTTCGCGCCAAACACTAGACTCAAGCCCGAATCGAGGGCATGATTATCGGCAAGCCTAATGCAAGCATTATCCCGGATGATTTATGATAAAAACTACCTCATTGCTTAAACGGGCCGGCGGTGGACTAGCCATGCTGCTCTTGCTGGCCGCGGCAAACGGCGATCACCGCGACCTGTTCAACGGACGCAATCTCGACGGCTGGCGCGCCCCCACCGGCGCGTGGCAAGCCGTGAAAAACGTGGCGTTGGGCATGGCGGACGCGCGCAAAATCGTCCTCACCCCCGGCGAAGGCATCTTGGCCAATGGCGTCCAGGGCCAGACTGTGAACCTGATCACCACCGAGGAATTCGGCGACATCGAGGCGCATGTCGAATTTTTCCTGCCCGCCAAATCCAACTCCGGCATCTACTTGATGGGCCGCTACGAAGTTCAAATCTACGATAGTGAAAGCCTCGCCAAAGTGCCCTACCCGGGCATCGAATGCGGCGGCCTGTACCCCCGCTGGGACGAGGCCAGACAGAAAGAATACGAGGGCCATTCCCCGCGCGTCCCCGCCGCCAAACCGCCCGGCCTGTGGCAAACGTTCGACCTCGTGTTCCGCGCCCCGCGCTTCGATGCCAGCGGCAAAAAAACCGCGAATGCCAAATTCGTGAAAGTGACCCTCAACGGCCAAGTGATCCACGAAAACGTGGAAATCACCGGCCCCACCCGCGCCGCCCAATTCAACGACGAACGCCCCACCGGCCCCCTCATGTTCCAAGGCGACCACGGTCCCGTGGCGTTTCGGAATCTGTGGGTGAAGAAAATGCAGTAAAAGCTGCGTTTGTGAATGACCAACATCCTATCGCTGCCCGTTTGAAAGCCGATTGCGAATGCGGCTCACGCCGGCCATATCGCATTTGTTGTCTCCGGCTCGAACTTGCCTATTTTGGAACCGGCCTCTTGGCGGCGGCGGTTTTATTTGGTTTTCATGAGTATTTAGAAGATTTCTTCATACCCGTGTTAGTATTGACCGCAGGCACGGGCTGGCTTGCGAGATACCGTCTTCAAAAAAAGCGCCGACCATGACAAATTAGTGGTTTATGGTCTGGCACTCACCCCTCCGCCTCATCAGCCGCCAGAATTTCGAACACGGTGGTGAAACCGCGGTTGGCTAAATGTTTGTAGGTGGTGGCTAACGCGACTGGGAAGCGTTCGGCCAGCGGGAAGCCCGGGCGGCCCAAGTTCACGGCCGTGTGATTCCAAGCGGCTATTTTCTCTGGCGTCGCGCGTTGCCGAAACCAAGCTTGCGCCTCCGCATCGGCCAGCGCCGACGCCGCCACGATATCCTCGCGGGTAAAACCAAAGTGCGACAGAAACTGGCCGTCGACACCATTTGCGTGGCAAAAGCGTTCGGCATATTCCGGCGGCAATTCACCGCGCTGGAGCGCGCGCGCTTTGGCGATAATCCGGGGCAGCCACATGCAATCGGCCCACCGGTCTTGCGGCAAAGGCAATTTCATAAGTTGGATGGCCGGCTGGGTTTTTCCACCACCAGCCCGGCCAACTTAATCCGCGTTTTGCCGCATGGGCAAACGATTTTTTCGCCCACGCCTGATTTCGCGTTAATTATTCAACTCAATGAAATAAACCGCGCCGGCGGCGGTCGGGAAACGGGTGTTGCCGTTTGGCGTTTCGGTGGCCTCAATTATTTTGCCCGCGGAATTTTTCACGACCAGCGCTTTGGCACCGTGACGCACTTCGCAGCTCACGGCTTCCGGCGAATGAATGGTGGCGCGTTTCAGCGCGCCTTGGGACCACTCGAGGTCCACGATGAACCCGCCCCGCGCCCGCAGGCCGCGCGCCGAACCCTCGGGCCACGCCGCCGGCAGCGCGGGCAGCAAGCGCAGCACGCCGCCCTGGCTTTGCAGCAGCATCTCGCCGATCGCCGCCGAGCCGCCGAAATTGCCGTCGATC
>MTLE01004576.1_pt1 | contig 12648 bp, 7 predicted proteins | sample 1982461 | NCBI WGS metagenome assembly MTLE01 (sample SAMN05712605, study PRJNA340218) | biofilm metagenome | isolation source: sample SPL anode biofilm adapted to -200 mV | place: USA | collected 2012-02-03
TGGCTGCGGCTCAAACCCGTAATTTCGGGTGTTGCGGGGGGGCTTTGCGTGCTGGCGGCCGCGGGCTGGTGGTTCAGTTCCGAGCCTGATGGCTTGCGGTACTCAGGCATGAGCGATGCTTCCGCCGCCGTGTGGGTGGCACCCGGGCAATTTCTGGCGGCCGATGACGAGGTGAACCATTTCAACCATTACACCTTGGCCCAGACCGGCAAACCCTTGCAATCTTTTGATTTTAGCACGTTGCTCAAACTGGACCGGGAACAAGATGAGACCGATTGGGAAGGCGCCACGCGGATTGGCGACCGGGCTTATTGGATCACCTCGCACGGCCAGAATCGCCGGGGCAAGACGCGGCCCAGCCGTCATCGGTTGATGGCCGTGGATATTTCCTGGCGCGATGGCCGCTTGGAGTTGACCCCCTTTGGCCAGCCATATACGGAATTGCTGGCAGACTTGAAAAATCACCCTGATTACCGTGCGTTCGGGCTCGCGGCGGCGGCCACTCGCGCTCCCAAGGCGAGCCAAGCCTTAAATATCGAGGGCTTGTGCGCCACCCCGGAAGGGCATTTGTTGATTGGCTTCCGCAACCCGGTGCCCCAAGGCAAAGCGTTAATCGCCCGGCTGGGGAATCCCGAGGAAGTGGTGCGAGGCCAGCGGGCTAAATTGGAACCGCCATTGCTGCTGGATTTGGGAGGCTTGGGAGTCCGGGATTTCACCCGGGTGGGGAATGTTTATTATATAATCGCCGGCCCCGTGTCGGAAAAAGGCCGGTTTGCGGTTTACGAATGGCGCGCGGACGCCGGGCCGCCCCTGCGACGCGATGGTTTTCATTTTGGCGCGCTGAAACCTGAGGCGCTGCTGATCGAGCATCAGACGGGCACCAACTGGGCCGTATTCCTTAGTGATGACGGGACCCTTACCCGGTTTGGCCGCATGATGAAGAAAGCGCCCGTCGACGACCGCTGGTTCCGCGTGATGCGGGTCCCGTTGGATAACCGCAATTTTACCCCATGATTCCTGGCAATGTCATTCCTAGTCCATCCCGGGTGCGCTGGCGCGAGTTTCGTGAGCGCCAGTTGCCCTATATGGTTTTTGCCGCCCTTTGTGTGCTGGCGGCCTGCCTTTGGCGCGGCACCAACTCAATGGGCACGGTGGTCGGGGTAGGCGAGGGGCACCGGGCCCAAGTGCTGTGCCACCGCAGCGGCTGGATCGGCGAAATCTTGGTGGAGCCTTATCAAACGGTGCAAGCGGGCGATCCCCTCGCCGTGGTGCATCCGTATGATCCCTCGGCGCAAACCGACTTGATGGGATTGGAGTTGGATATTGCCCGGCTGCGGCGGCAAGCCACTGTGCCGGAGCAAAACATGGTGGGCTACGAGCGCGTTCGCTTGGAGTGGCTCAATCTGCAAGCGGAACTGGCCGGAGCCAAAGTGAAGCTAGGCCACGCGGAAAAAGAGGTGGCGCGCAGTGTGCCGCTATTCGAACAAAAGCTGGTGTCCGCCACCGCGCATGAACTGGCGGTGCGCGAGCGGGATGTCTACCACGCGGAGGTGGTCGAAAAATCCAAAGCTGTCGCCGAAATGGCGGCCCGGTTGCAGCAACTGAGGGCGATAGGCGATCCCTCGCTGGCGGTTGCCTCCCCGTCGGGAAGCGAGCTGGCAACCCGCTTGGAGCAGGAGCGCGTGGATCTGGCCACGAATTTGGCGCCGGTCACGCTGCGGGCGCCCATGGCGGGCATGATTGGGCGGTTGGAACGGCGGACGGGGGAGTTCTTGCTGGAAGGCGAAATGTTTGCCCAGGTGCAATCGCCCGAGAGCGAGCGAGTGGTGGCTTATCTTCGGCAACCTTACGCGCTTGACCTGGAGCCGGGCATGGCGGTGAGTTTGTCCACCCGCACGCGCAAGAAACAGCAGTTTGCCAGCTCCATTGCCCAGGTGGGGGCGCAATGTGAGTTTATTACCAACTCCCTGGCCACCGTGCGGTTGGGGCAAGCCCTGGATGCGGGGCTGCCATTTACCGTGCGCATTCCCTCAGGCGTCCGCATCCGTCCCGGCGAATTGGTGGACCTAGTATTGCATCCCCAAAGCCCGGCCAACGGACTCTAAGCCGGGACCTCCCTTGCGGACGGGTTTAAAAGTCCTTAAAACTATCGCCTTCTGCCACCGATTTTTGGGAAACAATCGCGGTGTGGGGCCGGGGGGCGGTTTTAGCCAGTTTCGGGCCACTTAGTTTGGCTTCCTCGACCTTTACTTTCTTGGGAAGGGCCTCTTGGTGGCTGGAATTTCCCACTAATGAAAGTAATTCGCCCACGGCGCCGCCCATGGTTTCCGCCTGCGCGTTAAGTTCTTCGGCAGCGGCGGCGCTTTCTTCGGCGGTGGCGGCGGTGCTTTGGGTCACTTTATCCATTTGGGTGACGGCGGTGTTGATCTGATCGATGCCTTGGCTTTGCTCGCGCGAAGCGGCGGCGACTTCGGCTACCAATTGGTCAACTTCCCGGGCGCGGCCGACAATTTCCGTCAAGGCCGAGGCCACTTTTTGGCTGATGTCCACCCCGGCCGAAGTATTGCCAATGGAACCTTCGATTTTGGCGGAAGTTTCCTTGGCCGCTTGGGCGCAACGTTGCGCCAGATTGCGCACTTCATCCGCCACGACGGCAAACCCCATGCCGGCTTCTCCCGCGCGCGCGGCTTCCACGGCGGCGTTTAGTGCCAAGATATTGGTTTGGAACGCGATTTCATCAATGGTCTTGATGATTTTGGCAATTTCATCACTGGACGACTTAATGCCGCCCATCGCATTAATCATCTCCTGCATGTCATTGGCGCCTTTTTCGGCAGCCGCGCGAGCCATCTTGGCCAAATCGTTAGCTTTTTGGGAATTGTCGGCGTTTTTCTTGATCATGGACGACATTTCTTCCAACGAAGCGCTGGTTTCTTCTAGCGATGAAGCTTGTTCGCCGGCCCCTTGCGCCAGAGTTTGGCTGCTGGCGGAAACTTCCTTGGCGGCGGCCGTTACCTGGCTGGCGCCTTCCTGAAGGGTGGTAGCCACTTGGTTGAGGGTTTTGCCCGTGCTGTGCACGATGAGCATTCCCACCGCCACACTGGCAATCAGGGCTGTCAGCAGGCCAAACACAATGCCTTGCTTGGAACTTGTTACCGCTGTTTGAATGGCTGCCGTAGCGCTTTCTTGTTGAGTTCGGCTGTAGTTGACCAACTCTTGCATCGAGTGAATGTATTTGACCGCGGCGGGATCCATTTGCGTGCGCGCCATTTGATAGGCTTTGGAGTTGTTGGTAACCTGGCGGCTTAGGGCTAGGACTTCATTGCGGAGCTTTTGATAGTCCGCCCGGGCGGTTTGGGTGTTTCCAAAAAGCTGCCGCTCTTTGTCGGTCGTCAAAAGGGATTGCAGGTTTTCGTAATTCTTGGTGTTCGCTTTGGAGGATGAGCTGAATTCGTCCTCGATTTTCGCCTTGTCTTGGGCGTTTTCGCTCCCGATGTGGGCGTAAATTTGTCGCAGGACATCCGTGAGATTGGCCTTCAACTCACTGCAGATCTGCGAAACCGGGGTGGTCTTAGTTGCGATGTGCTGGGAATGCTTGGAAATAGCCGTCAGTTGGTTGTAAGCAAATCCCCCCAGAGCAATGGCGATAACTATTATCAGTGTGAATCCAACCGCAATTCTTTTTCCAACTGTCCAGTGTTTCATATTTTTGGTGGTGTAAACTCAAAATTGCCGACCTCTGACACTGGCAGGTTGCGAGATGGAAAATGCGATTAGCCGATGGAAATACCCAAGCTATATTCATTGCGCTTTTTGTCTGGGCAATGAATGGGCCTTCCCACTAAATGACAAATCTCCTTGCCAGCATTCTTCTTATCCGTGCTCACGGATTTGGTAATCTGGACCCCGATCTCCTCGATAGGTTGTTTGGCATATTTAGCTGAGTCGAACGGGCGGAAAACAAGTTGTTTTCTTTTTTTGCCCCAGCCCTAATATGGAGACCATCCCTGAACGTTTTTATCGACAATTATTCAATGGACTTAAGCCAAAAGTCTGAAAGGTAATCAATTTTATTTCATCTAAACCACATATATAAGTAGATTGTTGATCTATCATTTTGATTGCCAATCCTATAAAGCCGATCAAGGTTTGCCCTCATGAAATTCTTATTGAAAAGTCGGGTGCTGGCTTGGGTGGTTTTTATATCCATTGCCAGCCGAGGTAGTTGCCAAACCAACGATCCGTCATTTTCGGTGGTTTCTGAAGGTGCTATAGGCGATGGCTTACATGATTGCACCGCAGCTTTTCAAATTGCTCTCGATCGTGCCGGAAAAGCAGGTGGCGGGGTCGTTGAGGTGCCCGCCGGCCGCTATCGCCTTAACGGACACTTGTCCATTCCCGCAAATACCACCTTGCAAGGGATTTACCGGGTGCCGCCTACCACCGGCCCGGAAAAAATCGAGCGTTTAACTGGCACTGTGCTTTTCGCCTACGAAGGCCGGGGCTCGCAGGATGGTCCGCCCTTTATCAAATTGGCCGGGAATAACGCCGCTATTGCCGGGGTGATGATCGCTTATCCCGAATGGAAACAAGGAGATGTGCCGCCGGTGCCCTATCCACCCTGCATATCATCCCAAGATACCGAAAATGTCGGCATACGTGACTGTTGCCTGCTTAACCCGTACGAGGGCATTAAACTCGTGCGCGCTCATCGGCATTTGGTGCGCAATGTCACTGGCTATCCCATTTGGCGCGGGCTGTACGTGGATGAGTGCTATGATATTGGCCACGTGGAGAATGTCCACTACTGGCCGTTCGGCGTGAACTATAAGCCGGAAGATCCGTTCTGCAAATGGGTGAACACCCAAGGAGTGGCGTTCGAATGGGCGCGCACGGATTGGCATTACGTGCACAACACCTTTTGTTTCGGCTATGGCGTGGGTTACAAATTTTCCGAATCCAAACACGGCAGTGCCAATGGCAACTTCCTGGGCATAGGCGCGGATTCTTGCCAGCAGGCCGTGGTGGTGGAGCAAGCCCAACCGCCCGGGTTGCTCATCTCAAACGGCGAATTTGTCGGACGGTGGAGCAGCACCGATGCGGTGTGTCTGGTGATCGCGCCGAAGGTTCAGGGCAAGGTCAGCCTCGTAAACAGCTCCTTTTGGGGGCCGATTGACCGCTGCGTTTGGATGCGCGCGCCCGCCGGCCAGTTCACCGCCTCCGCGTGCCACTTCTTGCAGTGGGACCAAGGCGGCCAAGGATCGCCCGCGCTGCAAATCGATGCCGGCCGCGCGATCATCCAAGGCTGCACCTTTGGCCAGGAGGGGTTGCACGCGATGGTGGGGCCCAAGGTCGCCTCCGCCATTCTCACCGCGAATCAAGCGGAAGGTGGTTTTCGCGTGGAAAACCAAGCCGGGAATAAGACCCAGATGGGATTGAACGAAGTCGATCCTATTGAATGGACCGAGGCCGCGCGGCAGCATTATCGGTTGCACTTTGGGGTGGCTGGGGATGGCCGCTACTTGCGCAACTGGCATGCCCCGGAGCAATTGGACCGGCCGGTGCGTTGGTCAGGGCCGGCCTCCCGCTTATTGCTGCCAGTTAATCCGGGTGAAGCATACACCTTGGAGTTGGAAGGGCATGTGCCGAACGCCGCTTTGATGGCGGAAGCGGGATGGTTTTTGGATGGCAAACTCTTATGCCCATTGACAGCAACGAATCGTTTCGTGATTGCTGTGCCACCATCCCAAGAGCCGCGAGTCACCCTCGAATTGCGCTGCCATGGCTGGATTCCCAAAGACACCCATCCCGGCTCGCAAGATGGGCGCACTTTGGGTGTGCAGGCTTTCACGGCCATGATGCGCTCCGCATCCGCCACCGCTCGCGCATTCAATGCGAATACCGGCGAATGGCTGTCCGGGAAATAATCGGCACGAGCCGCTTATTTCAAACCCAGGAGTTGGATTTCTTGAATCGTCGGGCCTTCCGAGGTTTCCAGAATATTCAGCCGCACTTCCCGGCTTTTAACGGGTGGGAACGTGCGCTGGAAATTGTCGCCTACAGTGGTCCCCGCAAAAAGCGTGGTCCAAGCGCCGTTTTGCTGGCACTGAAACTCGAATTTTTGCACGCGTCCGGCGTAGGCTTCGCGAATGGTGACCCCATTGAATTCGGCCACTTTGCCTAAGTCGAGGCTCACCCAAGCCTGGTGGGTGCCATCATCGGTCGCCCAGCGGCTAGTAGGATCGCCATCGAACGCTTTGTCCGCGCCGTATTCTTCCATTCCATGATACACGTTGGAGGCCGCTGCTTTGATGCTAGAGGGCACAGCCAACGGGGCAATTCCCGTCGCTGGGCCGTCGAGGTCCAGGCGGATTACCGTATCGATGGGCTGGTAGATTTTTGCCAATTGTTGAACGGCAATGCCCGTGCTCGTCTGGATGACTTTCACTTTGCCTCCGGACAGAACTTTGCTGCTTACGATGTTCCGGGAAATCGGCGGCAAGGCCAAGCCGCCTTCCGGCCAGCGGAAGACGTGCAGGTAAATCGTATTGCCCACATGCGTGCTGGCGCCCCACGCGCCGGGCTTGAAAGGGCCCCCGCGCGTGCCGTAAACGCTCGCGCCATTTTTCTTGAGCCAGGCGCCCATTTCTTTGAGGCGCGCCACTTGGCGGGGTTCGATGCGGCCATCGGGCATGGGGCCGACGTTGAACAAAAGATTGCCATCACCCCCCGCGCAGAGCACGAGCGTGCGCAGACATTCGGAGAGCGATTTCATGCGGTCATCGGGTTTCCAGGCCCATTGCTCGCAGATCGTAATGCAACTTTCCCAGGGGCGGTCATTTTGGAATTTGCCGATCGTTTGCTCCGGCGTGTCGTAGTCCTCAGGCAGGCCGTTGCGGTTGTTGATAATAATGCGCGGCTGCAATTCCCGAATCATGCGGTTTAGCGGCACCGCGTCGTACTCCGCAGCGGTTTTGCCCAAGCCATCGAACCAGATAAGGTCCACCTGGCCATAGCCGGTCAGCAGTTCGCGCACCTGGGTTTTCAGGAACGCGAGATAATTGGTGTGGCGTTCGGTGAAGGCATCCGCGTGACGCCAATTGGGCTGGGAATAGTAGAGGCCAAAGCGCATGCCCGCTTTATGACACGCATCGGCTAATTGCCGGACCACATCCTTGCCGTAAGGGCTGGCGGGCGAGGTGATCTTGTAATCATCCGCCCGGGTGTCGAACATGCTAAAACCATCATGATGCCGGCTGGTGAACACCAAGTATTTCATGCCGGCGGCTTGGGCGATTTTCACCCACTCCATCGCGTTGAAATTCGTAGGGTTGAACTGGCGGTAAAGATTATCGTAAACCTCGGCGGGGACTTCCGTGCCTGTTGAGCCATAACCGCGCCGTTCCGCCCCGCGGGACCAGCCGATTTCCGTGCCCTTGAGGCTGATGGGACCCCAATGCACGAACATGCCGAAACGCGCCTCACGCCACCATTGCAGGCGCGCTTCGTCCGGGGTGGTTGCGGTTTGAGCCTGGGCACGGGTTAAAGCAATACCGCACCACAGAGCGAGGCAAAGAAGTTTGAATGAGGTAGCTTTCATCTCCCCACTTTAGGGGAGATGCGGGCGCAAGCAATCCCCGGTTTTGGGGATTGCCTGACAGATTACAACTTCCCGCCCGCTTTGGAAGCCAGGAAAGCTTGGCGCACGTTTTCCAATTCCTCCCAGCGCGCGAACAGCCCGGACAACTGCTCCTTGGCGGCGGCTAATTGGTCGTTAATCTCCTTGATTTTGGAGCCGTATTCGCGATGGAAATCCGGCCGGGCAAAGAGCGCCTCCAGCCGGGCGATCTCCGTTTCGGCTTCGTTGATCTTGGCTTCCATGCCTTCTAATTCGCGCTCTTCATTCCAGGATAGTTTGCGGACTTTGGCCGCCACTTCGGCTTGCGGCCTGGCTGCGGCTTCCGCCTCGACCGCCGCTTGCGCCAAGGCGGCTTGCTCCCGCCGGATGCGCTCCAGGCAATCGCTGTAATTGCCCATATTGTAGGTCACGGTGTTACGCGCCTCGTCGAACCACAGGATGCCCGTGCACACGCGGTCCAAGAAATAACGATCGTGGCTAACCACCAGCACGCAGCCTGGGAACGCCGCCAAAGCTTCCTCCAGCACGCGCAGCGTGGGCAAATCGAGGTCGTTGGTAGGTTCGTCCAGGATCAGCACGTTACCGCCTTGCTTGAGGATGCGCGCCAAGAGCAACCGGCTGCGTTCCCCGCCGGATAGATATTTGACCTGCGTGTTGATGCGGTCGTCCGTGAACAAAAACCGCTTCAAGTACCCGCGCAACGAAAGCTTGGCATCGCCGAAGATCACATACTCCGTGCCGTCGCTGGCTTCTTCGAACACCGTTTTGTCGTCGTTCAATTGCAACCGCGATTGGTCGACATAATTGATGCGCGTCAACCCGCCCACGCGCACCTCGCCCTCGGTTGGCGCCACGTCGCCCAGGATTAACCGTAGCAATGTGGTCTTGCCCACGCCATTGCGGCCCACCACGCCGATCTTCATGCCGGGCGCGAACGTGAAATTGAGCCCGCGAAACAGGGTGCGTTCGCCCAAGGTCATTCCCACATTAGCCAGATCGATAACGCGGTTGGCCAGCGGGGGCGGCGGTGGGATGACGAGTTCCACGTCCAGCTCTTCTTCGGGCGGTTTTTGCGCGGCAATCTCGTAAAACCGGTCCAGCCGGCTTTTCGACTTCGTGGTGCGCGCCGGTGGGCCGCGCCGCACCCAATCGAGCTCCCGGCGCAAGAAGCTCTGCCGTTTGTGCTCCACCAACTCCTCGGTCGCCATCCGTTCCGCCTTGGACACCAGGTATTCGGTGTAATTGCCGTCGTAAGAGTAAAAGATACCGTTCGCCAACTCCACAATCCGGTTGGTGACGTCATCCAAAAAATGGCGGTCATGGGTGACCATCAAAAACGTGCCGGAATAGCCTTTGAGAAAATCCGCCACCCATTCGATGGACTCAGGGTCCAGATGGTTGGTGGGCTCATCGAGAATGAGCAAATCGGGGCGCGAAACAATCGCCCGGCACAAGGCCACGCGGCGCTTTTCACCGCCGGACAGGGAGCCGATGGCGCGGTCTGCCGATGGGGCGTTAAGGTGCGACATGGCGGTCTCGATGCGCAGGTCCAGGTTCCACCCGTCCAGCGCCTGAATCCGATGCTCCAGTTCGTGATGCCGCGCGGAGTCCGCCGGCAAAGCTTCGAATTGGCGGATCAAATCCAGCACGTGCGCCGCCCCTTGGCGGATGTTTTCGTACACGTTCAACTGGGTATCCAACTCAAAAGCCTGGGGCAGGTAACCCGTCACCAACTCGCGCCGGCGGCTCACCGTGCCGGAATCCGGCGCCAGTTCGCCCGCCAGGATTTTGAGGAAAGTCGATTTCCCGCAGCCATTGCGGCCCACCAGGCCCACGCGGTCTCCCTCGCACAAAGCCAGGGTAGCCTGGGAGAGCACCACTTGCTCGTTGTAACGGACCGCCAGGTCATTGGCGTTCAAGATCATCGGGGCGTTTTCCATAGCCATCAAATACCGCTTGCAGTCCGCCGGGCTTTTCGGGCATAAATAACCCCGGTCGCGCTTATGGTGGAATTGGCAGACACGCTACTTTGAGGTGGTAGTGGGGCAACCCGTGCAGGTTCAAGTCCTGCTAAGCGCACCAAACCTTCTGTTTTATTACCAAGTACTTCCATAAAAAATCACCGTGCTCCCAGCTTTAATGCCCTAATTGCCTGCTGGTCTTCGCGAAATCGGTTTCCCGGCTCCAATCCCGCATAGACCGGGCGTTAAAACTTACTAGGACAGGCTTATAGGTGTCGAGCTTTACCCAAACCCGGGGATATGCCGGATGCCTGCCCGGGTTTGAAAACTGAGCTTGCTGGCAACTGGGATGGCTGCCGATAGGATTCGGCCATGACTAGGCATAAATCCTTGATATTTGGAATCAAAAGTCTCATGTAGAATCATTGATGCGAAACAAAATTGAGGGAATGATGCGTTTGCGCCCATGAACTCCAAGTTAAAACACTTTGTAGTTGGCGGACTTTTGGTGCTTGGAGGATTTATTTTTGGGCGAGTTTATCAACACCAAAAAACGGGTTACCACCTGCAAGTCTTGGCACAAAAAGAATTCCCGTCCGATATCGGGCAAGTTCACTGGCGTTGTTATGTGGAATCGATTGGCTTCAGTTTTCTTGATCCAGAAATTACATCCCTCGAAATCATGGGACGCACGATTTATAAGGCGCGACGCGCATTTCAGGAAAAGACACCGTCAGCCGCCAACGTCCGGATATCTGGCAACCAAATCGACTGGGATGATGGCGAACTGGCTTACCACTTGGTCATCACAAACCTGCACGTAAAATAAGTAAGCGCATTTTCTGAATCATTCGATGCAACAACATGTTTTCTCAGGTCGATTTTCCAAATGGTTGTTTTCGCGGAAAACCCTAGCATCTATGCCGGCATAATTACCGCGAACTTGCGTCGGATTGGTTTACGGCTTTCCCGCCGATTTCGGAATGCCGTCCTTATGGCAGTCGGCGCAGGCGACGGTGTGGATATCGTGGGGGCTGGAGGCGTTGTTGAAGGTGGTGTCCATTTTGGCCACGTCTTGATTGCAGTGGGAGTTTTTGGGATGGCACTGGGCGCAGGAGTTGCGGGCGGAGGGGTTGTGCGCGCCGTGGCAATCCAGGCAGCTTAAGCCCGCGTGCACGCCTCGGGGGGTGCGGTCATCACTGCTGCCCGCGCGATGGGTGGCGGCGGGGGCGTGGCATTGGTAACAATTGCGAATGCGTGGATCGGTGGACATTTTGAGCAGTCCCGTTCCATCGCTGACCTTGGGGTGCGGCAAAAGGCCCAGGTTGAAGAAGCGCTTTTCCCGGCGGTCATACAGGCCGGTGGTAGTGCTGGTTTTTTCCGGCGCCGGGCGCAACGCCGCATAGCGGGGCAAGGGCGCGGGCGCGGATTCTTCCGCGTGAATTTGGTGGCAAGACAAGCAGGGGATGGAGGGATGTTTGGCCAAGCTCGAGGACTTCATGCGCCATGGGCCTTTTTGGTTTAATGGCGTAACCAGATCGCCCACTTCCCCTTCGAAAAACATTGCATGGCAGCGCAGGCAATCGTTGATCGGTTGTTCGACCTTATTGTGTGTGGAGTTCAGGAAAGATTGGCCGAAAGTGATGGCGTGCGGGCTGGCGGTCCATTGCTTGAATTCCGTTTCATGGCAGGATCGGCATTGGCGATGCACCGCCAGCACTTGTGCTTCGTTTAGATGGATGGCCAAAGTATCCACTGCGGTCAGCGGCTTTGCGTTTGGCGCTTTTTTGGAGGCGTGAAAGGTGGGGCTGAGCGCATGGCGGTGGCAATCCTGGCAATCGAAACTGGTGTGCGCGGTGTCACCGGCGTGGGGGAGGCCTAGCTGTTCATGGCACGCGCGGCAATCGGCTGATTTGTTCGCCGCTTGCAAGGCGCTTGCGCTTACGAGCCAAACCCAAATCCAGCCCGCGACTATTGCGCGAAAATATTGTGAGCAACGCATAATGGTGTGCAATGAGATTCAGGAGCGGAACCGGGAACTGGGCCATTCTTTCTTGATATATCCGGAGACACGGTAAGCCAGGGCCATGATGGTCAGCACAGGGTTGAAGCCGCCGTTGGTTACGTGCAAGCTGCCATCGGCGATGAACAGATTGTCGATGTCATGCACCTGGCCCCAGGCATTGGTGACGGACGTTTGCGGATCTTTGCCCATGCGGCACGTGCCCGCTTGATGTTGCCCGCCGCTGAGTCCCATGCCGGGCACCGTCTTCCAAGTTTGCGACGCGCCAGTTTGTTGCAACCATTGTTCGGCTTTGCCCGCGAGAAACTCCGCGATCTCGACGTCATGTTTATGGCGGCTGCCGGAAAGGCGCGCCACCGGGATGCCCCAGGCGTCTTTCACCGCTGGGTCCACTTCTACCCGCGCGCTGAACACTGGCATTTCCTGCACGGGCCCGACCACCCGCACGCAGCGCCGGAAATATTTTCGCTGAAAATCTTTGTGCCCTTTGCCCCAGGACGCCGCGCCCGGCGGCCGGATGCCCGTGAACAAATACGGCAGGCGGATGAATTCGTTGGCCAGCATGCCGCCGCCCACCATGCCGGGGTTGCCGTGGTTGAAATCGCAAATCGCGATCGTGGCGCCCGCGCCCACGTCGTCGTACATATCCTCCTCGAACAAGCCGAAAGCGCCGGTGTACGCGTGGCCTTGCAAGTTGCGGCCCACCCAATCATGGCGATTGCCCGCGCCGTTGGGGAAGAGTCGTGATTTGGAGTTCAACAGCAACCGCGCCGTCTCGATGGCGGCGGCGGCCACCACCACCACATCGGCGGGCTGGAATTGAGCGCGGTTGGCGCTGTCAAAATATCTCACGCCACGCGCGCGGCCGCGATCGTCGACCACGATTTCGCTAACCACCGTGTTGGTTCGCACCTGGCAATTGCCCGTGGCCATGGCAGTGGGAATGACCGTGTTGTGCGTGCCACACTTGGCGTTAACCTCACACGCAAAGCCGACGCAATAGCGGCACTGGATGCACGCGGGCC
>MTLE01002285.1_pt1 | contig 12598 bp, 18 predicted proteins | sample 1982461 | NCBI WGS metagenome assembly MTLE01 (sample SAMN05712605, study PRJNA340218) | biofilm metagenome | isolation source: sample SPL anode biofilm adapted to -200 mV | place: USA | collected 2012-02-03
TAGAAAAGATAAAAATACTATAATAAAATGAGAGGAGTTAGCTTAACTGTAGATAAATTCTTAGACTTTGTGTTCACCCATTCCGTCACGTACGATGAAATATATAGATATATTTTCAGAACAACATCTTTTGACGAACTCAAATTAGCGACATTTAGAAGCCAAATTGAGGGATGGTTAGAGAATAGAATTTATAGCGAATGCAAAAAGATGGAAAGGGAAAACCCTCAAATAGAATTTTGCGAGTTATTAGACAAAGAAGGTATACTAAAGAAAATCATAAAAGAGAATGAACTAATAGATATCCAATTAAACAAGATCAATAAAATATTAGATAAAGGAATAGACAACTCTATTAATTACATCCCAAAAAAGTTGGAATTGAACGATGAAGATTACCATAGAGTAAAGTCTATACTAAATTATACCAACCCATTACTAAACGGGATTCCGGTCGTTGACGGAGCCGATTATGTTGATAAAATATTGAATGATGAAAAAATACTTAAAGGAGCAAAGATTATACAAAATCTGTACGAGCAATACAAAGATTTTGAATTTGACGTAAAAGCACTATGTCAATTATCACCTTTTTGTATCAACACGAAATGGCATGTTTTCAAAAAATTATTTGATGAATATAACTACGAATCACGTTTTCTCGCAGAGCTAATACCACCTGATTCTAGCAAAACAAAAAGTGATATAGAGAATTACGAGAAGTATTCCAGTCATTCCAAGGGGGAAATAAAGCTTACTTTTGCTAATATATTCACTTGCAATAATTGGGAAAAATACATTAACGTGCTAACTCAATGCGATCCCCCACTGCTGAAGAGGGAACAAAAAAAATATTATTTTATTGGCAATAAAAAAACTCAGAAAGGATGTGTAGCGCAATGGTTTAAATATCTTAGAAACAAAGGCTACATAGATCAGAATATTAGCCGAGATGAATTAGCACAATTATTAAGCAATGAGATTATTAATTTCTCTATATCTGGAAGTAGCATTGATAACAGAAGCCGTACTTATAGAGATTTTGAGCCTCAACTAAATGATTTATTAGAGAAGCAATTGGCATGATTAAGCATGCTAATTAATGCCAAATAAGACTTCATTCTTTTGCACCACTATCCTACACCGGGATGGTGGTTCTCATTTTCTTTCATGGCAGAAGACAAGAACCTACACTAAGCCAGTAGAAAATAACGATGAATGAAGTAATTACACTTGAAACAATGCCTAAAGCAATGGCTTATCTTATCACCAAGGTAGAAGCCTTAGAAAAGGCCATAGCACAAAAAGATAAAGTTCATAATATCCATGTAGATCATTGGTTTAACATAGATGAGCTTGCGGATTATCTGCCTGACCGTCCCGCAAGAGCTACTGTTTACGGTTGGGTAAGCCGAAAAGAAATACCATATCACAAAGGAGGTAAAAGATTACGCTTCTTGCAAAGTGAGATTGACACATGGCTATCTAGCGGTAAGAGAACGAGTAAGAAGGAATTGGAGGCGAAAGCCGAGAGCTATTGTGTTGCTAAAAAAGTATCAAAATAAGAAAGGATGCCTTATGAAAAGAACATCCAATCCCACCCATTCAATTGATGCCAACAAAGATACTCTTTCTAGGCAAATCACCCAACAGATACGTAAGCTTTTCTTAGAGGGCGGCAAATATACTGCCCGAGAACTGAATGAGTTAACATCAGGGAATGACAGTCGAAAAACAATATCCGTTCTACGGCATAAGGGACGAATGAACATTGTAGATTGTCGTTTACCCAATGGATGCAAACTCTATTTGTTGGACGAGAAAGGAGGCAATAATGAGTGAAGTTATCGAGAAAATTATGACTGAATTTGAGGAGCCTGAAATAATTGCCGAACCTGCTATTATGGAAGCTATAAAGAGTAGCAGACTAGATTTATCTCTCAATATTCCCGATCCGCAAATGTTAGTATCAAAAGAAGATTTACCCATATGTACTAGAGGTAACTTCTCGTTCATCATTGGATTACCCGGTTCAAGAAAGAGTTTTCTTTGCTCTGGAATATCAGCTGCATTTCTGAACGAAAACGGATGTATGGGGCTAGATAACCCTAACGGAACTGGAAAACTTCTTTGGATTGACACTGAACAGGCGGCCGGCCATGTGGCAAAGATAGGGAGAAGGCTTCACCGCATTGCAGGTTTACCCACAAACAGAAATTCGGAGAATATTATCATTCACATGTTGCGGGAATATCAGCCCACAATGAGACATGATATTTTCGTAGCGTGCCTAAAGCTGTATCATCCTGATTTTGTAGTACTAGACGGGCTAAGTGATCTTATCGCAGACCCGAATAATTCGGAACAGTCCACGGCTGTAGTTAATGATTTACTAGCCCTCACTAAGGAGTACGATTGTCATATACTCACCGTTATTCACGCCAATGTAGGTAGCGAGAAAGCACGTGGACATCTTGGTGCTGAGGCCCTACGAAAATGTGAAACTGCCATCTATGCAGAAGCGGAAGGAGATACAACCATCTGTAAATGGGTCAAAACAAGAGATATGCGGCCCGCTGAGTTTGCTTTCACAATTGTAGAAGGACTGCCCATCGAAGCTGAATACATGGGGAAACAATCAAAAGTGGATAAGCTGAAACAGATTATATCCGATTCAATGCCAAAGTTACCAAATACGATTTCTTATGCTGATTTATGCACAAAGATTATGGGTGTAGCTAAAATCAAGATAGCAGCCGCAAAGAATAAGATTCGTGATGCAGCTGAAAGAGGATTAATTATCAAAAACAACGTTGGCATGTATCATCTTCCAACCATAGATGACAGGCCTTCTAATCTGCCTTTTTAGGGAGTATAGGTTACGGTAGTATACGGGCTATCTATATATATAGCCCGATATACCTATACCAAATAGACCGAATATATACCAAATATAGACTGAATATACACCTGTTTCATGGTATATTTTATACCATTCTAAAAAACAGGCTAAATATACCAACTTTTTAGACCATGAACGAACCAATATATCACTTACAAAAATACGCCGGAATGAAAACCAGACACGTTTGTCCATCATGCGGTCACAAGGGAGAATTTACTTTTTATGTTGATGCCCAAGAAAAGCCCATAGCCCCGGAAGTTGGCCGATGCAATCGGGAACGATGTGGGTACCATCTCACACCGAGTAACTATTTCAAGCAGTACCCAAATAAGCAATCTATTGATTTCTCCATATGGAAACAGCCTCAACCGGCTAAGACTGTGACCGTGTCGTTACTGCCTATATCATTACTCCAACGAGATGCCTACAGAAGCAAGAACAATCTATTTCGTTTCATGGCCAAAGAGTTCGGAGAAGCTGAGGCCGCTTTTGCTTTTGATCTCTATCGAGTAGGCACATCCCGACACTGGAGCAATAACAACGGGTTGGCCACCATCTTTCCACAGATAGACGAACAAGGCCGATTGTGCCAAATAAAGGTTATGGCTTATAATCCTGTCACCGGCAAACGGATGAAGAAGCAGGATCGGGCAGAAGTATGGAACGATAAGATGCAGAAGTACACAACTGATGTCCGGCCAATGGATAAGATTTGGTTTGCCGGCAAAACATTGCTAAAGAACTACGAGGCGAATTTACAGCAAACTTTCTTTGGCTGCCACCTGATCAAAAATGCTTCACGAGTGGGAATTGTTGAAAGTGAGAAGTCGGCTCTTATCTGCTCTATTTTGATGCCGGACGTTAGTTGGATAGCAACAGGCGGTTGCAACGGGTGTAAATGGACGGAAAGAAGCGTTTTAAAACCTTTGGCCGGCAAAAGGGTAATCTTGTACCCTGACAGTGGAATGTTCTCAAAATGGGACGGAAAAGCGGCAATTTTGCGAAGTAATGGCATAAATGTAACCGTAAGTCAGACATGTGAAGGCTTGCCGGATAATTGGGACATTGCAGACATACTTCTTCNNNNACGTCACGCAAAGAAGGGTATGACCGTTGGCGAAGCATTGACCTATGCTACTGAAATAGGGGTTTCACATCAAATTAATGTCAACGCACGATGAAAGTATTCGAATTACTATCTCTATACAGAAAGCTGTTTGCCAATATGACTAGGCAGGGAATCAGTACAGATGATATTATGTACCTTGACATGTTCAAAGAATACAGAGTTATGCTGTCTGAGGGGCGAAGAAAGAGCGAAACGTACCAATACTTATCTGAGAAGTATAAAATCCCTCTATCAGCCTTAAAACAAGCCATCAAACGTTTAGATGAAAACTATAACTTATAACAGAACAATTTATGAATACAGACAATGACCTAGAAAATATTCTCAATGCTGAATCACTTGATGATCCTGACTACTGGAATGGTGATATTTGGGAAGAACTTGCAAGTCTCCCCGAACCGCTTAGTAGTCCGAAGTACTGGGATGATAATATTTGGAAAGAACTTACAAGCCTCAACATTTCAACAAATCTAAGTGAGGTGCAAGATGAGGCTTGCACGGAGGGAAGCACGTTAAGATAATAGCGAAACATTAAAACTATTTTATAGCTAGAAAGATCATTCAGAAATAGTTAATATTATCTATTTTCATTCAATATATTATCAATATCTAATTTTATGCGTTCATATTGCTCAGAAGGTATAATCTTCTGAAGTTGTTCGATTTTTGCAATTAACTCATTTTTTTTACCGAGCGCTTCTTTAGCTATAATTATATTAAGTTCCTCAAATTTGGATAAAATATATTGAATAATTTCTTTTAATAAATCCAATAACAATCGGCTTATTCTAGAAAAGTTAATGCACATTTGAGATTCTACTTCAACATCAACTTTAAGAATATAATTATAATATTCCCTATAGTCCTTAATGTCATTAAAATGGGCATAATAGGAATTCCTTCCCTCTTTTATTTTAGCATAATAAGTTTCTCTAAATACGGAGATTTCTTTAGTAAATGATTTAAATTGTCCCATTAGATCAGCTTCTAACGCAATAGTCCTTATTATCCCTAAATCATTATTATTCCTTTCTAAGAATCTATATAAATCTACATATACAGACTTTACGTAAAAGGTTTGTTCACTTTTATTTTTAGCTATATATAATTCTCTTAAGCTTATAGAAAAATCAGAAATATAACTAAGCGATAGACAGTAAATATTTAAAACATTCTCCCATGAGCACATTTTTTCAATAAGCTGAGTAGAAAAATCGTTTGGTAATAGGTTAAAAACTGCCCTGTATTTCTTCGATTGATTTATAACCTCAACCGCAGCATCAATGTTCAAAGAATTTTCAAGAATTAGATTCTTTGAAGTTTCATACAGATTGATCCCAGCCGCATTAGTTAAGATCACAATGCCATTTTCAACTATAGAATAACTTTTATTGTCCATAAATTCATATTTTATTTACAGATTGAATTAATCTTAAGTGTTAACTTTAAGCTCATTCATATATTACCTGCTATGTTGCCGTTTCTGTCACTGAGAGTAACATAAAAGGCATTACTCCGTCCTATTTGCTCGGTTTTGTGATCCTGTGAATTCAAATTTTAGATAAAATTCTTTATTAAATAACCTCTTTAATACAACAAGGTAGTGGTCTGTGCTATCTTGCAATATTTTTTGCTTCTTATCAATATTTATATAAAATTCATTTCTTACCTCTTCAAGTCCAGCCCTACTTTTTCCCATATTTGTAAGCGCTTCTTGATTCCCTTGAGTATATAAATCAAAATAAATTTTCCATTCTGATAAATGACTAATAGCATTGCTAGCAATAGTGCAAAGAGAAATCGTATATTCATGTGAACTACTAATAAGAGCGCCCATAATATCCATGACTTCCTTATCACTTTTTGTCGATACTATAACCATACGTGATTCGTGAATTAGTTCTAGTAATGTATTATTTGCATCTTTTATTAGATTAGATAACTTCTCAACAGAAGAACTATCATATAGATAAAAAAACAGAAAGTTTCTGTAAAACAGCAATTCTTCAATAAGATGCAAGATCTTTATAAATCGTTCAGTCCTTTGTTCTATATATGCATGTTTTCGCTGATTCTCAAAAGATATTTCATTTTTTACACTCTCAATTTGCTTAGTTATTTCACTTAGATCTTCTTTTGTAGCTAAGTTTTTACCCTTTTCTGTTTCATAAGAAATATCTCGACCATCTTGTTTATTAGCTAAACCTTTCCCCTTTTGGGTAAAATAACTAACGATGAGTTGTGTCAATACAGAAATGACAAAAAACAATAACAATTGTAACCAATCAGGCATAATTTAGTCCTCCTCTTCGGCTAATAGTTTTGTTTGTTCTCTATAATATTCTACGAGTAGAGAGGCGTTTGCAGATGGCGAATCGATATCTTTGCCATTATATTTAAGCACAAAATCAATTGGTATTATTATTCCGTAGTACTCACTTGAAAGATCATTGGGGGCAAGTGTGTAATCTTCAACCTTTTCGTCATGCATATTAAAGCCGTGAGGAATATAGATATCATATGTACTATACAAAATGAAACCTTCCAGATAGCCTTTTCTGTATTTATTCGCAATATATTGAGAGTTACCAAAGCATCTACTTTCTATTATTTTACGATCATTTAAAATAGCCTCATCAAGAGTTGATGAAACGTCAAAAACGTATGCGTTCTCAAAAAACCATATAAAAAAATCTTCTACTTCAGTATCATACAACTGATCCTGCAACGGATAACCTACACGATCCAATTTCTCGGTTATAGAGTTCTGTATTTCTTTTGTTAATCTTTTCATACCCTGTATCATATTAAAATTATTTCCAAGCAAAACAATGAGAGTAAAGTATTGATTTTGCAAACATATTGACTATAATCGAAGAAAGCAAAAGAAAATACTTGTTTTCGACAACAAAATTACTTCAACCCAATCTCAATAGGTTTTCCACAATGAGGGCATGTAAGCTGAGCCGTATCATGTTTAGGTTGTTCAAACAGTTCTGTTACGGGAACACCCAAGGCATCAGCGATCTTATTTAATGTCTCAACTGTAGGATTACCATTTACCATATTCGACAAATTTACACGGTTTATTCCCATCTTTTCGGCAAGTTCAGTAATCGTTAACCCTTGCTCCTTAATAACTTCTTTAATTCTTAATTCCATATTGTAGTATTTTAGTTTACGCCACAAATATAACGACATTTTCAATATGTAGCCACATAACGGTACACTTTTTCGTTAAAGTAGTGTTAAAGACATCTTTTAATTTGCATTATCGTACCGTTATATGCTACATTTGCGTCATAAAAGAAAATCAAAGCATTACGAACCATGATAAAAGAGTTTTTAAACCAGATGTGCAAAGAATACGAGCAAGTACTTTCAATGACTGAAGTTGAGGTATTAGCTAAGTACGAAGAGGACAAAGCAAGCTGTATTGCTTCTTTTGAGGCTGAGATTGATTATTGGGAAAACATTTACTATAAACTATAAAACGATGACACGAGAATCATTAAAACAAATCATGTCGCTTGCATGGCAGTTTGTCCGCAAGAACGGCTACACAATGAGTGAAGCATTAAAATGTGCTTGGGCCAATATACGCCTAAAGATGAAAATGCAAAAGGGCATTATCCGTTTCTACTATCGCAAAGTATCCGGGGAAACACGGGAAGCGTTTGGCACATTGACCGAGAAGTTAATGCCTGGTACTAAAGGGACCGGCCGGAAAGCAAACGAAACACTACAAACCTATTACGATACTGAATGTGAAGAGTACCGTTCATTCAAGAAAGCAAACTTAATTTATTAACCAGTAGCCCTTCGGGGCTGCCTCTTACTTGTACAACAATGGAAAATCAAACAGTTACAACGAAAAACACAGAAGCAAACGAAACAGAGCTGCAAAAGGCTCTCAAAACAGACAAAGAAAAGTTCATTGACATATTTAGTCTCATAGGCAGATACACCTGTGGAGAACGAGACTTAACACGAATGAAAAGTGACGGTATTGCTATGGATGTCATTATATCTATTAAACGGCTATGCGAAGCTATCTCCGAGATAGATGGGTATACAGATGAATGCGTGATAAGCTACTATAACTTCTTCATGGAAAGCTCAAAAGGGCAATATTATCAGTCAGAAGGAAAGGTTTTCTTTGATTCCCTTCTGCGCTTTCTGTTAGTCATTAAACACTACCAACGTGATGCTTCGCAAATATTCTCTGCCATGGAAGACATAGAGCAGTTCATGGACGAAAACTGACTCCGGCCCCAGCATGGCTAAACATCATACGCACAGCCTCAACACACGCAACACAAGGATGAACATGTTTAAAACATCCTTGTGTTGTTCATCCAATGAAAAGCGTGTTCAATATTGTTTATTGATACTAAAAGTGCCCTATGATACACCATGAAGATTTTTTGATAGTCATACACGTGCGTGCGTAATTTTTAAAAGGAAATGAGGCTTATTTATACCTCAAATTAGGTGTATTTAGTTTTGATTACCGCTTTAGTTACCTGTAGAAACGTAAATGGTAACGAAAGTGGTAACATAAACGGTAACATAAACATATTTAATGATAGCAATAATAACATTGATGCTAGCAATAGCCCATTAATCTCCGATGCAATAAATATTAAGCATACCTACGCTGCATCAATTCGAGATTTGTTGAGGCTATGTGGCTCAGTCAATAATGAAGGGGTCTTATTGGTCACACACGTGTGTGGAGATAGAAGCAGAATAAACCTTCAAATTTCCACTAATCGCTTTTAAAGTCACTAAGATTAATTATCTTTGCTTTAAAGCATTTCATTAGTGATTTATTTATGCTTTTTGATTGTTAAAAACCAGATACTTAGACCATATTTGTACCACAAAATCGTAACACACTGATTATCAGCATAGGTTATATTTTGCATCGAAATGAGAAGGTTCCCGTCATGACGGGAGTTCCTGATTATGCAATAAGCGACCGATATTTTTACGATGCAAAACAATAATAAGTATCGCGCAAACCAACAAATAGTAGAATATGGGAGTTATTCCATTCAGAATAAATTCGCTAACCACCAACATGATGGCGAGCGTGATGGAGCCTAGTGAGACATATTTAAAACGCCATTTAACAATAAAATAAGACGCCACGGAGATAAGGACCGCAAGTGGAGCAAGTAAAACGGAAGCTCCCAATGTGGTGTTTACGCCTTTCCCTCCTTTGAACTTCAGAAAAATACTAAAATCGTGTCCCAGAATTGATGCAAGCGCCACATAATAGATAAACGAGTCGGATACCACATTTTGATAATAAGTTAAATGGGAATCATATGCAAAATACAAGTATAGACCTACCGGTAAAAGTCCTTTCGCCATATCCAACAACTGGGTAATGGCAGCCGCTTTTTTACCGGCTATGCGCTTTACATTGGTAGAACCGATGTTTCCACTTCCCAACTCCAGAATATTATGTCCGGTTACGAACCGCACCATCAGATATCCTACAGGAATTGAACCGACTAAATAGGTAGCTAAAAGAATGATTGCCTCCATACGAACCTCATTTCATTGTATCAGTATTAAAATATATAACAAAAATCCATGAGCAGTTACTTTTTAGGGAACCATGGGAAAAAGGAACTCGTTTTTTCTACATATTCAGCATACTGCGGTTTGGTTTGATTCAGTGTCTTTTCGAGCAAAGCCACCCCAGAAACCTTGATGATGAGCAAGGTCATCAGGACAGAGCCTAACACTTGCCAGTAGCTTCCGGCAGAAATGCTAAATAAGCCGTAAGCCCACCACACGGCCGAATCGCCAAAATAATTGGGGTGTCGGGTATATCGCCAAAAACCATGAGAAAGCACCTTTCCTTTGTTTTGAGGATTGTTTTTAAAACGTGCCAATTGATAATCGCCTCCGGATTCGAAAGTAAAACCAACAAGCCAAACCAAAATACCAACATAATCGAGCGCATGGAGCGCATGAGATGGAGTGCCCATGCTAACGCCCAGCAACGGCAATGAAATCAGCATGGTCAATACACCCTGCAACAAGAAAGTCTGGAAGAAACTTACCCACCAATAGCGCGCAGGACCATACTTTTTTCTGAACGCTTGATACCTAAAATCTTCGCCTTTCCCTTTATTGCGCCAGGTAAGGTAGATAGACAGCCGCACTCCCCAGAGAGTTACCAAAACGAGCATGAGTATTTTTCGGGGAGTTAGATCGCCCGACATGAATACATAGAACGTGTTTACCACCACAAAACCGATTCCCCAAAAGAGATCGACAATACTTACATTCTTTAACCGAACGCTCAAGAGCCATAAAAGCGTAAAAAGAATCAAGATAACAAGCGATGCCTGTGAAAATAGTGTCAACATGACGGGTAAATTTAATTGGTTAATAATAAAGAGATTGCTATTGCCCCACTGCCAGCATGCATACCGATAACGGGTGAAATATCAACAATGGCAGCAGCCTTTTTACCGGTAAGAAGCACCATCTTTTTGGCTGTTTCTTCAGCACCTTCGGGGTTGTGTGCATGCAACACAATATAATTCCACACCGTTTTCTGCCGACTGATTTTTGCGATATGCTCCATTACTTTCTTTAAGCTAGCGCGCTGGCTGAAGGTATTGCCAAACAACATCGACTTTCCCTGCTCATCCATAGATATAACCGGATTGAATCCTAAAAGACTGGCTATGAACCCTTTGGGCTTTGACACCCGCCCCCCTTTGATCATATACTTCAAATCGCGGACACTGACAAATATCTTCGTTTGCAGGATATCATCGGCAAGCGTTCGTACAACTGCATCGGCCGTTTGTCCGGCTTCAATGCTTTTGGCGGCCTTCAGCACAAGCAATCCCAAGGCTCCGGACAGGTTTTTAGAATCAATCACGTAGATCGGCTTATTAAACTCTTTCGATATACGCTTTCCGGCTTTGGCACTATTGGCAAATGTTCCGCTGAAGTGCCCGGTGAGGTGTATGGCAATAATAGCATCATAATGCGAAGCCAGGTGGGAGTACAAATTTGTAAAGGTCTGTTCGTTTATTTGAGAGGTTTTGGGAAACTCTGTTTCCGATTCGAGCATATCGTAAAAACGGTCGGGATTGATGGTTACTTTATCCAGAAAATGATTGCCGGCGAAGTTCAGGTTAAGCGGAACGACATTTATTTGATAATAATCGATCAGTTCCTGTGACAGGTCGCAAGAAGAATCGGTCACCAAGGCGATGTTCCATTTACGCTTGGTGGCCGTTTCGTGTTGTCGAATCATGTCGTCCACTTTTTGAAAAGTGATAGTGCCACACGCTTTCAGTTCCTGGAAAAGTTCTGCCGGCTGATTGGTGTGAACATGAATGCGGCAAGTTGCTTCGGAACCAGCTACCACAACAGAATCGCCACTTTTACTTGCTATTTTCTGAATCTCATCACGACCTACGCTCAGGTTTTTAATGATCGCTTCCGTACAGTAGCGGTATGTAATCTCCTCATCGACTATATGCTCGGGAGAAACAAAAGAGAAGGCGGCTGGAGAGGGGGCAGCCAACTGTCGGACATTTCCGGTTCGTAAAAAATCGGTAACACCTTTGATAAACACCACAAACCCCTTCGCTCCTGCATCGACAAAACCCGATTGTCGCAGTGCCTTTAGTTTGAAGGTCGTTTCAGATAAAGATTTCTCCAACACAGACAGAGAGTCGATAATCACCTTTTTAAATTCATGTATATTTTCTCTCTTGGCATGAAGAAATTCAGCCCACTCTTTAATGACCGTCAGCATAGTGCCTTCCACCGGATTTGAGATAGCCCCGTACATATAAGGAACGGAACCGGAAACGCTTTCCGAGAATTCGGTGATTGTGAGTGCAGCTTTGTCTTTTGTTTCACAACTCAGCCCATACAAAAACTGGGCAAAAATAACACCGGAGTTACCTCTGGCACCCACCAATGCCGCTTCGGCCATATCGTTTACCATCGTTTTATAAAACTTTTGCGGTTGGATGTTATCTAATACTGACCGAACCGTAGCGACTAAATTGGTTCCGGTATCTTTATCATTTACAGGGAAAACATTTAGCTTATTTATCTCTGCCTGATGTTGAAATAGTTGATTGGCACCGGCAATAAACGAATAATAAAGTATTCTCCCATCAACCTTTGTAGTGTCATTATTTGTTTTTTCTGGGTATTCAGCCATCTTCTTTGAATCATTTGGAACTTATCTTGTCATATTAACACTAATGAAACAACTCAAAGGAATTAGGGTTCACCGGATGAGTCTAAATAAGTTAATAATGATAACTCCCTAAATTCTACTTCATATCTTTGAGCCTATTTCTGCGTTGACGGCATTCTGCCAGATAGGTTTTCTGGGTGTCGGTAAACAAGGTGCTACATAAAAAGCATGAAAAAAAGTATCACCAAGTATCACCAACTTTTTCCGCAGTTATTTATTACAAACACATCGCTATTTATCTTGTATATATAAGCCTTTTAACAAGCATGCTTATGCGATTTATTTTGCCGGTGAACAATTTTCG
>MTLE01001549.1_pt3 | contig 12577 bp, 12 predicted proteins | sample 1982461 | NCBI WGS metagenome assembly MTLE01 (sample SAMN05712605, study PRJNA340218) | biofilm metagenome | isolation source: sample SPL anode biofilm adapted to -200 mV | place: USA | collected 2012-02-03
TGCGGTCCACGGAGCTGTCGAATTTAACACCCGATTGCAGCCAGCCGGTATAGTGCACGGTCACGCGGTTGCCGGCTTTCGGCGCGGCGCCAGTGCCGGCGGTAATCATTTCAATTTTCATGTGCGCCCTTGTTAACCAGCCATCCCGCTTGGTGACAATACAAATCGCAAACGAGTTGCCGATTGTCCGTTCCCGGCAATAGCCGCTCGCCGGCAAAATCGGCTCATTGTCGCATGCTTATGCGGCTTTCCGATTCGCCGGGCCTTGTCCTACGCTGAGGCATCTCTTGAGGGTAAAAGCCTTATGGCATTGAACGAAAAGGTTATAGCGAAGGTCGAACTGGGCATAGACCGCCGGGCTGCCGGAACTCACACCCCAGCCAAGAAACGGGAAAAAGATTGCATTGAAGCCAGGGAGCATATTTAATTAAGTTTATAAACAAAACCTAACGGCAATGGTTTTTCTTAATTCTCGTGGGATGCGAGTTGAGGATTGCCCGCAGGATGGGTTCGTTATATGACTTGTGGGTGTCCCTGGCAGCGGTTCCCAATCAAGGCGGAGCATCAGCTCATACTGCGGCTGGTTTGCGGAATCCGGTGCCAAGGCGGCGAACCTAATCAGGAGTGCGCTATATGTTGGATGATTTAAAACGGCAAGTGTGTGCGGCCAATCTGGAACTCGTTAAGTCGGGGCTGGTGATTGGCACTTGGGGCAACGTCAGCGGCGTGGACCGCGATTCGGGCCATATGGTGATCAAGCCTTCGGGCGTGCCCTATGAAGGCATGAACCCGGACCAAATGGTGGTTGTTTCGCTCGAAAAAGGCACGGTGGTCGAAGGCAAATTCAAGCCCAGTTCCGACACCGACACCCACCTGGCGCTCTACCAGGCATTCCCGTCGATTGGCGGCGTGGTGCACACGCATAGTCTTTACGCCACCGCTTGGGCGCAAGCCTGCCAGGATATTCCCGCTTTGGGCACCACCCACGCGGATTACTGCTACGGCCCGGTGCCGTGCACGCGGTTGCTGGAGCATTCCGAAATCCGCGATGATTACGAAGCCAACACCGGCCGCCTGATCGTGGAGCGTTTCCAGCGCACCGATCCCCTTTCCGTGCCCATGGTGCTGGTGGCCAGCCACGGGCCCTTTACCTGGGGCAAGAGCGCCATGGACGCCGTGCACAACGCCGAGGTGCTCGAGTATCTCGCGCGGCTGGCGTCTGAAACCATTCGCATCAACAGCAACATTCGCCCCATGCAAAAGGATTTGTTGGACAAACACTTTTTCCGAAAACACGGCCCTAGCGCGTACTATGGCCAATAGCAGAAAACCCAAACCTACATTATGAGTAACGCATACAATCTGGCGATCGTCGTTGGCGCAAGCTTAGGCGCCGTTTTTCTGGCGGGCTGCGCCTGCTGCGAACGTGAGGCCACCTACGTGCCTGGCGTGCGCCAAGAACCCTTCGGCACCACCACCGACGGCCAAGCCGCCCATCTTTACACGCTGAAAAACAAAAACGGCGTCGAGGCCCGCATCAGCAACTACGGCGGCATCATCGTCAGCCTCAAAGTGCCCGATCGCAATGGCCAGCTAGCGGATGTGGTGCACGGCTACGACGACTTGGCGGGTTACTTGAAGGAAACGCCTTATTTTGGTTCGTTGATCGGCCGCTACGGCAACCGCATCGCCAAAGGCCATTTCACCTTGGATGGCACGACCTACACGCTGGCTACGAACAATTACCCCAACGCGCTGCACGGCGGCTTGAAGGGTTTTGACAAAGTCGTCTGGGGTGCCAAGCCCGGCGGCACGGCGGCCGAACCCACGCTGGAACTTACCCACGTGAGCAAAGACGGCGATCAAGGCTACCCCGGCACCTTGCAAGTCACCGCCAAATACACGCTGACGGCTGACAACGCCATCCGCCTGGATTACACCGCCACGACCTCGGACAAACCGACCGTTGTGAACCTGACCCAGCATTCCTACTTCAACCTGGCCGGCACCGGCGACATCTTGAACCATGAAGTGCAAATCTTCGCCGACAAATTCACGCCGGTGGACGCCACACTCATCCCGACGGGCGAGCTGCGCCCCGTGGCGGGCACGCCGTTCGATTTCACCCAGCCGCATAAGATCGGCGAACGCATCAACGCCAACGACGAGCAAATCAAGTTCGGCGGCGGCTACGACCACAATTGGGTGCTCAACAAACCGATGGGCAAGCTCGACGTGATCGCCCGCGTGACCGAGCCTACTACCGGCCGCGTGCTCGAAGTGCTCTCCACCGAACCCGGCCTGCAATTCTACACCGGCAACTTCCTGGACGGCAAAATCGTGGGCAAAGGCGGCAAATCCTACGCCTTCCGCAGCGCCTTCTGCATGGAGCCGCAACACTTCCCGGATTCCCCGAACCAGCCGAAATTCCCCTCGGTGGTCCTGAAACCCGGCCAGACGTACCACAACACAATCGTGTACAAATTCTCGGCGAAATAAGCCGGTATATTTACAGCTGAATTTACGCGCCGATGGCAAACAACGAGCTTTGGATAGCGGAAAAATTCATGCAATGCAGGGCCTCGGGTCAAGCGCTGAAATCGATGGCAAAAAATCAACCTGGCACTATGCCCATTGCCATGGGCGCATGAATTCATCATGCACTGCCAGGCGATTCACGCTCACCCCGAGGCCCCGCCTGGAATATGCGTGCATTCAGCAATTTCGCAAGTGACGCATAGCTTGCGCCGAGCAATCGGCGGCAAGCCTAGCGGAATTGAGGTGGCAAAGCGCGGTCGCGCGGATTACGAATCGCCCGGGCCAGCAAATACGCCACGCTGGCCGCCAGGCCGCCGATTAGCATCGTTTGGGCTGCGCTACGGCTGCGCGTGGTGCCCGTGAAGTGGCCTTTGATAAAGCCAAAAACGCGCAGGGCCTCATTGTGGATTACGCGTTTTACCGGCAGAGCGCCCCGGCCGACTGCCAGTTGCTCTTCGCGAGCCTGATGCGAGTCTGGGAAAATCTGGGGCAAGAAGTCGGCGCGGTGGCCACGGACCGGGGGTTTGGCTGCGCCCTTAATAACAGTCACCGACCACGGGCAAATTGACCAGCGCCCCGCTAACTGACCTGCGTTAAATGGCACCGCTGAAACCTGCATTGCCACTAGAGGTGCGGCGCGTATATTAAACGGCATGAAACCATCCATTACCCGGCGCCGATTCTTGGGAACCAGTGCCACCGCCGTTTTCGCCGGCCCTTTGCTAGGCGCAGTTCTCGTCCCGTCCTCCGGACGCGCACAGGCGGCTTCGGAGAAGATTCGCATCGGCTTGATCGGCTGCGGCGGCATGGGCCGGGGCGATTTGGAGACTTTTTTAAAATTTCCCGACGCAGCCTGCCCCGTGATTTGCGACGTGGACAACGCGCAGCTAGCCAAAGCCGCAATCATCGTGGAAAAGGCGCGCGGCCAAGCGCCAGCCTCGGTGAAGGATTTTCGACGCGTGCTGGAAAACAAAGAAGTCGACGCCCTGGTGGTGGCCACGCCGGATCATTGGCACGCGCTGCCCACGGTGCTAGGGTGCGAGGCGGGCAAAGATGTGTACGTGGAGAAACCGCTGGCCAATACGATCGCCGAGGGCCGGGCCATGGTGGCAGCGGCGGCCAAATACAGGCGCATCGCGCAGATGGGCGCCCAGCGCCGGAGCAGCCCGACCTATGCGCAGGCGATCGAATTCGTGCAATCGGGCAAACTGGGCAAAGTGGGCCTGGTGCGGGCGTGGGCGTATTTGGATTGGGTCAAATCCATCGGCAATCCGCCGGATGGCACGCCGCCCGCCGGAGTGGATTACGATATGTGGCTGGGCCCGGCGCCGTCGCGCCCCTTCAACCCGAACCGCTTCCATTACAACTTCCGCCGTTTCTGGAATTACGCGGGCGGCCTGATGACCGATTGGGGCGTGCACTTGCTGCAAGTCCTGCTATGGGGCATGGGCCCCGAACTGCCCAAGACCGTGCTTTCGAGCGGCGGCAAGTACGTGTTGACGGATAACTCCGAAACACCCGACACGCAGCTAACGGTCTACGAATTTCCCACCTACACCATGGTGTGGGAACATAAAGTGGGCGTGGGCCTGGGACTCTACAACCGCCCTTGGGGCATGGCATTTATCGGCACGGAAGGCACGCTGGTCATCAACGATAACGGCTGCGAAATCTTGCGTGAACCCACCAAGGATTCGTTGGAACCCCAGAAGTTCAAAGCCGGTGTGGATCCGCGCCCCGCCCACGTGCGTAATTTTTTGGATTGCGTCAAATCCCGCCAGCAACCGGTGGAGAACCTGGAAGCGGGGCACCAACTTTCCACCGTGGCGCACCTGGGCAACATCGCCTTGCGCGCGGGCCGCAAACTGGCCTGGGATGACGCGCGCGAGCAAGTGATAAACGATCCCGAAGCAAACCGCCTCGTGTACCCGCCCGCGTATCGCACGCCCTGGAGTTTACCCGGGATGATTTAAGCTCCTTTAGTTAACAAAGGTTAAAACACCGGCCCCAGTGATATTTAAAGACCCATGCCACCTTCTTTTATACTCACTTCCCACTGAGTGGTTTTCATCAAAAATTTTGTCCGCAGCTAATAATATATCATTTATGGGATAACCATCTGGATTAAACTTGTCATCCGACAAGAATTTGCTCCAATGGTATGACCAATGAAAACCACGGGGAATCTCCTAGCATTTACCATGATCATCGTGGTATCTGCCTGGTTGGGGTACGGCATGAAACCGGGTCAAGTCCGGGCCCAAGTGGTGATTCCTCCTAGCCCGGCAAAAGATTTGGGCCCCATCAAAATCGCTTTCTATGACCGCGAGCAAGTGGCGGCGTTTGCTTCGAACCGGCTGGCGTTGATCCAGCTTGAGGCCGGACAGCTGCAAACCGCCCTGCTCGATGCCCAATTGAAATTCCGGCAAACGGAACGCGCCAACGAGAAAATCCAAACCCAACGGCCGGCTGGCAAATCAAAGAGCGGCAGCTTGGCGGCCACGAATAATAACCCAGCCAATATAGTGGAAGCAAACAATGTCATCCGCGGCATTGAAAACCAGATCAGCCAGCTCCACCGCCTCCAATGGCTGACCGCGTCCCTGCCTAATACGCCATTGCATACGATTACCATAGAGCCGAACAAATCTTACACAATTCCCCTGTCCCGATGGCATGACTACGCCATCTACGCCGCCCCGGCTAACGCCACTACCAATCTATCGTTTCTTCCCGTTTGGTTTCTTTACTTGAATGACACCGACTTTCGCAATGGCTTGGTTTTAAGCTACCACAATTTGCTGACCAACCATTACACGGGCAGTGTGTTTCACGGAGTTTTGCCCTGACGCCCCCTACCCTCTCTGAGTCAGCACGCCACCGGGGCATCCACCATCTTGCCATCGAACAAATGCACCGTGTGCTGGGCGCGGTCGGAAAACCGCGTGTCGTGCGTCACCATGCAAATCGTGGCGCCTTCGCGGTGCAATTCGCTCAGCAATTGCATGACGGCATCGCCGTTCTTCGAATCCAAATTGCCGGTCGGTTCGTCAGCCAGCAAAATGGATGGCCGTCCGCCCAATGCCCGGGCCACGGCGACGCGCTGTTGCTGGCCGCCGGAAAGCTGTGAGGGATAATGATTGAGCCGGTGGGCCATGCCAACTTTCTCCAAGGCCTCGTGGGCGCGCTGCTTGCGTTCGGCGGCGGTCAGCCCGCGGAAAGTCAGCGGCAACTCCACATTTTCAAACACCGTCAGGTCGCCGATCAGATTGAAACTCTGAAAAATAAAACCGACCTCGCGATTGCGGATCCGCGCGCAGGCCGCGTGGTCGAGATTGGCCACCGATTGGCCATTGAGAATGTACTCACCGGCCGAAGGGGAATCCAGCAAGCCCAGAATGCCTAGCAACGTGGACTTGCCGCAGCCGGAGGGCCCGGCGATGCAAATGAATTCACCGCGTTGGATCTCCAGGTTGATTTCCTCGAGCGCGTGCGTCTCGACTTCATCGGTGAAAAACACTTTTTTGATGCCGGTGAGTTGGATAAGCGGTGCGGAGGCTGACATATTTAATTTTAGTTGAGTTTAACGCGGTCATGGGCGTCCCATTGGCTCATGTCGGAGACAATCACCTGGTCGCCCTCTTGAAATCCGTTTACCACTTCGACGCTGGACACCGAGCTGCGCCCTAATTGAGCGCCGGTGCGCACGGCGGCCCGGCCGCCCTCGATCACTTTAAACAAGCTGGCCTTGCTTTCGCTCTGGCCGTTCACAGGCCGGGCCACAAACAGCACGTTGTCGAGTTTTTCCAAAGTGATAACGCCATCGACCGAGAGGTCGGGCCGGGCGCCCTTGGGCAGCGGGCCATCGAGCGCAGCGTCCACGGTCACGGTGCCATTGACCACCGAGGGATCAATGCGCATGACATGGCCGGGAATGATGCCGTTGCGCGTGTCAATCGCCACGGACTGCCCGTGCTGGACGTCTTTGGCTTGGGTCTCGGCAATCCGGATCTCCGCCTTGAGTTTGGCGGGATTGGCAATGCGCGCGATGTTGGCGCCAATGCCCAACTGCTGGCCGCTTTGCAGGGGGCGCTCATCGCCCAACCGCTGCAACACCCCGTCGAATCCCGCTTTGACCTTCAACGCCGCCAGCTGTTGCTGTTTAAGTTGATGCTGTTTGCGCAACTTGGCAAGTTCCGCTGCTTGCACCTGCAACTGGGCTTTGGCGGATTCGCCGCTGATTTCCAGCCGGCGCGCCTCGATCTTTTCCCGCGCCGCCAATTCATCGGCATGCCCGCGCGATTTCTTGGCGCTCAGGGCGGGCACCAAACCATCCGCCAACAGTTTTTCATCCGCCTCGGCGTCGATTTTGGCCGAAGCCAATTCCGTCTTCAACGTGGCCAGCACCGATTCTTGGGTGAGGTGTTCACTCTCCAATTGAATCTTGAGCCTCGCCAGCTGGGCTTCGCCGGATTGCACGGCGGACTCGGCTTCGAACGCCGCTTGCTCGATCTCGGGATTAACCATCTCGATGAGCACCGTGTCGGCGGTGACTTTCACGCCCGGCAGCAATAGGATGCGCTCGATCCGCCCCGGCGTGGTAGCGGTCACCCAAATGATCTCCTCGGGCACCAGCGTGCCATTGCCGCGCACCTCGCGCAGCATGGGGCCGCGCTTGACGGTGTCGATCAAGAGTGTGGCTTTTTCCACCGAGGGCGCGGCCGGCTTGAGCCGCGCAAACCCGGCGGTAATGGCGGCCATCGCCACCACGGCGAACAAACCCATTTGCCACTGGCGGCGGCGGCGTTTGCGGGCCAGGTCAGGTCGTTGAATGTCCATGAGATTGCGTTTCCATCCAGCCGTCCCGCAACCGGATGATCCGGCGGCCGTAGGCGGCATTGGTTTCCGAATGCGTCACTTGCACAATGGTCGTGCCCGCTTGATTGAGCTGTTTAAATAGCTCCATGATTTCACGCCCTTGCTCCGAATGCAGGTTGCCTGTGGGTTCGTCCGCCAGCAGGAGTGCGGGCTTGGCGATCACCGCGCGCGCCACCGCCACTAATTGCTGCTGCCCGCCGGAAAGCTGGCTGGGAAACAGGTCCTTCTTGCCCACGATGTGGAAGCGGTCCAGCGCGTCCGCCACGAGCGCCTGGCGCTCGCTCTTGGGCAGGTTGCGGTATGAAAGCGGGATATCCAGATTTTCCGCGACGGTGAGGTCATCGAGCAGGTGGAACTGTTGAAAAACAAAGCCGACGTGGCGCTTATTGAGCACGGCGCGGTCGCGCGTCGAAAGTTGGTGCACCGCATGGCCTCCGAAGTAGTATTCGCCCTCCCAAGCGTGATCGTATAATCCGAGAATGGACAGCAAGGTGGATTTTCCCGCGCCACTGGGCCCCATGATGGTCAGGAATTCGCCCTCCGCGATTTCCAAATTGATTTGGCGCAGCACGTAGCTAAACCCGGCGGCCAGCCGGTAGCATTTTTCGAGGTTGCACAGGCGGATCAAATTCCCAGTGGATGGGGGAACCGGAACTTCGGGAGTTGGCGCATTGGCAGTGATCATAAAATTTATTCAGCGCGCAAAGCTTCCATCGGATTAATGCGCGTGGCCCGCCGCGCCGGCCAATAGCAGGCCAGCAGCGCAACGCCTCCCAGGGCCAGCACACTGCCCGCTAAGATGACCGGATCGGTCGCGCTGACTTGATAGAGCTGGCTTTGCAGCAGGCGGTTTACTCCCATGCTGGCCGCCAAGCCCAAGGCTAAGCCGGTCAACACCGGCGGCAGGCCTTGCCGCAGCACGAGGAGAATCACTCGATGGCGAGGCGCGCCCAAGGCCATGCGGACCCCAATTTCATGGGTGCGCTGTGCCACGATATAGAGCGCCACGCCAGCGATCCCCGCCATTGCCAAAGTCATCGCCAGCAACGAAAAACCGCCGAACAACTGGCCCAGGAGGCGTTTTAGCCAAAAAGTGCGCCGGATTCTGTCTGGCATCGCCACGGGCCGCGCGACCGCCAGCATAGGGTCCAAGTCCGCCACCACTTGCCGCAAGGCCGGCAGGGCCAGCAAAGGGTTCCCATTCGTCGTGCGCCATACCACCGCCATGCTGCCATAAGCCATCTGGCGATGGGGAATGTAAAATCCAGGCCGGATGTCTTGGTCCAAACCGTAGTGCTTCACCTCCCCCGCCACGCCCACAATTTCCCTCCAAGACGAGGGATCATTGGGGTTGCCGGAGGTATTGATCCGCTGGCCCAGCGGATTTTGCCCCGCAAAACATTGCCGGGCCATCGTGGCGTCGATGATTATGACCAAATGCCCGCTGGCCTCATCCGCCTCCGTAAAATCCCGCCCTTGCAGCAGCGGGATGCCCATCGTCGCAAAATATCCGGGGCTGGAGATGCGCGCGTTGCCCACCGCGATTTCGCCTGCGGGCGCCACGGGCCGGCCTTCTATCACATAACTGAAACCGTTATTGTTGCCCCCCATGGGTGGCGCGGAGACGACGGCCGCACTGGCCATTCCGGGCGCAGCGCGCAGCTTTTCGAGCAATGCGGCATAAAATTGAATAACCTCCTGGGGCTGGGAATAATGTGTGCTGGGCAAATCCAAGTAGCAAAAGGCCAAGCCTCCGGGGTTGAAACCAGGTTTCGCTTGCTCCAAATTGAGCAACGTCTTCCACATCACTCCCGCGCCGCTCAGCAACATCATGGCCAAGGCCACTTCCGAAGCGATCAGCCAATTCCGCAATCGATTGCGGTGGGCACTCGAAGTGTGCGGTTGGGAAGGCATCCCCACCGGGGTCCCGGACCGGACCACTTGCCACGACGGGGCCAAGCCAAACAGGCCACACGCCACCAAGGTGACAACGACCGCGAACGCCAGCTCACGCCAGCCCAGCGTGAATTGAATCCAATAGGGCAAATCAGACGTGGGCAAGAGGCGGAATAAAAGTTTTTGAATGCCCCAGGCAGAGAACAGGCCAAGGCCACCGCCAAAGACGGCCAGCAGCCAGCTTTCAGCCAGCAATTGACGAATCAACCGCCCCCGCCCCGCGCCCAGCGACGCCCGGATGGCAAACTCCTTGTGCCGTCCCAGCGCGCGCGCCAGAAAGAGGTTGCCCACGTTCGCGCACGCCACCACCAGCACGAAGCCCGCTGCCGCCAGCATCAGCCAGCCGGTCGTTTGCACGCCTCCAACCCATTGCTCGCGCAACGGCATCACCAGGGCGCTGACGTTGGCGCACTCGGCGGGATGCTCCTGCGCCAAACGCTCGTGCACCCGGCGCAAATCCTCGCGCACTTGGGCCAGGGTCACGCCCGGCTTCATCCGGCCTACGCCCATATAGGAGTGGCTGCCCCGGTTTTGCCCGGGGTTATTCACCACCAAGGGCGTCCACAACTCGGAGCGTTCGGGAAATCCAAACCCCGGCGGCATGATCCCCACCACCGTATGCGCCAGGCCGTTCAACGTGATCGCTTGGCCCACCATATTTCGATCCGCACCAAACCGCCGCTGCCACAGGCCGTGGCTGAGCATCACCACAGGCGCGGCGCCCGGCTGATCTTCACCGTCGAGAAAATGCCGCCCCATAACCGGCTGGATGCCCAACGCCGCAAACAGCCCGCTGGAAATCCGCTGCCCCGAAACCTTTTCGGCCACGCCTGCGCCGCTTAGATTGTACGAAGCCGCCGCAAATAGGCCCAAGCCCGCCAGCGTGCGGTTCTGCGCGCGCCAATCCTGAAAATCGGCGTAAGAAATGGACAGCTGATCGAAACCTTGCTTCGGATTGGATTCGTTTAAAAACACCAATTCGTGCGGCTGGGGAAAGGGCAGCACTCGGAACATCACCGGGCTGGCGATGCTGAAAATGGCGGTGTTGAGGCCAATCGCCAAGGCGAGAATCAAACCCGCGGAAAGGGCAAACTTGCGGTCACGGGCCAACGTCCGCACCCCCACGGTGACATCACGAATGAAATCTTCCAGCCAGCGGACTCCGTTTTGCTCGCGGCAGGCTTCCTGCGCGGCTTCGATCCCGCCAAACTGGCAGCCCGCCTGGCGGCGCGCCTCCTCGGGACTCATCCCGGCTTCGAGATTCGCCTGAATCCGCATTTCCAGGTGCGCGCGCATCTCCGCGTCCAATTCAGCATTGAATTGCCGGCGGCGCGCCATGGACTTCCATTGTGAGATTAGCGAACGCCAAGAAAAATTCATATAATTACTCCGTTGCGGCCGACCTCTTCACTCGGCCTTAGCTCACTAGGGTCGAATGTCGATAGGAGAAATACACTTATGGGATGCATGAGTTTCAAATATTTTAAAAACAAACGGCAGTGGATTAAAAATTAGGCGGTCTGCATCACGCGCCGGATCGCCAGGCACATGTTCTCCCAGCCCGCGTTCTCGCGTTCCAATTGCTTGCGGCCCGCCGCCGTCAGGCGATAAAACTTGGCTTTGCGATTATTTTCCGAAACGCCCCATTCGGATTCGATCCAGCCGCGATTCTGCAACCGGTACAGCGCCGGATACAGCGAGCCTTCACCCACGGATAGCACTTCTTCCGACCATTGTTGGATGCGCTGGCAGATGCCGAATCCATGCGTGGTTTCTCGACTGAGCACTTTCAAAATCAGCATGTCCAAGGTGCCTTGAAGCAGATCGGTTTTTTCCATAATAAGCGTTTCCTATCGATTTCCGATGGGAGCAGTCTGCCAGCTTCCCTATCGAGCGTCAAGGGGAGAAGAAAAAGTTTTTACGAGGCCAGAAACCCGACATCAGAACTTCATCTTCATTCAAGAGGGGAAAAAACATGGTTGGCCCGCGCCACGCCTTGCCGTAGGCTCTCGCGCCGATGTTTGAGGCTTGTGTCATCCGGGGGCGGACTTACACCCCGGCCCGGTTTTGCGCGCCGCTGGCGGGGTATACCCACAGCGCGTTCCGGCGTTTGCTCGCGGAGTTGGGCGGCTGCGGCGCGGTGTGGACCGAAATGCTCGCGGCCCGCCAGATTCTAAGCGAAGATTTCGCCCGTTCCCCCTATGTGCGGCGGCGGCCGGAGGAGACGAGCCTTATTTTCCAATTGATGGTCCGCGGAGGCGACCCCATGGATCGGATCATGGACCGGCTGGGTTCCCAAGGCGTGGAAGCGGTCGATTTTAACTTGGCGTGCGACGCTTTTTCGATCCGCAACTGCGAGGCGGGCAGCGCCCTGTTCGAGGATTTTGATGCCCTGCGCCAACTGGCCACCGAAGCCCGGCGGCATTGGCCCGGCCAGCTCACGGCCAAAATCCGCCTGGGCAGCCGCGAGCCGGGCTGGGAAGATCGCTTCGCCGAGCGGGTCCGTTTTTTGGAAGATTGCGGTTTTGACGCCCTCACGTTGCATCCCCGGTTTTTCGAGGATAAATTCAAGCGCCGCGCGCAGCACGAGCGCATTTCCTGGGCGGCTTCGCTCACGAAATTGCCACTGATCGCGAATGGGGATCTCTACGGCCCGGAGCAAGTCGCCAGCCTGGCAGAGCAATTGCGCCCCGCCTGCGCGATCATGCTGGGCCGCATGGCGATTGTGCGCCCCTGGATTTTTGCCGCCTGGGAGCAGCCCATGGCCGTGAATTACGGGGAGATTTGGAGCAAGATGTGCCAATACATCGCGGAGGATTTCGTCCCCGCCACCGCGCTGCGCCGGGTGCATATGTTCGCCAAATATTACGCCGCGAATTTCCAGTTCGGCCATTCGTTCCGCACCACCATCGGCAACACGAAAACCCTGGCCGAAGCCAGTGACCGCGCCGCGGAGTTTTTCTCCCGCTCACCCCAAGTGCTCGCCGTCCCCTCCGGCGCCGAAATCTAGCTTGGCGGTGCCTAGGACCCTACTATGGGTCCGTCCCCGTTTCTGGAAACTCACCGTTTTCGCAACGGTTACTGAACTTCCTGGAATTCCTATAGGTGTACTATAGAGATCATGCGGTCAGACTTTGGAAATTTGAATTTGAGAAATTCGAACAAGCCCCATTCGCCGGGTGAGGGCACCCGGCCTGCTATGGGG
>MTLE01004623.1_pt1 | contig 12576 bp, 11 predicted proteins | sample 1982461 | NCBI WGS metagenome assembly MTLE01 (sample SAMN05712605, study PRJNA340218) | biofilm metagenome | isolation source: sample SPL anode biofilm adapted to -200 mV | place: USA | collected 2012-02-03
TATCTTTCCTTCAGGCGACATGAGTAGTGCGTGGTTTATGCCTTTTGCAAGGCCCTTTTCCGCAACCCTGACGAGATTGGACCCTGTGCCAACAGGTTCGCAATAGTAGATTTCCGATCCATTGTGAAGGATTAGCGATGCTGACCCTTTCAATAAAAAAGAGTGAATTATTATCTCCTCATCCTTGTACCGTATGTTGATCATCCCTCCCTCAGCGGATGGGTCCGGAAGTGAATACTTATTATCATTTTTTGCATCTGATGATATCTCAGCATAGTATTGCTCTCCCTCTGCCGGTAAAAACATAAATCTCCCCATACCATCATGCTCTGTGCAAAAATCGGCAACCTTTTCTCCTTTACTGTTCTTTATTATGCCTTTGAGATTGCTGTAATTGGTCTTGAAAGCCATGGTGGTCATAGTCCCGGCAAAATAGCGCCCACTCTCAGGGTAAAAATCTATTCTCAGATCTGCCTTTTTGCGGATTGCCTCCTTTTCTGATACTCCTTCAGAGCCGACTATGCGGATTTTGGAATAAAACATATATTCGGCGGGCATATTCTTGTTCCAATTCGTGTATCCACGAAGGATATACTCACCCGGGGCAATATCATCAGGTAAAACCATGTGTCCCGCAAACCCGTCTGAAGATTTCTTCAGCAAAACCCTTAAGATAACAGTATCCCTAAGAAGCTCAACATAGACGTAATTGCTGGTCGGCATCACCGATTGGTAGGACTTGTTTTCCAAATACCCCTTGAACCATACTGTCTCACCCGGAGTGAAAATGTTTCTGTCTATATGGAGGTACAACTTCTCCGGAGATAGATATTGAGAGAAGTAGTCATAGCGTACCTTCAAAGAATCAGTGTTCTGCGCATATACCGTCACATATGCTATCAGGCAAAAAAACAAGGATTTATATCTTCTCATAAATGATGGTATTTCTTCAATTATATGGATTTATTCAATTTTCCAACAATGATTATCGGATTATCACTTTCCTTTATATTGCTGACAAAATCAAATTCTTCCTGAGCCAGCTTGAATTTTGTCTCATCTAAAACTTTTAGGAAATTGGACTTAAGCTCCCCGGCAGGCAATTTTTGATAATTACTTTTAATTACATTGTTTATGTTTTGATCCTCCTTGGAGATATTTTTATATATGTTTTTTAAAGAGACAAATTGATGTGATTCACAATAACCAATAAAAGAGTCATCAGAGACCGTCATAAATACCGGTAATGGATACAAGGTCTTTATATCATTTACTACTAAAGTAAAAGTTGAAACCTTTTTAGATTTTTTATTATAGATACTATTTATTGGGAATTTCCCATAATTGCTTAATAGATAAATACAAGAGTCGGTTTCCAAAAATCTTGCTAAAATACCGACATCCGATTTTTTAATATCCTTATAAACTTGCCTGAAAGTTTTTCCGTTTATAAAATCTTCAGGAAGATTTTGGGCCCCATAATTCACATAATATCTGGGAACTATACTATCCTTAGATAGGGTGTTCACAATATTTTTATAAGGGAAGAAAAACAGTAGCGAATCTTTATATTTGCTAAAAGAGTAATTACAAGGACCGGAGAATTTATCTGTATTTATATCAATGGGGGATTGTTTTGATATAGTATTTCCCATTAAGTCCAGAAACAAGAAATTGCACCTATCTCCCTCTGGCAATGTTCTTTCAACTAGGTTATTAAAGAAAGCAACAAGCGTGTTTTCATCATAAACTGACAGAGCATATATATAGTTATCTAACTTTAATTCAGACAAAAAGGTCCCGTCAATTTTATATGTCAATATTTTTTTAAGATTATTACACCAAATGATAATCTCCTCACGGTACTTATTATATGTTACATCATCCGGCAAGTCATACTCCTTTGGCCCCTTTCCCTGCACCCCAATCTTAGTAATGAATTTCCCTTCGGAATTAAACAAAAACACAGATTTTGCCACCGCCTTATCCACAACAATAAACATATCCTTGACCTGTATTATTTTATCAATAACACCAATCACACAAGCAGGTGTTGATTCCAATTTAATATATGTCAAAGAATCATAGATAATTGAAGCTTTACAAACATTATTGCCAGTCAAATCAATATTTATTTGCTTAGCTTGATTGACACTTTGACTATAATTGTTTGGCCTAACATGATTTTTGCATGAGCCCAATGACAATAACAAGAGTAACGAAATAAAAGTAAGTATCTTTTTCATATTATTGGTTTTGCAATTAACAAATAGATCCGAAGTCTGAGCGTATTTGAATCAAAATACTTAAATAACTTGCGCAAGTCATTATATTATAATTGATTCCAGCAGTGAATTTAAAAATATATCTTTATTTATAAAAATATATTTCTTTGTTTATCAGCCTTTTCCCCAAGTGTCATTCATAAAATTGCAGTGATATAATTACACTTTTTTGCAAAAAATTTCTAACAGCCCTTTATTTAGGGGCTTTCTATTTACACCACTTGTTGTTTTCAAATGACTTTGGCGCAGTTTGAGGTATCTGCTTGAATTTGAAATGTTCTAAAAATAGGTTTTTAGGTTTTTAAAAAGGAGATTTGCATATAGCTGTCATTGAGACACATACCTCAAACTGCGCCAAAGTGCAATTCAAGAAATAAAACCGACAAAGACCTTGGTATTAAGTGATTTTATGAAGCCGCTAACAAGTTAATGTAGAAATACTGGATCAGGGCATTTCAGCCGGAGGGAGCTAGCGACTGAGGATGGACAGCCCTGAAACAGTATTTCTACAAGTAAATTAGCGGCTTATTAGGCAAAATGACGTTTACAGGTCTATTCTCATTCTACACTTTTCATTATTATAGCAAATGGCTAACTATGTGAAAGCTGCGAAATAATTTCAAATAAAGAGATATCTTTATCAAAAATTTTTGCAGATGAAAAGAGTCATTTTAATCTTTTTTGCCGTTTTTAGTTTTGGAAATATACATGCTCAAAAAGTGGCAGAGAAAGCAGATACAGAAACCCTGATTTCCAAATTTATGGCAGATAGCATGGAGGTAATTGCCGGCCGGGTGGAAAAGCAGATTATCCCGACAAGATATATGGAGCAGGAACTGATAGGCAAGACAGATACTCTCAAAGGGTGGGAAGGAATTGAGGTCTCTTTGTATCATTACAAGGTACAAGGCACCGATATCATTGCCAAGGTTTACCTTGCAGATGCCGATTCAAGGAAAATCGCATCTTGGATCATCTCCACTTGTGTAATTGTTACCGGCAAACTCAACAAGTCTGACAGTGACAGACTCGTAAAAGATATACGCTTTGCCTCAGGAGGGCAATTCCCGGTTTTAGGGATGGTATATGAAGACATGTACGGAACCGGGCAAAAGTGCTATCTCTTCAAGGATGGAGTAACGGTATATCTTACAGACGGCAATATCCGGGAACTTTCTGAAATCAACGACAGCTCAATCGTAAGAGTTGGAAAATATGCGAGAATCATCAGCACCACTCGGGAAGAGTATATCAATAAATTCGGTGCTGCAGACCTTGAAGGAAAGAAATGGCTTGAAGTTGTTAAAACCGAATACAAGAATGCTCTCCTTTCCGACCGCAATAATCTCATGATTGCTAAAATGAGTGGCACAGATTTTTCTAATCAACACTAAATGTGCTATTTATAACATATTGATTATCTGCCCACAAACCACACTAATTTTCACCGATTTTTCAACACCCGCACAGTCTTGCAATTAGAAAAATCAGTGTCACTAAAATAAAATTTTCTGCCGGAAAAGGGAGGCAGGAGCATATGCAGACATAAAGTTGCAAAAGACCTTGGTTTTTTAGTGATTTTATGAGTGTTTTTCCGAAAGAGGGCGAGAATGTCTGACGACCGAAGGGAGGAGTTTCACAGCCCCGGAAAAACACGAAATTAAATCACGTTAAGAAAAACCAGAGTCTTTAAAACATATGGCTGCAATGCGACTGGTGTTATGAGTTTTTATAATTGCCTGGATTTAAGAAACATAGGCAAAGCTATAGCAGTCTAACAATCTGCGTTTTATAAAATATTTATTTTCAAATGATTAGAAAAATCTGTGCCACTAATATTATATTTGCAATAAAAAATGGATTTAAAAAATTGCACCCCCGTGCTTTTCGTTAAAGATGCACTTAAGGCACGCGATTTCTATGTTGACATTCTGGAAATGACAGTCGTGATGAACAACGGCGACCAGAATTTTACGTTCAAGGAGGGCTTCGCCTTATGGCAAATAATGGATCAGAATATTATTCCCCGCACATTGGGAAAGAACAAAATTTCCGATTCAACCCTTCCGAGCCGCTTCGAACTATGCTTCGAGACCGAAGAGATTGACAAAGTCTTTCAGAAGCTGAAAAACAATAATGTAAGATTCCTACATGAAATAAACACCGAAATATGGGGCCAACGGACAATCCGTTTCTACGACAACGACGGACACCTCATCGAAGTCGGGGAATCATTTCCGATTTTCCTCCGTCGTATTTTCGAAGAGGAGAAACGCGATCTCGAAGCAACATCAAAAAGAACCTTTACCCCTGTTGATGCGATAAAGCATATTCTTGGAATCTGATTATAAAGAGGATGACCAAAAATGATGTGACCCCAAGGGTTTGACGAAAAACTTTTGGAATCACATCATTTTATATTTAATTCATTCCTACCACAATGTTCTATATGTCTGCTTGTTACGACCAACACAAGTAACAAGTCCCTCCCCTCATGCAGTTTTTTGACTGTTGCGTCCATCTATTTAGCATCGTATAGTATTCTACTTATGGAAATGTCATTGACGCAAGTTGTGGGAGAGAAGATAATTGACTGCAGTCGTTTTGCAGATGAGCGTGATATAATTGCAGGCTGCAGGAAAAGAGATCCTAGGGCACAACGCTTACTCTACTCAATGTATGCATCAAAAATGCTTGGAATATGTAAGCGTTACGCATGCGATACGGAAATTGCTCAGGATATCCTTCAGGACGGATTTATCAAGGTTTTCGATAAGATCTCCACATACACGGGCGAAGGGGCTTTTGCCGGATGGATAAGGAGAATATTTGTAAACACATCTCTCGAATATCTCCGAAAAAACAGCTGTATGAAATTTTTCGTTCCGGTTGATGAGTGTCTTAACCTTGAGGATGATTTCAATGTTTCAGCGCTTAGCAAACTTAATACCGACGACTTGCTGGCATGTATAGAGGAGTTGCCTGTAGGTTACAGGACAATTTTTAATTTGTATGCAATTGAGGGATACTCGCATACGGAAATAGCGGAAATGCTCCGTATAAAGGAGAGCACCTCCCAGTCTCAGCTTTTGAGGGCTAAAAGGCTCCTTCAGAAAAATGTTCAATCATTAATCGGGAAAGAATATGCAAGACAAGGATGACAAAAATCTTCCCGACATAGAGGTTATTTGTGAATATATCCGGGAGAGCCTTGAAAATGTCAATATTCCTGTAAGCGACAAGTGCTGGGAGAATATCAGTATGCGCCTTGCTCAAGAGCGGAAGAGACGGCAGCTCAGATGGTCACTTGCAGGTACTGCAGCGGTATTACTATTGATGATTACTGTTACTATTATTGATACCCGCCGGCAAAAAGAGATTTCGCCGGTAATATTTGCAACCCTTTGCGATAAAAACACAACTCATGTGTCGGCCGGAATAAATGCAATATCGAATCCGGAGAAACATACGATCATCTTAAGGTCTGATACAACGATAATCACTTCTGTGATTCCGGATCCCGCTGATTCAGAAGAAACAATTGAATATTCAGAAGTACCTTCCGTAAATTCAGAAATTTCATCCTTCTATCCGGGAAAAGCATCTGACGCAGAAGAGAGTAAGAAAACACTCTACGTTGAATCACATAAAACAAAGGAGAATACAGAACTTGATAATTCCTTCAATGAAGAACCCGGACCTAAAACTTCACCTAGCAAGAATAAAAGATGGACTATCTCGACACTGTCAGGTAGTACAAGTGAAAAATCAGAAAGGAGTATTTATGGACTGATGAGTGATTCTGATGGTTATCAGGAATCAGATGGAACTCCTGGCTCAGCCGGCAGCCAGAAAGGTAAAGACAATAATAGATATTCCGGATTTCTCTCTTTTGGATTGAAGATAAGCAAGCAATTAAGCGAAAGAATAAGCCTGGAAACAGGATTGGTATACAGCAGCCTGACAACAACATTCAAGACCCCGGAAAACCAATCGCTCAATACACTACGATTACAATACTTAGGCATCCCCCTTAACATGAAAGTGTCTGTCATGGAGATCTCGCCTCGTATTGAGCTGTATGCAAGTGCCGGGGTTATGGCGGAGAAGGGTCTGCAGGCAAAATTGACCAAAAATAATGAGAGTCATGCAGATGGAAACGTATCAACAATTTCAAGAATAAAAGGGTTGCAATATTCAGTAAGTGCCTCGGCAGGAATCTCTTGCCACATACATAAAGGTTTGTGTCTATATGTAGAACCACATATCTCACACTATATCGACAACGGGCAACCTCTGAGTATCAGAACGGCACATAGAACCATTCCTACTGTAAATACAGGATTAAGATTTGAGTTTTAATCATTTAATATTAACAATTTAATTAACTAACATCTATTTATCATGAGAAATTTTAAAAATTTCATCTTAATTGCAGCTCTGGCTGCTCCAATTTTCACAAGTTGTACAAAGGACAATGCTGACATAAAGTTCAGCAGCAAAAGTGTCGAGATGGTTGTCAGCGTAAGCGATAAAGTAACCGTTTCAGGAGGCGAGGCTCCTTATACCGTGGCTTCTTCGGATGCAACTATTGTTACTGCCACTATTTCAGAAGGAGAGATAACATTAAATGCATTAAAAGTAGGACAAGCAATAATCACAGTTACTGATAAAACCGGAAAAACCGGAAAGCTTTCTGTTACAAGCAGAAATGATTTGTACACTTCATTAAAGGATGATTCAAAAACTCGTTTTGTATGGAATAATAACAGCAAAGTTGAAGGGACTGATGCGGGCACATATAAGCTTAGCCAGGAGAATGACGGCAAGGTTGTGTTCAACTGGAAGAGCACTGATGCAAAGAGTACAATCACACTCACCTACCCTGACAAGACCGGAGCTATGTCGACAGGTGTGAAGAAAGGTGCAAAAATCTCCATTAACGGCAAAGAGACTCAAGTCTCATACCTTATTGTCGTTCAGATAAAGGCCCTTGTAGCAGGTGAGAAAAACACCGTATGGGTAGCTTTTAAAGCAGACAACAAGGATGGCGTTTGCGTAGGCAAGATGTCATAATTTGTGACACACAGCATATCGGGCTGCTTCATTAGAGGCAGCCTTTTTTATTTCTGATTATCAGACAGCCATGTGTTTGAACAGCTCATACACCATAATCGCCGGCCAGATTATTGCTTTAAGGAAACCAAGAACTCCGGCCCAAAACGATGTTGCTTGAGCGATAAAGTAAATAGCTGCGCCTATCAGGCCAAGCCCGTAGATTGCTCCGCAAGGTGCGGATTTTTGGATATCCTCTTTCATTGCTTTTGGTTTTATGATTTACAGGTGTAAATATAAACAATAAGCAAATACTATTTAACAAGATACGGCTTTATTATTTCTGTCCAGAGCTGGTACCCCTTTGCATTCATATGTAGCTTGTCTCCGATAAAAAGAGTCGGGTCGACACCTTGAGGAGTCATCATCTTTGATACAACATCAATATATTCAACCTTAGGTGTATTGTCTGCATAGTCCTTCAACATATTGTTCAGGGCTGTCTGCCTCTCGAGCATGTCAGCTCTTTTTACGGATGGTTTTAGAGAGACTATGTAAAGTGTGGCTTCAGGGTAGTCTGTGGCAATCTTGGATGCAAATGTTCTGAAGAGGTCAAAAATAACATACTGTTTTATTGTCTGACTTGGAGAGACATCATTTTCAACATAAAGCACTACCTTTTTGAATTTAAACGGCTTAACGACTATATCATAATGATAGAGAATATCCCTTATAGTTGCTCCCCCGAAACCATTGTTCACGACATTCAGCGGAGCCATATCCTGATACACGCTTCTCCACCCACGGAATGATGAACTTCCGACAAAAAGCACGTCAATCTCTTTAGATGAAAGCAAATCGCTCTTTCCTTTCTCTTTTATTACTGCAATTTGGTCAGGATATCTTTTATTATAATTAAGATTGTCCCTGAAAGTTTCATTATAAGCAATTTGCCATATTGCACTTGTATCTGCATCTTTGAATTGAGCAGAAGCACTGAGACAAAAGAGTTGCAGGGAAATGAAAAGAATAATTACAATATAGTTGTTCTTCATAAGGACTGTTGTTTCTACAAAAATGGTAATAAAAAAAATATCGCAACATGTTAATACTATATTTAGTATAGTTAAACTTTAAAAGACTATTGTAACTGAAATAGTGCTTGCACTCAACTTTTTGATAAGCAAATATTTGATCTTCAAAGATAGTAGACAGAACTAATCCTCCTCTTTTGTTACAATATCAAATCATATTCGTTCATTTTGATTATATTTATATACCTTTGTGAAGGTATTTAATTATAAATAGTAATCATAATGAAAAAATATCATGTAAAAGCAGAAGGTGCAACTCGTCTGGAACACGACCTTCTGGGTGACAAAGAGGTACCTTCAGATGCTATGTACGGAGTACAGACTCTAAGGTGTATTGAGAATTTCGATATCAGCAGACAGCTTTTATCCGAATTCCCTCAATTCATAAAGGCGTTCGGCATGGTCAAGATGGCCGCTGTACTGGCAAACCACAGACTGGGATTGATAGACAACCAGGTAAAGGATGCCATTGTTGCTGCTTGTCAGGAACTTATTGAAGGCAAACATACTGAGCAATTCCCTGTCGATATGATACAGGGTGGTGCCGGAACAAGTATGAATATGAATGCCAATGAGGTCATTGCCAACAGAGCACTTGAGATTATGGGAAAAAAGAGGGGCGAATATACATACTGCCATCCCAACGATCACGTCAACATGGCCCAGTCAACAAATGATGCTTACCCTACAGCTATGCACCTCGGTCTTTATATGATACATCAGGATGTGATAAAGTCACTCGAAAAACTGATAGATTCATTTACAGATAAAGAGAAAGAGTTTGCCAAAGTACTCAAGATGGGAAGGACTCAGCTTCAGGATGCAGTGCCTATGACTCTGGGACAAAGTTTCGGTGCATACGCATCTTCAATGAAACATGAACTCAAGCATCTGGAGAGTGCAGCTAAAGAGCTTCTCATAATCAATATGGGGGCAACCGCTATCGGTACCGGTATCACAGCAGAGCCCGGCTATGCAGAAGCATGCACTCAGTTCCTCAAAGAGATTTCCGGCTGGAAAGTAAAACTTGCCGACAACCTCGTAGAGGCTACACATGACACCTCATCAATGGTTTCATATTCATCAGCTCTTAAGATGATCGCAATAAGACTCTCAAAAATCTGTAACGACCTTCGTATTATGTCTTCCGGCCCTCGTACAGGTATTGCGGAGATTAACCTGCCTCCGAAACAGCCGGGCTCATCTATAATGCCTGGTAAAGTAAATCCTGTCATACCTGAAGTGGTTAACCAGGTTTGCTTCAGAGTAATCGGAAATGACCTTACAATCACAATGGCTTCAGAGGCTGCGCAGCTCGAGCTTAACGTTATGGAGCCGGTGCTTGTTCACAGTCTTGTAGAATCAGCCCTGTGGTTGAAGAGAGCCTTTGACACCCTCAGGACAGAGTGTATAGATGGCATCACTGCCAATGCAGAACACTGCCGTTACCTTGTTGAACATTCAATAGGAATCGTGACTGCCCTTAAACCATTTATAGGTTATGCAAACAGCACAGAGGTCGCTAAAGAGGCATTGGAAACAGGGTGCAGCGTATATCAACTTGTTCTTGACAAGCAGCTTCTTACAAAAGAGCAGCTGGACATAATTTTCGATCCGGCAAATATGATCCGCCCGGTTAAGATTTCGTTTTAATTTTTAATTTTGTGGTACTGATTAAAAAATCAGTGCCACAAAAATTAAACAATGCAATCAACAGAGAAAGAGAAAACGACTTGTCCTAATTGCGATTTCGAATTTCCGTCAAGTTATAACTACTGCCCTAACTGCGGGCAGGATAACTCATTCAAGAGGGCGAACATTCACCATTTTTTCATGGACTTTCTTGCAAGTATGTTCAACTTTGACAGCAAAGTTCTGACAACTTTCAAGGATCTTTTTATTCCCGGCAGGATTGTAGTCAATTTCACAAGTAACAAGAGGGCTAGATATGATTTTCCTGTAAAATTTTTCCTCTTTGTCAGCTTTTTATATTTCCTGCTTCTCTCTTTCAATGTGGAAGAAAACAATAATGCAATCAGCAGATCTTTCGTAATGGAAGACAGTGTTGCAAACGGAATCTCTTCTGCAGGTATAACCACCCCAAGAGCAGGAAGAGACACCACTGAAACCCGTATGCTGAACGAGATAAAGGCCTCACCACATCCTGACAACCTTATCGAAAAGTACATTGCATACAAGTACCCTGATTCAAACAGATTTACAAAAAATTTCTATAGAAATATTGTAAAGATCAACACCGGACACCTTGATTCCGACGAGCTGCTCGGGAAGATTCAAAGGAATATCTCATACTCTATGTTTTTGCTGATGCCTCTGTTTGCACTCTTCCTTAAAATGCTATATGTCAGAAATAAAAGGCGTTACATCAATCATCTTGTCTTCTCTATGTATTTTCATTCGCTTGCCTTCTTGTTATTGATTGTTTCAATGATATTCCAATGGGTCGGACTCCAGATAGACTTCGTATTTGTTTTGGCAATACTTACATATCTTCTGATCATGCTCAAGAGAGTATATGGACAGAAATGGGTAAAGACCTCCCTTAAATTTATATTACTGTCATTTAACTACTCTTTGTCAATACTTATCGTGCTGGCAATTGGAGTTGCCTTGAGCATTATTGTATAATTGCAAAAATTTAATATCAATATGGAAAAGTTTGAGTTTGTCAAAATGGAACCGGACCATGGTAAGGAGGTCATGGAAATATTCAATTTTTATATTGAAACAACCAACGCTGCTTACCCTCCGCAACCATTACCCGAGATGTTTTTCGGTAAAATTATGGATATGACCGCCGGCTTCCCGGCTTTTACAATATTATCTGACAAGAAAGTTGTGGGCTTCTGTTTCCTGAAGCCTCACAACCCACTGCCTACATTCAGAAGGAGTGCCGAGATAACCTATTTTATAAAGAAAGATTATACCGGAATGGGGCTTGGCAAGATGGCCCTTGACATTCTCGAACAGGAGGCACCGAAGTTCGGAATAAGGAATACGGTCGCAAGTATCTCAGGTGACAACGAAGGAAGTTTAAACTTCCACCTCAAGAATGGCTTCACTGAATGTGGCCGTTTTAAAGATACAGGAGAGAAATTCGGAAAAACATTTGACATTGTCTGGATGATAAAAAAATTGTGAGATTCGCAGATAATATCCCATAAAGGTCTATCTTTATGGCGTGATTAATATTAAAACCAACTAAAACCTTATGACCTACAGCATTATCACTAGTAGCGGGAGCTATATTCCTGAGAGACGCATAAAAAACGAAGATTTTCTCTCGACTGAGTTTTTTGATGCAACCGGAAATAAAATTAAAAAATCTAATAATGAGATTATTGAGCAATTCCTGGATATATCCACAATTGCAGAGAGACGATATGTTACTGATGATTTGGTAGCTTCTGATATTGCTGCTTTAGCAGCTGAAGAGGCCTTGAAATCAGCCAGTTTTAACAGAGAAGAACTTGATTACATAATAGTTGCACACAATTTCGGAGACATAAAATATAATAATAGGAAATCTGACAGCGTTCCAGCTCTTGCTGCGAGAGTAAAACACATATTGGGTATTAAGAATCCTGCCACAGTTGCGTATGACATATTGTTCGGCTGCCCGGGATGGCTTCAGGCTATGATTCAGGCTGACTACTATATCAAATCCGGTGATGCAAAAAAAGTAATGGTAATCGGAGCAGAGACTCTGTCCAGGATTTACGACCCTCACGACAGGGACGGCATGTTGTATGCCGATGGAGCGGGAGCAACCATACTTGAAGCTGTCGAGAGTGACACCCCCATCGGGATGCTTGCCCACAAGACAAGATCAGATACTTTCCTCTACTCAAAGATGCTCTATATGGACAAATCATTCAATAAAGGGTATGAAAACCCTGAGGACATCTTTATTAAGATGAATGGCAGGAGACTATACCAGTATGCTTTGGAAAATGTTCCTCAAGCTATGAAAGATTGTCTTGAAAAAAGCGGGTTATCAGTGGGTGACATCAAGAAGGCTCTGATTCATCAGGCTAACGGGAAGATGGATGATGCCATTCTCCAGAGATTCTACAAGCTATATGACATAGATGAGATCCCTGAAGATATCATGCCTATGA
>MTLE01001749.1_pt1 | contig 12561 bp, 10 predicted proteins | sample 1982461 | NCBI WGS metagenome assembly MTLE01 (sample SAMN05712605, study PRJNA340218) | biofilm metagenome | isolation source: sample SPL anode biofilm adapted to -200 mV | place: USA | collected 2012-02-03
AAACTTAACATAGACGGGTCCACGGGGACGACGCGGGAGGGATTGCCGTCTAATAATGTGCCTGCTGGGCCGCATTTTGCCATACCGTAAAGCGGCAGGTAAGCTACGGCTTTTTCCTGCTCGTCTTTTATAAAATACTGCTGCGGGTTAACCGCGCTTCTGGTTATGCAGCCTTTCTTTTCAAGCTGTGTAAGGTGGTAATAAACCACGCTTTTGGAAGAGATATCCATCTCCTGCGCCAGTTCTTCCATTGTTAAAGGATTTTCCTGATGTTTGCGCAGCAGGGTTAAAAGTTTTTGCTGATTGGGGTGAAGCTTTTTCATATAACCTCCGCAAAGGTAAATTGCCTTTAAAAAGATACTAACAAAAATTTAAACAAATTGCAATGTTCTAGATTTTGTTCTAAACTTACGACGACGGGCGGCCCTGCGCGAAAGATGGTTAACTTATGTTTTGGCGGAGTTGTAAGAATATATTTTATAAATGTATACTTTACTTAAAGATAAAAAACAGACGGTAAAATAAAGGACTTTTTATATGGACAATATGCAAAAAGTTGCGCAAATTATAAAAAACGCAAAGTATCTTACGGCCTTTACTGGGGCTGGGATTTCGGTAGAAAGCGGCATTCCACCCTTTCGCGGCGCGGGCGGACTGTGGGAAAAGTATGACCCTAAATTTATAGAGATAGATTTTTTTTATTCCCACCCTTTGGAATCCTGGCAGGAGATGAAAAAGATATTCTTTTCCGATATGAAAAAGGCCCTGCCCAATACCGCCCACAAAGTGCTTGCCGAGCTTGAGCAAGAAGGTGTTTTAAAAGGCATAATAACACAAAACATAGATGGTTTGCATCAAAAGGCGGGCAGTAAAAATGTGCAAGAATTCCACGGTACTATAAACACGCTTACCTGCGTGCAATGCGGCGCAAAATATAATATTAAAGATATAAATTTAAAGGAAACGCTGCCGATGTGCGGCTGCTGCGGCGTGCTAAAGCCCGATTTTGTTTTTTACGGAGAGGGTATTAACCCGCAGGTTTACGACGACAGTAATATGTTGGCGCTTAACAGCGATGTTATGCTTGTAATAGGCACCAGCGGGGAGGTTATGCCGGCGTGTTCCTTGCCTGTTTTGGCAAAGCGCAAAGCAAACCCCGCCGTTATAATAGAAATTAACACTTTGCCATCAGCCTATACGGGCGTTATAAGCGATTATTATTTTGAGCAGAAAGCGGGCGACTTTTTTGCAAAACTAAGGCAGGAATTAAAAAAGATTTAGACTTTTATAATTCTGTTTTTTTAGGATAAAAAACCCGCTTTAAAAAATAAAGCGGGTTTTAAATTTTATTTTTTCTTCTTTTTCGGCTCTGCTTTAAAAGAAGAAGGCGTAAACGCGTAGGGCAGAAAATCTTTAAGTTTTTTACGCGTAACACGGGCCACTTTGCCGTCTATAATATCTGCAATGTAGATTGGCATATCCGCGGGGCCGAATTCCGCCATAACTTGGCGGCACGCGCCGCAGGGGCTGTTAATCTGGTCCAAATTTTGAGGCTGGGATACCAACACCATAGCTTGGATGCGCCTTTCCCCGTGTGAAACGGCATTAAATATTGCCGCGCGTTCGGCGCAAATGGTAAGACCGTAGGAGGCGTTTTCCACATTTGTTCCCGTGTAAACAGCTCCGCTTTCCCCTATAGCCGCCGCGCCCACCTTATAATGTGAGTAGGGCGAATAGGAATTTTGCATCGTTTTTACCGCAAAGGAAATAATATCGTCTAAATGCTTAGAGCTTATTTTCATAATTTATCTTCCTTGCCTGCTTTTTAGGGGCAGGTTTAAAAATTATAGCATAAGAACAAGAAAAATAAAAAATATCTTCCTGCTATCGCAGACGGGGTTAATGTGTTTTAAGATACTCGTAAAACTTTTTTATCCCCTCTTGGTAAGAGGTAAATTTAAAGTTGGGAAGTTCCGCGCGCAAGACGGCATTATCGCCCGTATACTCGTTATTAAGGCCCTGCTTTACTATATTTACGGGGCTTTTAAACGCGCTTGCGGAATTTATTATCTGCGATATTTGCACAAGGTCTATGCTATCAGTCGGCGTCATATTTATAAATCTGTTTTGCGGCGCGCGCTTTATAAAAGCTTCAACGATATTGCAAAGGTCTTCAATGTAAAGATAATCAAAAATAACATTTTGATTTATGTTAATGGCTTCTTTTTTAAGGTTTTGTTTTATTGCGTATGTGATAAACCTGTGCTGCATTTCGTGCGGGCCGTATACGCCGAAGAGGCGCAAATTTATTACATTGTTGTATTTTTCTATCTCTTTGGAAATAAGATACTTTGCTTTGCCGTAGGTATCTTGCGGGATAATTTTGCCAAGGTCGCTTTCTTTTGCTTTTACTATATGGCGGCTTTTGTCAAACTCCGCGCCCGAGCCGAAGGTTATTATGCGCGCGCCGTTTGCCGCCGCTATAAAGTTATTAAATATTTTAAGGTTTTTTTCTATTGTGTCGGGCGGTACGGCGGGCGGGTTATCTATACCGTAAAAACCGCAAAGAACGTAAATATCGGGCTTTGTTTGCTTGGCAAGGGTAAGGACGGCGGACGCGTCCGTAAAGTCAAATTCCGCGCTTCTGGGCGCGATAACATTATAACCCTGCGCCGTAAGGTGCGCTTTAAGGTTTTTGCCCACAAATCCGCCTGAGCCTGTAAGTAAAATGGTTTGCATTAAGATTTCTCCAAAGAAGTTTTTTTAAGCCATATATAAAGAGTAAAATCGTCCAAAAAAGATTTATCTTCATTATATGTTTTTATAAGATTGTATTCAGGCGCCATATCAAATATTGTTTGCCTGATTTCACGCTGACCGCTGGGGCGGCCTTTGCGGAAAAGTCTTTCGTGTTCTTCCCAAATATAGTTTGGAAAATCCATATAAATAATCATTTTAGGCTTTTCCCTTTTTATCGCTTCCGCATTGGCGCGCGCGCAGGCATCGCTGCAGACGTCAAAATAGTCCGTATAAGCGAAGGTAAAAGGGTCCGCCCCGGCGGTGTAATAAAGCCCCGTAAGATGCTGGGAAATATATATTTTATCCTCGGGCGAATTTATGTTCTGCTTGATTAAGGCGTTGATTTCCGTATAGCGCTGCGCTGTAAGCGGCGACATTTTTATATTTTTGTAGACGGGTATATTTACTGTGGCGGACGCTGAAGAAACGGAATCCTGCTTATCCCCCCACCACTCGTAAGGGCGCGAATAACGTTGCGCTATACTAAATATGCTAAATATGCAAAAGAAAATAATTACCGCGGCATTTTTTGCCTTGTTAAACTGTATCTTAGTTGAAAGCATAAGCGATATTAAAAAGGAACCGCCGATAAGGCCTGAATGGTCTTCCATAGTACCCGATAGCCCGTGTGCATACATAAGCGCAAAAGACGCCCCGCTGAAAAGGAGATAAAAGCTTTCTCTGCCGTTTAACTTCCGTCTGAGCGCGGCGGCCGCATACCAAAGCCCTATAAGGAAAGAAGTATAAAAAATATAATGCACTAATATTATTTTTACAAGAAACACATTGGCATAACACAGGCAGGAAAATATTAAAGCGCATACGGCGGCAAAAAGCGGCAAATATATCTTTTCTTTGGTGGGGTGGAGTTTAATTTCAACCGTTTTGGGCATATATTTAAGAAAAGACCAAACTGCAAGTAAAGCAATAAACAGCAATACTTGCGCAACGGTAAAAGTGCTTTGGTAAAAGCCCGTGAGTATTTTTATAATAGAGCCTTTGCTTGCCATACCGCCCGTAAATATTTGCTCCACGCAGGCAGAAAGGGCTTGATTCCTGTATAAAAAAGCCGCAAATATTGTAATTACCGAGAGTGCGGGTAGTAGCGTATAAGCAAAGGCAAACGGTATGGCGGCTGGTTTTTTACGGAGCAGGAAAAGGAAAAGATAACTTAACATAAAAGCGAAGGTAAATACGCCTGTTGTTTGCTTGGTAAGAAAGGCCAGCGCGGCAAAAATACCCGCAGAGATAAGAACTAAAGCTCTTTTGTTAAAAGAATCGGACAGTTTATAATGAGATAACGATAAAATTGTGAGAAGCGCAAAAAGCGTTGCCGTTTGGTAATAGGAGTAAATAATATCCGCATTGTGATTTGAGTATAAAATGAAAGCGGTAAAGCAGGCAAATGCAGCTATAAAAGGCTTAAAGTATTTTGTAAGTATGGAATATAAGACGGCATTTAAAAAAATTCTTTCAAAAATGCCGTATATGCGGGCAACTATAAAATTGCCGCCGAAAATTTTTATAAGTACCGCAAAAAAATAAAGGTAAAGCGGCGTTATAAAAAAATAGAAATCCCTATATGGCACTTTGCCGTCTAAAACAGCGTCGGAATAGGTGTGGAACCAGCCCTCCGTAATAGGCGCGAAACGGTTAAAATACGGCAGATGATAAAGCGCGGTAAGAGAAAGTAAGGCCAGCAGGCCCAAAGTGTATTTAGTTTTTAACTTTGCCTTTACTTTCTCTATAAAACTCATCTGATTATATTTTGTTCCAGTTCCTTTTTATCAAGGAAAGGGTACATATCTTCCAGAGGCGCGGATATCATTGTGCCGTCGGGCAGTTTTTTGGAAGAGAGTTTAGGCGTAAAGATATAATCTTCCTGCAAGAGGACATCGCAAAGCAGCGGGCCTTTTTGCGCCAGCAGTTTTTTAATGTTTGCTTTAAGGTTTTTGTTGGAAGTTATTTTAGCCGTTTTAAGACCAAAGGCTTTTGCCACTTTTGCAAAATCAGGCACGGTTACGCCGCTCTTGGGCGAGCAGGCCGTAAGGCGGCCTTCAAAAAAGTTATTTTGCGTTTGTATTATGGATATATAACCTTTGTTGTTAAGTACAAATATTTTGATTGGCAGATTATAGTGCTTTATCGTCTGCAACTCCTGCAGGTTCATCATTATGCTGCCGTCGCCTTCAAGGCAGATTGTGGGCTTTTGCCCCCCCGCCACGCACGCGCCTATGGCCGCGGGCAAACCGTAACCCATAGAGGCATCGCCCGAGTTTAAAAACATTCTTTGCCCTTTATGCGATACTCCCGCCTGAAACAGAGTTACGCACGCGGTGGCATTGGTAGCCACAACGGTTTCCGTCTTTAAGAGGGAGGTTAAAGTTTGCGTAAATAAATAAGGGTGTACTTTGGCGGCGGGTTTTATTTTAAACTCGCTAAGCGGCGTATATTTTTGCTTGCGCGCAATGCACCAGTCAAGCCAATCCTGCGCGGGAAGCGGTTTGGCGTATTTTAAAAATTCCGCTATAAAATCTTTAAGGTCGGCATTAACGGCGACATCGGCCTTTACTGTGGGCTTTTTAAGTTCTTCTCCGTCAACATCTACTATTATTTTTTTGGCGCGGGGCGCATAATTTTCCCAGTTATAACTTATCTGGCGGATATTATTGCGCGTGCCTAAAAATAAAATAACGTCCGCGCTTTGCAGGGCAAAGTTGCCCGCGCGCTGGCCTACGGTGCCTATTCTGCCCACGTAGAACGGATTATCATCTGCCAAAACGTCAAAGCCGTTAAAGGTGGTAACTACGGGTATGTTAAGCGTGTTTAAAAGCTGCTCAAAGCCGTGCTGCGCTTTTGCCAGCCTTACGCCGTGGCCCGCCACAATTAAAGGGCGTTTTGCATTGCCCAAAAGGTTTATTGCCGCCTTAATTTCTTTAGAAGGTAACGGAGCGGGACGCTGCGCAATGGTGGGTTTTGCAAGTTTTTGCTCGTCTATAAGCGCGGCCTGTATGTTTATTGGTACGTCAATCCAAACGGGGCCTTTGCGCCCGCTGAGAGCGGTGTTAACGGCCTCTGTAAGAATGGCGTCAATTTTATAAGGGTCGTCCACGCTTACGGCATATTTTGTTATGGGTTTTACTATGGAAATTATGTCCGCCTCTTGGTCCCCCAGTTGGCGCAAGTTAAGGTGCGGGCAGCTTTTTATAGTCGTGGCTTGTTTTACCTGACCCGAGATATAAAGCACGGGTACGCTGTCCGTCCATTGCCCAAAGACGCCGTTAAGGCAGTTTATGCCGCCGGGGCCTGTGGTTACGCAGACTACCGCTAAATCCTGGTTAAGGCGGGCAAAGCCTTCCGCCGAGATGGCGGAGGCTTGCTCGTTATGGTTACAAATATATTGTATTTTTTTGCTTTTGCCGAAGGAGTCGTTTAAGTGCATCGCCCCCCCGCCCGAAATCATAAATACGTTTTTTACGCCGTACCCTTCCAGTTTTTTTACAATGTAGTCTGATAATTTAATCATTTGTTAAACCTCTTATAATCCCCTTTCGTAGATGAGTTCTTTAAGATTTGCGTTATTGGCGTAAGGGCTGTCAATATCGTCAATTATTACGGGCGCGTCTTTTTTGATGTCAGCTTTTAAGGTTTCCCCGCGCATATATTCGCGGCAGGAAATCTGGCCTTTTTGCAGGGGTATGGCAAGGTAAATATCATCGTCGCAAAGTTTATGGCCTTTGGGCAAATCGCGCTTGGCGTAAACGCCGCGTACTAAAGCGTCAAGGTATTTAACTTCTTTTTCCTGCGGGGTTACCTTATCGCAGGAATTATGCCCGCAAATGGCAACGGCTTTTTTATAAGCTTTTATCCAACGGTCTAAATCCTGCGGCAGGGAGCAGTAGGGCGATACGGGTATGCCGTCTTTATCAATATCTATATGACGTTCAAATGTACGCGCGCCTTTTGCCACGGCAATCATCATTGCGTCTTCTATATCTTCGTTAGCCTCGTGCGTGGAAAAGCCGATAACGTGGTTGGGATAGCGGCTTTTAAGAAAGTCTATCTGGTTCAGTTCCAAATCGCTCTTAGGTGCGGGATAAACGGAAACGCAATGGTTTATGGCAAGCGGGATATTGCGGTTTTCAAAGAAGGTAACCATATCGTCAATATCCTTAAGGCTTGAGCCGCCCGTGGAAACTATAACAGGCTTTTTTGTGGTGGCAATTTTTTCTATAAGTATCCAGTCATTTAAGTCGGAACTGGCAACTTTTATTATGGCAACATCAAGTTCCTGACAAAGGTCCACGGATTGCTCGTCAAACGGGGTAGCCATTGTAAGGCAGCCTGCTTTCTTTATGGCCTTAAGCATTGTTTCGTAGTCTTTTGCGGAAACCTTGGTGTCTAAAGTTTTTTTGATATATCTTATATCGTCCCTGTTGCGGAAGTCTTTATGTATAAAATTATCTACGTCCCTTATTTGCAACTTTATGGCGGCATTTACATTGTTAAAGCGTACTATGTGAGAAAAAGCCTCTATAATATCCAGCCCGCGCTGTACCTTACCCCAGTGGTTATTGGCCAGTTCCAGTACAAACAAGTTCTCAAAAATATTTTTTTGCATTTTACTCTTCCTCTTTAATATAAACTTTTATTTTTTGATTCAAACATAGCAAGCTTTTTAAGTCCCGTAAGCGTTTCGTCTATCGTCTTGCATATTTTTACCTTTTTGCCAGTTTCGGCCGAAAGGTAATTTTTTATAAGATTGTTTTTAGCAAGCTTACCGCCGCTTAAAACAATAACTTGCGGCAGACTGCCGAACGCTGCCGAAGCGTCAATATATTGGCGGGCGAAAGAGATAAACAAAGAAGCCATAAAGTTTTTTAAGTTTAAATCGCCGCACCTTATTGCGTGTATCGCGCCGCCTTTGCCTGTGGCGCGGTAAGCGTCGTCAAACAGGCCCAAGTCAAAACTTAAACTGCCCTGCCTTGCCGCCGCTAAAGACTGCCCCGTAAAAGCGCGCCAGATATTTTTGTTTTTAAGCGCGTCTTTGCCGCCCAGAAAGTTCATAAATTCCTTTAGAACTCTTCCCGCGGGAATGTGCGTTATGGTAAACAGCACATCATCATTAAAAAAGTATCTTACTTCCAAATCTTTAGGCGGTTTTACGTTTGCGCCCTGTATACGCGAAACCTGCGAACCAGTGCCTATATTGACGGAAAACGTATCCTTTGTATTGCCCGCGCCCAATATGGCGCATTGATGGTCCCCCACGCCGGTGTATATGGGGATTTCCTGCCCGCCGACAGCAAAATATCCACCCGCTTCAACATTGTCCGTAAGCGTGTTAAACAGCACTTTTGCGGAGGAGTATTTTTTAAATAAAGCTAAAATTTTGTCGGAAGGTTTTTTGGTTTTAAAGTCAAACGCGCCGCTGCCCTGCGCCATTGTGCAGTGTACCTTATTAAGGCTTTTGCCCGAGGCAAGGCATAAAACTTCAGGCAGGCAGAGGACTTTTACCGTCTTATATTTATTGTTGCGCAGTAAATCTAAAACCTTTACGGCGGGGAAGCCCGCCCTTAAACGCATACCCGTAATTTGTTTAAAATCCTTACCCAGTTCTTTGGTAAAAATATCATAACTGCTAACGCCGTCTTTTTTGATAAGGCAGCGTTCGTCCTGCCAGCTTATAAAATCTGTAACAAAAGCGCCGTTGCCGTCTTGCAGGGCAAAGCCGTGCATCTGGCTGCAAATAAATATTTTTTGGTATTTATATTTTTTGTGATAGCTTTTGCAAATATCGCTAAATACCGCGTTAATTTCCTTTACTGAAACTTCAAAACCTTCTTTTGCCAGCGGCTTGGGAAAGGGGCGGCTTTTAACCGCGCTTAAAACGCCCGTATCTTGGTTTAAGATACAGGATTTTATCCTTGTCGCGCCAAAATCTATAAGAAGGCTTAAGGGCATTAAAATTCCTCTTTAATTATGTCGGTAATTTCGCGCGTAAGTTCGGCGGTAACTTCCAGCTTTACAAACTGCGTTTTGCCCGGGGCGGTTATAAAAACAAAACTGGTGGCATTGCCTATAGTTTTTTTATCTTTACGCAGCAGTACGGGCAGTTCTTCTATGATATTATCGGAAAGCTTTTTTATATCTATAAGTTTTTGGGCGCAACGTTTAATTTCCTGCCTGTCGGCTTCTTTTAAAAGGCCCCTGTTCGCGCTTAGTTTATCTACTATAAAAATGCCCATTACAACGGCTTGACCGTGCGGTATTTGGTAGTTGGAAAGTACTTCCAGCGCGTGGCCCACCGTGTGTCCGTAGTTAAGGCTGCGGCGGATATCAAGTTCAAATTCGTCTTCTTCCACCACCTGCTTTTTTACGCCCAGCGCGGCAAATATAAGCGGCTTAAAATCAGCCTTGCTTTTAACCTGCCCGTCCTGCGTGTGCGCCTCAAAATGGTTTAAAAGTTCCCTTCCGCCCGTTACGCAAAGTTTTAAAATTTCGCCAAGGCCCGATTTAATTTCCCTCTTATCAAGCGTGTCTAAAAAAGCGGGACATAAAATAACTTTGCGCGGCGCTATAAATAAAGCCAGCTGATTTTTGGTTTTCTTGTGGTTTACGCCCACCTTGCCGCCTATGCACGAGTCGCACATAGAAAGCAGCGTAGAGGGCAAAAATACCCATTTAATACCGCGTTTATAAAGCGCGCTTGCAAGCCCGCCGACATCCTGCGTAATTCCGCCGCCGACTACAACAAGCGTTTCGCCTTTGCCAAAGCCTGCGTTATCAAGAAAATCTATAACCTTTTCAACGCCCGTTAAAGTTTTAAATTCTTCGGTAGCGTCTATCTTAAGCACGCGCTCGGGCGCGACGGATAAATCTTTAAAATGTAAATCCGCAACTATTTTATCGGTTAAAAGCAGGTTTTTGGGGTTTTCGGCAAGTATTTGCTCTATTACCTGTTTGGGCGCGGCGTGATTCCAAACCACGTCGTAAGGGCGCGGGACGGAGTTAACCGTAAATTTTTCAAGTTTAAAAAATTCGTCGGTAAAGCTGAAGTTTTTATCCGATACGCTAAAGTTAAAAGTTGTCATTTATTTTCAAATCCTCCCGCTAATATGCCGCCGTCAGCTATTATGGTTTGTCCGTTGATATATGTATTATCTTTACCGCATAAAAAATATGCCGCGTTTGCTATATCCTGCACGGTTGCCATACGGCCTAAAGGTATTTTTTCCACAAAGCCTTTTATGGTTTCGGGCGAATTATTTTTGCTTGTCATTGCCGTTTCCACAAACCCGGGGGCAAGCGCATTGGTTTTTACGCCGTACTGCGCAAATTCCAAAGCCATTGTTTTTACAAGGCCGTTTAAAGCGAATTTAGAGATAGAATACGCGCTTCTGCCCTTGCGCGAAACCGTGCCGTAAAGGGAAGAAACAGCCAAAATATGACCGTTTTTAACTTCCTTAAAATAAGGCAGCAGGTGCTTTGCAACGGTAAACATACTTAAAGTGTTTACGTTAAAGGTTGCCAAAACTTCCTGCTCTGTTTGGTTTTCTATCAAAGCGGGGTTATTGCGGCCCGCGCAATGGATAAAGGCGTCAAACTTGGCTGAGTTCTTGGCAAAATAGGCGTTTATATTTGCGGTGTCGGAAAGGTCCAACTCCGCGCTGGTCGGCGCGGTAACAATATAGCCTTCTTTTTCAAAACGTTCTTTTATCGCACTGCCTATCGCGCCGTGCGCGCCAAGTAAAAAAAGAGTTTTCATAAATATCCTTTATTTTTTGTGCTGCGCTATAAACTTTGCAAAGACGGAGATTGTTCTTTCTATCTCTTCTTCGTTTAAACCCGGCCAAACGCCTACCCAAAAGGAAGCGTTCATAACTTCGTCGGTATTGGGCAGGTTTGCGTAATCCGCGTCGGTTAAATCTTTGGAGTTAAGCATGGCGGAGTTTTTTATCCTTAAAGCTATACTTTCTTCCGTAAAGGCGGGCTGGCGCAAGATATTACCCGCAAACAGCTGGCGTGTGCCTATATTGTTTTCTTCCAAAAATCTGCACAGGGCAATTTTGTTAAACGGAGCGTCTTTCTTTACCGTCATAAGAAAGCCGAACCAGCTTGGCTGCGCGCCTGATTCCCACGAGGGTAAAATAAAATAATTTTCAAACTGTTTAAGGCCCATAAAAAGCTTGGTAAAGTTAGCTTTGCGCTTTTCTATAAAGCCGTCTAATTTGGAAAGCTGGCTTAATGCGCAGGCCGCCTGCCAGTCGGTAATTTTTAAGTTATAGCCGAGGTGAGAATAGGTATATTTATGGTCGTAACCAAAAGGCAATTTGCCAAGCTGCATATTAAAGCGGTTCTTGCAGGTGTTGTCTTTGCCCGGGGGACACCAGCAATCCCTGCCCCAGTCGCGGATTGACATTAAAATGCGGTAAAGCTGCGTATCGTCGGTAATAACCGCGCCGCCTTCCCCCATTGTAATGTGGTGGGCGGGATAAAAACTGAATGTGCCGATATGCCCGAAGGTACCCGTAAATTTGCCGTTAAACTTTGCGCCCAAAGCGTCGCAGTTGTCTTCTATCAGCCACAAATTGCGCTGTTGGCAAAGTTCTTTTATCGTGGTAAGATTAAACGGATTGCCAAGTGTGTGCGCCACAAAAATAGCTTTTGTTTTATCGGTAAGCGCGGCTTCAATTTGGTCGGCAAGGATATTGTGCGTGTTAATATCCACGTCTATAAAAACGGGTATTAAACCGTTTTGTATTATCGGCGCGACCGTGGTGGGAAAGCCTGCGGCAACGGTGATAACCTCGTCGCCTTTTTTAAGGCGTCTTTCGCCCAGTTTATGTGATGTTAAAGCCGTTAAAGCCAAAAGGTTGGCAGAGGAGCCAGAGTTAACTGTTAAAGCGTGTTTGGAGCCGATGTAAGAGGCAAAATCCTTTTCAAACTTATCGTTAAAGCGGCCCGTGGTAAGCCACATATCAAGCGTGGCGTCTATCATATTGCAAAGGTCTTTCTCGTCCAAGACTTTGCCCGAGGCGGGAATATATTTGAATATTCTCTTTTTGCCGAAAGTAAATTTAAAATAAAGTTTAGCTGTTGCTTTTACAAGCCCTCTTAAAAAGTGTTCCATTTTATATTATCCTGATATTCCTTAATTTGTTTTAAAGTAAATTCTTTTATGTCCGCCCCGTCGTAAAAAGCTTTGTACCATAAGGCGGTTTGGGCGGCGGCCTGCTGAAATGTATAGACGGGCAACCAGCCTAAAACGGTTTTAACTTTGGTTATGTCCAAGTGCAAAAGTTTGGCTTCGTGCAGGGCGGCGTTGGCCTCTACGCGGTAAGAGCCTTTGCCCCACGCGGAGATAAAAACTTTAACTAATTCCTCTACGGTTTGCACGCCCGAGGAATCGGGGCCGAAGTTCCACCCCTGCGCGAAAGATTTATCCGTCCACATTTTTTCCGCCAAAAATAAATAACCGTAAAGCGGTTCTAAGACGTGCTGCCACGGGCGGGTTGCCTTCGGGCTTCTTAAAACGACTTCTTTATTTTGGCTTATGGCGCGGGCGCAGTCGGGTACGATTCTGTCCAAGGCATNNGTCCCCCCGCCGATAACATTACCAGCGCGCGCCGTGGCAACGGCCGTGGCGTGTTTGGTGCCGTAATCTTTGGGGTTAAAAAACGAGTTTCTGTACGAAGCGCACAAAAGTTCCATCATACCTTTGCTTGCGCTGTAAGGGTCGTAGCCGCCCATGGGGTCGGT
>MTLE01002323.1_pt1 | contig 12550 bp, 10 predicted proteins | sample 1982461 | NCBI WGS metagenome assembly MTLE01 (sample SAMN05712605, study PRJNA340218) | biofilm metagenome | isolation source: sample SPL anode biofilm adapted to -200 mV | place: USA | collected 2012-02-03
CCATCACCCAGGCGGATGAACGGCATGTGATCGAAATTGTTGTAGTCAAACATGAGATTATTGATGCTGAAGAAAAATAGCGTTGTGCAAAAATAAGAAAAATACGTCTGACAGACTAAAAGCTGTCAGGCGTATTTTCATGTCAGGCCATAATACCGTCAATGGCACCAATAAAGGTGTTTACATAGTTGTTGCGCTGATCATAGCTGATTTGTTGATGTTTTAGCAGGCAAAGATAATCGTCAAAGGTTTGGATCAGCAGTTGATTGACCAGGCGGTATTTTTCGAGGATCACCGGGTCTTTCTTAACGCTCAATTCCCAGGTATCCTTCATATAAGAAAAGATATGATTGGTCATATCCCGCATCATCCCGGCCAGTATGGCTACCTGGGGGTTTTGATAATCGGTATCCGCCTCATAGGTGGAGTGGGTTGAAATATTGAGTCGGCCCTGCTTCTTAAGGGCTTTGTAGGATGCGCTGCCCTGCAGAATAATCATGTGATGATAGAGGACATTGACACTAATTTCCAGTTTATCTAAAAGAGCGTTCCGTTTTAAAAAGTCATAGTTGACTTTCAGGTCTTCCAGGGTTGAATCGGGTTCGAACATAATAAAGCCAACACTGGGTTCGATGCCATATTTTCTCAGGATGCGCAGGGCGTTCTCATTATCGGCCACCGTGGTCAGCTTATTGAGCCGTTTCAGGGCTTCATCCCGGCCGCTTTCAAGACCGATCAGGATGTGTTTAAGACCAGCGTCAGTCAGGGCTTTGATGGTTTCGGCTTCAATATCGTTGGCCCGGGCTTCAATGCCAAAGTGGATGTGGCGTTCTTTTAAGAGACTGGCCAGTTTCAGGACCCGCTCTTTGCCAGCCTGACCGGGACCGAAGAAGTTGGGGTCCATAAAGTAGAAGTAGCGGATGTCGGTTTCCTCCATCACCGCATCAATTTCGGCGATGATGTTTTCGGGGCTTCGTCCCCGCCATTTCCGCCTGGTATCGCCATAATAGGGATTGATGTAACAGAAGGTACAGCCGCCGTAACAACCCCGACTCCCGGAAATATTCACTTCACCAAAAGAATAGGAGCCCTTGCTGCGCAGTGGAAAGGGTAATGAATCTACATCCAGCATCACTTCACCCCGAGTTGCCACGATCCCGCTATCGGTTCGCTTTGCAATCCCCGTATCGGGTATTGCCGGGAAATTTTCAGCCAGTTTTAAAAAAGTCAGTTCGGTTTCACCTAACAGCGCAGCGTCAATGGCCGGACAACAGCTTAGAATTTCTTCATAGGCAAAGGTGGGATAAAAACCATAGACACAGATATAGGCAATGCCATAGGTCTGCTTGACGTGTTCGATAAACTGATACAGGGTCTGATTGTCCTTCCAGTGATACACCAGATGAATCCCTAAAATATTCGGTAGTTGGGCCGCAATTTGTGCTTCAATGGCCGGATAATCCAGCTGTTCCAGATAAGCGTCCACAATGGTTACGGGAATGTTGTTGGCGGCCAGCATGCCACCGATGTAGCCGGTGTTAAGACAGGCGGACAGGGGAGCATTGGCGATATCGTTACAGCGATCAGCGCTGATGGAACGGGGATGTTCGAGTAGGATGACGTTCATGAGGTGACCTCCTGCCACATAAAGATATTTTTTTTAGTGTGATAGATTTCCAGTTCATAACGGGCCCGGTCGTAGGGCGCCGGGTTATAGTAAGTCGGATAGAGTAGATCGGTTTCTGGAGTGATCACGCCATGATCGAGGGCTTGTTGTGCCACCCTGGTGCCCGGTAAAATCCGGATATTATTAAGGACGATCGTGCCCAGGGTTTTGGAAGCGTGATGGATTTTATAAATCGCATCGATCAGTTCTTTGGCTTCTTGCTGGGTGGCGGCGGTATCTCCGGGTGTATTGACCAGAAAGTGATAAACGGTGACGACGCCGCTGTCCGCCAGAACCTGGGCGGTGTCCAGGATATCCTGAACCCTCATGTTTTTATCCAGAGCATCCAGCGCAGTCTGGCTGAGGCCATCGGGGGACAGCGAAAAGCATTCACAGCCGGATTGGGCATAGAGCGCAACATTTTCTTCGGTTAGCAGGTTCTCCCGGAAAAAGCCGCTCCAGTTGATGGAGAGACCCCGCCGGATCATTTCGGCACAGATCGAATCGAGATGATCGACAGGAATATTAACCACCGAATCAGTGAAGTGAATTCGGGTGACACCGTAGGTTTCATAAAGAAACTGAATTTCGTCCACCACTGCTGCGGGCGTGCGGCAGCGCATTTTACTGCCTTGCAGCAGCGGATAGGAACAATAGCCGCAGCAAAAACAGCAGCCCCGCTTGGTTTCCACGCCGATGCTTTCGACATATTTGTTGACGGTGAGATAGGGTCGGGGATCCAGTAGATTGCGGTTGGGCATCACATAATCCCGCATATCATAGTCGCCGACTGGCGGGATAATGATCACTGCTTCATTTTCTCGATAGCAGAGCCCTGGTAGCCGGGGCGGATTATTAAGGTTATTAAGTAATGGGACGATAATGTTCTCGGCCTCACCAGTGACACCGAAATCAATTTCCGGGTAGTCTTGCATCAGCCGCTCCGGGAACAACGAAAAGCCAGTACCGCCAGCTAAGATTCTGGTATTTGGTGCGTAGCGTTTAATCACCGCCAAGGTTACGGCAAAACCGGGAATCAGCGATGAGGTTTTATTGCCCAGAGGATCGATGTTACGCAGCGAGAGACAGACCACATCCGGCTTACCGCTATCCAGCTGCTGCCGCAAATCCCCATAGGGATCTGCGGCCATGTTCATGTCAAAAAGCGTTAGCGTGTGATCGGTACAGCGTTCAACCTGGGAGGCTAAAACGACGATTCCAATCGGATATACCCGCTCGATGTCGATGCCCTCCATTGAAAGGGCCTGGATGAAAAGTATTTTCATGGTTTCTCCTTGATTTGAGGATAATAATTAGTTAAAACAAAGGCCATCCAGTGCCGACTGGGATCGGGCGGCAAAGATCAGGGCCGTGTCGGTGGCCAGGGGGAGCAATGGTGAGGTGACTAAATCGTGCTTTTCCAGTTCAGCGATCACCCAGGATCCGGAAAAAACCTTGCCGTTGTAGGTGTTTAAAAACATGTTGATATCGCTCAGATGAGCTTTGACGGGGTGATGTTCATTAAAAAAATCATGGATCAGGATGATGCCGTCATCGCTCAAATGGCTGGCCGCAGTTTTTAAGACCCGTTCATTTTCCGCTTCGGCGTAGGCATGAACAATATTTGAAAGAATAATCAGCTGATATTTCTGGTCAAGCTCCCATTCTGGCTCAAGAATATTGGCGGGATGATAGCAAACCCGATCAGCAAAAGTGGTGGCCTCAACAAGTTTTTGGGTCTGGGGCAGCATCTGTTTGATATCTAAAAGGGTTGCTTTGGTGTCCGGGAAAGCCTCCAAAAAGGCCAGCGCCATGGCCCCGGAGCCGGTTCCCACATCGAGAATAGCACCATTAAGTTCCGTAAAAAAGGCGGTGCAATCCCGGGCTTTAAGTTTGGCGACATTGTCCATGGCGCGGATATAGTTGGCCCGGCGCTGGTTCAGTTCAGTCTCGCTGATATCTTCCGGTAAAAAATTAACCCGGCCGCCAGCAGTCAATGAGGCTTTCAGGGTATTCCAGTCATTGCTCAGGTGCTTTCGCCATAGGATTGAGTCACCCTGATAAAGAGGACTATCTTTCAGTAGATATTCTTTGGTAATCAATTGGTTATAGTAAATGTTTTGGTATTGTCCCAGCAAGCCAAGGCTGTTAAGAAGCGCCAGGTACCGTTTTAGGGCGTTTTCATTGGCGCCCAGTTTAGGGGTGAGCTCAGCGAGACTGGCACCCCGGATTCCGAAATCATCGATGATCTGGAAAAGATCCATTTCTAGCGCCGTGAACAGGGCATCAGAAACCCAGTAGGCCGTGGCCAGGTCTTCCAGATATTGACCGCCGTTGGTCTTGGGATCATAGCCCTTCATGACCATTGGTTACTCCGGCATCGGAAAAGGTTAGCACGTCGCACATTACCCGGGCGGAAGACTCCACCAGATGCATGGCAACCGCTGCTCCGGTACCTTCACCCAGGCGGAAATTAAGGTTAAGCAGCGGCCGCAGTCCAAGGGCCTGCCACATCAGCTGATGTCCCGGTTCTTCACTCTGATGGGAGGGGATCATGTAATCCAGCGCCGGGGGGCAGAGGGCCTTGGCAATCAGCGCGCCAGCGGTGGAAATAAAGCCGTCCACCAGGACTGGTACCTGTTTGAAGGCGGCGCCCAGAATCACGCCAGCAATCCCGGCGATCTCAAAGCCGCCGACTTTGGCCAGGACATCGATGGGGTCGGTTTTGTCGGGCTGATGGCGGTTAATCGATTCCCGGATCACTTTGATCTTATTAATCAGAGCGGCGTTATCGATGCCAGTACCCCGGCCGGTGACGGATGAAACCGGATACTCGGCCATGACGGCCAGGATTGCAGCGCTGGGCGTGGTGTTGCCGATACCCATATCGCCAGTGGCCAAAAGGTTAATCCCCTGCTCTTCAATGACCTGAGCAGCCACGTTGATCCCGGCTTCCAGAGCAGTAATGGCCTGTTCTCGGGTCATTGCCGGTTCGCAGTAAAAATTCTTGGTGCCATGAGCGATTTTGCAGTCGATGATTGCACCTTTGGAAACCAGCTCGGGCATATCCACGGCAACGCCCATATCGACGACAATCACTTCAGCTCCGGAGGTCTTGGCCAGAATATTAATGCCAGCGCCGCCTTTGACAAAGTTTTCTACCATCTGGGGGGTGACTTCCTGGGGAAAGGCGGAAACGCCTTCAGCCACGACGCCGTGGTCCCCGGCCATGGTGATGACCATTTTTTTATCAACGTTGGGGCGGATGGTGCGTTGAATGCCAGCCAGTTGTTCAGCGACGACCAACAGCTGACCGAGACTCCAGGGTGGAATGGCCAATTGTTCAATATGATCCCGGGCCGCCTGACGCCACTGGGGATCAACCGGTTCGGTATTATCGATGACGTGTTTTAAGGTATATTTGGTTTCGATCATGGTTTTATCCCTTCTACATGGTATTAATTATAATGCACAGCGTTTCGGGAGGTCACTGACCTCCCCTACGGACTGATGATTTAGATCGGGTGCTGTTTTTAGTCCGATAAAAAATAATGAAACATCTATTTTAGCAACGTAGTGATTTGGCAGTTCGTAGGGGCGAACCGTGTTCGCCCGCATCATTTAATCACTAATTTAAGCCAGTCCAAAAAACTCCGCGGCGACATCGGCTGGACATTTACTGTCGGCACAGACGGCACAGCCATGGGAGGGCTTTTGGGCCGCTAAAGCGGCGATCAGATTGGCCTGATTGATGGCGTTTTTAACCTGTTCCTCCTGGTTGCGGGCAACCCGGGCCCGGGACATGGCCAGATCGCGGTTCCAGGCCGCGCCGCCACGCTTTAAGACATTGGCGGCATTAGCGGCGATCCGGGTGGTTTCGACACCGATGCGGACATCTTCTTCATTGGGCAGGCCCAGATGTTCGGCGGGGGTCAGATAACAAAGGAAGTCAGCGCCATGCATACCGGCAAAGGCGCCGCCGATAGCACCGGAAATATTATCATAACCGGGTGCCACATCGGTGGCCAGGAAGCCCAGAATATAGTAGGGGACGTCAAAACAAAGCCGTTTTTGCAGCAGCATCGCTGACGGGATATGGTTTAGCGGCACATGGCCGGGACCTTCCACCATCACCTGTACCCCGGCGGCCAGGGCCCGTTTGGTCAGCTCACCAGCCACCATTAAACCGCGCAGGTGGGCCTGATCAAGAGAATCGGCATTGGCCCCGGGGCGGATGGCGTCACCGATGCTTAGTACCGTATCGGTGGCTTTAAGAATCTCTAGCAGCCGGTCAAACTGTTCATAGAGGGGGTTTTCTTTATCATTATGGAACATCCAGCCGGTCAGCAGCGAGCCGCCCCGACTGCAGATATCGGCCACCCGGCCGGTTTTCTTTAGTATCTTGAGAAGATCCATATTCAGTGCCGAGTGGACAGCCATAAAATCCATACCGGCCTGACACTGTTTTTCGACCACGGAAAAAAGGTCATCGGCGGTCATATTGACCATCAGGCCCCGTTTATCAGCCGCTTCTTTGGCCGCCTGATACACCGGCACACAGCCAGCGGCGATATTGGAATTACTTAAACTCAAGGTCCGCATCGTATCGATATCGGCACCCATACTTAAATCCATAAAGCCATGGGCACCGGCGGCTTCAATGATTTTTAGTTTTTTGACTTCCATTTCCATGTCATCGCGGTCACCAGAGGTGCCCATCAGACCGTTAACTTTGACGTCCAGTCCGCCGCCGATGCCGCAGATTTTAGTACGGTTGCGCAATTTGTTTTTTGGAATGACAATCCGGCCAGCAGCCACCCCAGACCGGATAAATTCCGGAGTGAAACCTTCGCTGAAGGCCACCATTTCCATTTCTTCGGTAATTTTACCCGCCCGGGCTTTTAACATTTGGGTCATCGTTCGTTCCTCACTTCCTGGTTTTCATCTCGTAAATACTTGCCGACAATTTTCATGGCGCAGAAGTCGCCGCACATACTGCATTCAGATTCGAAGTTGGTACTGCGATCCTTCCAGACCTTGGTGGCGGTTTCGGTGTCAATGGCCAGTTCCATCTGTCGGCCCCAGTTGAGTTCCCGCCGGGCATGGGACATTTCCAGATCCCAGGCAATCGCCGCCGGATGACCTTTGCCGACATCACCGGCATGGGCGGCAATGCGGCTGGCCATCACGCCCAGATAGACATCTTCGGCGCTGGGCATACCGATGTGTTCAGCCGGAGTCACATAGCAGAGAAAGTCAGCGCCATAATAGGCGGCAATCGCTCCGCCAATAGCACCAGTGACGTGATCCATACCGGCCCCGGAATCAGTAGGCAGACAGCCAAAGACAAAGTAGGGGGCACCCCCACATAATTGTTTTTGTAATTGGACAGTCGTTTGAATCTGATCCAGCGGCACGTGGCCAGGACCTTTAACCATCACCTGAACCCCAGCCGCCCGGGCCTTTTTAACCAGGCCGCCGAGGATCACCAATTCATGAACCTGAGCGCCATCCAGCGAATCAGCGATACAGCCGGGACGCATGCCGTCGGCAAAACTCAGGACGACATCATATTTTTTGCAGATTTCCAGAACCCGGTCGTATTGGGCAAAAAAAGGATTTTCACACTGATTATGCACCATCCAGCCGATCAGATGGGAGCCCCCATAACTGACCAGCGGATCAATCCGGCCTTCATCTCTGGCACGATTGATCACATTCATGGTAGTGCCGCAGTGCAGGGCTAAAAAACTGACGCCTTCGGCAGCCTGTTTTTCCATCATCGCAAACATGTCGTCGGCGGTCATATCTAAAGCGGTACCGTATTTTTCCTGAGCCATGGCCAGGGTTTGATACAGGGGCAGGGTACCGACCGGCCGATCCACGGTAGCTAAGACTTTTTCACGCATTGCATCGATTGGGCCCCGGACACTTAAATCCATCAGGGTATCGGCCTTGGCCTTAATGGCCTGGTCAATTTTAGCCATTTCACCGGCGATGCTGTCGTCAACTTCATACATCCCGACGCTGGCTGAGACCTTGGTAAATAGTCCTTTACCGACTGCCACCGGGTTGATATTGGGGCGGGCGCTTTTAAGAATAACGATTTCGCCAGCGGCCACTCCCTGGCGAATCAGCTCGGGATCGAGTCCTTCTTTTTCGGCCACATAAATCATTTCGGCGGTGATTTCACCCGCCCGTGCTTTTTCCAGAATTGTCATTGTTTCCTCCTGAATTTTTAAATAATTGTTTATTCGTTTCAGCTTTTTAAAAACTTACAGAGTACCGACAATTGATAATCTGATTGTTTGCATCGGGGCGGACACGGCAACGCCTGTCCGAAACTTCGCGAAGGCAACGAGCCAATCACAAGCTGGCTTGTAGTTGGCGACTGCCCGCGACTAATGCGAAAGGAGCGTAGCGAAGATCGCATAGCGCAAGCAAACAATGGATTAATAATTGGTCGGTACGGTGGCTAATGAGATCACTTATGGGTAAAAGCCACCAAAAACTGAAACTTTGGCAAATAAAAAAGTCCACAGCGGTTATTATAAAAATAACCGCCATGAACTTTACCTTCGTTCATTCAGGATCGATCATAGGCAGGTCTCCTGACTCGGGGTTTTAGCGCTACGCCACACCTTCCCATTAAAAACAGTGGTCTTTGTGGTTTGCTCCGCCCTTACAGTGATGGGTTCGTTCAGGACTCTCACCTGATTCCCTATTCTCCTTATTGCTAAGGCACCATATGCTCGCTTTTCGATTTACTTGTTTTTGATTATACACACTAAAAAATAAATGTGCAAGAAAAAAATTAAAAAAATGATTGGGATAGTTGAGATGAAAAAAATAAAAAAAGAATCAAACTATGTTATAATAAATCAAATAAATGAGGGAGGTGAGTGGATGAATCTTGTTTTTATCTGGCTGATTTTGTTTATCGTTTTTCTGGTAGCTGAACTGGTGACAGCTGGGGCGCTGGTTTCAATCTGGTTTTGTGTGGGATCTTTGGTCGCTTTAGTTGCCGCTTATTTTGGTGCGGCTTTCTGGGTGCAGATGAGCGTTTTTTTCGTCGTTTCCATTGGTTTACTATTGCTTACAAAGCCGTTTTTAAAGAAACATCTGGATCCCAAAAAAATGGCTACCAATGCTGATCGGATCCTTAAAAACCGGGGCATTGTTGAAGAAGAAATCAATAACCTCAAAGGTCAGGGGGCGGTCAAAATAGATGGGAAGTCCTGGTCAGCCCGAAATGTCGATGGTGAGGCTGTTATTCCGATTGGCGCTGAAGTGACTGTAGTGGGAATCGAAGGCGTCAAGGCCATGGTTCAAGCGGTGGAGAAAGAAACTATTTCAAAATAAAAGGAGAAGAAAACATGTATGGACTCATTATTTTAGGTGTCATCTTTATCATTTTTATTGTTGTGATTATTGTCAATGCCAAGATTGTTCCTCAGGCCAATGCCTATGTGGTGGAACGGTTAGGGGCTTATCATTCCACCTGGGAAACCGGCTTCCATATTGCGATACCAATTATTGACCGGATTTCCAAGCGAATCAGTTTAAAAGAACGGGTGGCGGACTTTCCACCACAACCGGTTATTACCAAAGATAACGTCACAATGCAAATTGACACGGTTATTTATTTGCAGGTAACCGATCCCAAATTTTATATGTATGGGGTGGATAATCCCATGAAGGCGATTGAGAACTTAACGGCCACGACCCTCCGTAATATCATTGGGGATATGGAGCTTGATGCGACGCTCACCTCCCGAGATGTCATTAATACCAAGATGCGGGTGATTCTCGATGAAGCCACCGATCCCTGGGGGATTAAAATCAATCGGGTCGAGCTTAAAAATATTATGCCGCCAGAAGCGATCCAAAATGCCATGGAACGGCAGATGAAGGCCGAGCGGGAACGGCGGGAAAAAATTCTTCAGGCCGAAGGGGAAAAAGCCAGCGCCATTTTGGTGGCAGAAGGTGAAAAATCTGCGGCTATTTTGCAGGCAGAAGGTTTGAAAGCGGCGGCTATTCTCAGCGCTGAAGCAGACCGGGAAGCCCAGATCAGGCGGGCTGAAGGGGAAGCCGAAGCGATTATCACGGTTCAGGAAGCCGTTGCCAATGGGGTCAAAATGCTAAACGCGGCTGATCCAATCCAGTCGGTGATTGCGCTAAAAAGCTTATCAACCTTTGAAAAGGTAGCCGATGGCAAAGCTACCAAGATAATTATACCATCTGAAATTCAGAGTTTGGCCGGTCTGGCCACATCCCTCAGTGAAATTATGAAGGATCAGACTAAAGTCAGTCAGTAGAGTAATTTATAAACGACCATGAATGGGCAATTGGGAAACGGCAAGCCGTTTTTCGATTGCCCAAATTTTTTAACGAACAATTAAGAAAGAGGGCATATTTTGGAAATCACGAATACGCAACTGATCAAACGTTTTATACCCTATTATCAAAAATATAAATGGATTTTGTTATTGGATCTCTTTTGTGCGACCCTGACTACGGCCTGCGATCTGGTGTTGCCGCTGATCGTGCGGTTTATTACCAATGCCGCAATCAATGATTTGGCCAGTCTGACAGTGGAAACAATTCTAAAACTGGGACTGTTATATCTGGTGCTGCGACTGATCGACGCAGTGGCTAATTATTTTATGGCCGATGTCGGTCATGTGATGGGGGCTCAGATCGAAACCGACATGCGCCGGGATCTTTTTTCGCATCTTCAGAAGCTGTCTTTTTCGTTTTACAGCGATACAAAAATCGGTCAGCTGATGTCCCGAATGACCTCGGATCTTTTCGATGTCACCGAGTTTGCGCATCATTGTCCCGAGGAATTTTTTATTGCCGGTCTGAAAATTGGAGTATCCTTTGGGATATTGGCCAGCGTTAATATCTGGCTGACGCTGATTATTTTTGCCGCTTTGCCGGTGATGCTTTTGACCACCACCTATTTTCGTAAGCGAATGCGCCGGGAAATGATGAGGTCGCGGGTTAAGACCGGGGACATCAACGCCCAGGTGGAAGACAATTTACTGGGAATTCGAGTGGTGAAGTCCTTTGCCAATGAAAGCATTGAAGAGCTGAAGTTTGAGGCGGGGAACAGTCAGTTTCTGGAAGTTAAACGAAAAACGTATCGTTATTTCGCAGGTTTCCAGACCACCACCCGGCTTTTTGACGGACTGATGTACCTGCTGGTAATGGTCTGTGGCGGGATCTTTATGATCAATGGCGCCATCAATCCCGGAGACTATGTGGCCTATCTGCTGTATGTGACCACCTTGCTGGTTTCAATTCGCCGGATTGTCGAGTTTGCCGAACAGTTCCAACGGGGGATGACCGGATTTGAACGCTTTATCGAAATTCTCGATCAACCGACTGAATATGAAAATCAGGCCAATGAGGTGGAACTGACTGACGTAGTGGGTGATATCCGTTTTGAAGATGTCAGCTTTCAATACAACGATGGTGGTGATGCGGTGCTGTCTCATATCGATGTTGAGGTGAAGGCAGGGCAGAATATTGCCATAGTCGGACCGTCCGGCAGCGGCAAAACGACCATGTGTCATCTGATTCCGCGCTTCTACACTGTGAGCTCCGGCCGGATTCTGATTGATGGTCAGGATATTCAGGGTCTGACTCTCCACTCGCTGCGAACTCAGGTGGGGGTCGTTCAGCAGGATGTTTATCTTTTTTCGGGGACGGTCTATGAGAACATCAGCTATGGTCGGAATGATGCCGATCGGGACAGCGTAATTCAGGCGGCCAAACACGCCGGGGCCCATCCGTTTATTGAGAAGCTGCCCCAGGGCTACGATACCTATATCGGCGAACGGGGGATCAAACTTTCAGGCGGTCAGAAGCAGCGAATCAGTATTGCCCGGGTATTTTTAAAAAATCCGCCGATTCTGATTCTTGATGAAGCCACTTCGGCTTTGGATAATGAAAGCGAACGGATTGTTCAGGAATCCCTAAAAGAGCTGACTCGGGGTCGAACGACCTTTACCATTGCTCATCGGCTGACCACCATCAAAAATGCCGACTCGATCTTGGTTCTTACCGAAGACGGGATTGTCGAAAAAGGTTCCCATGAAGAACTGCTCCGGGAAGAAGGGGTCTACTACGATCTCTACCAGATGTACCGCGAGCTGGATGAATTAAACGAAGAGTTTTAGCCATTCATATTGCCGCAGTTGTAGCCAGCCAGGTCGAGGGTGATGGTTTTGAGGCCGAGATTTTTAAGAGTGGCAATCAGGGATAGGCGGTTGTCGATGATGGCGGTAAAATCGCCAGGGTCGCACTCGATTTTAGCGGTATCGCCCAGCAGTCGCAGCCGGTATTGGCTTAAGCCCAGGGATTTGAGAAAATCCTCCCCGGCTTCTATAGCCGTCAGAGCAGCCGGAGTAATCGGCGTGTTGGTGGGAATCCGGGTGGCCAGGCAGGCCATCGCCGGTTTGGTGGCTGTTGGTAAGCCGTAATAGGCCGAGAGATCCCGGATATCCTGCTTGGTCAGTCCAGATTCTTTTAATGGGCTAAAAACCCCCAACTCACCCAGGGCTTTAATCCCGGGTCGGTAGTCCTTCATATCATCAAGATTGGAGCCGTCCAGAATTACCTCGTAGCCATTGGCCAGAGCAGCATCTTTGATCTGGGTAAAAATAAATTTTTTGCAGTGATAACAGCGATCAGCCGGGTTTTTGACAAAATTTTCCAATGCAAAAACATCGGCTTCAAGCACTAAGGGGACTGCTCCGATGGTTTTTGCTAAAGCTTGGGCTTCGTCAAATTCCGATCTGGGCAGCATTGCGCCGTTAACGGTAATGGGTAAAACATTTTTGCCCAGCGCCTCAACGGCCACCTGCAGCAACAGGG
>MTLE01003107.1_pt3 | contig 12533 bp, 6 predicted proteins | sample 1982461 | NCBI WGS metagenome assembly MTLE01 (sample SAMN05712605, study PRJNA340218) | biofilm metagenome | isolation source: sample SPL anode biofilm adapted to -200 mV | place: USA | collected 2012-02-03
AGACCACCAAGCCGTTTCCGATGTGGATACCCATCGCCGCGGCGGTCGTGATAGTGGCTGGCGCCGGGATTTATTGGGCCATGCGTCCCGGCAAATCGGCGGTTGCCCCCAACTCACCGGAAAAATCGCCCGTGATGGCGGCCGCCAATCCCCCGGCAACACCTCCGGTGGAAAACCCGCCAGTGGTCCCCGTGACCGCTAACCCGTCGCCGCAAGCGAATCCACCGCCTTCGACCCCGGCGGTGGTCAACCCGCCCGCGACCCCGGAGCCCATTAGCTTTTCTGGATTAGGGATAATCGGCATTGGAGACCAAGCGGTGGAGCAGGGGGCCAAAGTTGCGAAGTACCCTTTTAAACTGGGGGTGAGCGATGCCGCCGCCGCGAAGTTATTTGTGGCCAGCGCCTCGTCCAAGCCGGAGTTCTTGCCAGATAGCTCGCTGAAAGTGGAGGGAGAAGGCAACGAGCGGGTGCTAATCATCGATCCCGTGCCCGCCCAACCCGGCGAGGTGATCCTAGCCGTCAGCGCCTTGGGAGCCAATACCAACGTAACCCGGACTTTTTGGTTCCGGGTGAACGCTTCCCCGGCGGCCCGTTAACCGGCTAGGAAAGGGTGGCTGGCGGGGTAGGGGAAAACAGTGGGAGCGCAAACCGTGGTTTTCATATGGCTGGCTGCTTGCGAAGGAGCCTGCCTCAGAGTAATTTGGCAAGTACCGCCCGGTTGGCTGGCCTTCCTCCCGGGCAAGTTCCATGGTGTGCGGGCCAGCATTTGGGCGAGGGTGTGCCTTGCCGGGATTCTGTTTTCATATGGAAAGCGAAGCAATGTGGGCAGCGGGGGTGGCGGCGCGCTTGAAGTTGCTGCAAGTTGATGGCGCCGATGCCACGGCCGCGCAACGGAGGGAATTCTTCACCGAAGAGATCGGCCGTGCTTTGAAAACGATCCCCGCCGCCAAACATGACGCTTATCTGGACGCGCTGGCCGAGAAATTCCCCGCTTGGGGCTTGGAAAACTCCGTTGAATCCACCCCCGTCGCGGCTCCGGCTCCCGCTTCGCCCGAATCTTTGCTTTCCCAATTGATCGCGGCCCTTCCCCAAATGGACTCCGCCACGCGCCAAGATGCCGCCCGCCGCCTGGCCGAAGCCGGGTTAGGCGCGGCCCCCGCCAGTGGCGCTGCTTGTGAATTGCCCGCCGACTTGCAGAAAAAACTAGGCTTGGAATCGGGTGCCGTGGCCGCGGACAAAGCGGCGCAACTCTTGACCGCGTTGCTGCAAGAATTAACCAAACTGGAACCGCTCGCATGGGAAACCTGGGCTCAATTAGCTCCGCGCAGCGCCGTTCGCCGGGACCCCGGCACGGAGGAATTGAAAACCGCCGCTGGGCGATTTTTGCGAGGTGAGGCGGATCTAGCGCCATGCCAGCAAGGATTGGAGAAAACCCGCAAACTGATGGCGGGTTTGCTGGCGGCTATCGCCATGGGCGGCAAGGAATTCGCCGAGGAATACATGGTCCGATTTTTGCCCCAGAATATTGAAGACGTGGTGCACAGCCGGGGCGGCGGCGGCCTCTTTGGCGACAGCACCGAAAAGAAGTGCTGGGTCAAATACAAGGAACTGGCTTATGGGGACCCGGGCGCCATCGAAAAGCGCATCCGCGACGCCATTGCCCGCCAGGCCGAAGAAATCGCCAAGAAAGCTTAACGCATGTCCAACCAAATCCATTGGCACGAGGGGCTGTTTTTGCAGCCGCATCATTTGCAGCGCATGCAGCGCGGTTTGTGGGAGCAAAGCCAGGCCATTCACCGCCTGGCGTGGCATTATCCTTACGGCGTGATCGAAGCCCGGCTCTCGCAGGATGAGCTGGAAAACATGCGCGTGCGCTTTGACAAGTTGCGCGTGATGATGCCCAGCGGCACCGAGGTGCGCGTGCCCGATAATACGGACCTCGCCTCGCTCGACATTAAGGCTGATCTTGCTAAAGCCACCGATGGCTTCACGGTCTATTTAGGCGTGCCTCTGTGGTTTCAGAACCGGGCCAACACCTTGCCTAGTGGTCCCGGCGCCGATGCCCGCGCCAAACTGATCTATCGTGTGAAGGAGGAGGAGAGCTTGGATGAAAATACGGGTGAAAACCCGCAGCCCATCCCCACGCGCCTGCTTAACGCCCGGCTTTTGTTGGAGCACGAAGATCATTCCGACTTGGAAGTCATCCCCTTGCTTCGGATCAAACGCGCCGCGGGCGAGGAAGTAGGGCTGCCGAAGCAGGACGCCGAATTTGTCCCGCCGTGCCTCGTGCTGGAAGGCTCGCCCTTGCTGCGCGAATTGGTGCGCGATCTCTCGGCTCAGGTGGAAGCCAGCCGCAAGGAATTGGCCCTGCAACTGGGGCGCAGCGGCGCCAGCCTCGAAGGTGGCCGCAGCGGGCCGTTGGAGCCGTTGCTGCGCTTACGCACACTTAACCGGTTTAGCGCTTTTTTACCGTCACTGATTCTCGCGCCCAAAGTCGCGCCGTTCGAGATTTACCTTTCCTTGCGCGAGTTGCTGGGCGAACTGGCGGCGCTCAATCCCGAGAAAGACCCGTTCGATTGCCCGGCGTACGATCATGACAACCCGTACCCCGCGTTTCATGAGTTGTCGGTGAAGATTCGCAGTTGCCTGCGGGGCGCGGTGGCACCCAGTTACATCAAAGTGCCATTCAAAAACACCGAGACCGGTTTGCTGGCCGCTTTGGCCGACGAACATTTTACCCGGCCCACCGCCTATTTCCTGGGCATCAAGACCAAGGTCGATCCCACCGCTTTGGCGCATTGCGTGGAGAACGCCGACGTCTTCAAGCTCATGCCCAAAAGCCTCGCGCGCGCCGCCATTTTCGGCGTGCAGTTGAAAGAGGAACGCATTCCGCCCATGGAATTGCCCGCGCAGCCGGACTTGGTTTACTTCCGAATCCTGGTCGCCGAAAGCGCCCGCCGCTGGCAGCAGATCAAGGACGAAAAGGCCGCGGCCATCGATTGCCAGCATGCCGAGATTGATTTATCGACGGCTGAATTCGCGCTCTATATGACCGTTCCCAACGCCTGACAACGCTTTACCAAGCCTAAAGATGCCATGACTTTGCTCGAACTTTGCGAACCGCTGTTTCAGTACGTGTGCCAGCTCAAGCGCCTGGGCCGCTCGCACGGCCAGGCGGATTTCAACAATGTGCGCGCGGAGGTTAAGCGCCTGCTGGCGGACATCGCCACCGGCGCCGCTGGCGAGGGCAAACTTGCCACCCAACACCGCAAGCTCGAGCTGGCCCTCGTGTTTTTCGTGGATTCCATGCTCGCCAACAGCCAGTTGGCCTTGGCCGCGCAATGGCATCAAAGCCGGCTGGCTTACGAACAAAAAGAGAAGGCGGGCGACGAGAAGTTTTTCGATCTGTTGGACGCCACCCTGGCCGACACCAGCGAGGAGGCCGAGGAGCGCCTGGCCGTTTTCTACACCTGCCTGGGGCTGGGCTTTGAGGGCATGTACGTGGGGCAGACGGAGCCGTTGCGCAAGTACATGAATTCGATGTTCCCCCGGATTCGCCACCGCATGGATTACGACTCGCACACGCGCCTGTGCGAGGACGGTTATAAGACGGTGGACACGCGCAGCTTTTTGGAGCCGCCCGGGCACCGCCTGCTGGTGCTGGCCGGGTTGCTGGCCTTTTTCGGCCTGTCGGTGCTGGTGCTCTATTATGGCATGTATATGAACGCTTCGGACACCCTGCGGGTCTCCCTGCAGCACGTCGTTCAGCAAGACCAAACCAAATAATTATGGATGCCGAATCGATAACCCAACGCTGGGTCAAGGGGCTGCTGGCGGCCGCTGGTTTGGGGGCGGTAACCGTGCCGTTCGCGGTGCCGCGCTACGGCTGGTGGATCGCCCTGGCCATCCTGATCTTGCTCGCCCTGTGCGTGGGCGGTTACTGGCTGTGGCGGCGCTGGCGCACGCAACAGGAGAAACGCCGCTTTAACAGCGCGCTGGCGCAAGACAATGCGGCCGCGCCCCGGGCGATCAGCGATCCCAACCACCGCGCCAAATTAGACGACTTGCGCCGCCGGTTCCGCGAAGGCGTGGCGATCTACGAGTCGCGCGGCAAGGATTTGTACAAACTGCCCTGGCACGTGTTCATCGGCGAGCCCGGCTCGGGCAAAACCGAGGCGATTCGGCGCTCGAACATCGGCTTCCCCCCGGGATTGCAGGACGAATTCCAGGGCGCGGGCGGCACGGTCAACATGCACTGGTGGTTCACCAATTATGGCGTGTTGCTCGACACCGCCGGCCGGCTGGTCTTTGAGGAGGTCCGCCCCGGCGAATCCAGCGAATGGAAAGAGTTTTTAAATCTGCTCAAGAAAACCCGGCCGCACTGCCCGATCAACGGCTTGTTTTTAGTGATGCCGGTGGATAGCCTGATCAAGGATACGGCGGATAAAATTTCGCAAAAAGCCGCCCGCATTGCCCAGCAGTTGGACGTCATCCAGCGCACGCTGGACATCCGTTTCCCGGTTTACGTGCTGGTCACCAAATGCGATTTGCTCACCGGTTTTCGTGAGTTTTTCGACACGATCGACGATCCCCAGTTGCAGCACCAGATGCTCGGGTGGTCGAACCCTGAGCCGTTGGACACGCCGTTCCGGATGGATTTGGTGGAACAATACCTCAACCAAGTGTCCGAGCGCATCAAGCGCCGCCGGTTGGGCCTGCTGCGCGAATCCATCCCCGGCGGGGAGGGGACCGCCCGGCCCGCGAGCGAGACGGACGCCATGTTCGCCTTGCCCCGGAGCATGATGTTGCTCGCACCGCGGCTGCGCCGGTATCTGGAGACGATCTTTGTCGCGGGCGAATGGTCCTCGAAGCCCGTGTTCCTGCGCGGCATCTATTTCACTTCCTCCTTACGCGAAGGAGCCGAGTTGGACGAAGCCCTGGCGCAAGCGTTGGGCGTGCCGGTGACGGATCTTCCCGGTGGCCGGGTTTGGGAAAAGGACCGCGCTTATTTCCTGCGCGATCTGTTTGTGGAAAAAGCCTTCCGCGAGCAAGGTTTGGTGACCCGCGCGACCAACACGGGCGCCATGTTGCGCAACCGCAAACTGGCGTTGTATGGCTGCGCATTTTTGGCGATGGTGATGCTAGTGCTGTGGACGTGGCTCGGCTGGCGCGATTTGCACCAGTCGATTGGTGAAGAGAGCCAGTACTGGGAAGCCGCCGCCAGCCAAGGTTGGTCGCAAGGCGTCTGGCGGCCCATCGTTCGTCCCGGTCAAAAAGATCCCCTGGTGTTTGCTTATGCCGGGCAGGAAGAGGTGCCAGGCACCGGCAAGTTGAGCCTGGAGGATTATCACCAACGGCTGAAAAACCTGGCTTCCGCGCCGCTGTCGATTCGCTGGGTTTTCAAGCCGATCATGTGGCTCCGACCGGCGCGCGAGATGGATCGGCCCGGCGGGCAACGCATCCTTTTTGAACGCAGCGTGCTGCAGCCTTTGGTGGAAAACACCCGGGTGAAGATGATCGAAACCGGCAAACGCGCCGCGCTGCCCGGGGCTCAGCCGATGACCGAAGCAGCCGCCCAGCGCCATTGGGCCGCGTTGCTGGCCTTGGTCCAACTGGAAGCCGACTTGAATTTTGGCAACCAAGCCATCGGCGGCACGAATGCCGCGAATAAATACCTGCAATCGTTTTTGAGTTACCTGACGGAAACCAATGTCACCGCTCCCGCGGCTTTGGCGGATACGATGGCTTGGACCTATTCTGGCACGGGCGGCAAAGGCGTCTGGCCGCCGAAACGATTCTCGGGAGGTGATTCGCTGGCCGCGAACCAAGCGATCAATCAGGGCTTAGCCCAATACCTGGCCTACGCTAAACAAAGCCAGAAAGCCCAGGCGGACCGGCTGAAACTGCTCAATACTATCTACGCGCAGACGGTTGATTTTCAACGCCAGGAAGCCCTGCTGATCAAGGCCGCCGAGGATAAAAAGATTATCCCGTCGGAGTTGGTGGAGTCAGTTGTTTTGGCGAAAAACGCGCTGCATTTCAGCTTGCTGGAAGTGAAATACCAAAACCTGGCCTCCGGCAATGGCTTCTCCCTCGTGGTGGGCTATTCGAATCTGGTGATCGAATGCCAGCAGACCTCCACCAACGCCTTCGGTGAAGTGTATAAGCTGTTGTCCGGCGGAGTTAAACCCGTGACCCAAGGATTGTTTAATGACATCCGCGCCCAGTTGGTGGCGTTCCAAAACCGCAACGTGGATGAAGTGGCGCAAAGCCAGCGCCAGGCCACCAACGCGGCGGAGTTGGACCAAAACTTTTTGGCTGATCTCGAGGCCAGCCGGGTGTACGCGGTGCGCTGCGATCTTTATACCCAGGCTTTTCAGTTCCGGCAGACCAAACTCACGCCGGCAGATATGGTCGGCCAGCAGTGGCGTGCGTTGGAGGATTTGCAGAAAACTCAAGCCGCGATTCAAGGCAAGGCCTCGGCTTATTCCGGCCGGTTGAAGGCCGAGTTGAACGCCACCTGCCAATATTTACTCGAGGAAGGCCGGGGTCTGGCGCTGCAAAAAGCGGTGACCGATTACGCCGTTTACACCGGAGGGCAGTTGGATTCGCTGTCCGCCAAAGGCGCGGACGCAAGCACCGTTGACGCCCTGCAAAAAGCTAAAAGTTTCTTGGAAAAAGTGGATCTCGACTTGGCGGCCACCGCTTTGGCGCGCGTGCCCAACGCCGAGCAAACCCGGTTGCAACCCGTGCAAGCCAAGCTGGAATCGGCCAAACTCGGGCTGGCCCAAAAATTCGCCCAGGCCAAAGAGGCCGCTTGGGGCAAGCAGATGGGATTCCCGCTAGTGTGGGATCAACGGGAACGCGGGTTGTCGTTGGCCGATTTGCAGAAACTGCGGGCGGAATTCAGCGCCTTGGACAAAGATTTGGCTTCGCCGGTGCTCGCATATTATCCGGCGGCCCCGCTTCAGGCGTTGAAGAAAAAGACGGCGTTTCTGCTGCCAGTGATCACCGCGTTGGTCGGGGAAAACGGCGCGCCGCGCGCCTGCGGAGTGGCGGTGGATCCCAAGCAGAGCGATAAGATCAGCCGGTTCCGCTGGGTGTCCATGGTGTTTGCCGAGAAACCGGCGGTGGTCAAGGAAGTCAGCGGCACGGCGCAGGATTTTGGCGCGCTGACCCTGGATCAAGGTTTGAAAATCGAGGTGCGCAAATTTATCGACTCCGCCAAGCCGGACGATCCGGAGATCAAACCCGTCAATAAAGAAGACGAATTCTGGGTATGGGGCCCGTTGGAATTGATCCGCAAGTATCAGGATAAAACGACCCGCGCGCCGGATGGGCGGACCTGGCGGGTTTCGCTGCCCGTAGGTGATAGCCAACAGCAGGGGAGCATTGGCATTGTGCTGACGTTTGAGACGCCGCTGCCATCCCTCGCCGATTGGCCTACCAAGCAAACTTGGAATCCATAACCCTTTAACCACGTACCCTGTGCTTTCTTTCGATCAACAATTCCTGCGGGAGGAGGAGCCGCGCCGGGCCGCGGGCGAGGAACCGGTGGTGCAATTAGCCGCATTCGGCAAGCATCCGGGCTGGGACGATCACATCGAAGACATCGGTCTCACCACCGAGAGTTTGATTCTCGCCAAGCAACTGCTTTACGTGCAAGGCATCGGCGGCTTGATCGACACGGGCGCTTGGGAAAAACCCGCGCCGGAACTCGTGCTGCCGGAGTTTCACCACGTGTTCGTGTGGCAGCGGGGGGGGCACTATTTGCTGGGGCGCCTATGGCCTTCCAGCGATGGCAAAGGCCGCGCGCGCTATCCCATGGTGGCGTGCGCGCAAGTAGCCGGCTTGCCGCAGGAATGGGCGGTGGAACATGTCCTGGCGGAGTTTGAAAAGGTGGAGCAAGCCTGCGCCGCCACGCGCCAAGCGAGTGAAGTGCGCGCCATTTTCGAGCGCGCCACCCAAGCCTTGCGCCCGCGGATGGGTAATTTTCCCCGGTTCGGCGGCGAACCCAATAACTATCCCGTCACGGCGGCCGATAAAGAAGCGTTCCTGCGCGTGTTGCACCAATTTCAGGAACAAGTGGCGGTTTATCGAGAGGCGGCCCGCGAGGGCGCGCAAGTCAAGCCGCAGCAAATCCGGGTGCCGCTGGCCATGGCTAATCCCGCCCTGGCTTTTCTCTGGTGGGAGAAATTTATCTATCTCCAACTCCCCCCGGAAACGCCGGTCCTGTTCCTGGTGCCGTTAAGTTTATCTTGGATTGATATTACTATTGGCGAACCAGGCCGCGATGAATTTTATTGCCTAAAAGCTTCAGCCAAAGCTATGCCGCTAGCTAGCACTATTCCGTATCAAGTGGGGCCGGAATTGGAACGCAAAGGCGCGGAATTGCTTTCCGCCCTGGCCCACAACGAAAAGCCTTGGCGCGCCGCCTCCGTGAGCGTCCGCAAAGGCGGCCGGCTATCCTCTTTGCTCAGCACCCCCGCTCGGGTGCTGGGGCTGTGGCGCAAGTCTTAAGTGGCTTTGCAGCATTGTTTTCCATGCTTTAGGCAGCCTGCCATTCCGGGTATCGCAATGGCCATAAAATGGCTAGTCCGATGCCTTTCGCACTCCGGGTAATGCACTAGCTCAAAGACCTTGGCATTTCACGTGATAACTTCTATTTCTAGCAGTGGAATATGTGGCATGAAATATGCTTTCATTTCGTTCTGCATATGAAATGCAATGTTATAAATAGTTTTTATCATAGACCTATCGCATCTATCATTCGGATGTTCTTGTCGGCGGTGGCTATTGGGATCGGAACGGGAACGGGGGCGGCGGCAACCCCTGGCTCGCTCAATACAAATTTTAACTTTTCACTGCCTTCGGACTACGAAGCCTGCGAGGTGGACTCGTTCCGGGTGCAATCCACCGGCAGCATCGTTTTGGCCGGATTGCTCACTCAATCTGGCGCCACCACCCAGGCGGTGTGGCAAACCACCTCCAGCGGGGCTTTTGCCACCAATGTTACGATCACCAATGGGAGTGTGCCCCTTATTGATGTCCAGGCGGATGGCAAAGTTTTGGTTTCCTTTCTGCAGAACGGCAGTGAAACCAACTGGATCTATCGCTACAACGCGGATTTAAGCCGGGATTCCAGTTTCAGCGCGGACTGCCAGGTTTACCATGAGGCCCAGTGTTTGCTGGTGGAAAACTCCGGGGGATCGGTGGGCAACATTATTCTTGGGGGCGCCATAAGCAAGGACTCGGCTTCCAGTGTGGACAATCTGATTCGTTTCATGGGCAATGGCACATTTGACCACATGTTTTTCCCTTTTGTGAGCAGTTGGTCGCGGGTCAATCTGTTGGTGGAAGCCCCGGACCATAGTTTTTATGTGGCGGGCGAGTCCGCGCAAGCCGACGGCACGATTCGCGCCCGCTTGGAGCGGCATTTTTGGCAATATGGCGACAGCTATGGCATTGATTTCGGCACGGGCGCCAATGGAACGATTCGGGCGATGGTGGCTGACACCGCCGGCCGCGTGGTGATTGGCGGCGACTTTACCGAGGTTCAAGGGGTGGCGCGCAATCACATCGCCCGGTTGCAGGCCAATGGCCAGCTGGACCCCACGTTTGATCCTGGCGTGGGCGCGGATGGCTCCGTGTTGTGCCTGGCGCTGCAAGGCAACGGCAAAGTGTGTTTGGGTGGCTCGTTTAATGCCGTGGCAGGAGTGCCGCGCCATGGGGTGGCGCGGTTGAATTCGGAGGGGAGCTTGGATGCCACCTTTGATCCCGGTTTGGGCATTGACGGTGGCGCTCAATTCGCCCAGCCCAAAGTAACCGCCATGGCCTTCCGGGCGGCGGGCGAATTGCTGGTGGGCGGTTGGTTCGCGAAATATGATGGCTCCGCGTGCCAGGGGTTGGTTTTGATCCACGCGAACGAGGTGGACGTGGCGGCCACCAAGCCAGGCGCTTTGGATCTGAGTTACGTGCATGCGAATGCCAGCGTCCTCAGCGTATCGGGTGTATATCCGCAACCCAATGGCAAGATAGTCGTGTCGGGAGTGGCGGATTTTGGCTTGGTTCACCCCTATTTTTACGTCTGGCAGACGGATGCCGGCGGCGCCTGGACAACGGCGGGTGACATGCAGTTGGATGTAATAGACACCTGCGGTTTCCTGCAATCCGATGGCAAAGTGCTGCTTTCTTCCTATTTGGAGTGGCACTCTTCGAATCCCATTGTGCGCTATAACCTGGATTTCTCTCAGGATAGCACGTTTTCTTCCCCGGGTTGCGGGCCGTTTGCGCCTGGCGACTGCAATTTTGGCGGACATGTCCTTTGCCTAGGCCGGCAGAGTGACGGCAAAATTATCGTTGGTGGCTACAGCCTTCTTTCCCGCCTTGCTGACGACGGGACGCGGGAAGAATATTTCCCTTCGGGCTTGCCCTCCACATCCAGCATATCGCGCCTGGTGGTCCAGCCCGACGACGGTTTCATTATTGCGGGCGATTTCACAACCTACGGCGGCGTGCCCCGGGTGGGACTGGCCCGTTTGAAGCGCGAGGGCGCGCTCGACGTCTCTTTTGATCCCGGAGCCGGCGCCGATGGCGCTATTCGGGCAATGGGGCTCGATAGCGCCGGGCGGTTGGTGATTGCTGGCGACTTCACCACCGTGCAAGGCGTGCCCCGCAGCCATGTGGCCCGGTTGTTTAGCAACGGCCAATTGGATACAACTTTTGATCCGGGGACCGGCCCGAACGATTCCGTCTATTGCTTGGCGATCCAAGCCAATGGGAAGATTTGCTTGGGCGGCACCTTCACCAACTTGAATGGCGCGTTATGCAATCGGATTGCGCGGCTCAATGCCGATGGCACGCCCGATGCCAGCTTCGTCACCGGCAGTGGCGTTGAGGATGGCGCGGTGGCGGCCATGGGGTTGGACGCTAATGGAGACATTATCATTGGGGGCACTTTTACCCTCGTGCAAGGTCAAGCCTGCGCCAAGCTCGCTCGCATCCACGGTGACCCTATTGTGGCGCGCCCGCGCCTGGCGGGCTGGCAAAAAGAAGGCGAAAGCTTCCGTTTCGAGGTTCAAGGCTCAGCCAAAGGCGCTTATGTGATCCAAACTTCCACCAACTTGGTGGACTGGCAGACCTGCACCAACCTGGCGCTCGATGGCGGCGTGCTGCCGCTAACGAACGCGCTGCCGGCCGGTGATCGCGGCTTCTATCGCCTAATTTCCCAATAAGCCCGGCGGTTCAATTAATCTGGTTCGGACGGGGGCTAAAGCATTAGCCCCCATTCTTTTTTCCACTGCCGCCTGCTGCGTGACGGCCAATGTTTGCCGCAGGCGGTGGTAAATCTGTTTTAAGGTTGCTTTATTTGAATATTAGCCGAAGTTGTAAGCGCCGTCGCCCAGTCGCTCATTTATTGCCATACAAGGGCTTGCAGTTTTTGAGTTGCGAGGTAAATTACGGGGACATTTCATAGTAGGAAAAAAATCGGTGTGGCAGCCATTTCTTGGGACGAACCCTGATTATGGTTAGGGGTATTCTCCTGGTTGGGATGGCTTGAAGGAAGGTTCACAAGGATGCATTATGCGTACATGGCTGGCAATCAGTGGAAACTTTAAGCATCGGTCCTTGCGGTTATTCGGCAAGGCAACTAGTGCCAGCCAAGGGTGTCTGCCAAAGGTGTGTTTGCCAGACGGGTTTATTTCATGAGTTCATTCCAACAGTTGTGGGGGTCGATTGCCGCGGATAAGCCTTGCGGGGAAGACTTATCCTACGATGCGGTGTTTATCGAGCTGCAAACCAAAATCCGGGGCAAAGAGGAAACGCAGTTTTCCGCCGCGGAAGAGCCGGATTGGCGCGAGATACGCCAAATTTCTGAAGAGCTAGCCCGGCGCGGCAAACATCTTCAGGTAGGGATCTTCCTCTCCGCCGCGTTGCTGCAAACCCAAGGTTTGCCCGGGTTTTGCGAGGGGCTTCAAGTGCTCCGCGCGTGGCTCGAAAAATTTTGGGACACCCTCTATCCCAGCCTGGACCCCGAGGATAACAACGACCCCACCGAACGCGTCAATTTATTGCAGGCGCTCTCCGTCACGACGGAAGGGGACCCCCTGAGATTTTGTGAACGGCTTTCCCATGTTCCGCTCACCGAGTCGCCCACCTTGGGCAAGATTGACTTGGCGCAAATTGAGGCGGGTAAAGTGGCAGGCGATGCCAAGGGCGTGACTCCCGCGCAGCTGGCGGCGGCCCTGCGCGACACGCCGCCCGAGGGGCTTCAAACCCGGCGGGATGCCGTGCTTGGTTCCCTGGAGGCGCTGAGCCAGATGGAAGCGCTTTTGGGCAAATACATCGGCGGCGGCCGGGCCCCCAATTGGGAGGCGTTGCGGAAAAAGCTGGAAGCGATGCGCGCGGCTTTGGGCGGGGAAGCCCTGGTGGCTGCCAATGACGGCAATTCCGTATCCATAACCGCCCCACCTTCTGCCTTGCCCGGAGTAACTTCCGCCAGCCGCGCAGCGACATCAGTGGCGGCGGCGCCC
>MTLE01004921.1_pt1 | contig 12526 bp, 12 predicted proteins | sample 1982461 | NCBI WGS metagenome assembly MTLE01 (sample SAMN05712605, study PRJNA340218) | biofilm metagenome | isolation source: sample SPL anode biofilm adapted to -200 mV | place: USA | collected 2012-02-03
CAAAGGCATGAATTTATGAGGAATCAGAGTGTTGATAAGGTTGTTTACGGCAATAACCATCATTTTAAAAGCGCCTATTTCCGTTACATCTTTGAACCGTGTTTCTGAAAGCATAATAATGTTGAGGATAATAGATAATAATGAAATTAAAAACATAGGCCAAGTTATGAGGAGCGCTTTGCTTAGTTTTTCACGACGGAAAAAGAATGTATGGACAAGCATTAAGGCCGGAAACGTTACCGCAAAGGGCTGCGAAAAAACAGCGGCAGTAAAGGAAAGATATGAGAGGATTATAAAGTTTTTATTTTCAAAGCTTTTAATATAAAAAATATATGCGGAGACAAAAAATAAAATTGCCAGCAAATAGCCTCCTGCGCATATCCAAGATACAGCTTCGGTGTGAAGAGTGTGCAAGGTGAAAATAATACTGCTCATCAGAGCTTTTTCATGGGAGGAGGTTATCATCAGCATGAGTTTATAGAAAAGCAGTGAGGCGGCTATATATATGATAAGGCTGACTGTATGATAAGCGACGGGGTTTGCTCCGAATACTTTAAATAATAAAAAATAAAGCATTGTTGTCAGCGGAGTGTATATTCCCGTGAGCACAGCTTTGGGATTAAATGCATCAAACAAATGCTTGAATTCACTGGTCGTATATGTGTTTTTGACAAATAAAGCAAAGTCATCCCATACAAATTCAAAATTTATTATTTTTAAAAAAACTATAAGTGCTGAGGCAATTATAACCGCCGGAGCGAAAAACTTATTTCGGAATATTTTGTCCGTCATAATTTCAATTTGATACTTTCTTTTTACAACTTTCCAGAACAGATTCGGTATTTTTGTCTGAGGGATTTAATTTTTTTGCTTTTTCATAGTAAAGGATTGCCGTTTCAAGCTGATTTAATCTTACATTTGCTTCTGCAAGCCTGAGCAACGCTTCATAGAAATATGGGTCTCTATTAACAATATATTGCAGTTCTTTTTGTGCTGCGTCATATTCGCCTTTTGTAAAAAGAGGCTCGGTTCGCTGAAACTCAGCTAAGGATGTTTGGAGGATTCTGCTGCTTTTTTCTTTGTATTTTTCCTGCAGGAGGGCAACATGTTGAAGTCTTTGTATATCGGGAGCGGGGTCAGGAGAGTGGGCGAGAAATAAATTGTAGTGTTTTGCTGCTGCGCCGTATTGTCCTTTATTGTGAAAAGCAAGACCTTTTTTAATGTTTTCCGGGAGATTAGGATTCTCAAGCATAAATGATGCAGATTTAACAAAATCAGCTGTGTCGCCTAACATGTAATTTAAGATGAATAAACTTTTTTTAAGCATAAGAAGTTTTTCTGGTTCCGTTTTGCTTTTTTCAATTTCAACGAGAGAAATTTCTTTTGCCTTTTTATAATTTCCCTGCATAAAATAAAATGAAATAAGCCGTTTGCTTGTAATTTTATCTTGAGGGAACAGAATATAAGCTTTTATAAAGTATTTTTCAGCTTCATCTTTTCTGTCAAGAGAAATAAGAGTATCCGCGGCACCCACATAAGCATTTATTTTGTCTGTTCCATTGTCTATGGCCAGGAGGTAATGCCGCAGAGCTTTCTCTTTTTCTCCGCGTGAAGAATAAACTTGAGCTAAATTGGTGTTGACCAATGAAGATGCAGGATTTTTTTTATATGTGTAAGTCCAGAGGTTATATGAATTTTTCCAAACTTCACTGTAATTGATTGCTGTAAATATATAAAACGCCAGCAGTGTCGCTGTGCCAACGCAGATCATTATTCTAAAAACCGGTTTTTTAATTTTAAAAAATAAACTGTATGCCAAGTAACCTATTAGCAAGGAGGAGGCGACTGATGGCAGATACAGATATCTGTCAGAAGAAGGGTGCTTAAGATTGAAAAAAATATTTGAATATAAAAATAGTGATGCGCAGGCCCAAAGAATGAAAAATCGATAAAATTTATTATTGAGAGTAAAAAACAGTAGTGCGAGAATAATTAATAAGATTATGGCCAAAATAATTTGCAGAGGCGTGAAGATATAAAGAGGCGCCTCAGGGTAAAGAGGAGAGTAATCTACAGGTACGAAAAGATTAGCAAGATTTTTTCCTAAAATAGCAATTTTTGAAGAGAATAAGAGCGGTCCGGCTTCGATGAGGCGGGTGCTGACAGTAGTAATATAATTGAGCAAGAGAATCATGGGAGAAAAAATCATAAGAGGTATTGCTGCATGAAAAGCTTTGGACAAATGCTGTTTGCAGAAAATAAATGCGTAAATTATAAAAAGAACTGGTAAAACAGCTGTGAACGGCTGCGAAAGATAGGCGGCCGCAGCAAATAAATAAACAAGTAACAAATGGTTTCGGGTTTTTTCCCTATCTTTTTTCATATAATCTATAAATACATTGAATGAAAGCATGAGAAAGAGCAGGCCAAGCAAATAGCCATTTCCGCTTATCCAGCACACAGGTTCGACATGCAGAGGCGTTGCCGCAAAAAAAAGGGCTGCAAGAAAGGCAATTCTTTTTTTTGTTAGTTTGAGAAAAAAACTATAAATAAGCAAGGTTGTAAGCAAATAATAAGTTATATTTAAAAGATGATAGGGCAGTGGATTGGATCCGAATATTTTATAAAATATAAAATAAAGTGAAAAGACGAGCGGAGAATATATATGAGAATTGGCATAACCGGGAATAACAGATTTGAAGAGGTTGGAAAAATCTCCGTTAAAATACGGAGACTTTAAAAGAAATGCCATGTCATCCCATACAAAGTCAAATCCTGCTGTCTTAAGATAGATCAGTAATACTGTGAGAGAGACGAGCAAGGGGTTTATGATATTTTGATATTTAACATAGTAATTTTTCACAAGTTATGAATTTTGATCCTTCGTCTGTAACTTGCGCAGAATTTTCTATAAAAGTTTGCGTTTTTCCTTGATTGGGTGGTGTGCGGTGAGTGCTTTGCCAATCGCCCGCCGCACACAATAATAAAAAGGCGGCAGTGCAATTGCCACTGTTACCGGATAATGAGTGAAGTGGATGATAAACAGGTCACTAAGGCAATTATTTAGAAGCAAAAAGTATGTAAAATATGGTTAATTTTTTGTTTTACTGTCAATATATTCAAAATTGAAAAAAAGACTCTCTGAAAGCGTATTGCCACCGTTACTATTTTTTCACATTTTTTTAACAAAATTATAGCTTAAAATAAGATATAATGTACTATAGCAGATTAATGAAAATTTTTGTCTTTAAATAATCGTTTTGTTAGAATTGGAGAAATCGTAATATGGAAATTAATTCCTCTCTGTCCAATATAAATACCGCAAAATACAATCCGCCTGTCGTGCAATCAAATCTATCGGAAAATAACGGTGTTCCGGTAAATTATGATCAATATGTGCCTGGCGGGAAAGAGCATTATACACCATCTCCCAAAGATGCGCCAAAAGTTTTTGGCGCAGCAGGAGCTGCCATAGGCTCGAACGTCGGCAAAGCAACTCTTCCCTTAGGTTTAGGCGTTGCCGCGGGTGCTATTGCCTCCTCATTATTCGGTCCTGTAGGTATTGCAGCATTTGCAGCTGTTGGTATTGCAGGAGGTATAATCGCAGAAAAGAAAAGCCACGCAGGTAAATATGCAGGAGGAATGGCAGGCGGAGCCGTTGGAGTCATGGCTGGAAATGCTGCAGAAAAAATAAATTATACACCATCAGAAAATCTGGCATCAGCCACACAAAATTTTTCATTAAAAACATTATTTGCCAAACTTAAAGATCTAAACTATACTTCTTCAGAACCTATTTCACCTAAAGAGAAAGAAGCAGTCAAACAAATTATACAACCTGGTGACATCCTTATAACAAACGAAGACAGTGAATTTAAATTCGAGTTCATTGAAAAAGCAATTGGTCTATCTGGAAATTGGGTTCATGGAGCCCTTGTAAAAGATAAAAATACCATTATAGAAATGGTTGCCAGTGGATACAGAGAGGTTCCGATAGATGTCTCTCTCAACGAAAATGAACACATAATGGTTCTTAAACCCCAATATAAAAATCCGCAAGAAATTGAAAAAACTATACAATCTGCTCAGCAGCATGTAGGCAAGCCATACGACTCCAAAATGAGTCTAAAAAGCGACGACAAACTTTATTGCACAGAACTCATATATAAATCATTAAAAGACGGGGCTCCAGCAATCAGAATAGAACCCAAAAGTCTTTTTGGGTTCAAGGCAATAGCTCCGGACAAGATAATTGAATCACCGGATATACAAACGGCATTCTCAACAGGCAGCAGCTTACTCCATAACTATCTGCATAAATTTGCATAAGCCGAGAGTCAATGAGCTGTGGTAATAATTTGAAGATAGACTGTTCCTGCACATACGCAAGTTGCTCAAAGCATGGCAAGTGCTGTGAATGCACAGCATATCATAGAAAAAGTGGCGAATTTCCGGCTTGCTTCTTTTCTGCTGAAATGGAAAAAACATATGACAGATCCTTTGAAGCACTATTAAGTGACAGAGAGGTTAAGAACCGTGTGTAATGCCAGATACGCTCACAATGAGAATAGACGCACGCCTTACGCCGCATCATCCCACTAAAGATATTTGAGAAAGGCTGGTATGGAATCATAAAATAACAGCCAATGAAAATCCTGAATATTATAGAGCCTACGAAATAATTGATAACCGTGAAGGGTGGCCTTTGGAAGATCAGGAATTTTTAAAAAAAGTAACCCGAAGATCTTTAGGATAGAGCCTTCAACCATAAGAATGTCTTTTTGCCTGCAATACTGCTGGCTCCATATTTAAACAAAAAGGAATTGGGTGTATTATAATAGGTCCGGGCAATTTTTCCAATGCCCGCCACGAAAATCAATCTGTTTCAATAGAAGAATCTGAAAAGGCACTTGAATTTTATATGAATTTAATGCGGAAATAACAACCTCATTGTTGCTGACCAAGCCTTAACAAAAATTTAACACCACATATTTTTTAAAGTGTTATCATATAAAAAAGATCTTAAATGGTATGGGGAAAAAATGAATATGCAAATTCCAATACAGTTGACACACAAAATCACTCCTGTCTTCACAAATCCCTTAGAGACTGTTTCTTCAGGGAATCAAGAACCTGATTTTTTCATTATGGAACAGCCTAATGACACATTTCTAAAACAAAAAGAGACTAATCCAGAAAAATTCATGGGTGGAATCGGCGCAACTATAGGAGCACAAACAGGCAAAGCAGTCTATCCTGTCCTTTACGGTGTAATGGGAGGAATTCTCGGAGCGCCGTTAGGTCCGGCTGGGGTTGCTGTAGGAGCTATAGCGGGTGCTGCTGCCGGAGAGGCTTTTGAAAAGGTTTCAGGTGCCGGTAAAATAATTGTTGGCATGGCAGGCGGGGCTATTGGCAAAACAGCTGGTAAAATAGCCAATCACTTGAAAGAAACACAAACCACGGAGCAAAACAAAGAACCTTTTTCGATGATGACACTGTTTAAGCAGCTTGCCACAGATTCTTTTCGTGGACTAAGACCAATCTCAGATGAAGACAAAAAAATGTTCATGAAAAATATACGTCCGGGCGATATAATTATTATGAATGACGACCGAATTGATTTTGAACCTGTCGAAAAAATTGCCGGAGCAACAGGAAACTGGACTCACGCCGCTTATGTAAAGGACGACAAAAATACTATTGAAATGTGGCTTGAAGGATACAGGGAACGCACTATTGAGGAGCTTTTAAGCAAAAACCACCATATGATGCTACTTCGTCCTGATTATAAGGATGAAGAAAGCAGAGAAAAGATGTCTGAAGAAATACAAAAATATAGTGCGGCCAAATACGACTTTGCATTTGACATGACTAGCGATGACAAATTATACTGCACAGAACTTATTTATAAGTCTCTAAAAGCAGTATGCCCTGAAATTCACATAGATCCGCTCAACATTAATGGTTACAAAGCAGTATCGGCAGATGAACTTGTAAAATCAAAAGATATGAGTGTTATCGCGTCCACAGGCAGTGATTTCAAAACTAATTTTCTTTCACGATACGGTCAAATTTAAAATCAAACACATATAGATAAAAAAAGACAGTCTCAAAACGGCTGCCTTTTTTATATTATAATCAAGCCAATAAATTCCGGGTATTTGAAATTGCTTAAATTGTAGTAAGCCTTCGTTACAAGTATCATATTTTTCTATTATTTATAGATAATTTTCAGGACATACGCACGAGAAATTTAATTTTTTTAGATAATGATGAAGCAGCCCCTGACGATCAGCTTAGGACGTATCCTATTACCGGGAAAAAGCTGAATAATGAATAAAGTGGAGGGGAAAATATCTACTAAATCAATTATTGGCAAGCCAAAATCATTAAAAATCGGATTTTACAGCCCTTCATGCGTGAATCCCGGTTAATTTTTTATTTTACTTGCTATTCAAAAAATAAACTGTTATAATAACGTTATAATTAAATTGCTATACAATTTTTAAGGAGGGTTAGGAGTGGCTGAGTTTCAGGATAAAACATTAGTATGCAGAGACTGTGGTTCGGATTTTGTGTTTACTTCCGGTGAGCAGGAGTTTTACAATCAAAAAGGTTTTGAAAATGAGCCTGTAAGATGTAATTCTTGCCGTAATAGCAGAAAAAAAGCTGGTCCTAGAGCTTCCACAAATGGGCAGAAAAATTTTAAACCTCTGGTAGAGGTAGTGTGTGAATCATGTGGGGCAACAACAAAAGTTCCTTTTAAACCTACACAAGGGAAGCCTGTTTATTGCAGGGATTGTTACGATAAACAGAAATCCTGACGTTAAATTTTTACAAAATTGTTATTGGGATTGTCTGTCAGGGCAGTCCCAATTTTATTTTTATTCGGAGTTTTTTATGAAAAAAATTATTTTTCTCATGATACTTGTTGTTTGCCTCACAAGCTCTGTGTGGGCCAATGGGTATAAAGTATCGGTCGATTCACATTTGCTTAGAAATACTTCCGGGGTGTTCTATGGGGGAGTGGTCTACGTCCCTTTGAAACCTGTTTCTGAAAAGATTAAAGCTAAAATGACTTTTGATAAATCCGCCTGTAAAGTTACTGTTATGCGAAAAACGGAAAAAACTGTTTTTTATCTTGGAAAAAATAAAGTCTATTCAAGCGGAACGGAGAAAATTGTGCCGAGAGGAGCTGTTTTGTCGGAAGGCAAAATCTATCTTCCGGCAGCTTTGCTTAATAATATGGGATGCTCTTACCGGGTCGACATGAAACGTAGATATATATTTATACGTTCAAAATATACTCCGTCCTCGCCTGATGAGATTGATGTAATTGATGATATAAAATGACAAGGGATAAAAAAAGCCGCATATGCGGCTTTTTTGAAATATTAAAGCGGAGTGACTATCTTCTTTTTTCACAAGGGGTATTGCCAACTGTGCAGGAAGTTTTGCAGGCAGATTGGCAAGAAGTGGCACATTTTGCGCATTCAGATGTGAATTCTTCATTTTCCCACGGAGAAGCAATTTCTTGAGCATATTTAAGATTTATCTCTTTTGTTTTTTCCATTATCTAACTCTCCTTTTCATCAATGATTTTTCATTACTATAATTATTCTTTAAAAATACCTAAAAATCCTTTGGAATAGTTAAAAGAGTATTTCTTTTTTATCTGTAATGATTGTTTCGTCATGGTCGCCACCGACTGAAATAAGAGAAACCGGAACTTTGAGATACTCTTCAATGAACTCAATGTATTTTTTTGCTTGATTCGGAAGAGATTGTTTTTCTTTGATTTTACTGAGATCTTCTTCCCAGCCATCAAAATCATGGTATACCGGCTGACATCTTTCAAGCTCTGCAGTGTCGGACGGAAAGTTTTTAACCAGTTTTCCGTCAAGTTTATAATCCACAGCTATTTTAACTGTTTGCAATCCTGTGAGTATATCAAGCTTTGTAAGAGCTATGCTTGTCAGGCCATTTATGCGAGCGGAAAATTTTAGAAGAGGAAGGTCAAGCCATCCGCAGCGCCGCGGGCGTCCGGTCGTTGTCCCGAATTCCGCTCCTTTTGTAAGAAGGAACTCCCCTGTTTTGTCCTTCAGTTCAGTAGGGAATGGGCCTGTTCCGACTCTTGTTGTATAAGCTTTAACAATCCCTACAACAGTTCCGATGCTCCACGGAGGGAGTCCCGTTCCCGGTGAGGCTCCGCCTGAGATAGAGGTTGAGGATGTAACAAATGGGTAGGTTCCGAAATCAATATCCAGCAATGCTCCTTGAGCACCCTCCAAAAGAATATTTTTTTCCTGCTGGAAAAGCTCATAGAGAGTCACCGAGTCGTCGGTTATTAAAGGAATGATTTTTTCCGCTGCAGGTGTAAGTTTTTCAAGGATATTTTCAATAGAAATATTGCTTCCTTCAAGCAAGTGTGCTTTTTCTTTAAGATGATATTTTATTTTTTCGCTTAGCAATTCCTTATTTTTCAGGTCTGATGCGCGAATGCCGGTTCTTGCGGCTTTATCCATGTATACTGGTCCAATGCCCCGACCTGTAGTTCCTAATTTGACTCCTGTTTTGCTTTGTTCCTTCAAAGAATCTATAAAACGGTGGTAGGGCATTATAATATGTGCTCTGTCTGATATTTGAAGATTAAATGAATTAAAACCGCCGTCGCGGATGGATGTTAATTCATCATTGAGAATAAGAGGGTCTATAACCATGCCGTTGCCTAAGATATTTACGCACTCTTCTTTAAAAATGCCGGAGGGAAGATGATGCAGTTTATATGTTTTGCCTCCGAAAATAATCGTATGGCCGGCATTGCATCCTCCTGCAAACCTTGCTACGGCATCCGCTCCTTTTGACATGAAATGAGTTACTTTGCCTTTGCCTTCATCGCCCCATTGCGCTCCGGTGACAACTTTAACGCTGTTTTTTTTCATAGATGGTCTGAGCTCCTTATTGATTGGTGTTTTTTAAAAATAAAATACCCATCATGGTGTGGGTATTTTATTTTTAAAAACACGGCTTTTTCACCGCTATCCGAGTGAGGATCCTTCTTTATCGGGGAAATCACAATCTTCACATTCTCTGAAGCTTCCGAGAGGTCTGGCTTTATAAGTGTGGGTGCAGTTGATAAAAATCTTAGCACCGTCTTCCAGATTAAATCCGAAGTCTATATGAGGGCAGAACCTTTCAGGTACTTTCTGTTCGCAAAACTCGTAAAGCTCATCATACATGCTGGGATGAGCATGCTGAAAGTAGTGTTTTTCACACTGGAATATTCCAAGCAGTGACTGCCTGTATACACATGGTCTGTATGCCATAAAACCTCCTATAGGCGGATGTAATAATTTTTTAGAAAAACGAATTGGCGTTAATTTTTAAGCTATATGGATATTCTTTTTTTTACTGTCATATCCCTGCAAAAAACAATTTATCTTTACATATTTTTAAGTTTACAAACAAAGGGAAGATGGCGGTAAAGACCTTTATAGTCAGCTCCGTATCCTACTAATGATTTTTCTTCCGTTTGAAAGCCTATATAGTCAGGATTGATATTAATAATTCTTGTTTTGGTTCTGTCAATTAATACACAAAGCTTGAGTGAAGCAGGTTCTTTAGTTTTAAGGTGAGATATTATGAAGTCCACTGTTAATCCTGTATCCACAAGATCTTCTATTAAAAGAACATGTTTGTTTTTTATATTTTCTTCCAGATCCTTAATGATCCTGACAGGACCCGAAGGAGACTCTGATGTTCCGTAATCTGAAATTTCTATAAAATCAGTTATTAAAGGAATTTTGATTTCACGAATAAGGTCAGTCAAAAAATAAAGAGAAGATTTTAGGATGCCTACAGCCAGAAATTCTTGTCCCCGATAGTCGGACGTTATTTTTTCCCCAAGCTGCTCTACTTTTGCTTTTATCTCTTCTTCGCTGAAGATTATCTGTCCGACGTCCGAGTACATTATATCTCCTGTTTGCTTTTTTTCTGCTTGGTATCTATTATGAGCAGGAAATTATGATTATCTATTTCAAGGCTTTTTATATCAAACTTAATGCCTTGAGGCAGGGCGTTTTTGGGTTTGATGATTATTTCCTTTTCTTTTATTTCAATAATTTCACTATGAATTTTTGGTCCTGCAATTGCCATGACAAGATCACTGACAAAAGAAGGGATAGAGAGTATTTTGAGAACATTTAGCTTTTCGATGTCAAGAATAATCTGGTTCTTGAATATACGCGCCGAGATTTCAATTTCAAAATTAAGAACTGCTAATTTCTGGACAGCTCCCTTAACTCCAATTTTTCCTTTGTCAAAAGTTATTTTTATACTTTTAACACCATTTTTGGCAAGGATTCCATGATGACGCCTGATCGCTTCGTTAAGGAATTCGTCTTCGACTTTTACTTCCAGTGTTGTTACTGTGCCTCTGGGCTCTGCCTTGCAGCCACAGCAATCTTCATTTGTTTTCAGAGATTCCAGGTCCAATGTAAAGTCACAGTTATTCACTGTTATTGACTTATCTATGTGGTTGTTGATCTGAACTGTATCAATCTTTAAATTGAGATCAGTCGTCAGCGATTCAGGGTTGGGTGCCGCTGTAACAGTCAGCGTGTCTAAAACTATGTTTCGTATAGAGTTGAAGATCGGACGGGTGTGTTCGTCAAGTTTGAGAAGTGTTGAAAGTGCTGCGACAAAATCTATCCGTCCTGCGTTTCCAGAGGGATCAAATGATATTTCAGCAGTCGGGATAGTTATCTCATCGAGAATATCCGTTATTTTTCTATCCATAATTTTTAATGTCAGAGCATCTTTGAGCCGGGCTGTGAGATGACAAGATCTATTGAGTGTTTGTTTACTGAAAGAAAATCTGCACTATAGAGAAGGCTGTCGCCGTTAAGGGTATATATTTTGGCATTTGTTACGGGGATGAATTCCTTGACTCTGGTGTTTAGCTCATCAGAGATTCTGGAGTCCATTAATAAGTATATTTCGCCCTCTATTTTATGATTTCTTGAGAATATAATTACGTCCCGTCTCTCTTTTGGTATGCGAAGTGACATCGTATCCGCCCTTCTTTCAATATTTTTATAGATTAATTTAGATTAATTAATTAGAAAACCGGTTGACTTTTATTTCTTTTTGGATTTTTTTAATCCTGCAAGCTCAGACTTATTTTTTAATGAGGAGAGGGATTTCTTACTCCTTTTTGTTTTTTGTTTTCAATTGATGAGACTGTGATTAACCCCATTATAAAGGGGAAAATGGCTTTTTGAGATGTTAATTGTTTAAAGTGAAAGGATTTATTCTGCCACTGGTTATTGCTGTGTCTCCAAAGTTTTCAGGAATTATGTATTTTTTATTTATTGTTACATGACCTTAAATTCCTCTCCTCATCTGAAGCGCTCTCCCTTTTTTGGGTTTTCAGTTTTTAAAACATTGCAGAGATATATTTTAAATATTGAATTTTATGTTTTTGAAAAAAATTCATTTTAAAAAGTCTCATCCATTTTGCTCCACAAATATTTTCAGGTAAAATTTGATGTAAATCAAAAGGAGTTTTTGAGACGTGTCTTGAATTTTATTCAACAATAAAGTGAACTGCAAATCATTTTTTAATACTATATGTATGATATTTTTTTAAAAGGCATACATTATATGGTTGTTGAGCTCTGGGATGCAACTTGTTTTGTTCTGTTTTTAAAAATATTGCTATTGACACATGGATCTGCTGGAGCTTATCATAGAAGATGTCAAATGGAGTAAAATGGAGTAGGGAGGGGTAAGATGTTTTCAGGTCAGAGCAATCATACGCTTGATGAAAAAGGTCGCCTGATAATTCCTTCCCGCTATCGCGCCTCTATCGGTGAAAGATTTTTTATCCTGAGAAGTATTCAGGGTGATGAATGCATATGGATTATGCCCGGGGATACTTACAACGATCTTATTAAGGACTTGAATTCACGGATACAGAAAACTGATATTCAAGGACAAAGATGGCTCAAAAGAATTCTTGCTTCTTCTTTTGAATGTGAAGAGGAAAAACAAGGCAGGGTCCTTATTCCTCAGAATCTGCGCGATATTATCGCTCTTGAGGAAAATAAGGTTACTTTGGTCGGTGCGATTGATCGTATTGAGATATGGAGCACTTCGAGTTGGGAAAAGATTGATAAGTATGATTTCCGTGAGGATACATTGTTTGTTAATTCAAAATATGGAGTTTAGGCGACAGAAATGATGCGGGCAGAGAATAATACGGCTTTTTTAACGGAACCGGCATGAATCCCGATTATCATATCCCTGTAATGGCGGAAGAAACTGTAAGCCTATTGGCCCCTCAAAGGGGCGGAATATATGTGGACTGCACGATGGGGGGTGGTGGACACACTGAAAGAATCCTAGAAGCTCTCGGAACAAAGGGATTTGTGACGGGTATAGACCAGGACGGAGATGCTATCTTAAGGGCTTTGGAAAGATTTGGGCCTGCAGATAGGGTGAATATTATAAAGGGGAACTTCGG
>MTLE01004841.1_pt1 | contig 12520 bp, 10 predicted proteins | sample 1982461 | NCBI WGS metagenome assembly MTLE01 (sample SAMN05712605, study PRJNA340218) | biofilm metagenome | isolation source: sample SPL anode biofilm adapted to -200 mV | place: USA | collected 2012-02-03
CCACAGCTTCCAAGTCCAGCACCGCGTCGCGTGAAGCCACGAGCGTGACTGCGCCCGCCAATACGTGGCGGTCCACGTAAGGTTGGAGCACTTCCGCGATGGGGGCCGGGGCTTGCGCCCAGGCAGTGGGAGTTGCGTTAAGGCACAGGGCTGCGCTTGCGAGCAGCAGCCCACGGAACAGGTGGTTTTTCATTAGCAATCGGAAAGGCGCTTATTGGAATAATTGCGGGGCGAATTCATGCAGGTAATTGCGCCAATTGAGCCACACATGCCCGCCATCGGTCTCCTCGTACACCACGTTGAAACCATGTTTTTTGAACATGGCCACCGAGGCCCGCGTGGTTTCGATCAGGAAATCGTCCTTGCCCGTGCTGAACCAAAAAAGTTTCAAACCCGCTTTGAGCTTGGCGTTGTCCAACTCGGCTAAGTGTTGTTCTTCCCACGACGGGCTGGCGGGGGCGGCGCCGCGATTGCCGACGATGCCAAAAACTCCCGAACTGAACACGCCGAGATAAGCGAATTTGTTGAGGTTGGGAATGCCGATGTTGATGGTTTGGCCACCGCCCATGGAAAGGCCGGCCAAAGCGCGATGGCGGCGATCCTTATAGGCGCGGTAGTGGCTTTCGACGTAGGGCAGGATGTCTTGCGTGAATTCTTTTACAAATTCATCGGGCGGCCGTTGGGCCGGGGCGTTGGTGCCGGTGGGCGTGCGAGGGCGCACCCAATTAGCGCGCGTGTGGCCGGCCGGCATGACGACGATCATCGGCTTGGCCTTTTTGTCGGCGATCAAATTATCCATGATAATGCCTGCCCGGCCGACCGAGGACCACGAGTCATCGCTATCGCTGGCTCCGTGCAACAGGTAAAACACCGGGTATTTGCCTTTGCCCGATTCATACCCGGGCGGGGTGTAAATGTGCATCCGGCGGAATTTTTGCAGGCTGGTGGAGTAATAGACCACGCTGGCCACCGCCCCGTGTGGCACTGGGCGCGTATCCATGAAATCCGAGCCGGGCACGTACACCAAGCTCCACGCGTTATTGTTGGATTCGCTGATGGCGGGGTTGCGCGGGTCCACTACGTTCACGCCATCGACTTCAAACACGTACCGGTAAGCGCCCGCCGGCAAGGGGCCGGTGGTAAATTGCCAAATATTGCTTTCGCCTTTGGTGAAGTCGGCTTGCTGGCCCAGACCGGGAATATCGCCCGCCGATAAACGCACTTTTTCCGCCTTGGGCGCGACTAAACGAAAGGTGACCCGATGGTCGGCGCTGATTTCGGGTGAGGTCACTACGGCCGGTTGCGGTGCCTGAGCGTAAGACAGAGTGGCGCTCAGAGCCAGCCAAGCGGCGGCCGCGGCACAGAGAGTCCAAACCGATTTTGTTTTCATCTAACTCCCGGGGTTAAGGTTTTTGGGTTGGCCGCATCCTAGGCGGCGTGGCCCGCGGGAGTCAAAGCGATTTTCCCGGGACTTCGGCGCGCAGATGAAAGTTCAAATCTGTAGAATTCCGTGGAACGAGTGGCCTTGCGGGTTAACGCAGCCAGCCTTTGACGAAGAAAAAGTATAGCGTGACGAGCATGCCGAATCCGACGGCAAAAGCCACTTGCGGCAAGGTGAGGGGCCAGGGGTTGCCATCCAGGTTCATGCCGAACAGGCCGCCCACCACGCCCGGAATGAGGCCGATCACACTGGCCACGGCCAGCACGCGCATCACGCGGTTCATCTCAAACGAATTGACGTTCAGGTGCAGGTCGATGATGGAAAGCAGGCTTTCGCGGAAGTTGGTGGCCGTTTCGTACAAATAATCCGCCTGGTCGGCCAGCCGTTGAAAGATTTCTTTCTCGGCGCCGTTGCCGCCGGGCATTTGCGAGCGGCCCAGCGCCAGCCCGTTGACCATGCCGCGCAGCCGCCACAAGTCGGACTGCTGGGTCGATAGCGCTTTCTTCAGCTGGAAGGTGCGTTCGAAGAAAACCGGCCGGCTTTCGTGCACGGGAATTTCTTCCAGGGCCCGCAATTCGCTCTCGAATTGGGCTGCCAGTTCTTCCTGGCGGTTCAACAAGGATTCCAGCAAGGCGCACACGGTGCGGATGGGTTGTGGCAAGGCTTCCATGGTGGTGGCGGGCAAGCTGGCGGCGGTGGAGGGCACCCATTCCTGCGCGTGCCGCTCCATCGTCAGCAAGCTTTTATCGGTAGCTAACAGCAGCAGTCCTTGGCGTTCAGAGCTGGCCTGGCGGGCCGGCAGCCAAAGGAAAAGCACCGCGCGCTGGCCTTGTTTTTCAAAGTGCGGATAACTGGAGCCGTTGAGGTGCGCTTCGATGAATTCGGGCGATAACCCCATCGCTTCGGCCGCTTGCCGCGCTTCCTTAGGGCCAACGTTGCTCGCGTGGTACCAGCCGGGCTGGCTGTGCTTGAGCCAAGTGAGCAAGGCTTCCCACGAAGCGGCCTGCGGGGGCACTTCGCTTGGCGCGGGGAAATGTTGCACTTGCACCGGGGGCAAGGCGGCCAGTTTGGCCCGGGCTGAATCCTCGCGCAAAATCACTCCGCTGGCGCGCGCGCCCAGAGCGAACACCCGGGCCAGCCGCAGGAGCCGCAGCGCCGGGGTGGAACGCAAGGCATCCGCGACGCCGGGGACTAAAGTGAGCAGCGAAAGGATAATGGTCGCCAAATCGAGGATGCGCCAGCCATTGCGCAGAAAGGCCACGCGGTCCTCGGCCGCCGCCAGCGCCAAGGCGTACTCCAGCGTGAACAATCCCACGATAATCCATTGGCCGGTTTCAAAGGCTTGGTCGACGCGCGGATTGAGCGTCAGGAGCATCGGGGCCAAGGTCATGGCCGCTAGCACCAGGGCGAGGAACCCCAGGAACGATTCGTTGAGCAGGCGGGCCGAAATCCGCAATAATCGGCTCGCCGGTGAGAGATCCGCATTAGTCATGGCGCAACTCGTTGGCCTTCGAATCCACTTTGGGGAATCCACTTTCAAAAAGCAGTTTAAACGCCGCCAAGGCTTGCGGTGCATCCGGCCCTTGCACGGCGATTTTGAGCTGGCTGCCGCGCCCGGCGGCCAAGCCAAGCAAGCCCAGAATGCTGCGCGCGTTGGCAGTGGCGCCGTCTTTCTCCAAGGTGATGCGGCTGGCGAATCGCTGGGCGGTGCGGACGATCAGGGCGGCCGGCCGCGCATGTAAACCTTCGGCCAAGTTTAAGGCGAAAGTGGCCCGCATGACCGGGCTAACCGCGGGCGGCGGAGTGCTTTGTGCCACTGGCGGGACAAGGGGAGGATCACTGCTGATTTTGCTGGCCATATCGACTCCCAAAAAAACGGGGTGAGAGCATGGCTCCCACCCCATGTGTGTTGAAATTGCGCCTCCAGCCGCGCGATAGCATGCGCTGCCGGAGGCCCAGGTTGGACCCGTTTTAAACTTTAGCGGGCGGCACTTGAGGCGCCGCGGGGGCCGCTGGTGCGGCGGTTTGGGGCGCCGCGCAATTGCACGGAGCCGCCGGCGCGGCCGCCGGGGTGGTGGGTTGAGCGTTGCTGGCAGGCTGGGCCTTGCGGGCGCCAGCGCGTTTAGGTGAGCTGTTCACTTTCATGACTACATTACTTTCTGCCCTCCAGCCAGGCGCGGCATTCGCGCAGCCATGGCCGTCTGGCCATGCGCCCCGGGCGTTTCGACACCCGGCTGCAATAGAGGAAAATCGACTTGGGTCCGCGCCGCGTTATTGCAGTAATCGGCGAATAGGTTCAGGGCGATGTTGGCAATAATCTCGAGCATTTCTTCGGCTCCAAAACCAGCTTGGCGCAACGGTTCAAAATCGTGGTCGCCAATCTCCCCGCGTTGCAGCGCCACGGCCCGGACAAAACGCAGCAGGGTTTCAGTGCGGGAATCCTCGGAATGGGCTTGGCGCGCCCGGCTGATTTCGGATTCGCTGAGTCCTAACCTGCGCGCGGCTTCGTAGTGGGCGGACAGGCCGTAGACCGAGCCATTGATTTCGGCGATGGCTAAAGCGATGCGCTCGCGTTGGGCGGCGTTTAATTTGCCCCCGGTGAGGCATTCATCCATCTGGACGAAAGCTTTTAATACCGTGGGGGCTTGGGCTAACAATCGGAAGAAACCCGGCATCGCTTCGCAACCCATTCGCTCGGGGGGATTTGCTCCCTGCGCTTTAGCCAGAACATCAGATGAATGGAACGTTTGCGTCATAGCAACCGGCCTGGTTTCTAAATAGCAACCCCGGTGCCATCGAGTCCTGTTTTTATAAGATATTAATGCGTAATATGATATGGATTAATCCTGCCTCGATTGACAGTGGCGAATTTTCGTAACTCGCCATGAGCTTTCGTGGCTTGCCGGTAGCACGGGAGGCGCGGTTGCGAAGTTTCGTCGCTGGTTTTGGGGACCACTTCCTCGGTGGAAAAGAAAAAAGCCGGTCTGGAGGATTATCCAGACCGGCTTGAAAAGAGGTTCGATGCGCTTTTACCGTTTGATTGGCAAAGGCATATAGAAACCAGCTAGTCCTTTTTGGGAGCTTGGCCTGAGTCCGCCAATTTGGCGGGGGCCGGCTCGGTGGAGGGTTCCTTGATCAGTTCAGCCAGGTAATCCCCCAAAGCGTCGATTTCCGGCTGGGTGCCCACCAGCGGCGGCATATACCTGCGATAGGGCGATTCGGGCGCGTAGTCATGCAGCATTTTGAGGAAATTGCCGATGCCTTCGCGATTGCGGCCCGCCAGCAGGCGCTTCATCGGACGGTAAGCGTCGCGCGTGTGGCAAGACAAACACTGGCCGCGGAACATGGCTTCGCCCCGCGCCATTATTTCCTGGCTGGCCTCGCTTTTCGCGATCCAGGGGGTGGTAGCGAGATAACCTTCCTTATTGATGGTCTCCACCGACGCCTTGCGCACGCCGTTGGAATACATGTAGCCGCCAATCACAAAGGGTTTGCGCAGCATTTCCCGGCCGTATTCGGTGGAGCCCGTGGCGCAGAGGGCCAGGAATAACACCGTTATCGCATGGGGCATTCTTAAATCCTTAGGCGAACGCCAAGCGTACAAGTAGACCACTGCGCTCACCACAATGGAACTGCTAATAACGATGAGCACGGTGCGAGTCACCTGGCTGAATACGCCGGCGCTGGCCGAGGTAATGCCCAAATGGAGCAGAGTGCGCTGCGATTCGGGCAATTGCCAAAGGTACAAGCCGAACAATAGCGGCATCAACAGGAAGGGCGGCAGCAGCCAGCGGGCGCTCCAGCGGGCCATGCTGGTTTTGAGCCCGGGTTGGGCATCGCTTTTAATGCGGGCACAAGTGAGCAAAGCCCACACGCCCGCCAAAGCCACACAGGCCATCATACGCAAGCCCAAGCTGGGCCAGAATGTGGGATTGAAGAATGCTTGCCAAAACTTGCTGGCTTCCTTGCCCGTTCCCGCCACGTCCAGCCACGGCTGCCCGGGGAAGAGCATGAAGGTAAGGATGCCGTTGATGATAAAGAGGGTGAAAAACGAGGTTATCGCGTAAAAATAACCGATTTTCAAATGCAACTCATTGGATACCCGGCCCCACGTGTAGTAGTAAACCGCCGCCGTGGTTAACTCGAGCATGAAGAACACCCACTCCATCGCCCAGCCGAATACGAAATTGTGGATCAGCGCGCTGGTGCCTTCCGGATGCGTCAGGCCAATGGCAAACCAGATGCCCACGCCGGAAACCGCGCCAAACACGCCGGTCAGCACCAGGAAGAACTTGGCGTGGCCGTGCACAATTTCGAGCCAATCTTTGCGGCCTTCGCGCAACGCCTTCTGTTCGGTCATCGGCAGGTACAAACCGCCGCCCACGGCGAAATGCGAGATCATCACGTGGAAAATGGAGATCAGGCCGATGACCCAGCCACTGCCAATATGGGGCACATCCCAAAATGGGTAATTCATAATAAGCTAATCTATCTCTTCAAAATTTAAGTTGCTATGACGTCCGCAGTTTAGGTGGCCCAATACCCCCAAATGGTGGTGATAATGAGGGAGACTAACGCCACCAGGCCAATATAAGTGGCTTGCCGGCCACGCTTGCCGGAAGCTTTGCTCGGGTCAAACAGCGGGATTAGGAACCAAATGGCCAGGCACGCGGTAAACAATCCGATGCCGGCGATTTCTCCCGCAAAACCCGGAATCCAATCCCCCAAGACCTTGAGCACTTGAAACTGGCTCATAAAATACCATTCCGGATGGATGCCTTTGGGGGCGGGTTTCAGGGCGTCCGCCTGGGGCCCGAGTTCCCACGGGAATATGGCCGCCAAAATGGACAGCACATTGAGGGCGATCAACCAAATCGCGATGTCTTTCATCACGAAGTTCGGGAAAAACGGAATCGAGCGCCGTTGGGACAATGGTTTCTCTTCCTCGGAGGGGGGCACGGCGTTGCCGTGTTTTTGCACCAGCCACAAATGCGCCATCAATACGGGGATAAACAGCGCGGGCAAGACCACGACGTGCAAGGCAAAGAACCGTTGCACGGTGTGCGGCCCCACTTCCGCGCCGCCGCGCGCTAGATTGGCGAGAACTTGGCCGATAACGGGAATTTGCCCGGGAATTTCCAAACCCACCTTGGTGGCGAAAAAGGCCAGCTCATCCATCGGCAGCAAATAGCCGCTGAAGCCGAACACCATGACCAATCCCAATAGGGCGAGGCCGGTCCACCAGCCGAATTCCCGGGGCGAACGGTACGCTTTCATGAAGTACACGGAGAACATATGCACGAACACGGCGGCGACCATGAGGTTTGCGGACCAGGAATGCAAGGAGCGGAAAAACCAGCCGAAGTTAATGTCGGAGTTAATTTGGCGCACCGATTCGTAAGCGTCCGGGCCGGGCCGGTAGTATACCATCAGCAGCACGCCAGTGATGGCTTGAATGAGGAAGAAAAAGAGCGAGATGCCGCCCCAGTAGTACCAAAAGGACTGCGAATGCTTGGGCACCCGCTTTTTGCCGGCGAAGGCCTGCAGCTCTTCCAGGCCCAGGCGCTGGTCAATCCAATTGTAAACGGATGTGATCAACGTTTTCATGCTTTGGCTGGGGTTGCGGCTTTGGCATGGCTGGGAATGGACACCACGACTCCGTCATTGGTGACTTTAACCTCTAACTTAGGCAACGGCTTGGGGGGCGGGCCACTAACGTTGCCGCCGGTTTTTGGATCGTATACCCCGCCGTGGCAGGCGCAAAAGATCCGGGTTTTGGCTTTTTCATATTGCGCGGTGCAGCCGAGATGGGTGCAAACCGCAATAAAAGCGCTCCAAGTGTCGTCGGCATGATGAATTAGCATCGCGGGCTTGGAGCCGAATTTAAACATCTTGGCTTCGCCTTTGGCCAGGTTTTGGCCCTCCGGCACCGGAACCTCGGTGACGGCGGCGACGGTTTCGCCTTTTTCAATGGGTGAGGCCAGATAACGGTAAATGGGATAACCCGCTGCCGCCGCGTAGCACAAGCCCACACCACTCGCCGCAGCCCTCAAAAAGGCGCTCCGGGTCATTTCCCCTTCATTGGAGGCAGGTTTGTAATCGTTTTTCATTAAGCAACTTTCTCCGAAACAGGTTTCGCGCGCAAAACAATCGCCGTCAGCCAGGCCATGCCGGCCAAGCCCGCCACGAAAAGCACTAAAAAGAGAATAATGATGGTCCAATTGGGGTCCGCTTGCCGGTTCCACACGTCATAACCTTTGCCCGCCAGCGTCAAGTCGCGAATGCCATCGCGCACCGAAGCCATCGCGAGCATCGCCACCAAGCCCAGCCCCAGGGCCGCCCAGGCGGGGCCGCCGCTCGTGGGCCGTTTCACGCTGCTCCAGCCCAGCAAGAGCAGGACTGCGGCTGCGCCCGCCAGCCAGGCGTAGACGGCGATCATGTAATAAGAATTGCCGCTGAGGCCCGCCTGGACATTAGCTGGCTGGACCTTCCAAACCGCGAAGGCCAGGACAATCTGCACCAAGACGGCCCCCGCGCCCAGGCGTCCGCCGATTCCCGAGAGGTAAGCGCGGACGTTGTGGTCGATGTTTTTCACGCCTGAAAGCCAGATCATCCACAAGCCGGCCCCCGTCAGCCCGCCAACGATCATGAACAGCCAGCGCGGCAGGATCGTGCGATCGTGCGGCGGCAAGTGCGCCCCCACGGCCGAGGCGGTATACATGTCACGCCAAACTTCCGGGCGCAACATGAGGGTCATGTTGGTCGTGTAAATCATGGCGATGCAGTAGGCCAGGAACAACGAGATCGCCGCCATGGGCCAGGCGCGCAAGTTTTTCTCCACCTTGTAGTTAAATCGGTAAATGTGCCAGTAACAGCCCATGAGGAGGAAGATGACGCCGATCCAATATAGGCCGATCAGGACACTGGAAGTATACAAGGCTGTCCCGTATAAGACTTGGGCAAAGAGCAGGGGAGGCACTCCCAAATTAATCACGTAGGTCATCACCACCGGCAGGCGGCGGGACAGGGTGGCGGCGGCGTTTAACCGCAGCTTGCTCAGCGTGGAATCCGCTGTCTGGCGCCCGGAGAAATTCAGCCACAACGCGGCCACCAGGCCGCCGAGAAGCATTTCCACGGCACAAAAATGTAGGGCCAGGGTTAAGGTATGCAGGGCTTTGAACAGCCAGACCGGCGCGGGCAAAGGAATCGGGTCGACCAGGGGGAACGAATTCATGCTGTATAAGTGTTAGTAATATAACAAATAATAATGTTTAATGCTGTCTGCCGCGGCGCCGTCGGTTTTAGGAAACTATTCTAAAGGCCAGCGCCGTAGTCGTTTTAGATTCTAGCACATTTTTCAAAAACCGCAAAAGAGAATCAAGACTTCCAACCGCGCGAGCACATGGCGGCGTAAATCCGTTCGGCCCGCTCGGTGGCGCGCACGAAGAGCTGGCCTGCCATTAGGGCGGCTGATTGCCATAGATAGATGGGGGATTTTTGAAAAGTCCGGCAAGTCCTGGCGCGGTGCATCCGGGATAGTTCCTCTACTAATACATGAGTGTAACGGTACATCAATACCAGCGTGGAAATGAGCAATCCCGGCAGGTGAAGGCGTTGCAGCAGGCGCAGGATTTCGACAAAAGGCGTGGTGTGCGAAAGGACGAGCATCGTCATCAAGCTCAAGGTGCTGCGCAGCAGGAGCCCGCCAAAAATGACGCCTCCTCCGGGCTGGAAAAGGGACAAAAAGGCGATTCCCAGCGCAAACGGTTCCAAAAACAAGAGCCGGGTTATCCAGACTTTGGCGGGAATATGGCTAAATGCCATGGCGAGAATCAAGATCAGAGGCCAGCCCGCAAACCAATACCAGCACTTTAACGGTAACAGGGCGGACAGCGAGGCTCCGGCCACGGCTGTGGCTAGTTTAAATCCGCTCGGCAAGCGCTGCACGGGGCTTTTTACCCAGCTATAGGAATCTAGTCCGGTGGATAGCATGGTTATCCTGCCGCAGATTTTTGCGTTTTTTGCGGGAAACCGGCTTTCGTGGCGGCCCAGCGGGCAAAAAACCAGGATAAGGCAAAGGCAATTACAGTGCCCGCCACTCCGGCTAATCCAGTGGACCAAATGGCCGAAGACACCCCAGGCAGCTGGTAGTCGGGCATGGGGGAGCGGATTAGACTCTCTTTGGCCGCTTTTTGGGCAAACCCCAACAATTCAGCGGTTTTTTCCAAGCCGTCAGGCCAGGCACTAGCGTGGGGGGAAACCAATAGCGCTATCCCCACGCAGATTCCTCCCGCCGCCGCCCACCAAACCAAGCGAACGGGGCGCGCGGTGGTTTCTGGCCGGTGGGCTAACAATTCGGGCCGGGTGCGCCAGATGGCTACTAAAACCAAGCCGGTGATCGCGCCTTCGCCCACTCCAATCAGGAGGTGGAAATTCACCATCGCAGGGATGATATATGTCCCGGGAGCCACGCCCGACCACGTCAGTTCCAGCGCGCACGCCAGGGCGGCCAATACGGTCGAACACCAGCTGGCAAACACCGCCGCCATGAGCTGGCTTTGGGGGCCTTTGGCCATTCGCGTTACCCCGTAATAAATTGCCCAGCCCGATAACGGGGCCAAGACCGCCATGTTGAGCGCATTTGCTCCCAGGCTCAACAATCCGCCGTCACTAAAGAGCAGGCATTGCACAATCAACACCGCGCACATGACCACCATGGCGGCTGCCGGGCCGAGTAATACGGCGGCGAGCACGCTGCCAATTAAATGGCCCGAAGCCCCGCCCCAGATCGGGAAATTGATCATTTGGGCCGCAAAAATGAACGCCGCCGCCAGCCCCATCAACGGCCGTTGGATCAGCGTCAGTTGGCGGTTGGCAACGCGCATGGCCCAGCCCAGGCCGCCGGCCGCTAGCGTGGCGGTCGTGACCGTGGTTTTCAGGTCTAAAAATCCGTCGGGTATATGCATGGCCCAAGCCGAGGGTGAAACCTTATCCGCCGGAGTTCCCGGCCAGAAAACGCTTCGCTCTTCATATTACGTTTTGCGTATATAGTAATACGGTGGAGGCGTGCGGCAACTTATTTCGCGTCGGAAAAACGCGGCAATGGATTACTTGGTTGCCGGGGCGGAACCCCAGGCGGCCTGGGCAAAAGCTTCCAACGCGCCCGGAGCTGGGTTGGCGCACAGGACGCCGACGATGCGGGCTTGGCTGCCCGCTTTGGCCAGCCAGTCGCGGATTTCCCCCGGAGGGCCATCGCTGGCGAGGATTTGGCTGATTTCGCGCCGGGCGAACCCGGCCACCGATTCTTTATCGCCTCCGTTCCAATTCACGACCACGATGTCCTTGGGCAGCGATTTCCAGGCGTTTTTCCAGCCGCCTTCGCCGGTCAGGTAATAAGGTTCTTTGCCGGCTTGGGTGGGATCGAACATATCGGCCCAGATAAACAGTTTCGCGGTGGGGCTTTCCTGATGCAGGATGGAGGCGCAACGGTTGAGGCCCTCGCCCAGCAGCGTGGAGGCGGGCACTTTGCGGTCCGCGCACAGTTGGCACGTGTTGGCGAGGCGAATATCGCGTAAATTGAGCAAGAATCCTTTCGGCTGCAGGAGGGCGTTGACTTGCCCCGCCGAGGTTTTGAAACCGGAGAACAATTCCGGGCTGGAAAGGCAAATGCTGGCCGGGGCGCCACCGATCGTTTGCGCATGGTAATAGCTGATCCAAATGTGATCGCCCTCGCGCAACTTGGTGCCGGCCTGCAATTGGAGAAAAGGCGGTTTGTGGACGTCATCCGTCTCGTCGTCTTGCACCGGGCGGAAATCTTCGCCTTCTTGGTAAATTTTCGGGGTTTCCTTTTTATCTTCGGTAATGCTCTCCACCAGCAAGGGGCAGCCCTGGCGTCGCAGCACATTGAGCAAACCCACTTCTTCAAATTGGGCGTCGTCCAGCCACACCCGGCCGCTGGTGGCGCCCACGACGCTGAGGCGCAAATTCACCTTGAGCTGATTCAAGCTATTGAAGGCCACGGCCACTTGGGTCCAATCTTCATATGACGTGATGGCCAGATCCGTGGGCCAAAGCAGGGGCTGGCCTTTGAGGCCGGCGCCTTCCAGCCGCAATTTGGCTTGGGGGTTTAAACCTTCCGTTCGCACCCAAACGGATAAACGGTATTGATGGCTGGGGGTGATGGGCACGGTTTGGCTGAGTTCCACCGCTCCGGTTTTCGGATCGCCCGCGCCAAAATTCTCCAGGCGCAAGGACAAGCCGTCTTCGCGATAGACCACATCGTCGGCGAAAGTGCAGCGGCCCGGCGCGGTTTGCGTGGTCCAGCCTTCCAAGCGATTGGTGCGGGTCTGCTTAAAATTGCCGTTGAGCAAATGCTCGTCCGGGTTGGGGAATAAGTACGCCCGCATATCGGTCACCCGAAATTCGGCCCGGCGCACGGGCAAGCCTTCGGAACCATTGCGATTGGCGATCAAATTCCCCTGGTTAAACACCATGGGATAAAGCGCCAAGCCGAGGCTTTCGGCGTTGGTCCGCACGCTTTCGGCGGTGGCGAAATAGTCCTCCTTCATCTGCTCTAGTTGGTGGAGTCCGTTATCCTCCAACAAAATTCCATTGAATCCCGCGGCTTTGGCGCGCCGCAGAAAATCTTGGGTTGCGGGCAGTTTGGAAGCGTCCGCGAAATCCGCCTGGCAGTAAGCCCAGCGAAAGGACAGCCGTTCACCGGCGGCGGGCGAAGCCGCCCAAGCGCTGCCGGCGGTGAGCAAAAAGACCCCAATGGCGCGGACAATGATCGATAACATGTGCAATAACCTTTTAGCGATTGGACGGGCTGGGGGAGCCAACGGCGCCGGGCCGGAGTCGAGCCGATCTAGGCGGATCGATGAGGCCGGCGCGGTCCCACTCCCGCGCATGGAACCAGGATGCTTTGCCGGTCCAATCCACCTATCCAGCGTAGCAATCCGCATGCCGGGGTCAAGCCTCGCGGGGCGCAAGTCAAAATGCTTCAAGATCCCAAAAACGAAGCGCCATTGTCCAAACGTGGGAGCAACTTCCGCTCCCAGGTAGGGACGCCGCGCTGCG